>Ga0105237_10002099_pt1 | contig 25171 bp, 22 predicted proteins | sample KBSC24metaG_FD_81520 | JGI IMG/M metagenome (GOLD analysis project Ga0105237, IMG submission 81520) | Corn rhizosphere microbial communities from Kellogg Biological Station, Michigan, USA - KBS C2-4 metaG | ecosystem: Host-associated > Plants > Roots > Rhizosphere > Soil | place: Michigan, USA...
CTACCAGTACGGGCAACATCAGGGTTGCCGCTACTACCCTCGAGACGACAAGGTATTTGAATGGATTGGTGCCGCTGACCTCCATGGCGTCTATCTGCTCTGTCACCTTCATCGATCCAAGCTCGGCCCCGATGCTGCTCCCAATCTTCCCGGCAAAGATCAATGCCGTGATCACCGGCCCTATCTCCCTGACAATGGCAACGCCCACCATGGCCGGCAACTGCGATTCCACCCCATATTCCACCAGCGATGGACGCAGTTGCATAGTCAGCACAAGCCCCATGATAAAGCCGGTAAGACCGATAAGCCCCAGGCTCTTGTTGCCAATCATATAACATTGGCGCAACAGCTCCGCGAACTCCCATCGCGGTCTCACCCCCTCCACAAACAGCCGGCCTGTGAACCTGCTCAGATCACCTGTCATTTCAAAAAATTGCCGCATTTTCACCGGAATGGCCATAAAGGTTATTGTATCCAACAATAGTAGCCCAAAACAGGCGCCTTCGGGCTGACGGGTGTTAATGAAAAACCTGATCATTGTCAGGATGACTATATTCAGGCCGGCCTTTGAGCATCGTCATTGCAATGCACCTAAAAATGTTCGTGATTTGGGGCAAAATTGTATCATGAAAAAGATAATCGCGGCCTTTGACGGTCTTCGCTTTTCCGAAAGCACGTTGGAAGAAGCCGTAAAAATGGCCAAACGGCATGACGCACATCTCGTTGGCGTATTCCTCCAGGAATTCACCGCCCGGGGATTTGTCGTTTATGAAGCACTGGTGGGACAGGCAGGCAGTGAAAAAGACCTCTTCCAGGAATTGGAACGGGAAGATGCCGCTACCTGCCGCGCATCGATCGACACCTTCGAGGCAGCCTGCAACGAAGCAGGAGTACCATACAGCATTCACAAGGACAGGCGATCCGCCCGCAGAGAGCTCCTGCACGAGAGTGTATTCGCCGACCTGCTGGTCGTCGATCCAAATGAAACGTTCTCCTATATTGAACAGGATATACCCGGATGGTTTCTGCGGAATATCCTTCACGAAGCCCATTGCCCGGTATGGCTGGTTTCCAAAAAGCTCCAGCCGGTGGAAAAGCTGATATTTCTGTATGACGGTTCCCCTTCTTCCATGTATGCCATAAAGATGTTCACCTACCTCTTCCCGGACATGTCTGCAAGAGAAACCATGGTGCTTTCTGTAAAATCAGGTACCCTCAATATGCATGTACCGGATAATAAGCTGATCCACGAATGGATGAAAAGGCATTATTCGCGCGCAGGCTACAAAGTCGTACAGGGTAATGAACAGGACCTGATCAATCTCTGCCGGGACCAGGGCCCCGAAGTGCTGGTAGTAGCGGGAGCTTATGAAAGAAGCAGGGTCTCCAACTGGCTCCATCCCAGTCTGGCTGATCAATTGATGCGGCAGCTAAAAGCGCCCTTGTTCATTACACATTGTTAATAGTAAAAAACGGGCTTTTCGCCCGTTTTTTTTATCCTTTCACATAATTCCCAACCTCTTCCAGCTCACCTTCTTCCACCCGGACGATGATCAGCTTTTTCAATCCCTCCAGGTTGATCACCCAAATGCTCCGGCTGGCTTCGTCGACATGTATGGCAGCAGTGATATTATAGTCCTGATAGCCACCCAACACTTTGTCACGTATCTCATCGGGCAAATTCTTTTCCGTACCATAGCTGATATGATAGACCAGCCGGCCATTGTTCTTGAACAGTGCTGTATTCTTTTGGTCAGCCGTCATGAACTTGACAAGATAGTTCTTGTCCAGCCTGTACCACACCGGGTCTATCGCGTTCTTGAACTCACCCTGGAAGGTCTTTAATACAGCCTGGTTAACGTTGGATGCAGTCGTGACGATCACGGAAGGCAACACTTTGATCTCCTGTGCACGGCTTGCTGCCGGCAAAAGCAGGACAGATAAAATGCCTGCCATTGTGTCAAAACCATGAGTGATCCTGGTCACTAAAAGCCGAATCATATATTGTATACTGATCATAACTGCTCTAAGTATTCTTTCATCAGCCATAGATATTTTTCCGCCTGCCGCAGCGCGACTTCTCTCTCTTCTTCTGAGGCAGCGCTTCTTGCCCGGTAGCTGTTGACCTTTGCCCGCACATTTGCCCGGTAGCTCTCGAAATAAAGGAACAGCTGCTCCTCTTCTTTTGTCCTTATGACAGGAAATAATTCATTATACCGTATCAAAAAGAGAGCAGCCAGATCGCGTCTCCCCGAGGCATCGAGGTCCATACATAAGAAAGCCACTTCATTCAACACATCTATCTGACGCAGATCGTCGCTGAATTCGATACAGTCAAAAGGCTGCGGGTCCTCCAGCAGAAATATATTCCTCGTATGCAAATCTCCATGACAGTCTCTTATAAGCCCCTCCCGTTGCCGCCCGGCCACGAGTTCCCCATGTCTTTCCATAAAGGAGAGGGACGCCTGAACTGCCCATTCGATATACGCCCCCACCGGCAAGTGCCTGCTCAGGAATTCCCGCTCGTTCGCCAGATCGGCAAATTTCGACGGAATGTCCATAATATCCTTCTCCGGCACGATTGCTGCCCTCTTATGAAAGCTTGCGATCTTTTCCGCAAGCCTGCCAATGTCCGAATAACTTACTCTATCGTCTTTCAATAGGATGTCCATTCTGTGGCCCGGCTCCATTTCCTTCATTTTCACTGCATAGTCGATGATCTCTCCATGCATTTCCCCGATGGAGCAACACCTCTGCGCCCACCTCACCGGTGCAACTCCCAGGTACACGTCCTCTGTCAGCCTGCTGTTCAGCGCCAACTCGCGTCGACAATAAAATTCCCTTTTTTCAAGTGTAGAGAAATCCAGGAAACTGTATTGCACCGGCTTCTTTATCTTATAAGCAAAGCCGTCCGCCATAATAACCCAGGATATATGCGTCTCGATCAGCCGGGGCCGGCCTCCGGTGCATTGCTCCGACAAGCATTCCATCAACCTATCGATCTGTTCCCTGTTCATATATCGCGGAGTGAATATATTCCTGGGTTGCCGCTTCGGACATCAACGACCTCACTTTGTCGCTATTGATATATTCCGCGTCCATCAACGGTGCAAGCTGTTGGGCAAAATAGCTCTTTCCGCTGCCCGGCAGTCCCGTTACAACTATGATCATATACGATAGTTTATAATTCGTTTGTAAATAATGTACCATCCGACGCTCACCAGGCTCACTGCCACGGCCACGAGCACATGCCATCCCCCGACAGATGTCAGTCCGAACAGCTGTCGTGCAAAAGGAACAAAATATATAAAACAGATAAAAACCACAGAGGAGAGAAGTACGGGCGCCGTCAGCGGGTTGCGCAGCCTGCCACCTGCCAGCGTCAGCAGCACATTGTCCACCAGCAACGTAATAAAAACAATGGTCCGCGTATAAGGAAGATCATAACCATGCGACATAAAAAAATAATAGAGCCCCAGCAGACCGCACGCAGCGACTGCCCCCTGTAGGATGGTAATCACCATGGCCCTCCCTTGCAATAAGCCGCCTGCAAGGGGCTTCGCGGTCATAATATCCTCTTCTATAGGCTCGCGCTCGTAGTATATCGAACAGGTTGGTCCCATGATCAGTTCCAGGAAAATGATGTGTACCGGCGCGAAGACGGTAGGATAAGTCCATCCCAGCAGCAAAGGCAACGAAGCCGTCAGGATGATGGGAATATGTATAGTCACCAGGTACCGGATAGCCTTCCTTAGATTTACGCGAATGGCCCGCCCATGCCGGATGGCTTCGGTGATCTTTTCGAGATTGTCGTCTGAAAGTACCAGGTCCGCTGCCTGCCGGGCGATCTCAGTCCCTTTCTTTCCCATAGCGATGCCGACATGCGCGCTGCGAAGAGCCGGTCCGTCGTTGACGCCATCGCCACTCATCGCGACGATCTCGCCATTGGCCTTCAAGGCATCGATGACCCTGGTCTTCGCATCAGGGAACATTCGGGCAAAGATGTCTACATCCTTTACCTTTTCGGCCAGCTGCGCGGATGACAGTGACATCACCTCCTCTCCTGTGAGGACCGGCCCGTTATCAAGCCCCGCCCTCCTCGCAATATTTATCACGGTACCCGCATAGTCGCCAGAGATGATCTTCACCCGCACTCCTGCATGTCGCCATTCTCGAAAATATTTGTCCAGACCGGCTTTGGGCGCATCGTATAAAGAGACAAGCCCTTCGAAATGCCAGTCGAACCCGTCCTGGTCCTCAGGATATTCACCGCTTTCCGCCGAACACACGCCAAGGACCCGGTAACCTTCTGCTGCCAGCGCATGCACCCGCTCCCGCCAGCGCCCCCGGATCTCTTCCGGCATTCTGCACACCCGTAAGATCCTTTCCGGCGCTCCCTTAGCCGCCACCACTGGCAATGACGCACCCTCATACACATGGGTCATCATGGGCGGCTGACCGCTTAACGGATATTCATGCACCATGCGCAACGGACGGTACAGATCCCGCCCCTCGCTGGCATCGAACGCCTGGATGATGGCCTTTTCCATTACATCGAATGGCTCTTCTTCGGATGCCAGACGGGCAAACCATAACACCCGCGTGCTCTTCCAACGCCGCCCTTCGCTACCTTCTTCCAGCTCGCCGGTTTGCGCGTCGTATACACTTTTTACCTGCATCCTGTTCTCCGTCAGCGTACCGGTCTTATCCAGGCATATCACGCTGAGCGCTCCCAAATTCTCTATAATACGCGGATGCCGGACAACAATACCCAACGCTGTCAGACGTAACGCACCCAGCGCCAAAAAAGAGGAAAATGCGACGGGCACTTCCTCGGGAATGGCGGACATGGCAAGCGTCAGTCCCGTCAGAAGACTCATGGCAAGGTCGCCCGAATGGAGATAATTGATGAGCCATATCAAAAGGAAAGCGCTGATCCCGAAGATGGCCATGGCTCTTACAAATTTCGATATCCACGTCTGCAGCTGCGTAGGAGGTATTTGTATCGCCTCCATCGAGCGCCCCAGACGCCCCAGTACTGTCCTGTCCCCTGTCGCAGTGACCCTGGTATAGACCATACCTGCATTGATCGTGCTGCCCTGGTATAATGCATTTTGCCCTTCCGCAATGGATTTGTCGACTGGAATAGACTCACCCGTGACAACGGATTCATTGACACTGAGGTCATTGCTGCGGATGACCTGGCCATCGGCGGGCACCCGCTCCCCTTCTTCGATCCGGATGATATCGCCCGGAACGATCTCCTCCACCGGCAATTCCTCGAACCTGCCGTCCCGAAGAACCGTAGCCTGCGGTGCTGTCAATTGTCGCAAAGCCTTCAGTGCATGGGAAGATCGTACCTCCTGGAAGATCGATATGGCCGCCACCAGCATCATCGCCGCCAGCATCAACAGTCCCTGTCCTCGTTCGCCCAGGATAAAATATAATAGCGTAGCCACAATCAGCAGGATGAACATCGGCTCCTTCGCCACATCCCGAACAATGATCCATATACCATGGCCACGCAGCTGATGAAGGGCATTGCTGCCATATCGGATACGCAACGACGCCGCCTCCGCGGAACTAAGACCCGGCGGCAATTCTGAAGACACCTGTACATTTAAATCAGCCATTTACCGGAATTGTAATGCCTAAAATTACCGACGCCGCTGCCGCCCATCGTTGAGACCTGTCATACAATGGGATGATCCGGATCATATGTCGAACGTTCAGGATTGGATAATTTTAGTACAAACCAACAGGTTATGTTAAAGATATTGATCCCTACAGATCTCGGCATCGGCTCGCGGGCGGGGATGCGATTTGCCATCCAATGGGCCCGACAGCAAAAAGCCATGCTCATCTTCTTTCATGCAGCATATATTGCACGCCTGACACGGTGGAGTGAAAAACAATACCAGACGTTCAGGACCGAAGAGTTGAACATGCGCCAGCGCAGGCTGCGTCAAATAGCTGCCGGCGCCCTCACCCGGGCGGACGCCCATGATCAGGCATATGACTGTGTCATCGTAGAAGGTAGCAGCCCTGAAGTGGCCTTACAGGATTATTGCAGGAAGCACAAGGATATAGACTTCATCTGTATGAGCACAGGCGGGGCCGCCGGACTTCACAGGCTCTGGGGCACGCATGCCGGAAATATGGTCACCCAATCCACCACACCGGTCATCGTCGTACCAAAAGGGTACCGGACTATCCCGGTCAGCCGCCTGCTGTACGCCACGGACCTCAACCACTACCAGGAAGAGCTGGAAAAGATCGTACCGCTTGTCCATCATCTGCAGGCAGAGCTCCATATACTTCATCTGGTAGGCCATGACGAAATGGTGCCTGACAAGGATCTCTTCGAAAAAGTCATAAAACAGGAATTCCATATTGAAACGAATATCCATCTGGAAATAATGGATGAGACCAGGTCTGTTGCGGCCAATCTGCACAAATTCATGAAGAAAATGAGACCTTCCCTGGTCGTTATGTTCACCGACAGACAGCGCACGCTGTTCGAAAAGATATTCTATCCCAGCAAGGTGGAAAGCTTTGCCTTTCGCACCCATACGCCCTTACTGGCATTTTCAAAACATTGACCTCCCCACACGGGCTTATCCGAAAAAAGGGCCGGATAGACATCCGGCCCTTGCTAATCATGCACCTTATCCTCAGTAATATCGTATCAGTGCGATATGACCATATTCTTTCAATGCGCCGTCTTCCACGAATTGCACATCCCCGCCGCCCGTCAACACTTTTTCCATGACATCATCCACAGCGTCCTTTATATAGAAGGGATTATTATCGGAAGATGTCTCGCGGTATATGCTTCCCTGTTCGGGCGCCAGTCTCGCAGGATAGACAAACCCTTTCTCTACTACCAGCAGCCTTGCATTTCGCCCTGTCGATGCCTTCCAGGCTTCGCGGATGCCTTTGCTCAGCTTGTTCTCGTCGTCCGCAGCCCTGACCTTTTTGATAAGATCGGTCTGACGTACCTGCTGCCAGTCCTCCAGATAAGGACGGAGTACATCGCGAATATCTGCTTCTCCGGCATCCAGGAAATTACCATGGACATATCCGACGATGTTCTCTTCATTATGCGTGATCTGCCGGAAATGACCCAATACCCTTTCCGCACCCAGGACAAAGACAGGGAATGGATATGCCTTCAATACCAGCGATAACCCCTGGTCCATGTGCAAAAGAAATTTATCCAGCATCACTTCCTTGCGAGCAGCCGGATCGGAGAACTTCCCCACCTTTTCGGGCACATCGTTCTCATATGCATATACACTGGCGGGCACATTGGATTTGATCAACAGGAAAGAAGAGCAATTGCCCAGGAACATCTTGGACCTTTCGGCACTCAGCAATAAAACAAGATACTGGATCACCTGCTTTTGCGAATACACCAGGTCCCTGATCTCGAACGAGCTGTCGACCACGATCTTCTCCTCTACCGCAACGTCCAGGTAATACACTTTCTCGATCAATGGGCTCGCAAAAATTGCCACACTTTTTTTATGCGTATTGTAATTCAACGTATTGATCAATTTTCGGATCCTTTCGATCACCGGAATGGCCCGGTCGCGGGGGTATTGCTCCATCAACTGGGACTCGATCTTTTCCATCGCCCTTTTTAGTTGGTATTCCAGGTCTTTTTTGGATGCCATCACCGGATGAAAAGGCATGATCAGACTCACGGCCGGAAGATAACCCGTGGCTTCGATCAACTGTTGCTGGTCCTGAATGATTAGGTTCATAGTGCTGATTTTATAGCAAGATACTTTTCATAGCGCCCGATAAAAATGACGATTGTCATCAGGACGGAAAATCTTTGTCAATGACCAGGTTCATCCGATGGCATGATGCCAGTGGTTGGTAAAGGGCTCTCTCCGCTGCTACCTTTATACCGTCATTAATTCATTTTCAAAAAAAGGAGGACATATGGCACTCAGAACTTTAGCTAAAAGAGGAGAAACTATTCCCTCTCTTTTCAACGATCTTTTCAGACCGTGGGAATCATTTTTTGATACCAATGGCGGGTCATTGTCACCCAGCTATGGCGCGATCAATATCCCAGCCGCCAACATCATCGAGAACAAAGATCATTATGAGGTCAATCTGGCCGCACCCGGCATGAAAAAAGAAGACTTCAACATCGACGTGGAAGGTAACGTGCTCACGATCAGCGCCGAAAAAGAAGAAAAGAAGGAAGAAAAGGATGAACGTTACAGCCGTAAGGAGTTCAGCTATGCTACCTTCACCAGGAGCTTTACCCTTCCTGACTGGGTCATTAAGGACAAGATCATCGCCTCCTATGAAAATGGGCTGTTGAAAGTGAACCTGCCAAAGGCAGAAGAAGCTAAGAAGCTGTCTTCCAAACATATTACAGTGAAATAAAGCGGGTCTTTCAAGTGATGGTTATCCCCGTCGCAATCGCGGCGGGGTTTTTTGCTGGACCTGGTTGACTCCCGGTTGACTCTTGGCCGGACCTAGTTGACCAGGCTTTTCAGCTTGTCCTTGTTGAGTATATAGATCTTCCCCTCCCGTACATCGATCAGCTTTTCATTGCGGAAATCGCTCAGCGTCCGGGTAAGGGACTCGGTGGCCGAACCAATAAAGTGAGAGAGATTGTCCCGGGAGATGCCGATGGCGATATCCCCATCTTCGCCTTCGGGGAACTTGTCGGTGAGTTGCAACAATCCGTTAGCTACTCTCTTACGAAGGGAATTGTATGCGAGATTGATGAGATTGGATTCTTTGGCCTTCACATCCCTTGCCAGCAGGTCAATAAAATACTGGGCCATCCGGCTGTCGGCCGCCATCGAGTGGAAGAATTCTTGTCTGGATATCAACATAAGCGTCGAGTCCTCCAGCGCCTGGGCATTGTCCTGGTAATTGCCGTCCCGGAGCAGAGCCCCATAGCCGATAAGATCCCCAGGCCCCGCCAGCAGTGTAATGAATTCTTTTCCATCCGGATGGATACGATAGATCTTTATCTTCCCCGAGACGAGGTAGTAGACAAAAGCAGGACGCTGACCTTCCATATAAACCAATTGCTTCTTCCGGAATGTCTGTATATCCCGCTGATCCGGGTCCAGCCGGAACAACTGTTTGATATCCACTGTCCCGCCGTGATTGTTCTTCTGGGCATGGACGGCCTGTCGTAACTGTTGTTTTTTCATGCAGGACTCCACGGATTTCAGCAATTCGATGCCTTCAAATGGTTTGGTAAGGTAGTCGTCGGCGCCGGCCGTCATGGCGCGTCTGAGCTGCTCCTTTTCCGGGCTGGCCGTGAGAAAGATAAAGGGGACATGCTCCATACCCGCATGCTGTTGCAAGGCATACAGGACGGCATACCCGTCCAGTCCCGGCATAGCAATATCGCACACAATGACATCCGGCCTTTCCTCCAGGGCTAGTTGTACTCCTGTGCGACCATCTCCTGCCTTCAGTACCTGGTAATCGGACAATTGCAATATTTCAGCGATATTATCCAGCACATCCTTCTCATCTTCTATGACCAATATCTTCTTCATAAGCTATGTACTTTAACTTTCATTTGCTCCAATAAGACATCTGCCTCACTCCTTTTAAAAAGGCTCGTACCGGGATGCATGGTGGCGGCAGTTCCACAGGCAACGCCATACTGGACAGCTTCGGAGAACTGTCTTCCGATGGCAAGGCTCCAAACCATTCCCGCCACCATACTGTCGCCGGCACCCACTGTACCCAGTGTCTTCACAGATGGTGCGGACATCAGTCCATAATGCTCTCCGGTGATCCAGAGCGCCCCGGCTGCACCAAGCGAAACAACGACCATGGGAGCTCCCCGCTCCACGATACGCCCGGCAGCACATCGGATCTCATCCATCGAGCCAAGCTCTTTTCTGCCCACCAGTGATGCCAGCTCGTGTACACTCAGCTTAGCCAGATAGGCGCCACAAAAGAGCGCTCTATGCAAGGCTTCACCAGACGTATCAACTACCAGCCGGGCTTTTTTCCGGATGGCTATAGCCGCCAGCTCATCGAAGATATCCGCCCTCATGCCGGGCGCAAGGCTACCGCTGACTACGAGAAAATCAAGCCTTGGCTGTAATTCCACCGCCTGCAGCAATGCTTCACAGGCCTTGCCGTCCAATATCGGTCCGGGCATATTCAGCCGGTATTGCAAACCCGTGGCATTATCTTTTACGATGAGGTTTTCCCGGGTATCCGCATCGATGTCTACGGCGATATAGGCCACGTTCTCTTCGGCCAGCAATTTTTTCAGCCGCAGACCATTGGCGCCGCCACAGGGGAATAATGCTACAGCCTGCCCACCGAGCCGCCGTATCGCCCGGGCCACATTGATCCCACCGCCACCGGGTTGAACGATCGCGTTTTCGCAACGCATCTTGATCTCCGGCTTCATAGCCGCCACAGTGACATTCATGTCCAGGCATGGGTTGAATGTTATGGTTAATATTGCAGGCACAGTCATGATAATTTAAGATCAAATAGTTCGATGTGGGGACATTCCTCCTATCGATGGGAGGACGTCCCTCCTATCGATGTGCTGTAAACACCGGGATCTTATGCTCTTTGATCAGGCCGGTAATAAAGCTCTTCGAGAACAACAACGAAAGGTCCGACCTGCCATACGATCCGGTGACGAGCCAGGGTCTCTCCTGCGCGGGCAGCCACCGGAAGAAGAATTCCTTAGTGTCCATATGTAGTTCGAGCAGGCGCAGGTTGGTAAAATAGCCCGATACCAGTTCCTCAATATTCTCCCTCTCCGGGAATTCTGCCTCCTTCGACTCCTTGAGATAGACCAGCGTCACCGGCAAACCCGAATATTCCGGGAAAAGATGGGCAAATTCCTTCATAGCATATACGGACGCAGCCGAACCATCATAGGTCAGGATTATATTACCCGGCATAGCAATCTTTTCCGGCACCAAAAGTATCGGACACTCTGTCGTATGCAGGATCTCCTTCATATAGGCATTGGGCTGCCTGTCGTCTATATTCTCAAAGAAATGCTGGCCGTCCAGGACAAGCAAGTCCGCAAACCTCGTCTCCTTGCGGATAATGGCAAGGGCAAAATCCAGCCGTTCTTTATGAATGAACAATTGGATAGCATGTTCCTTGCAATAATCCTCCAGACGATGACTGGTCTCCGCCACGATGCGGTCCTCATCGCCAAGGTCCGGCAGATAGGCTGCACCGGCCATTCCCCCGGTGACGGACAATATTTGACTGTAGTCCACTTCTGGGGCAAACACGGCCGTCAATCTGACGGGCGAAATGTTATTCAGCTCGCGCACCAGCTCGAGACATTTTTCCGGGTAATTGGGTCCCTCGAATGGGACGATTATCTTCTTCATAAATTCTTATTTTGAATGCTGTCTGGAAAAAAAAATTTTACCAATCCACGTGGTACAGGAGGTAAGCGCCTCCCGGGCCAGGGTAGCAGGCTGCAGTTCACGACAGATGCCATGCCAGTCCTGCCGGATGGCCTTCTCCATATCATTGCCGCGACGGTGAAGACGCTGCCGCTCCTTTTGCAAATGCGACATGCGTTTAATTTTCTTCATGATCTTCATCATTTTTAAATAATTGTCGGATAATTGCATTCATCACCGGCACCCGTATCATACTCTCCCGCGCCGCCCGGATGATGATCCCTGTAAGAAGATATACACCCGCCACTGCGAGAAATCCCAGCCAGTTATTTCCCCACCAGCGCCCAAGCGCCAGCGCGCCGGCCACACTGGCAAACAGGAGACACAAAAGGAAAAAGACGTTTACCACGATCATGGCTATTATCTGCGCGATGACGGCGGAGGCCTTTTCAGCCAGTCCCAGCTTGGCCTCATCCACCCGGACATTTACATATTCCCGGGCATGATCGAATAGGTTTTCAATTTTTTTCAAGTCTTCCATTATCTGTAAATTTTAATTAAAGCTAATATGTCGCAGCGGCCAAACTGCTGATCTGCATCAATTCATCAAATGATAAATGTCTTTGACCAGCCTGAGTTTTCCGCCATTGCCGATGACGGCAGTCTGATAAATGACAAAGACAGGTACTGGTTCTTCCAGCCGGAGGCTCCGCGGCTGCTGATCCTTTAGACAGGACTGTAACAAAGCAGTGTCCAGCTGGTGGTCCAGTAGCAGGTTACCCAGCTCGATAGGCTTCTCCAGCCGGATACACCCATGACTCAACCAGCGGTAGCTACGCAGGAACGAGATCTTGAAATTGGTATCGTGCATATATACGTCGAATGGGCTGGTAAGATTGAACTTGATCACTCCCAATGCATTGTCGCAGCCGGTGGACTGGCGCATAGAATAGGGGAAATTTTTTTTGTTCCATCGCCACCAGCTTATTGAAGAGGGGTCCACGACCTTCCCTGCCTTGTCGAACAGCTGTATGTTCATGGCGTCGGCCAGGCGGGGAGTACGCTTCGATGGCTCACCCGCTACGATTCGCATCTGCAGACGAACCGTGTCCTGTTCATAATAAGTCAGCCGGGCATCGGCAATACTTACCACGATGCACCGCCGCCAGTGGAAGTGATGGATCCAGCGATAAAGATTGAGAGCGGCTGCCAGCTGCCGGGCCTTGCTTGTGTCACAAGACACCCCCTCCAGCGCCGCTCTCAAAGTATCGTATATGGCTGATCGTGGTACAAAGGAATCAGCCAGTTCTTTCAGCTCCACTCCGGTATGCACCTTCGTCAGTCGAACCATCAGCTCTTCGTCCTCCTTTTTTACCAGCGCGGGCGATATGCCGTCATAGTTCACCAGTTCCGCAATCCCATATCCGCTGCGCAGGTCCTTCAAAAAGCCAAAGGCCACATCGGCCCATGGCTTCTCACCCTGCCGCAAGTCCCGGATTTCCTGAGCATACCGCCCGCTGTCCAATCCATGGGTCCATGCGCTGTCAATGAGCTCCATCAATGCCTCACGCACCCTGCCCCCTTGGCCATCCTGCCCCGCCGCACCTGCCGGCTGCCGCAACAGTAATACAAATGTCAGCACCAGGCAGCGATAGACCTGTCTCATAAAATATACACAGGCGCTGGCTTCTCCGCCCGATTGATATTGGCAATTCCCTTCAGCAATGCATCAGGATTAAAAGAGATACTGTCAATGTCCAGCCGGACCAGGAACTCCGTAAAGTCGGGAAAATCACTGGGCGCCTGGCCGCAAAGCCCGACCTTCACTCCCGCCTCGTGGGCCGCGGTGATCATATTCCCGATCATTTTTCTGGCTGCCTTGTCCTGCTCGTTGAACAATCCGGCCACAATGGAAGAATCCCGGTCGATGCCAAGGGTCAGCTGTGTAAGATCATTGGAGCCTATGGAAAAACCATCGAATATTTCCGCAAAATCCTGCGCCAGCAACACATTGGATGGGATCTCGGCCATTACATAGACTTCCAGCCCGTTGCTTCCCCGTTTAAGCCCATACTGCTCCATCAGCGCCAGCACTTTCCTGCCTTCCTCCACAGTCCGGCAGAAAGGGATCATCACCTTCAGGTTCGTCAATCCCATTGCATCCCGCACTTTGCCAATGGCGGCACATTCCAGCTGGAATGCTTCCCTGTAAAGCTCATGGTAATACCGCGAGGCGCCCCTGAAACCCAACATGGGATTCTCCTCGACGGGCTCGAAAAGCTCCCCGCCAAGCAGATGCGCATATTCATTGGTTTTAAAGTCGCTGGTCCGTAAGATCACCTCCTTTGGATAAAAGGAGGCCGCAATGGTTGCGATACCGGACGCCAGCTCGTCGATGAACCAGCGGCTCTTGTCCTTATAGTGCTGCGACAGCTCCCCTATTTGTGCCTTCACCGGTCCTTCTTTCAGCTCGTTATATTTGATCAGCGCCATAGGATGCGCCTTGATAAAGCTCGTTATGATAAACTCCATTCGCAGCAGTCCGACACCGGAATTAGGATAAAAAGAAAGATCGAATGCCTTCTCCGGGTCGCCCACGATCAGCATGGCCTTGGGATGCTCCGGCAGACCGACCTGGCGGAGGTCGATGATATTTTCCTTCCACCCTGCCTTCCCGTTGTATACAAAGCCCGTCCGGCCTTCACAACAGCTCACGGTGATGATATTCCCATCCCTGATCTTTTCCGTGGCGCCGGCGGCGCCTACGACGGCCGGTACACCCAGCTCGCGGGCAACGATAGAGGCATGACTGGTTCTGCCGCCCTTGTTGGTGATGATGGCCCCCGCCTTTTTCAGCAACGGATCCCAATCGGGGCTGGTGACATCCGTGACGATGATATCCCCGTCTTGCACCTGAGCGCCATCCCCGGGTGATGCCAGCAGACGCGCTCTGCCGCTGGCAATATGTCCTCCAACCGCCTGGCCCTGAACAAGACATTCTCCTTTCGAAGTGACGACATATTCTTTTATTTTGTTGATATCCCTCCGGGATTGTACGGTCTCGGGCCGTGCCTGCACGATGAATAGCTCGTCGGTGATCCCGTCCTTAGCCCATTCGATGTCCATCGGGCGTCCATAATGCTTTTCTATCTCCATCGCCCAGCCGGCCAGAGTAAAGATCTCTTGTTCCGTCAGTACATAAGAATCCTGTAAGATCCCCGGGGTAGGCAGGTTGACGATCTCGCCGGCCTCCGTCCCATTGTCCCGGTGCACAAACATTTTTTCTTTCTTTCCCAGCTTCTTCCGGATAATGGCGTGCCTGCCCTGTAAAAGAGTCGGTTTGAATATAAAGAACTCATCCGGTGTCACCGCGCCCTGTACGATATTCTCTCCCAATCCCCATACTCCCGACAAATGCACGATATCCCTGAATCCTGACTCTGGGTCTAAAGTAAACCCAATACCGGCGCAGGACTTATCGCTACGCACCATCCTCTGGACGCCTACGGACAAAGACACGTTCTTTCCGCCATATCCATTGTCCTGCCTGTATTTGATAGCCCTGTCGGTATAGAGGGATGCAAAGCATTTCCGAACGGCCTCGATGACGGCAACTTCTCCCGAAATATGCAAATAAGATTCGTGCTGCCCGGCAAAGCTTGCATCCGGCATGTCCTCCGCAGTAGCGCTGCTGCGAACGGCTACCAGACAATTTCCTTCACCGCACAGATCTCTGTAGGATTTGACGATCTCCCCAAAAAGGTCTGCCGGCACCTCGCCCGACAAAAGCAGTTCCCTGGCCTCACGCCCTACCGAGCCGAGATTGGAATAATTATTCTTATCCAACCGCTGCATCAATCCGCTTAAAGCTCTTTCCAAACCGTTGTGATGAATAAAATGATCGAATGCAACGGCAGTGACGGCAAAGCCATTCGGCACCCGTATACCCCGATCAGCCAGCCGGCAGTACATTTCGCCCAGCGAGGCGTTCTTTCCTCCCACTTCCGGCACATCCTTGATACCTATTTCGCTGAAGGTTTTTATAAACTTCGTCATGGTCATCTGTATTCAGGTGAATAATGATAATAACATCTTCTAATGATGCGCAATGAACAACGGCAGATTGACGGTCTTGACAATAATACGCGCCTGACTTGGCTTCAGCAACCTGGAAAGCCAGCTGCGTCCATATGCGCCGATCACTACGACAGCATTCTTCTTGTCGATGAGATACCCGAACAGCTCATCCGACGGATCGCCGGTCAGGACTTTTACTTCGAGGGTGCTATAATGCTGTCTCAGCCATTCTTTCATTTTATACTGTTCCTCGATGGAGCCGTCATCCTTTTCTTTCACACTTACGATCATAGCCTTTTTCTGTTTCAGCTCCGGGAATAGATAGGTGAACTGCTTGATCGCCCATACTGAAGAAGCCGACCCGTTATAGGCAAATATGACCTCGTCAATGGCATGAAAAGTATAGGGTGCAATGATGACGGGGCATTCCGACTCCTGTAGCACATCTTTTACGAACTTGCCGGGCAGTGGCCCCCTCTCGCGGATGAACGAAGTCTCGGCGTCTATGATCACCAGGTCGGCAAACCGGCTTTCCCGGATCACCTCCTTGAGCGGTATTCCCCTATCCCTGTGGATGTTGGGAACCACCCCCCTGGATTCACAGGCCTGCCTGAAAAGCTTGATATTCGCGTCTGTGATCTCCGCCCTGGCAGCGGCTGCCTGGGTGTCGGTAACACCACCGGCCTGCATCTGTGCCACCTGCTGGTAGGCGCCAAATGCCGGCTCCGACAACAAATCCTCCAGGAACACCCCCGTCAGCCTGCTATCGGTGAGGCGAGCCAGATAACAGGAGAATTCAATGGTTTGGGTGTTTATGTGCATGGCGTCCATCGCCAATAGTATCTTTTCCATATAGTTTTTTTTATAAAGTACATGCATATCACTAAGAAAGGCGATGAGTACGATCAGAGTCCCCAATGATTATTGTCATACTGCCCAAGACCCGGAAAATGTTTTATTTAAGGTATATTTAGCCCAGCATCTCCTTAAAAAACAGGGACCTATGTTCAAGGAAAAATCATTCAACGTACTTATTTTCTGCATCATCGTAACGCTCAGCGCAGCGGTACTGCAATACCTCAACCCCAGCTTTAGCATCTTTGACGGCGGCCTTATCACGGCCATACTCCTGACGATCTTTCTCAAGGACGATCGTTACACCATTGTTTTCGGAGCCATCAGCGCAGCCCTGATCATTGTCTCCTCCTTTTACGAACACGAGAATATGCAGCGCCAGCAGGTGATCATTCAGCATGCCTATTCCCTGATCATCGTGATCATGACGGCGATCTTTGTTATGTATGTCAAAAGATTGTACCGGAACATAGAAGCCGAGCAATTGCAGGTGAACGCTCTTTTTGAACACGCCACGGAAGGCATCATCCTCACGGATGATAAAGGAAAGATCATTCTTCTCAACCCGGCGGCCTCGACCCTGGTCGAATACGACAAGGAAGAGCTCCTGGGCAAGTCCATCGAAATACTTATACCCGGACGATTCCACACCCATCACACACAATACAGGGAAGGCTTCTATCAACGTCCTTCCAACAGGACCATGGGACATGGGCGGGATCTTTTTGCCCGCAGGAAGGATGGCCGGGAATTCCCGGTGGAAGTAAGCCTTAGCTTTTACAGGCAAAAGAACACCTTCTTCGTCATCGCCTTTCTCGTCGATATCACGCAACGCAAACAGGCCGAGAAAGACCTGCTGGATCGCAAGGCGGAACTGGAAAAGATCACCCAGGACATCAGCGTGCTCAACGCGGAGCTGGAGTCGAAAGTGGAACAGCGTACCCTGATCTTAAGGGAAGCGCTACAGGAGCTGGAACGTTCCCAGGAAGAGTTGAACGTAGCATTAAGCAAGGAAAAGGAGCTGAATGAGATAAAATCCCGCTTTGTCTCGATGGCTTCCCACGAGTTCAGGACTCCCCTGAGCACGGTGCTCTCATCTGCCGCCCTTCTTTCCAGGTATACGCTCACAGAAGACCAGGACAAAAGAGATAAGCATATCCGCAGGATCAAGGACTCGGTCAAACACCTGAACGAGCTATTGGGAGATTTCCTTTCTCTTGGCAAGCTCGAAGAAGGCCGCATCCAGGCGGAGATGGCGGCTTTCCCGGTGAAGGAGCTCCTGGATGAGGTCGTGGAAGAAATGAAGCCGCTGGCCCGGCCGGGTCAGATCATACACTGCGATTGCGGAGGAGAATATGAATTTATCAGCGATAAACGATTGTTGCGGAATGTCCTGATCAACCTTCTCGGCAACGCTTCCAAATTCTCGGCCGAAGGAGCCGGCATCTGGCTGACGGCACTTCATTCACCGGAAACGATGACGATCTCCGTGCGGGACGAAGGCATCGGCATTTCCGCCGAAGACCAGCAGCACCTCTTCAGCAGCTTTTTCAGAGGCGCCAATGCGACAAATATCGAAGGCACCGGCCTCGGTCTGCACATCGTCAAACGCTATGTAGAGCTGCTGGGGGGATCCATGCGGCTGGAAAGTATATTGGATAAAGGCACTACCATAACAATACAAATCCCCATGGGCGCTCTCTCCAACAGCAACGGTCAATGACGGGATATAGGCCGGCGGTCAATGACAGGATACAGGCCGGCCGGTCCCATGCACCAGCGCAGGGCTGACAAAAGGTATGCCCAGGTCGAGCCCCCGTAAGATGAGCAGCACCCCCATCAATGCTATCATTCCCGGCATGGCCCTGCGAATAAAGGCCCTGGCCCGGACGCCCGCCAGATGGCTGGAACCGCTAAGCAGCAACAGAGCAGGTAAAGTGCCCGCTCCAAAAACGATCATAAATGTCGTGCTCTCCCACACTCGCGAAAAGCTCAACGCTCCTGCAATAGCCATATATACCATCCCACAGGGCAACAATCCATTGGCCATCCCGAGGATAAAATACCTGTGCTGCCCTTTCGACTGCCACAGCCGAAAGATCAGTTTATTCAAAGGCCTTTGCATCCATACGATCAACGCCGGTGTCCGATGATGGGATGACCAGCCCGTCAGCACGGCAGACACCAGGATCACCATTCCCAGTACAATAGAGAACACCTGCTGGAAGCCTGACAAATAAATATGTCTTCCCAGCACGCCAAAAATGGCTCCTAGCGTGCCATACACAGAGATGCGCCCCCCATGATACATCATCAGCGCCCTGAACCTCGCCATCGCCGGCAGCGACGACAAGGGCAGCGACAAAGCCAGGGGCCCGCACATGCCTACACAGTGAGCGCTGCTGACCAATCCAAGAAATATCGCAGTAGTAAATAAAGGCCACATATTATCATCGTATAGTTAACGGCTCCTCCACATAATACTGCTCGCCCCTACCCTCCCACCGCACACGAACGGTGTAACGCCCGGGCTTCACCTGGTCCATGTCGATGTTCTGTCTGCCCGCATCATCAACATGAAGCACAAAACGCCTGTCTTTGCCGGCATCCGAAGGACAATACAGCTGGATGCTGCCCGTAAGCTCCTCATGCTCCATTTCTTTGGGCATATACAGCGTCAGGCCGGCCCCCTCCTGCCGGAGGTCCACGCTGCCCGAAAGCCTCTCGGCCCGCTGCCGGGCATCGATCACCTGTTGATAGCTTAGCTCATCTTTATAATATTCACTGGCCACGAGGTCCACAGGGGTCTGCATGCACCGATAGACCATATAGGAGATCATCCCTCCGAACGCCAGAAATACAAGGATCAATAGATTTCCCCAATTCAGTCGCATAGTATTAAGTTTTTAATTGTCTTCTTGTTCCGGTATGGGTCCCAGAAAGTTGGTGTGTATCTCATCTATCTTCTTACCTCCCTCATACAATCCTATATACAGGACGGTCTTTCGCGCCCTCACCTGGCTCCGGGGCAGGATCACGAAGAAAGTGCCGGCGCCTTCTTCATCCTTTTTCACCGGAATAACCTTTCCTCCCACGACATCCACCTGTCCTGCCAGGTTTTCCAGACGCAGCTGTAAGGGCACCTGCCGCATGGTCTTGTTGGCAACCTTGATATTGTACAGATTGGAAACGCTGTCCGTCCCCCTCTCCTGGAAGAGCATGCCCGGCGCACGCATGATCGTCGCGTCCACATCCTTGCGGCTCAACAACAGGGCGGAAAGGATCACTACGAGCATGCTGAGTAGTCCGGTATACAGCTTCATCCGCAGGGTATACCGTAAGGGTTCCTTTTCCATAATACCATTCTCCGAAGCATACCGTATCAGGTCCAGCGGCCGCCCCACTTTTTCCATCATATGATTACACGCGTCGATACAGGCGGTACAGCCGACACATTCCATTTGCAGCCCGTTACGTATATCGATCCCGGTCGGACATACTTTTACACATTGAAAACAGTCGATACAATCCCCTGTGCCGGCGGCAGCATCCTTCCTGAATTTGGCCCGTGGCTCCCCCCGGCGATAATCATAGGCCACGATCATCGAATTCTTATCCAGCAGGACGCTTTGCAGCCTCCCGTAAGGACATACCACCGTACAGACCTGCTCCCGGAAAAAAGCATACACGCCATAAAAGACGGAGCTGAATACCAGCAGCGAAAATAATCCCGCGATATGCTCCGTCACCGGCTCCGTCATGATCTTCCACAATTCCCTCACCCCGATGATATAGGACAAAAAAGTATTAGCGATGATAAGGGCCAAAAGATAGAACGACACGTGTTTCAGGGTTTTCCTGAGTACCTTACGGGTCGTCCAGGGTGCATTATTAAACAGTCGCTGCTGGGTCGCGTCGCCCTCGATCAGATATTCCACCTTCCTGAACAGCATCTCCATAAAGATTGTCTGTGGACATACCCATCCGCAAAACAATCGTCCAAAAGCCGCCGTAAAAAGAATGATGAATATGATAAAGGTCACCATCGTCAGTCCAAAGATGAAAAAGTCCTGTGGCCAGAACACTTTCCCGAATAGTATGAACCGGGCAGCGGGGACATTGAAAAGGAACAGCGGCTGTCCGTTGACCGAAACAAAGGGCAGCGTAAAGAAAAGTATAAAGAACCCCCAGCTGATATACGTTCGGACGTTGTACCATTTTCCACGGGGTTTCTGAGCATAAATCCATTTTCGGTGACCTTTTGCATCGACCGTGGCCAGGTGGTCCCGAAAAGATTGGTCTGAAGAGGGTTGGTCGGTGATGGTTTCCATGATTGGTTATTTATATACAGTGCCCTGCGGCGCCTTTGAATTTGCCGGATGTGTTCCTTGCAACGATCTGACATAACTGGCCAGCTGCGCGATCTGCGAGGGTGAGAAGTCATCCTTCCAGCTCTTCATTCCCTTGTCGGGCCAGCCATATTTGATGGTCTTGAAAACATCCTGGATGCCGCCCCCATGCAGCCAGTATTCATCTGTAAGGTTGGGGCCTACCCCACCTTCCCCGGCCTTGCCATGACAGGCAAAGCAGGTGGTCTCGAATATTTTTTGTCCGGCAGCCAGATCCCCCGCATCCGAGAGCTGCTTCACCGTTGTCTCATCCACCAGGCTCGCCGCCTTCTTCAGGTACTCCGCCTTGGCGACCTCCGCCTTCTGGACGGAGATAGCATATTCCTCCCCGCTGAGGGGGGCGGTATGGCTCACATGATATCTCCAGAGATAGACACAAGCAAAGAGGATCGTGCAGTAAAAGCCATACAGCCACCACGGCGGCAGCTTATTGTCCAGTTCGCGTATGCCGTCATAATCATGTCCCAGATCGAGATCTGCCTCCTCCTCGATGGGCTTGAGCTTATTGAACTTTGCCCACCAGGATACACGAGGCTTGGCAGGCACAGCAGCGGTCTCTCCGGCAGCGGCGGACTTTGCCTTTTTATGGATCGACAAAACCAACCGGACATTGTACAGCAGGGCCAGCAGGATAAGCACTTCCAGCAGTATCACACCGGAAATAAAGTAAAAAGCCGTGTCGGAGACGCCATTGATGGAAGTGGCCGCCAGAAAAAGATATGACCCCGCCTCTTTGCCATCGGCAGGCTGCTCCTGCCCCGGCCCGACCGAAGCCGTCCGCTTCGCAACAGGTATCTGCGCCGCACCCAGCAGCACATTCGCCAACAGTCCGATGGCAATCGCCAAAATAATGATAATAATAATGGATACGACCACAAACGGACTGTCGATAGAAGAAGGCTCCGGAGGTCCCGCCGCATACGCACCGCTGCTCATGAGAACCAGCACAAGCAGGATCACCGGTACCTTGCCGGCCCCCTTGATCTTATCCAATGGCAGCTGACGCAGTTCTTCGATCATACCCTTGTCCGCCCGGATGGCCCAGATAAGCATGACCAAAAAGAAAGACCCGAATATGAGCAGGGATGACAGCCCATACACGCTGACACCGCTGATCTTTTCTATGTAGTGAATGAATTTCATATACTAAAAGAATTTTGTTTGATCAATTACCCATGACATCCCTTCCGTCGGCGCCCTTCATGGCAGTCTGTTCCTTCGGAGCGGATTTGATATCTTTTCCCAGTCTTTGCAGATACGCGATCAGCGCCATGATCTCCTTATTGCTGCCGGTATGTATCTTATCCGCCTGCAGAGACGCATGAATGTTCTTCTCCTGGGCTGCCAGGTCCTTATTGGCCTGCCCGAACGCATACCCATCCGGATAGGGAACACCAAGCTTTTGCATAGCCCGTATCATACTCCCCGTCCTGCTGGTGTCCAGCTCCCGATCAAACAACCAGCCATAGGAAGGCATGATGCTGCCGGGCGACATAGAAGAGGGGTCCATCATATGATTGTAATGCCAGCTGTCGGGATACTTTCCTCCTACCCTTGCCAGGTCCGGGCCCGTTCTCTTGGAGCCCCACTGAAAAGGATGATCGTATACGAACTCGCCGGCCTTGGAATATTCACCATACCGCGCCACCTCATCCCTAAAGGGCCGCACCATCTGTGAATGACATAAATAACAGCCCTCCCGGACATAGATATCCCTTCCGTGCAGCTCCAACGGCGTATAGGGTTTCACGCTGGTAATGGTCGGTATATTTGACTTCACGAGGAAGGTGGGGATCAGCTCGATCATTCCACCGATGGCCACGGCTATCAGACTAAATACAAGCATTTGCATAGGCCGCCGCTCGATCCAGCGGTGCCAGTATGTACGTCCATGTGTAGCTATCTTCTCCGGCATTGGGGCCGCTTCCGCCGCCTCGTTCGCGACAAAGCTCCCTTTCCGTATCGTCTTGAATAGGTTGTAAACCATGATCAGCGTGCCGCTGAGATACAAGGCGCCGCCAATGCTCCGGGTGACATACATGGGTATGATATGCGTCACGGTCTCGAGGAACTGGAACCTGAGCTGTCCCTCGGGCGTAAAAGATTTCCACATCATGCTTTGCGTAAAGCCGGCCCAGTATAAGGGCACCGCATAAAGCACGATACCGAGCGTACCGATCCAGAAATGCGTACCCGCCAGCTTTTTGGAATACAACGAAGTGTTCCACATCCTTGGCACCAGCCAATACAGTACGCCAAATGTGAGGAACCCGTTCCATCCCAGTGCGCCGATATGCACGTGGGCAATGGTCCAGTCGGTGAAATGCGAGATGGCATTTACATTCTTCAGGCTCAGCATGGGGCCTTCGAAGGTCGCCATCCCATAACAGGTAATGGCCACGACCAGGAATTTGAGCACGGGCTCTTCCTTCACCTTGTCCCAGGCGCCCCGTAGCGTGAAAAGTCCGTTGAGCATCCCGCCCCAGCTGGGAGCGATCAGCATCACGGAAAAGACCACCCCAAGAGATTGCGCCCAGTCGGGCAGCGCTGTATACAACAGGTGATGCGGACCCGCCCATATATAGATAAAGATCAACGCCCAAAAATGGATGATGGACAGGCGGTAAGAATAAATAGGCCGCTCGGCCGCCTTAGGCAGAAAATAATACATCAACCCTAAATAAGGTGTCGTAAGGAAAAAGGCGACGGCATTATGCCCATACCACCACTGCACCAGGGCATCCTGCACACCCGCATACCATGAATAGCTCTTCCACATGGATACAGGCAGCTCCACCGAATTGACGATATGCAGCATAGCCACAGTTACCCAGGTGGCGATATAGAACCAGATGGCCACATACAGATGGCTCTCCCTTCTCTTGATGATGGTCCCGAATAGATTGATCCCAAAGACGATCCAGATAACGGCGATGGCTATGTCCAGCGGCCATTCCAGCTCGGCATATTCCTTCCCGGTGGTAAACCCGGCCCAGAGAGTGATGGCGCCGGCCACGATGATGAGCTGCCAACCCCAAAAATGGATCTTGCTCAGCGTATCGCTGAACATCCTGGCCTTACATAAACGCTGCAGGGAATAATATACCCCCATAAAGATACCATTGCCTACAAAGGCGAAGATCACGGCATTGGTATGCACGGGACGCATACGCCCGAATGTGGTAGCGGGGAGGCCCAGGTTCATGGCGGGGTAATACATGGAAATGGCCGCCCATAGTCCTGCCAGCATACCAACGACGCCCCAGAACATTACGGCATAGCCAAACCACTTGACGGTCTTGTTGTCGTAATAAAATTTTTCAATTTGCATGTACTTAAAGTTGATTTTTGGGTGGATCTGAAACAGGTTGATGATCGTCGAACAATATGCGGCGCGGAGGTGAGAATCCGTCGTCGAACTGGTGATGCTTCACGCTCCAGATGAATGCCCCCAAAAAAAGGGCGGCAACGGAGAGGCTTGCACCAAGCAATAAAATAATTGCGCTCATATACAGGGCTCATTTAATGCAGTAAAAGTATTTTCGAGTGGGAGATTTATGCATGATCCACGTTAATCCCGGGTATGATCTTTCTCATCAGCAGATATGGTAAGACCCAGCCGCCTCGCAGTCCAGGTGGCCGATCCATAGGTGAGTAATAGTATGCTGAGCGAGCTCGATGGCATGAGTATGGCCGCGATGAGTGGTGAAAGATCACCGCGTACGGCAAAAGATAGTCCGATGATATTATATACCGTAGAAAGTAGGAAGCTGGCAATAATGATCCTCCCGGCCACCCGGCAATACCGAAGGAACACAGGCAGCCGCTGTATTTGTGCAGCATCCAGGATGGCCTGACTGGCGGGCGTAAAGCTGTTACCCTTTTCTGCCACCGCAATACCCGTATCGCTCTGCCGCAATGCCCCTGCATCGTTGAGACCATCCCCCACCATCATCACCTTTTCACCCCTACGCTGCAGATGCCGGATATACGCTTCCTTTTCTTCAGGCGATTGGTAAAAGAGGATGCGTGAACCCTCTCCCATCCAGCCTTCCAGCCGGGGTCGATCCCGGTCATTATCACCACTCAGCAGCGACAGGGAGAACCGCTCCCGCAAGACCTGCATCCACCACGCAATCCCCTTCCGATAGTGGCTTGCATAACGAAAATACCCCGTACAATCGTCGTTCAGCCGGACATACACGCGGGTATCTGTCATACCTGCCCTGGACCCCGTCACGAACCTTCGCGATCCTATCATGACATAGATACCGTCTACCCAGCCTTCCGTTCCTTTGCCGGGCGTTTCTTTAAAACCCAGTACGCGACAGGGTTCCGCCCTGTCCAGGTGACGGGCCAGCGCCTTGCTCAACGGATGTGTGGATTGAGCAGCCAGGGTGGCGATGGCCCGCTGCTCGGCGGGTTCCAACTGTC
>Ga0105237_10002100_pt1 | contig 25159 bp, 17 predicted proteins | sample KBSC24metaG_FD_81520 | JGI IMG/M metagenome (GOLD analysis project Ga0105237, IMG submission 81520) | Corn rhizosphere microbial communities from Kellogg Biological Station, Michigan, USA - KBS C2-4 metaG | ecosystem: Host-associated > Plants > Roots > Rhizosphere > Soil | place: Michigan, USA...
ATCCTGCCGACAGGAAATAGGATATTTTGTCGCTGCCCCCCGTGGCCGTAATGGAATGGGACTGCACCGGCGCACGTTTAAAGATCTGGTCCTGCCAATTGGTGCCGGTCCCCAGGTTGCTCAGATTGGGAAAAATGATGCCGCCGCCCGATGTCGTGCTGCCTTCATTGACCATGGCGCCATATTCGGAAGCATCCAGGACGCCAATGGTTCTGGCCACTTCCTGGTATCCGTAATTGCTGCTTAAGCCGAGTTGTGTCTTTTGATTTCGCCGGCCGGCCCGGGTCGTGATCACGATCACCCCATTACCGCCTTTTACTCCATAGATGGCGGTGGTGGCCGCATCTTTTAATACATTAATGCTTTCGACGTCGGCGGGATTGATGGAATTGAAATCGTTGAGACTTTGTATCACTCCGTCTACTACCACCAGCGGGTCATTGCCGCCATAAGAGGCGATCCCGCGGATCAGGACCGTGGGTTTTGTTCCGGGCGAACCGCTTTGAATAACGGTCACGCCAGCCGCACGCCCCTGGATGGCTTCTTCGACCCGGACCGCATTAACTTTTTGAATGTCAGCACTTTTAATGACAGCGACGGCTCCCGACACCTTGGTAACTTTCTGTGTACCATAACCGATGACGACCACATCGTCCAGGCTGGCTGCCGATGAAGAAAGCATGACCCTCATCGCTGCCCCGGTAATGGTCAGTTCCCTTGTAGTATAATTCAGCGAAGAAATGACAAGGGTCCTTGCCGAGGCCGGAACGGGTAGGCTGAATTCGCCTTTCTCATTGGTGGTCGTTCCCTGTGTAGTTCCTTTAATAATAACGGAGACAGCGGGCAGCGGCTCCCCTTTTTCATTGAAGACGGTACCCGAAAGGGTTCGGTCCTGCGCCGCAGCCAGTAGGGGTAATAGTAATACAAAGACAGGAGCAAAAATCCGTTTAAAGATTTTTTTCATATGACAGCATTTAGTTTTAGTGCAATGAATGGCTATGATCCGGACATAAAACTAAGACAGCCAAAACGCAGTTCAAACAAAAGCGGTACCTCCTGAATACTACATAAAATCACAAACAGCTGGTTCTCAGCAATAATCAAATACTACAATACTACTTCAAACAGAAGTATTATCTTCCATTAATGAAACCCCTGGCCTTTTGGACCTTTTTTTTCATGCTTGCTATAGTTGCGAATGCGCAGAATACGATCGGTCTTCCCCTGATCGTCAATTATGCCAGGACCGATTTTCATGGCGGGGCCCAGACCTGGGATATCAAACAGGACCAGCGGGGGCTGATGTATTTTGCCAATAATGAAGGCCTGCTTTGTTATGATGGGACGTATTGGAAGAATTACCCCCTCCCCAACCATACGATCATGCGATCGCTCGCCATCGACAAAGACGGACGCATCTATGCCGGCGGACAAGGAGAAATTGGTTTTTTTAGTCCGGACGCTAATGGCTTTCTCCGGTATGAATCGCTGATCCATCTATTACCTGCCGCGCACCGTGTTTTTGCCGACGTCTGGCATATCGAGATCTTCAACGGGTCTGTTTTTTTCCAGGCTACCGACCGTCTATTCGAATTAAAAAATAATGTTATCCGGGTATTCCTCCCCCGATCGCAATGGCAATTCCTCTATTTGGCCGGTAACGAGCTGATCGCCCAGGACAAAAAATATGGCCTCTTATCGTATAAGAATACCGAATGGGTTCCGCTGACCAACAACCGGCTGTTGGAGGACCAGTTGGTTTCGGGAGTTACCCCAATGGGAAATGACAGTCTGCTGGTGTCTACCATCAAACGGAAATTTTACCTTATCAAAGGAGATTCCGTTGCCCCGCTGTTGTTACACGCGGATATGGAGTCCGTCAATACGGATATTTACAAATCAGGCCGGCTGAACAAAAATGAATTCGTGGCGGGTACGACGTCGGAAGGATGTCTGATCCTGAGTTTTACCGGCAAGGTAGTTCAACGCATATCCCGGGCGGAAGGTCTGCAAAACAATAGTGTGCTGTGCGTATTTCTGGACAGGGAAAACAATCTCTGGGCCGGGTTGAACAACGGGATCAGCATGATCACGTATAACTCGGCGATCAAATACATCCATCCCAGCAGCACGGATGAACTGTCCGGTTTTTCCTCGCGGATATTCAACAATCATTTGTATATAGGGACTTCTGACGGGGCGTACGTGACTCCTTTATCGGACGGGTACAAGGACCTCAGTTTTTCAAAAGGTGAGTTCAGCCTGATACGAAACAGCATGGGACAGGTATGGCGCATCGACGAAGTGAACCAGCAGTTACTGATGGGGCACAACGGCGGAACATTTTCTATTATCAACAACGAAGCCATAGCACTGGCCCCGGATGCGGCTTGGTTATTCGTCCCTACCAGCGCAGTCCTGCCCTCGAACTATGTGATCACCGGCACCTATACGGGCTTGCATCTGTTCAGTTACCAGCAAGGTAAATTCATCAACCAGGGCAACCTGGACGGCATATACGAATCCTTCCGCTATCTGGCCCTCGACAACAACAATACCCTCTGGGCATCCCATCCCTACCGGGGTATCTACCGGCTGGATATATCGGCAGACCAGAAAAGATACACGGCAAAACTTTACACAGACAAAGACGGGCTGCCTTCCGCACTGAATAACCAGGTGTTTCGTATCCGCAACAGGGTCGTCTTTGCGACGGAAAAAGGAGCCTATGAATTCGATGGGGCCACAGGCCGGTTTGTCCCCTCCGCCTTTCTTTCCCCGGTATTTGGCAATATGGAGTTGCGGTATCTTAACGAAGACGAGGCGGGGAACATCTGGTTCGTCAGCGGAAAATCGATGGGCGTTGTACACGAATCTTCCATCACCTGGTTCCCCGAATTGAAGGGGCAGATATTATCGGGACTGGAGAATGTCTATCCCTATAACCCCGAGAATATCTTTATCGCCAGCGAAAAAGGAATTATACATCTCAACTATAAAAAATACATCAGCACACAAAGAACGCTGTCCGTCCGGTTGGGGATGGTAAAATTGAATACGGACAGCACCATCTTTGGAGGATACGGAAACCCGGCGGCCCTGGAATTCCCCAATGCCTATAACTCTTTTCATTTTGAGTTCAGCTCTCCGGCCTATAGCCTGCAAAGCAATATCGAGTATAGCTTTAAACTGGAGGGCTATGACAGGAACTGGAGCTCCTGGTCTGCCCGAACGGAAAAAGACTATACCAATCTGCCCGAAGGAAAGTATAGCTTTCTGGTGAAAGCGCACGACAACCTTACCACCGAATCAACGGTCGCTGCCTGGCCCTTTACCATCGATCCTCCTTTTTATAAAACGGTCTGGGCCTATCTGTTCTATGCGCTGCTATTCCTGCTGATACTCCATTTGATCGGCCGGTGGCAGCAGCGCAGTCTCCGCCTGCAACGGATAAAGTATGAAGAAAAACAAAAACAGATCATCGCCCTGCACAATTTAGAGATCGAAAAGAGCGAGAAGGAGATCATCAAGCTGCAGAATGAAAAACTGGAGAGCGAAGTGCGGCTGAAAAAACAGGAATTGGCCAATGCCAGCATGCACCTGGTGGAAAGAGAGGACGCCCTGGCAAGAGTAAAGGAGGAATTACAGTCACTGTATAAAAAGACCGGCCACAATCACGATGTAAAAAGCGCACTGCAGCTCGTCAGCGAAGTAGAAAAAAGCAAATCCAACTGGGATCAGTTCGCCTCGCATTTTAACGAGATCAATAACGACTTTCTGAAAAAATTGAAAGCCAGGTTCCCCAGTCTCACCAACTCCGATCTAAAGGTCTGCGCCTATCTGCAACTCAATCTTTCGACAAAGGAGATAGCGCAGCTCATGAATATTTCCGTCCGCGGAGTGGATATCAGCCGCTACCGGCTGCGGAAGAAGTTTCAGTTGTCGAGACCCCAGAGTTTAAATGATTTTTTGAATTCTATAGTTTGACCCGGTACAGCGCTAAACCAATATACTCTTCCCTCCTTATTCACTGCGCAAGCTTTTCACCGGACTGGCAAGGGCCGCCTTTATCGCCTGGAAAGAGATCGTCGTAACGGCGATAAGAACGGCCAAAACCCCCGCCCCGGCAAATATCCAGGGACTAAGCGTTATCCGGTAAGCAAAATCCTGCAGCCACTGATGCATGATCCACCAGGCGACGGGAGCCGCAATGACAAAAGCCACCAGGATCAGCGCAACAAAGTCTTTCGACAACAGCAACACGATATTGGCGACAGAAGCACCCAGCACTTTCCGAACGCCTATCTCCTTGATACGCTGTGTGGTGCCGAATAAAGACAGTCCCAGCAGTCCCAGACAGGCGATAAAGATGGCAAAACCCGCAAACAGGGCGAAAGCTTTTCCAAACAGCTCGTCGTTCTTGTACTGCTCGTTGAATCTGTCGTCCAGGAAGAAATAGTCGAAAGGGTTCCCCGGGAAAAATGCATCATATTGTTTTTTGACGGCCGCCATTGTCGCAGCTACATTACCGGTATTTACCTTTATCGAGATAGAATTGTAAGTGCCGTAAAAAGGCAGCAATGCGACAGGCTCGAGAGCATAACGGAGGGATTTCTGGTGAAAATCGTTTATCACGCCGATGACATCCCATTTCTTGTCAAACAGCACAACTTTTTTACCAATGGCATCCTGAACAGACGAAAAGCCAAGTAACTGAGTGGCGCCGGCGCTGAGGACGATATTATTCAGCTTGTTATAATCGGGATTGTAGTCGCTACGGTCGAAATTCCTGCCGGCAACTACTTTTATTCCATATACTCCAAGAAAGTCGAAGTCTATACCCATATTCCTCAGCGTATAATGGGCGCCGCTGTTGTCTTCGGCCCGGTGAACATTAAAAGCCCGGCCCATCTCATTGCCGGCAAGCCGGTTGGCCGTCGCAGAACCAGTAATACCTGTTATATGCTGCAATTCATTTTTAAAAGCATTTTCTTTCGCCATGAAGGTAGAGTCAAAGTCGCTAAGCGTAGGTGGATTCACGATGAGAATATGGTCGATATTCATGCCCAGTTCCTGCTTACTCATAAACCGTATCTGCCGGTAAACGACCACGGACCCGATGATCAGCAGGATGGTGATAGCAAACTGTCCTACGACCAGCCCTTTCCGTAATAAAACGCCATTTTTTGAAGCACGGAATTTCCCTTTCAGCACCATGATCGGGCGGAAAGAAGAAAGGACAAATGCCGGGTAAAAAGCAGAAATGAATATGCCCAACAACAGCAGGCTGCCCAATCCTATCGATATAGCATATCCGTGGAGACTTTTTTGAAAAAGACTGTCCAGTGACAACCTGGATTGAATGAGCCCATTAAAGGCATTCTGGGTCAGCAGCACCAGTCCGATAGCCAATCCAAAAGCCAGCAGGTTGACAATGAGGGATTCCACCAGGAACTGACGGATCAACTCGGTCCGGGTAGCGCCGGTTACTTTCCGGACCCCTACTTCTTTGGCCCTCTCCACCGACCGGGCTGTAGATAAATTGATATAGTTGACCCAGGCGATGGAAATGATAAAGACAGCAATGATAAAAAGCCCCCAGACGACGGTGGCGCTGCCTGTCCTGCCGATCTCGTATTCATAGGTCGAATAAAGATGCGCCTTTGACAAAGGTTGCAAATGAAATTTCTCCACGCTGCCCGACACTTTATTGCCCTGGAAATGCCGCTGGCTGAAGCCCTCGAATTTTGCCTCCAATGCCTTATAGTCCGTACCTTTTTTTAATTGTATATAGTGCCAGAAATCCGAATCCTGCCAGTCATAGTCAGCCGCCTTGTAAGGGTTCTTCCCGACAAGCATGGAGTTATAGGAAACCAGCATGGCAAAGCGAAGATGCGAATTCTCCGGTACGTCAGCCATGACACCCGTCACTTTATAAGGAAGAGAATCTCTGTCCATAATGAATTGCTGACCGATCAGCCGCGAATAATCTCCATTTTGTCCGCCAAAGATGCTTTCAGCCACCGTCCTGGTAAGGACAGTAGTATGCGGTTCCTTCAGCGCCGTAGCCACATCCCCCGCCAAAAAGGGATAAGAGAACATGGTCAGAAAACTGTTGTCGACGGCTATCGCCTCCAGGTTGCCTATTTTTTTGTCCTTATATCCTGCGACGATCGTTCCGAATGGTTCTACACGCGCATGATCGATCACTTCCGGATAATCATCCTGCATGGCCTTGCCGATAGCAGAATAGGTGATGGTCCCATGCTGAACCAGCTTGCCGTTCTGGTAACGGTCATTGCCCACCCGGTAAAGATCAGCTACATTCTTATTGAACTGATCATAGCTAAGCTCGAAATTTACGTACTGCAGTATCAGCAGACACACCGCCATGCCGATAGCCAGACCGACAATATTGATAAAGGAAAAAACTTTGTTCTTTTTCAGATTGCGCCAAGCTGTTACCAGGTAGTTCTTGAACATGAGCAGTGATTTGCGAAGAAAGCTCAATGAATATGCCATTCCGGCAACAATCTGGCTATCAACATACTACTATGCCAACCCCAACAATTGTGTGCGAAAACGGACAGCGGGTGACCGCTTTAATTCTTCCGGTAGATGACAAAACCCGCGGGCGGCACTTTTATCAGCATCGCTTTCCCATTGCGGTTCTCGACGATCGCTTCGGGTAATAACGGTTCATCCGGATAAATAGCTGTGAAGACATCCCCTACCCCATGTAATTCATTATCGATGGTCACCCATACTTCAAGGGTATTTATCGTATCCGTATTGATGGCCAGTACCCATTCCTCCTCGTCAAGCAGTCTCGACCAGGCAATGATCGAACGTATCCGGGTCGCGCCTCCCATAAAAGACGGCAGCCCAAAATGGAGCCCGTCGCCCGAAATGGGTCGCAGGTATTGCCTCCCACGGCGAAGAGTAACCTGTTTCCGGCGGATGGCCGCGATCTTTGCCACTTCTTTGTATACCGTCGCGCTGACATCGAAGAAGTGCCGCCCCTTGCTTCTGAAAGCGCCAAAAGGTCCGCCGAACATGGCCTCCCGGATGTACTCATCGCTGCCGTCGCCGGAGCCATTGCCATCGAACTTTTGCTCGCTGCCATAGTAGATACAGGGGATGCCCAGGGTGGTCAGATTGGTGGCAATGGCAGGAAGGATCAGCCGGTCCCCTTCATCAAAGGCGGAAAAACGGGATTTGCTGTTTCCCTGGACGATCTTGTCGTGATCATCCAGCATGACGACAACCTTATTCCGGAACCAGGTATGCGATCCTTTTCCCACAAAAAAGGAATTACGAAAAAGTTCAAAATAGGTGTCCGGCGGCACTTTGCCTTTTACCATGTCACCCAGCGCCCCCTGGACATCTGCAATGCCGAGGGCTGCATCGACGCCGGTGACCTCCAATTTCCGGATAGCCTCATCCCGGGTACCCGTTATCTCGCCGATCAATAAAAATTTATCCTTACCGATGAATTGCGCAAACTCATGCAGCGCGCCGGCAAAGATACGTACCGCCCCATCTTCCATATGCTTCACCGTATCGATACGGTAACCGTCGATATCCAGTACGGCCATCCAGTATTTGTATACTTCGACCAGGTGCAGCAGGCCTGCCGAAGCAGTAAACGTGTCGGTAGGACCTTCTCCTAAATGGATATCTTTCAGATTGAAAAAATCACCCTGTAAAAACTCAGGAGAGGCATCCCAATTTACGATCTCCCCCTTTCGCGTAAAGACAGCAGGATCGCGGAACTCCACCGGCCAGACCGCATCATCCGCACCCGCGGCCGCAGCGGCAACAAAGGGAATGTCCGCCTCATCGGTGGCATTGTTGAATCCTTTTACGGCATACGGACTGCCCGTGTATTTTGGCTCCGCAAGCTCGTAGCTGAAGACATCACCGCTATGATTGAGCACAATGTCAAGGACTACAGCAATACCTGTCGCATGAGCCGCAACGACCAATTCCTGCAGATCGGCCAATGTGCCGAAATGGCTGTCCACTTCTAAAAAATCCTGTATCCCATATCCATGATAGGTATCGTGGAAACTCACCTGTTTGAAGACCGGGCTTATCCATAAAGCCGTAACCCCCATATCCGACAGATAGGCGAGCTTCGAATGCACCCCCTTAATGGTGCCGCCCGTCCAGCCCGTTCCAGCCTTACGCCAGATGCCTGCATCTGTATCGTTCCTTATGGCATTACCGTTATCGCTGGTATTGTACAGGGGGGTTAACGCGACAGCGCCGTCCCCGGAAGAAGCAAAACCTGCCTCCCTGTTATCGGAGAAACGGTCGAGGAGCAAAAAATAGAAGACCTTGTCTTCCCAGGCTGACGGCGATGGTGTAAAATTCCGGTTGGCTAGTTGTTTGAAATTAATGGTTTCGAGACTTTGGCTCATAAGTTAAGGCTTATTGGGGTTCAATGAATTTACAGAATTACCAGCAGATAATTGTATTTTTCCTGTTCAAAGTCCTCATATGAAAAAAGCCCTGTTTTTCCTGTACTTCTTTTTGTTAATTTCCCCGCTGCTCTATTCCCAACGCGTTGTCGATGTCAATTATACGCTGGACCAACAGGGAAACTATCATTTCACTTGCAACAACAAGGCCTGGTGTACTTATGTGCTGCATGTTGAGTTTACGACGCTGAAGAATGCAAAGGCCGATCATGCCCTGCCGTTCGACGCCGAGGTAAGACCCGGTGTCAATGCCTTGTTTATCCTGTCCCCGCAGAAAAAGGGCGATGATATCCAGATCAATTACAAAAGCAGTTACCGGAAAGGTTGTATGCAGCCTGTGGTCCACCCGGATTTTGTTTACCTGTTGCCCATAGGTCCAGGTATGGAAGCCCAGGCTTTTCGCATTACCGTCGCACATGATAGCAGTTATACCGTACGATTAAAAATGAAACCCGACGACACCATCTACGCAGCCCGGCGGGGCGTCGTCACCGCCGTGGATGTCAGCAATACCGAAAATGATGCCGGTGCAACAACTACGGGCAGCTGGAATTTCGTAGAGATCGTCCACAGCGATTGCTCCTTCGGCCAGTATGGCGTATTAAAAAAGGATGGCGCGCTGGTGAAACCCGGGCAGCTCGTAGAAGCTGGCACTCCTATCGGGCTGGTCGGCGGAGACAAATTCGGCCGGGGATCGGATATACGGTTTAGCGTCGTGTATCCCGGGCAACAGGGAAATGTACAGATAGCCCCGCTATTCTGGACAAAAGACAACGGCAAGGGACCGCTGAAACATGGCGGCACCTATACTGGCGAATTCCCAAAGGCGATATTGTCGCAGGAGCTACCCAAAAAAAACCTGCCGGCCAAAAAAGCGCCGGCCACTAAGAAAATCCAGAGCAAGTCCTGAGCCGCAGAGACAGACGAAATTACTTATATTCGTCGGAGCCAAACCTACTGCTATATGAATCGGAGAAGTTTCCTAAAAAATGGCTCGCTGACGGGCCTTAGCCTTTCTGCCCTACCCTTTGTACCTGCATTGTCCGATCCGGGTCACCGGGCATTGGAAGAAGCAACGATCGATCAGTTACAACAAAAAATGAGCAGTGGGGTCCTGACATCCCGGTCGCTTACCCAACTCTACCTGAAACGTATAGCGGCTATTGATAAAAAAGGACCGGCACTCAACGCCGTCATCGAGATCAATCCTGACGCCATCAGCATCGCTGAAAGGCTGGATGCCGAAAGAAAAGCCGGCGCCGTGCGCGGCCCGATGCATGGCATACCGGTGCTGGTGAAAGACAATATCAATACGGGTGATAAGATGATGACAACAGCCGGTTCGCTGGCCCTGGAAGGACATATAGCGCTCGGGGACAGTTTTATTGTGGCCCAGTTGCGGAAAGCGGGCGCCGTGATCCTGGGAAAGACCAATCTCAGCGAATGGGCGAATTTTCGTTCTACGCGGTCGACCAGCGGCTGGAGCAGCCGCGGCGGTCAGACGCGCAATCCTTATCGGCTGGATCGTAACCCTTCCGGTTCCAGTGCAGGCTCTGGCTCCGCTGTGGCAGCCAGTCTCTGCGCAGTAGCAGTAGGCACCGAAACCAATGGCTCGGTCGTTTCTCCTTCTTCTATCAATGGCGTCGTGGGGATCAAACCGACAGTCGGATTACTCAGCCGTAGCGGAATAATCCCTATATCAGCGACACAGGATACTGCCGGCCCCATGGCAAGGACCGTCAAAGATGCAGCCCTCCTCCTGGGTGCGATGACCGGCGTAGATGCGGCCGACCCTGTGACGGCAGGCAGCGCAGGAAAGTTCAAAACCGATTACACCCCTTATCTGGACCCGAACGGGCTGAAAGGAAAACGCATCGGCATTGAGAAATCCTTTCTCAGCGGTGGTCATGAAGGAGTAGTCGCCTTATTCCAGGAAGCTATCGCCACGTTAAAAGCACAGGGGGCCGCCGTGGTGGAGGTCGATCTGCTCAAGCTGCTCACCGAGGCCAATTCTGTCGAAGGGCTCATCTTACAATACGAGTTTAAGGACGGACTTAATAAATATTTGGCTACCGCCAATGCCCGGGTGAAAACTCTCGCAGACGTCATTGCCTTCAACAAAGCCAATGAGAAAATGACCATGCCTTATTTCAAGCAGGAGACGCTCGAGAGAAGCGAGACCAGGGGCGGGCTCGACAGCGTAGAATATCAGGATGCGCTGAAGAAATTACTCACCACACGTAAGATCATCGATGACCTGCTGACCCAAAACCAATTGGATGCCCTATCTGCCTGTACCACCGGAGTCGCATGCTGCATCGACCTCATCAGCGGAGACTACCGAACAGGATCAGGGTTTTCCGGGCCGGCAGCCATGGCCGGTTATCCGCATATTACGGTACCCATGGGAACCGTTATGGGGTTGCCGGTAGGTTTTTCTTTTGTCGGCAGTGCTTATAAAGAACCGGAATTGCTGCAGCTGGCCTATGCCTTCGAGCAGGCTTCAAAAAAAAGAGTGGCGCCGGCCTACCTCAACGGGTTGATACCGGCAACCACCATATAACGATCTGCACCGCAGCCACGCCGTAACGGTCAGTGCACCTGCTTTAAAAGCGCCTCATCCTGCATGCGTATCTTTTTGAACGCATTCAGATAACGCTGCAGCTTATCATGAATGCCGATATCCGGGCTATCCACCGGCTTGCCGACATCGTCCATCAGGAAGGAACCGTCACCCCCCAATTGGATCTGTGCGACCCCATGACAACCCTGGCAGCCCCCCATCGAATAGAATTTTTTGCCGAATAGAATATTCTTTCCCTTGTTAAAAGGCGTATCCAGACCACTGCCGTGAAAACTGGCCAGGGCAGGATCCGACTCGATGACATAGTTGGCCAGGTAAAAATTGAAAGCGGCGGTGTCGTCGGTGGGCCGGGTCTGCACGCCAACCAGCCGGTAATTCTGCCAGATGCTAGCCTTGTTTTTGCGGGCAAGAAGGCTGTGTACATATTCGGTGGACGCATCGGCGATTTGCGAGATGGGATGCAGACGGGGATAACGCGCGACAAGCAGCCCCTGTTCGTTCCCTTTCTTATTAAGTTCTACATATCCCATATTCTGTTGTTGCACATCCACGTGCTCGAAACTGGCAAAAATAAAATTGGGATAGTTCTCGGTCTTATGAATGATGTGCAGACCTATCAGCGCATAATTCTTATTTTCATATACAAATTTTTTCCCGTCGGCAGATTTTTTGTAGACGATAACATTGCGTACAAAAAACCTGGTGGCATCTTCGTCGGGACGCAATTCCCGCCACGCCGTCTTCACTTCCACAGCGCCTTTCGGAGTTTCGGGCCCAAAATCCCCCTTTCTACCACAAGGCAGACACAGGACCTTTGTGTCGGGTGAAATACCACAGGCCGACGTATCACCGGGAAAATAGGCGCCATATTTAAAGATATTATCATGCAGATTTTTGGTACCGGTCTTTAACGCGTTCTTATTGGGAAAGTATTTGTACAGATAATCGTATTCCTCACGATTGCACTTAGCCTGGTATAATACCATGACATCTTTTTTCCCGGTGGCGCCTACCTGTCCATAGACATCACAGCTGCCTATCTCGTTGTTCTCATCGAGGTTGTCGAACAATTTGAAATCGGTGTTTGGTGTGGCCGGCACTATATTGTTAGAATCTCCGAAACTGTAATGAGGAGGCGCGTCAAAATGTAACATTTTATCACTGGCCGGTCTCAACTCTGTCCGGTGAGCAAAGGTCTCCCAGACCACCAGGGGAGGATAGGGTTCGGGGCGTTGACTGTAGTTCCAGTTCTGATCCGGATTGTCCCGTATACTATCACTGGCATAGGAAGACTTCCAGTTGAGCGCCAGGAACTCATTCCAGGCAAAGGTCACCTGTTCCGCTTCTGTAGACGGATAGTCTAGCTCAGAAGGCAGATAGGGACGAGGCTGTATCCTGCTGAAATCCCATGTACCAGTAGTCCTTACATCAAAGCTGTCCGGCCCCGTGCTGTCAGTAGCGGCGGTTTCCCCCCCTGAAGACATACAGCGTATCAAAAAGATCATCACCGCCGCAACGCAGCTTGCATAACAACAAAATTTTCTCATAGAAGCTTGTTTTTGAATTTACGAACAGGAGCCCGCCCGGAATAAACCAGGCAGGCTCCTGTGCTGTTTTATCGGATATCCAGATCGAAAGGCTTTTTGCCTGTAGCAGTATACAACTGGGCAAACAGCGCTTTATTGGTTTCCCGCGTAGTGATCTCCACATCAAAATTTGCGGTTTGATGCAGATGTTCGGGAATGGCATCGAGATCGAAATGCGTTCTGACGTCCAGGTGTGTCTGACAATTGGCACATCCTATGACATTCCACCGGCTAAGGATGGCTTCACTGCCGATGTGCTGTTTTTTACCATCGCTGGTGGTCACGAAAGCCGAGACCACAAATGAGCCCTTGATGGGTCCGCGGTTGATGCCGGAAACACGCAGTTTTTTAACGCTGCCTTGTTTGTGCGCTGCATGCAGCTTACCGGCCTTTTCGTCTAACGATCCCGCGCCATACGTATAACCAAGCTGTTTTTCGATATTGATCACGTCTTTTGAAGTGGCAAACCTGGTTTTACCGCCCTCTGTTATTTTATAAGGATCGAGCGGAGAATCCAGTGTCAGCCAGGAATTGGGCGGTGTACCGGGAGTTGCGCCCTGTGAGTCGCTGGAATTGGTGCCGGGGTATTTGTCGAGGATCTCGAGGTGATCGGTAAACCCATGTTTTTTCTGCCATAACCAGAATACCCGATCGACATTACAATGATGGAAGAAAAAGATGGGATCGAAGGAAGCCGTATTGTTCTCGCCCATGTCCCCATTGGCTCCAGGTATCGGCGAACGGTCGTAATGCTGCGAGGGCACGTCGAAACCGCCGACCGACAGGTGTATGGAATTATGAGGGGACTCCAACGGAATCACCGTGGGATCGCCTTCATGAGTGTCGTTCCATTTCCCGGCGGAGGTAGTATTGGAAAAGACCGTGTAATTGGGCGCCTCAAGACAGGTCTTATATTTATGCACGACACCCGCAGGCACTATCTGCGGCTTTAAGACGCCATCACCGGGAATGTAGATGGTGGGATCCTGCAGCCACGCGTACACATTGACATTCAGTATCTGTACGTTGGTGTTATAATCCGGGTATTTTTTGTTGTGCGCAGCGGTTTCAGCCCTGGCCTGTTCCGTACCGACAAGCCCGGACAAAGGATATCTTACGGTCTCATACCCTTTTGGTTTGGTGTACAACGAGTCATCGGCGCCGACACTGTCCGTAAGCCGGGTGGGCAGCACAAAGGAGCGCAATGGATTGGGGATCTCTACCCCATCCAGCTCAAACGTTTTATTGGTGAGCGCCCAGGGTACTACAAGCCCTGTCTTTATTGCCGCCTCGTCGGTCTCGTCCCAAAAAGGAAGCGTCACATCCTCGCAGCCCTTGATGCTGCGCAGGGCTTCTTCGACCCTAAGTACATACATCCGGTGCCAGGTGGGAAATAAGATATTGCCATGATTACAGTATCCACCCCAGTAGTTCCCATCACCATAACCCGCACCCGAAAATGGTTCGCCATGAAAACCGGCAAGGTTAAAAAAAGAATGGGGGTCCTCAGGGGCCAGCTCTTTGATGCCTTTCCAGGCGCGCATCAGATCGGTCAGGGGCTTACGATCGTTCTTCTCCCATTTAGCTTGCAGTTCAAGAAGAGAAAGACGGGTTCTTACCGCTACCTTTCCTTTTTTATCCTGTGCACCAGCTTGTGAAGTGCCGGTTGATACATGTTGTGGCATGATTACAGAGTTTTTGTTATTGATGATTGGTTTTGGATTCGATATAAGACAGGCGGTCGCGGGAAAAACTGTTGACTAAGGATCCTGCAATGATCAGCGCCATTCCACTCAGCAGCAGCCAGTTTCCTGCAGGAAATAAAGCGCGGCCGCATAAGATCACCCCAGCGCCGGCAAAGCTTAGCAGAAAGGGGATATACCCTTTTTGAGGGATCTTTCTGTATATCAGGAACAGATGAAAAATAAGCAGCAAGAGCAACACCGGGAGTAGCCAGCGCATATAAGGCAGACGCGCCAGCCCCACACTGCCGAACATACTCATGTAGACAGCCCAGCAAACCGGGCATTTAGGAAAGAAGGCGAACAGGACGCTGATAAGAAAAGGCGGGATGGCTCTTGCCGTTTTCTTGACGGGGGATTGCGAACAACAACATTTGTTGTTGTTCCCTGCAGTATCTTTCATGGTGTTAAGATTTAATAGCCATTTACAGCCTTACGCTCTATCTTTCCAGATTTTGCACGGCATAAAAAGACGCTACGACACCTGCCGGATTCGTTCCTCCACTACTGTTGGGATGAGGGATGGCACGGGTGATACTTCCAACCAGGGCGGGCACCTGATTAACCCCATTGGGCATATACGGGACAGCATAACAGAGATAATCATACACCCAGTGAGCGCCGCCCACTACTCCTGAACCCTGAAACCAAAGGGTGGCCGGATTGCCTAGCTGTATAGAACCGCTCAGCGTGAGCTCCCATCCGGTGTCATAGATCTTCCCGGTAAGTTTACCGGTCTCGGAAGTCTCTATGAGCAAGTTGGCGCGGGCAAATTCGAGATCTTTAAAGTTAGTGGAGAGATCGGGATTGTTGACAAAGCTCCTGTAGGTCCAGAGGCCTGAACCCGGAAGGGGATTTTTGGTAGACATGATAGTGGTTTTGCATTATTAATAATAGGAAGGCAATATGATGTAAGGCGGCAGGGTTGCTCCCGGGCGAGAAGAATGCCAACTATCAGAGGAATGAAAACGATGAAAAAATGCGAGAGATTTAAAGAAGGGTTCAGCAAGTTATTACTTTTCTCCGAACGGCCAAAAAGTGTTTTTACGATCTACAGCACAATGATCTTCCCGCGGAGGGGATCGCTTCCCGGCGCCTGCAGCGAGTAAAAATAAAATCCCCGCCCCAGCGACTGAGTAGGGATGTTTTCCTGCAACTGCGTCAGCGTCTTTTCCAATACCAGCTGACCTGAAGCTGTAAAGAGCCGGAACACCGGATTGTTCAGCTCATCCGCGATGACATGAATGGGCTGTGGCCGGTATACAGGGTTAGGGTAAAGAAAATAACTCCGGCGACCAGTGTAATATAGCGTTTGCAGAGCGCTGTAGAGCGTTTGGCCGTTGCTCAATATCACCTTGGCGCGATACGCATTCAGACCTTGTGTCAGGTTGCTGTCTGTGAATGCGTAATCGAGACCGGCAGCAGAAAACTCCTTTAGCGTATGATAGGCCGAAACAGATGCTTTTTCCATCGAAACGGCATTTACGCGATAGTCGCTGCCCAGGGCAAGCTGCAGCACTCCGGTAGCGCCACTCAGATCGGCCGTAAAACTACTGATATAACACCCTACTCCCTGTTGCGTATAATCGAAAGCATAACTCTTCAACGCGGCTTTGTTGCCCGGCAACAACGGCGCTATCGCATACCAATCCGAGACAGCGGACGAGGTTGAAAGTATAAGCGATGTATCTTTTAACACATCCTGCAACTGCAGATATCGATCCCCGAGATGATAAAACGCATAGGCTCCCGCCGGGTTTTTATTCCAGTATAATAAAAAAGAATCCGGACAGCTAAAACCTACTCCGGTGATCAGCCGCGGAGAAAGGGTGAATGTATCACTGATAAAAGCCTGCCCGTTGGTGGTCAGCCGCAGCAGGACAAGCGCGGTTGTATCGGGTGGCAGCCAGGATAGATAATGATCCTGCGCCGATTGGGATGGGACGGGTAAGGGCTGGGCAGGTTGGGTCTGCGCCATTCGCCAATTGCCCTCTCCTATCAGCTGATATTCCAGCATAGCCGGGGAAGACAGATTTGTCTGCCATCTCAGGATATTGGATTCGGCAGGCAATAAATTGTCGGTTGCCGTTGGATACATCCATCGAAAGGAGACGGCAGAGTCGCATTGATACACGACAAAAAAAGTTTGGGGGCCCTGTCCCATCTTTGTTCCCCTCACTCGTATGATATAATCCCCTGCCGCCGCAGTGTCGAGGGTGATCTGTTCTTCATTGTTAAGACTATCCCGCCGGCGAACGGGCAGCCCGATCAGGGAATCTTTGTCCGGCGTACTATTTAGCACCCAGGGCAGCCAGGTTTTGCCGGAGGCCGCATGGGTCAGGCTAATATCGAGATCGTTTACCAGGGCCATCGCCGCATTGGGCGACGCCGGCGGGTCTGTCCAGCAAAGGAGAATTTTCAGTGACCTGCTGTCCGATGCAAGGGACAGCAAAAAAGACTGTTCCTCTCCCTGGGCCAGCGTACCCGTGAAATAATGCGCCGTCTGCATTTCCTTTACCGCCCGCCAGGTGTCGAGACTACCATATCCGGAGGAGAAATCGATGCCTTTACTCCCCGACTCTCCGGCCGTATTCAACAATATTGCTTTGACCAGGGCGGCCGGTGACGGGTTTCCGCTGTGTTGCTGTTGATACGTCTGCTGCAATAACAAGGCTGTCCCCGACACCAGCGCCGCCGCACCGGAGCTGCCGTCCTCACCAAAAGCCGCCATTTCGGGTTTGAGACGCCCGTCATAGGCAGGTCCTTTACTGCTGAGCAAAGGCACCTGGTAGAAAGAGTCGATAGAGCCCACCGTCAAAATGTTCTTGGCCATTTTAAAATTGCCGGTCAGATCAGCCCAGCCGCTCAATCCTTTATAGACGCCGACACTATCGGCCTGATCACCGGAATTCCCGGAAGAAAAAACATGCAACAGCGCCGGATTGGAAACGACACTTGCGTCATAGGCAGCCGTTTCCGCCCCATAATAATTCTCGATGCCCGTCCCATAGGAATGGTTTTGCACCGTGATATGGTATCGCTGATAGTATTCGTCGCTGTCGGGCAGCAGATTTTCAAACGAAGAGGAAGTGAGGGTCGCCCCGCCGGCTACACCCCTTGCCGTATAAAAACTATTCCCCCCGCCGGCGATGATCGTGCTCATGATGGTTGCATGCGCGGAGATCCGCTGGCTTTGCCCTGTCGTAGCCAGGAACCTTCCTCTGAAATCGATGTCCGCCGTATCCGGCGCCTCTTCTTTCACCGACACGACGGTATTGCTGCCATCCAGTTGAGGAAAATTGGTGTGTGCGGTGGTAATATGATTGGTGGTGTAGTCGAATCCATTGATCATAATTTCCTCTTTTGCCTTTCTATCGTTGTTCTTTATAAATACGACCGATGGATTGGCTTTTAAATGCCGGCTTACCCACTGCGCGTCGGCGGTAATAAGTATTGAGTTCCTGTACCCATAGGTGATGACGGCGCTGTCTTTCGCACGGATGACGAGCCGGCGCAGCGCGGCGGTGTCGGTACAGTATATCATATACCGGGACGGACGTTGCGCAGCAGTCAGCAAAGACAGCAGACAGCACGCTGCTATTAGTACATTTCTCATCATCACTATGAAAATAAGAAAATAGCGGATACAAAAACTCGTAATAATACTATGCGGCGTAATGGCAGGCGTCTTAATGGTCATCGGGAGAAATCCTTAATGTGCATAACTTCCATAGACAAACACATCGGCGGCCTACGATTCTTTTTATCTTTCTGGCAAGGTTTGAGGGTAGCATCGGACTAAACAATTTTTCCACAGCTAAAACAAAACACCATGAGAAAACTAACAAGCTGCATCGTCATCTGTGCAGCCCTCTTTACCAATTCCTGTAACAAACATGCAGCAAACACCACACCTGATGTGAGTGCCATTTCCAGTGAGACCCTTGCCAAAATATCGGCGCTGGGCTTCAGCAATCAAAATGTACATAAAACAGATGCGGGCTATTTAGTAGAGGACGATATCGTATTGACGGATGAGCTGCTTAACAGCACACCCGATCAGAAATTAATGCGTGTTGCCAATACGGAACAGTATCGCACTACCAACCTGGTCAGGAATCTCCCCCGGGTGATAACAGTAAAGGTCGTCAGCCTGGGTAGCGCCTTTATCGCCGGCGCCGACACCGCCATTGCCCGGTATAACCGGCTGGGACTGACTATCACTTTTCAGCGCATCACCTCGGGTACGGCCAGCATCACCATTCAGGGCTTTAACCAGGGACCCAGCGGCGGGTTTATCACGTTGGGCTCTTCCGGCTTCCCCACCAGCAGCGGCAATCCTTACAATAGCATCATGATGAACACGAATCCCCAGGCTTATGGCAGCAATCCGAACGTGCTCTATGTAGGCTCTGTCATTCAACATGAGATCGGGCATTGCATCGGCATGCGTCACACAGACTATATGAACCGGGCTTATAGTTGCGGCGGTAGTGCCGTCAATGAAGGAGCTTCGAATGTTGGCGCCATCCTGATACCGGGAACGCCATCAGGTCCTGATGCGAATTCCTGGATGCTGGCCTGCTCCAATGGGGGCAACCGGACTTTCAATGCTAATGATAAGATCGCGCTGAATTTCTTGTATTAATACTCTTGTCCGGTGTTATACCTGTTATACCCCACTTTATACAAAGCCGGTCCTTAGGGACCGGTTTTTTTATCCAGTTACACGCGAGATATTAGCTTTGTATGCCTCTCCGATGGGGATCTCTTTTTCTTTGATACATACCAGGTCCCTCTTGATAGCGGTGATCTTCCGGATGGCGACGAGAAAGGATTTATGCGTGCGCACAAAGGCCCCTGCGGGCAATTTTTCTTCGATGGATTTCAGGCTCATACGGGTGAGCACGGGTTTGGGTGAAGAGCTGAGATGTATCTTTATATAATCTTTTAGTCCTTCGACATAGTCGATGTCGGCGGCCACGATCTTCACCAGGGTATACTCGACATGGACAAAAAAATCCTCCGGAGGTACCGGCGGTGAATCGCTCGCGCCTTTTTCGCTGTTACGCAGCCTGAACAGGTCGTACGCGCGGTTACAGGCTTTGACAAAACGTTCGAAGGAAAAAGGTTTCAGCAGATAGTCGACGACATTGAGATCAAACCCTTCCAGCGCATATTGCTGGTAAGCCGTTACCAGGATCACCAGCGGCGGGTTTTGCAGGGATTGCAGAAATTGCAATCCGGTCAGCCGGGGCATCCGGATATCCAGAAAGAGCAGGTCTACCGGTGTTTTTTGCAGCAGATCAGCAGCCTCGAGGGCATTCTTACAACTGCCGGTTAATTGCAAATAGGGTATCTGCCGGATATTGTCTTCCAGCAGTTCGCGGACCAGCCGCTCATCGTCGATAACCAGACAGGACATCATTGGAGCTTCAAAGTTAAGACAATGTGAAACAGGTTGTTCGCATCGTTTACCGTCAGGGTGTATTTATTCTGATATAACAGGTTCAGCCGGGAAATAACATTCCCCAGCCCTATCCCGGAGCTCTCGTCCTTGGTGTTTTCCGGCTCGACCTCGAATTTATTCCGCACCTCGAAGGTGAGCGTATCCCAGGCTACGGACAAACGAAGGGTTATGCAAGGGCGACCGCTATACCCTACCCCATGTTTAAATGCATTCTCTACAAAAGGTATGAGCAGCATGGGTTCGATCATCAGGGAAAGATCCTGCTGCTCCACCTCGATCCTGCTGTCGATGTCCACGTCTGTGCCAAAACGCAATATTTGCAGATCGAGATAATTGTGCAGATATTCTATCTCGGTGCGAAGCTCTACCTTTTTTCCCTGTGTATCATACAACATATAGCGTAACAGATCGGCCAATTTTATCAGGGAAGGTTCCAGTGCATCCGACTTTTTCCGTGCCAGCGACACCAGGTTGGTCAGGACATTGAACAAAAAATGAGGGCTTATCTGCGAGCGGAGAAATTTTAGTTCGGAGAGCAATTGGGTGGCTTGTTTTTCTTTCTGCATTTGTTCCGACTGCATGCGGTCGATGACCGTCCGGTAAATAAAGCTGAGAATAAAAGCAAATACGGACGACGGATAGATAAACCAATAAGAAGAACTGTGCCCGCCATCCGCATACCAGTTTCGCCAAACGATGCCTTTTACCTGGAAAGACAGCCAGATCAATGCGATGCTCAGAAAAATATACCACCCCCATTTGCGCCGGTTAAAAAACGTGGGATACAGGTAATAGGCATGGGCATAAAATATGGCGACGGTGACGAGCGTCGAAAATATGTGAAAAGACGAGGGCATGATACCCATCAAATGACCATTCTTTGAAGTAGAAGCAAAATAGGGCAGCGACAACAAAACACACCAGATGAACAGGTGAAGGGAGAGGACCCCAATTTTTGGTTTAAAAGCGATCTTCATGTAGTACAAATTTATTATTTGGCAGGCGATCCCGCGTATAATTGATCCAGACCTCTGCAAGGATAAGATGTAAGGTAAAGCCTATCCAGAAGGCTGTTCCAAAGAAAGTTTGCGGCGGCACACCGGAAAAGGCAAAAAAAAGTCCAACGATGGGGCGTATGGTGGCCACGGCCAGCCCGATGCTAAACATGCGGATCATCCAGCGGCGGTGTGCCGCAAAGTCTTTCTGCAGCGCCTTGCGCCAGGCCATGGTCAGCGCAGTCAGGAAATAGAGGGCAAAAAAGGTAGTGGCGGCCGCCTCATTCAAGCCGCCGATGGGCCGCAGTATAAATGGCAGGACAAGGGCCGACGTTCCTATGATGTAACCGCTGACGATGACCACGGCTCCGCTGCGGCGATGCCATCGGGGGTATCTGTCCCGGATACGGGCTATGAATTGCAAAGGACCGAGAAGAAGAAAGAGAGCGCCGGGTAAAATATGCAGGAAGACAATGAAAGGATGACGGGCGAATTCGGCTTCAAAGGAGGCGGCGGCGCCAAAGCGAGCACTGCCAGCCGGATTGAAAGACCCCGCCAACCCTTCCATCGCCAATATCCGCCGGATTACCATGCCAACACCGATGGCCACCAGCAGGAACATGGCAATACGCAAAAGACGGCTTATTCTTTTCATCGAATGAAACTAAGAATAATCCAATATTTATAAGAGAAGGATGCGACAAGCGCTGTAAATCTGTAGACGTATAAACTATCGGGGATATTAACTATCGGTGAGTACTACAATCGCCCATGAACAACAACCAGCGGTTTACAAATAAGTAACTCCACGTCTTGGATGAATACATCGGACAACGGCGGCCAGTTCCAGAATGTAAATCCCAGGTCTCCAAAACCAAAGGCCGGGGTGAAGTTATACTCCGTAATAGAATAGACAGCGGCACACTGCGAACAGGTCAGCTTGTCTTTGCCGGTATCAGCCAGCCACTCATGTACCAGGCTGCCCCAGTCCGATTCGATAATGTTTAAATTGCAGTCGGGGCAACACACCGAGTCAAGACCATTTTGCCCGGTATGAAAAACTTCTCTGGTTATAGTAACCTCCAGTCCGTTAGCGCCTAATTTCGGGAAGTCATGATCCTCCGCCCTTTCGATGATCTCCTTACAGGCTGCTCCTGGCGGGTAGCCCTTATTACGGCCAAGCACACAATCCGTGGGTCTCGGTTCGATGACCTTTCTGCCTTGCAGCCAGTCAATGACTATATCCGCAAGAACAATGACATCTGTCTTACTGGATTCACCAGGTACGACCAGGGATAGGAAGTTGTCGCTCATAGACAACAAACATAAGATTATAAATCTATATTTAGCATTTGTCGTGATCGGCCCTTAACAATGTCGCTTTTACACTACGGACCAATGGAAATTAACAACTAGGTTTGTGTCATCAAATTTCATTAAACACAAAAACTAATTTTATGCCCAAGATCCATCCCATGTTATGGTTCGACAACCAGGCCGAAGAAGCCGCGAATTTTTATATTTCTATTTTCAAAAATTCAAAGATCAACGCCATTGCACGCACCACCGAAGCCGGCCCCGGTCCTGCGGGTATGGTATTGACCGTGGGCTTCACGCTCGATGGACAGGACTTTACGGCACTCAACGCAGGTCCGCAATTTAAATTCAACGAAGCCGTCTCTTTCGTAATAGATTGCGGGGATCAGGAAGAAGTAGATTATTACTGGGACAAATTGCTGGAAGGCGGAGCTCCAAGCGCATGCGGATGGCTAAAAGATAAATTCGGTTTGTCCTGGCAGGTTACGCCGAGAATACTGCCCGAATTGCTGCAGGATAAGGACAAGGCAAAAGCCGGACGGGTGATGAAGGCGATGATGCAGATGGTAAAAATAGATATTAAGAAATTGCAGGAGGCCGCGAAATAATGCGCGCGGCGCGCGGTCAGCGCCCGAGCGCGCCGCCACCCTCGCTGTGGCTAAGGCATGCATCGATCTCACTCCAAAACTCTTCGGGAGTCACGGTACATTCATGCCTTTCTTTCTTTTTGTAACAAAACGGTTAATATCCTCGGTACACCGCTGCGGTCATCGTCATCAAAATACTCATTGACCAGCACCGGCACTAACCCAAATTCGCGGGGAAGCTCCGTGAAGTCCGATACATGGTGACTGAAGCAGTCCACCACCTGCGTACCAGACGCCGTTTCAAATCTTGCCTTGGACCCGGTGTATTGTTTGAAGGGATGTAATTCACCGATATATACATATCCGCCCTCTTTCAGAGAGACCGACACTTCGCGGAAGATGGGCGCCATATCGGCGATATGTTCGAGCACCAGGCTAAAGGTGACGAGATCATATAGACGGTCGCGGAAGCCCCACTCCGCAGTGATGTCGGCGTGCACGAAGCGGACCGCGCCGGTTATTTTGGCCGTGGCCTTTGCGAGCATTTCCTCGGAAAGATCCACCGCCGTGACATGCTGCACTTTTTCGATCAGCCAGACCGTATTCTTGCCGGTGCCGCAGCCGATCTCCAGACAGGTATCAAAATCCAGCGGCCCCAGCGTAGCGCGTAATGCCCGTGCCTCGAGATCGCGGGTTTTGTTCAGATCGGTATCATATTGTCCCGCCCAATTATTATAAGCATGTCTTGTGTCCATTATCTTTATGATATCTTCAAATTTATCTGAATTTTCTCTTTAGCGAGAAACCGGGCCACCTGGATCGCCGCCTTTCTGGAAGTGCTTGGGGCAAAGATTGAATTGTAACCATCACTTATCGCTCCACCCGGATTGTCACCACATCCTGTGAGGCGATCTCAATATCCCCATTTACCGGCGCCCCCGGTAATTCGGCAGTATTGCTATAACTCATGCCGCGTACAGGTGAAGCCCATTGCAGAGCGGTATGTTGTGTCTCCGGCGATGGATTGAACAGGCTTACGATCCAGGCCTTCCCATCGTCGCTGGGTTTAAGTACCTGTACTACCACCTGTCTGGAACTGAGCCGGAGCTTGGGAACCGTGTACCCCCCGCCGGCGGTGGCAGAACCAGAAACGGCAGCCCCCAATACGGAGGCGACCGGGGAGATGCCGGCAGGCGCAACCACCAGGGGCTGGGCAAGCCCCGTCGAAAACTGTGTTGCCTCCACCGGATCGAATGTTTTATGCGGCCGCAGCGCATACCGGAACGTGATGATGCCATCCTGGTAAGCGCGATAATTGGTTTCCCAGTGATTGTTTATCGCCCAGGAATATAATTTTTGGGTGGCCTCTATCTTCTTCCGCCATACAGCCGGATTGGTCTGACCGCCAAGTAAGGTTGCCGTGATGCCGCCTATCTCTACCAGCGGCGCATCCAGGCTTGCCCAGGTGATGCCGAGTTCCTTATTGGAGACATCGGCCCACCCGCCGACTTCGAGCCAGTTCTTACAGGAACCCGGTATCTGATCCGTTTCCGGCTGCATGATCGCCATGGGAATATCCAGTTTCATGGCCCCGTCGGTAACATGAAAAGGAAAACCAAAGTTGACGCTCTCCTTTCCTCCGACATTCGCCCAGGCATAGTCGCCCGGATGGGGATCCAACTCGGCCTGTTTTTTATCCAGGATATTGGTCATGTCGATATGATCAGCACCATTGACCAATCGCACCTCCCGGGTCAGGCTGTTACAACCGGGTGCATCGGATACTATGGATAAGGTGGCGAGTACCGGCCCCTTTTCTTTGATCGAAATTTTAACGGGCCCATTGCGTTGCAGATCAGCCAGGTTGTTCCCATGCAGGAACAGATAATCATTGAGGTTGCCGCCCGAAGCTGAATCCGCGAAATTGTTGTCAATTGCGGAATTGCGCAGGCTCTTTATCGCACCGGTCGTCTCGTCGAGGGAGACGCTGATGATGCCGTTATCCAAACTATTTGCTGTCGCCAGCACACTGTTGCGCGTAGCGGGCGATCCGTGTTTACCGGCCGGCGCAGCCCCCCCTATCGTAAACCGCTTCGCCGCAAACGGCGGAATATCTTTTGCCACAAAAGCCAGCTCGCCGGTGGACAACCGCTGCGAAGAAACAACTACCCCGCCGCCGTCTTTGACGACATCGCCCGCAACAGACTGCTGTGGAGTTAAGAGGATGAGCCCGCTGCGCACCCAGGAATTAGTGTTATATATATCAATAGACGCCCCCGGCACAGACGACGCCGCGGCCGGAAGCGCAGAGCGCAACAACGCCTCCGACAGCCGGCACGCCGTGTCGGCATAAGACTTTTTGATTTCCCACTGCTCCTTCGTCTTCTGACTC
>Ga0105237_10002101_pt1 | contig 25150 bp, 26 predicted proteins | sample KBSC24metaG_FD_81520 | JGI IMG/M metagenome (GOLD analysis project Ga0105237, IMG submission 81520) | Corn rhizosphere microbial communities from Kellogg Biological Station, Michigan, USA - KBS C2-4 metaG | ecosystem: Host-associated > Plants > Roots > Rhizosphere > Soil | place: Michigan, USA...
CCCGTATCAGGCATTTCGTCACAGAGTAGCACCGTAAGGCCGTTCTGAATGCTATTGCAGTTACAATTCGCCGGGTGTGCCGCCCCAAGTCGCCGGATCGACATCCGCGATCGACTGCGAAAACTTCCAGAGGCGACCGGCGAAATCCTCCACAGCATATTGGCGCTCGCCATAAGGATAGTCGGCAGGCGGGCGTACGACCTTGGCGCCGTGCTCGACCGCGCGCGCGCAGTGCTGATCGACATCACCGACCCGCACCATCACGGAGTGTCCGATATCGCATCGCTGGCCCTCGGCCAGTTCCGTTAGAACGACAGCGCCGTCGCCGACGTTCAATTGTGCGCGATGGTTGGCGATCCGCAAGCGAAGAGTAAACCCGAAGGCATCGCACAGCCAGTCGATGGCTTTGCCGATATCCGGATACGCGAGTTCAGGAATCACGGTGGCGTTAGGACACGACCGATTCGCGAGCATCCCTTAGTACGCCTTCGCGACTACCACTCGGCGCTCCACCGTCTCGCCAGTAACAATACACTTTCCCGGCCCGTCGTATTCGTCGACCTGAGGAATGTTGCGCACCGTCGCCTTGAACGACTTCAATCGCGCGTCACAAGCTGCATCGTCTTTCAAATGCGCCATGACGAACTTTCCCCCACCCTTCTCGGCGGTCACATCGCGCAGGATCGATTCGATCTCTTCCATCGAGTTCGCAACCACCGTATTGGCCTTGAGGCGCTGCTTCGCCCCAGCGTACAAATCTTTCTGCATCCCGTACAACGTCGCGTCGACTCGGGTCTTTAGCTCCGTCTGGGGAACCGGTTCCTTCACTCCCGTATCGCGGCGTTTGAGAACGATGGTCCCGGCAGCCAGATCGCGCGGACCGAGCTCGAGCACAATTGGCACGCCGCGCCGCTCCCAATGGAAGAACTTCGCGCCCGGATTGTGCCCCTCGCGATCGTCCACTTCGGCGCCGACATCTTTAGCCATGCGATGCGCGGCCTCGAGCACCGCACCCTTCTCGTCGTCCTTCTTGTAAATTGGCACGAGCACACCCTTGACCGGCGCAAGCTTGGGTGGAATAACCAGGCCCTTGTCGTCGGAATGACTCATGACGAGCCCTCCAATGAGCCTGGTGCTCACGCCCCAACTGGTCTGCCACACGTAATCGAGCTGGCCTTCCTTGCTCTGAAACTTCACGTCGAACGCCTTGCCGAAATTTTGGCCCAGGTCGTGGCTGGTACCGGCCTGCAGAGCGAGACCGTTCTGCATCATGGCCTCGATCGAGTAGCTGTGCAGCGCTCCGGCGAATTTTTCGGAATGCGTCTTCTTGCCCTTGATCACCGGCATCGCCATCACGTCTTCGGCGACCTGGGCATAAATGTCGAGCATTCGCAGCACTTCCTCTTGCGCCTCTTCGTGAGTTGAGTGCGCCGTGTGGCCTTCCTGCCACAGGAACTCGGTGGTTCGCAGAAACATGCGTGTTCGCAGTTCCCACCGGATGACGTTGGCCCACTGATTCACCAGCATCGGAAGATCGCGCCAGCTCTGAATCCACTTGGCGAAAAAATGTCCAATGATGGTTTCCGATGTCGGACGAATCACGTAGGGCTCTTCGAGCTCCTTGCCGCCGGCAATCGTTACCACGGCCAGCTCCGGAGAAAAACCTTCCACGTGCTCGGCTTCCTTCTTCAAGAAACTCTCGGGGATCAGCAGCGGAAAATACATGTTCTTGTGGCCGGTCGCCTTAAAGCGGTCATCTAGCTCACGCTGCAGCCGCTCCCAGATGGCGTAGCCATTGGGCTTGATGACCATGCAGCCTTTTACGATTTCCGCTGGTTCCGCCAGGTCGCCCTGGAGAACCACGTCCTGATACCAGGCCGCGAAATCGGCGCTGCGAAGAGTGATGGGTGATTGAGCCATTGTTTTTAAGATGGATTAACGTTAGTGTCTCATCTCCGAAGGCAGCGGTACACTGAGGGCAGAATGGCGATCCGCCCTTTTTCTAACGAACCAGTTGTAGACTTCACGAAAGAAGCGAACGCGCTGCTTATGCGCGCGGCGATCGAGAAGGTCCGCGGCGAGTTGGGCCGTGAATACGACCTGGTAATCGGCGGCAAGCACAGCAGCACCTCTGAAAAAATCAAGTCCGTCAATCCCGCACGGCCCTCCGAGATCGTCGGCGTGCATCAGAAGGCGGGCATCCAGCACGTCGAACCGGCCATGCAAGCAGCGCTCACGGCGTTCGAATCCTGGAAGAACGTTCCCGTCGAGGAACGAGCAGGGCTCTTGTTGCGAACAGCGGAAATCATTCGCAAGCGGAAGCCGGAGTTCAATGCCTGGATGGTGTTCGAGGTCGGCAAGAACTGGGACGAGGCCGAAGCCGATACTTGCGAAGCTATCGATTTCCTCGAGTTCTATGCGCGCCTTGCCCTGCATATGGCCCAAGCCGAGCCCGCCGTCCAGCTTCCCGGCGAGCGCGATCAGCTTCGATACATCGCGCTAGGAGTGGGTGCAGTCATTCCGCCCTGGAATTTTCCGCTGGCAATTATGTGCGGCATGACGGCCGCGTCGGTCGTTTGCGGCAACAGCGTTGTGCTGAAGCCTTCGAGCGATTCGCCTACCATCGCCGCGAAGTTTTTCGAGGCCCTGGAAGAGGCTGGCCTCCCCCCCGGCGTGGTCAATTTCTGTCCCGGATCTGGCGCAACTTTCGGAAACGGGCTGGTGGAGCACCCCAAGACGCGTTTCATCGCCTTCACCGGCTCGCGCGACGTGGGACTCGATATTAACGTGCGCGCCGCGCAGCACAGGCCCGGCCAACTCTGGATTAAGCGTACGATTCTCGAGATGGGCGGCAAGGACTCCATCGTAGTCGCCGCGGACGCCGATGTGGACGCAGCCGTCGAAGGCGTAGCGGCTTCGGCGTTCGGGTTCCAGGGCCAAAAATGTTCGGCCTGTTCGCGTGCCATCGTGGATACCACGCTCTATGACAAGTTTGTCGAGAAACTCAAAGCCCGCGTGGCGAAGATTCGTATCGGGGACCCTGCGGAGAACGCTCCTGCCGGTCCAGTGGTCAACGCGGGCGCGCTGAAGTCAATTGTCCACTACATCGAGCTTGGTGCCAAGGAAGGCCGCGTGATCGCAGGCGGGCGGCTAGCCGCTCTCTCTGGACACGATGAAGGATATTTTCTTGAACCCACCGTGGTCGCCGATGTGCCTCCCACCGGCCGTCTGGCGCAAGAAGAAATCTTCGGGCCGGTGCTGGCCGTGATCCGAGCCCGCGACTTCGATGACGCGCTGGCCATCGCCAACAACACCGAATACGGCCTCACCGGCTCCATCTATAGCGCCTCTAAAGAGCAGATCGAGCGGGCCAGAAACGAGTTCTTCGTGGGGAACCTGTACATCAACCGCAAGTGTACCGGCGCCATCGTCGGCGCGCACCCCTTTGGGGGATTCAACATGTCGGGAACGGATTCGAAGGCGGGCGGAGCGGATTACCTGTACTTATTCAGCCAGGCAAAATCGATTGCGGAGAAGTTGTAACCGTTACTTTTTGGGCGGCTGAATCTCGTGGGGCTGTATCTCGTAAAGATAGATGGTGTGCATGACGCGCCCTTCCACCTTTTCCACTCGCGTCGGTTTCCAGCCTGGAACCGGGTAGTCGTGAGAAACCACGCGCGCGCCGGGCTTCAGGAATTTTTCCAGACGCGGCCGAAGCTCTCCATTCAACTTCGTCTCCAGGTACATCGTGACCACATCGGCGCCCGTAAAATCGGTCTGTAATACGTCGCCTTGCATCACCCGGGCGTCCGCGCTCAGGCCGGCCCTTTCGATCTCGGCGGTGGCCGATGCCACCAGCTTGGGGGAAATCTCCACGCCTACGGCCTTAGCTTTGTATTTGCCTGCCGCGGCGATCACAATCCGTCCATCTCCGCTGCCCAAATCGTAAACCGTCTCACCGGGCTTGATCTTCGCCATTTCAAGCATCAGGTCCACGACATGGGCGGGTGAGGCCACGTAAGGAGCCAGCTTATTGGAATAGGCTCTTGGATCTTGGGCCAACGCGGGCAACACGGCTGCAGCCAAAAGAAGACCAACGGAAGCACGCATAATAAAACCCCTACTTGCCGGAAACTAGAGCGTTCCCTACCTGATTTGATTTTACTATACGCGAAACCACCTCTGACACCGCAAACCACAAATCCCGTGGACGGCTGATGCTGAACTCGGTGCCGCGGAAGTTCCGGATCGCCTTTCCAATGGCATCTTTCCACGGGATCGCTTGCGGGTTCAGATTGTAATTCATGTAGAACACCGGGTAGGTTACGTCGGAAGCCAAGGGCTTCAAGTCATCTTCAGGCACCGAATCATCCAGCAGCACCTTAGGACCGGCGAAGATCAAGGCATCCGGATGGTCATTGGCGATTTCTTTCTTGATCAAGTCCGATAAAAAACTCACTTCGCCGTGCTTCTGCGAGAGCTGCTTCAAATCAACCTTCCCAGGCTCGACGCCCTGGATGGCGCGGCCCAGGGCGGGGAAGTCGATTCTCTCCGCGCTCGACTGGCGATACAGCACCCGTTGTTCCTGAACGTTGAAGGCCACCACGGAAAACTTTCCGAACTGCGGTTCCCGCGACAAGCGCCGCAGCACCGTGACCAGTGCCAGCGTGTCGATCGGCCGGAGGCTGGACAGACTCGCATTCTGAGGAGCGAAGTTAACCAGGATCTTGATGTTCAGCGGCTTGCCGGGAGCACGCTCGACCGGAGGCTCTTCGTTAAACTGCTCGTACTCGGCTCGTTCCACTGCTCCGGCTTCGATAGCCGGCTTAATTTCTTTGTCCCGGTCGGCCAGCGCCGCTTCCGCATCCCAATAAAACGAGCAAACCCGCTCCGACCGGTCTTTCATCAGCAGATCTACGTGGTATTTGCCTTCCCCGAGATCGAACAGCCCGCCCAGCGCCGCTTCGCCTTTGGCATCGTCGGGTAGTTTCGGCACGCTAATACGCTGGACGAAATAGGCGGGATCGCCCTTATGAGCCTCCGAAGTCACCCGCACCAGAATGGAGAGCAGATTCTCGTTGCCCGCGACATCGCGCAAGGGCAGGTTGATATCATAGCCGCCGTGGAAGCGCAGATCAAAACCCAGAGTGGGCTTAATCGGATCTACCGTGCAGGCCAGATCCTTGCGAACTTCCTGGGCTTCGAGAACCGCCAGGTCGGAGCCGTTCAGCTGGATTTGCGTTCCGACGCCGGCAAGTGGCACTTGTGCGCTGGCCGGAACACCGGGGAAGAACGAGCTAAAGGCGATTACGCAGGCTACCGCACATCGTTTTGCGCGCGGCGAGTTGTGAGAGGACCGGGCCAACGGTCATCGCTCCGTAACTCATTAGAGCACTAAACCGGGGCGGTTGTTACCGCCCCCATTCCGTCAACTGCTGGAGAACTCCTTCGGCGGCTTTTTGCCCAGCGGCTTTTTTGGACAGACCCCGCGCCTGTCCGGCCCAATCTTTACCAATCCGGACTTCCACCGTAAAAGTTTTGGAGTGCTCCGGCCCCTCTTCGGCGATGATGAAATAACGTGGTGGCGGTAGCCGCAGCGCCTGCGCCATTTCCTGGAGGGCGCTCTTGTAATCCGCCACGGCCCCATCCACGCTGCCGTCGGCAATCGCGAAGGAACCCACCACGTGCGTTTCGATGAACGCCCGCACGGCATCGATGCCTCCGTCCAGGTACATCGCTGCGATCAGCGCCTCCATTGCGTCCGCCAGCAGAGCTTTCTTCTCGCGCCCTCCGCTCATCTCCTCACCCCGGCCGAGAAACAGGAAGTCGCCCAGACCCAGGGTTTGCGCCACCTCATAGAGGCGGGCTGCGCTCACTAGGTGAGCCTTGAGCTTGGACAAACGGCCTTCAGGCGCGGAAGCAAACCGGCGGACGAGACATTCGCTAACCACGAATCCCAGGATCGCGTCACCCAGAAACTCCAGTTGCTCGTTATCGCCGGCCGGAGGAACCTCGCCCGGACGCTCGTGCATCCGGGATTTGTGCGTGAGCGCCCGCTGGAATAGTTCCCGATCGCGAAATTCGTGTCCGATGGCCGCTTCGAGAACCCCCAGATCAGCCGGCATAGAAATGCCAGCTACTTCTTGGCGGCTTTGGCTTTTTCGGCGCGTTCCTTTTCAGACTGCGCCACCTTCTTGATCTGATCGGGAAGATTCGGCATGGCCAGCACCTTATCCAGCGCTGCAATGGCCTGGTCCGGCTTGCCTGCGTCGGTGTAGGCTCCACCCATCCGGATGAAGGTGGCCGGCTGCGGTTCAGCAGCCGTTTCGGTAGCCTGCTTGAATTGGCCGGCGGCGTCGTCATACTTTTTGCGCGCCACTGCGATCATTCCTAGAGCCTCATGCCCGCGCGCCGCGTCGTCCTTTTTCAGCGCCTCCCACTGCGCGTCGGTAACCTGCGGATTGGGCTTGGTCGCGCTAGGGATGAGGGCCATGCCATCTTTAGCGTATTTCTCCGCCTTGCTTAGCTTTTCTTCCTTATCCAGGTCGAACTCGCGCGTCGTGCGTGCGGTCTCGGCTGCCAGCATGAGCATGGCGTTGTAGTCCTTGGGATTAGCTTCGAGCGCCTGTTGATAGTAGATGATAGCCTTGGTGGGATTCCCGCCCGCCTCATACGCTTCGGCGGCCATGGTCAGCGCGAAGTTCCGGTATTCACTTTTAGGGAAACTCGTGACAAAGCTGTCCACCGCGGCCACCCGGGCTTCCACGGTTTTGGCGTTCGCGATTTCCTGCAGAGCCTTCAATTCTTCGGGTGCGGGCGGTTTTGGCTGCGCGTTCAGCAACACAGTTCCCATTCCCAGCAACGCCATTGCGGCAAAAACTTTCTTCATCACTCCTGCTCCTTTGATCTAGGATTCCTTGCGAAGGCGCCGGTCAGGCCCCTTTGCGCCTCCTGCCGCGCCAGATCAGAGATACCCTGAACCGCGAGCGCAGCTTTGTAACTTTCCTGGGCTGGATCCTTGTCGCCCTGCGAATCGGCCAGCCTGCCGATATATACCAGCGCCCACGCCTTGGTGGCAGGATCCGGTTCCAGCTCCAATATCTTGCGGAAGAACCGGTCGGCCGTCTCCAGGTCCCGGTCCAGCAAAGCGATCCGCGCCAAACCATAATACGCCTTGGCGTGCAGCGGTAGCTGATCCGTCTCCTGCAGCGCCTTCAGGAACAGCTCCTTGGCCTTGGCGGCGTTGCTGGCGGATTTCTCACGATCCAGGAATAACTGTTCCGCATCGTCCAGGGTCTTGGCTGCACCCGTCAGTGCAGGCGCCTTGACCTCGGAGGTGACACGGTAGCTTCGCACGGGCCGGTCTTTTAGGAAATCGATGCGCGCAATGCGCTGCTGTTCTTTCTTGACATCGATCATGTTGACCATGTCCGGGAAGTACAGGCGCATGGAGACTTCCTGGCGCTCATATTGCTGCAATAGCTCCGCGAAGGCCGGCGCCAGCACAAAGCCTTCACGCGCAGCTTGATCCGCCAGTGCCGATTGCCGGTCGAGACGGCTCTCCACCGCCTTGATGAAACATTCCGTCGCCAAACGTACGAAATCGACCCGGAACTGCTCTCCCAGAAGCGGCGAGTCATAGGCGTGTTCGCCCAATTTTGCTTTCTTCTGGAGCTCGTCGCCGAACCGGTACCCCAGGGGATCCACCTGATATCGCAGGTAGGCGTGGCGAATGTCGAAGATCGGCTGCTCCACGGCCGGCGTCACCACGACGAAGTAATCATCGATGTAGTTGCGAAACTGAACCTGATTGGGTGCGCCCATCAGATCCACTAGAATCTGAAAGCGCCCGCGCCGGACACCGGTATCAACAGTGCGCAGATACGCGTTCACCTGCTGCACCGCGAATACCACAGGTTCATGTAGCTGCACGAGAGCGCGTTCGTAATCAGGCTGGGCCTGCTGCCAGAGGACCCCCAGTTTGGCTTCCTGGTAGAACGCCGCGAGCACGGCCGGGAAATCGTACAGGCTGTCCGCATCGAGCGGCTGCGGCAAATCCGGATTGGCCGGGGTGAAGTCGGGCTTGCCCTTATTTACCAGCGCAAAGGAAATATACTGGCCCAGCTCAGCGCCCGGATTCCTGGGCTTATGATCCCGCACATACCTTCGCAAAGGGGCCAGGCTTTGAAGGTTCTGCTTGGTCAGATACTCCCGAACTCTTGCGCGCAGAGGACTATTGGTCGGCGAATCGGCCTGTTCGTCGTAACCCGCCGCATTGATCGCGGCCAGCACGTAAAACAGCGTTTCGCTTGAGTCGAGCTGGTTATAGGGTTCGGGCGGTGGCGGGGCTTCGCGGGGAGGGGGTGTGTCGGGTCGTGCGGGCCGCTTCTGGGGCGACGCTACCGCCGCCGTCAGCAACCAGATCAACAAGAAATGCGCAAAGCGGCGCAACAAAACCTCTAGTCCCCCAGTATATCCAGGGCAGCCTGGAGCTCGCTCAGTGCGTGCGGATCGCGCGTGGCGGCGATCCCCCGGCGGTATAGATCGCGGGCCTCATCCAGCTTACCCAGCTTTTCGAGCGCCTGTCCGCCATGGTAGTAGGCGGCGGAATACTTGGGATCGGTCGTCACAACAGCCTCGAACTCCCGGACCGCGCCGTCCAGATCGCCTGACCGGACATGCTCCATCGCCAGCCCGTAGCGGGCAAAGGTATTGGCGGGATTGTCGGCCAAGAGCTGTCGCAGTGTTTCTAGCCTGTTGTCCAATCTGTTAGGATACAGCAGTTCCCGTGGCGTGCCCCTTTTTTGTTCCTTCCCGCCGTTTGGAAACCACCGGCTGGACGCGTCCGCCCCGATTTCCTCTGGGCGACCTGTTTTGCGGCACGTGTCACGCGCAGCCGTCCACGGTCGCGGAACCGCCTGAAGCGCACCAACGCGAGCTGTGCAACTGCGGCTACGCAGGTGGTCGCTGTGACCGCTTTCCGGGCGGCAACGCCGCCGACGCCGTGCGATTCTCGGTAACCGACGACACCCCCAACCGGCTGTTGGTGGTGTACGTTGTCGAAAAGAATCACGCTCCCGTCGAGTTCGGCACGCTGGAATACGTCGTGGCAGATTCAAGCCTGGGTGGCCCGCTGATCAGCGATGTTCTGACGCAGCAGGCTCGGGCGTTTCTGGAGAGCTATCTTCGCCGGCGGGTAGAGCAGGTCTCTGCCGCATCTGTTTCCGCGACGTCCTCCTCGTTGTAGAATAGGGCCCTAGCTTATTTCCGGTGAGACTGCGAGATCGGCATTAGCGGTGTGGAGTCCCCGCAGCGGAGGCGGAAGGAAATGGCCAACTTTTGTAGTAACTGCGGAGCGGCTCGCGGTGCCGCTAGCGCCTTCTGCGCTAACTGTGGAACGCGCCAGGCAGCTCCTGCCGGCCTTCCAACTCTACCTGATCCTGGCCCGGCGGCCGCACTACCGCCGCCCGCACTACCGCCGGCGGCAAAGACGGGGTCAGGCTTAAAAATTCTTGCTGTTGTACTGGTCTTTTTGGTGTTGGCTGGGGCCGCAACGGTGGGCGGACTGTATTACGTCGCCCACAGACTGAAGCAAGCTGTCGTTGAAAAAGCCGCCAGCGTTGGTGTAGACCTTAATTCGATTTCGTCCCCTGAAGCTTCCAATACAAAAATTCGCACCTACAAATCCTGCGACCTTCTTTCGAAAACGGACGCTGCAGCTATGCTCGGCGAGCCCATCGAGCGCATAGAGGACCAAGGAGCCACCTGCCTTTATTACGGTCCTGCAGGCCTAAGCGTAAAGCTCGCCCAGGAAGGCACTGCGGATCTTTTGAAGCAAATGCAACAGCCGGGCGCGCAAGTCAATGGAAACGACGTGGCCGATTCTTTGAGTAAGCTAGTGGGCGGCCTCGCCGCGGCGGGCGCCACCGGAACCGGGGATGCGAAGGGGAGTAGTGGCGATGTTCCTCTTCTGGCATTAATTGTCGATGGTGAAGACGGCAAAACGCAGATGACCGCCCTCACCGCCACCAAAGCTATCTTCGGTGGAATTGCAAAAGGCGCGAGTGATGGAAAGGAAGGCTTCGGTGCTGACATTCCCGGCTTGGGCGACCGGGCTGTGCGCCTTGCGAATCTCGGCTTGAACGTTCTCCAGGGAAACACGCTCATTCGACTCGTTCCGGGTCCGGTGCCCGATGCGAATACCAAAACAATCGCTATCGCCCGCACGATTCTGCCGAAGCTCTAGAATTTGCTGGAAGGCGCCCTTGCCTGCGCGAGGGGAACCGCTTGGAACCCTACCCAACGTCATCTCTGGTCTTTAAAAGTAAAATAGCGGCTCATGAACGGCGTCACTCTCATTGATTACGGGGATACTGAGGAACGAACTCGCTGGCCCGCGATCAGCCAATTCTTCCCTCTCTACGAAACCTTCTGGAAACAGCATATTTTTCCGCTTCGAGGCGCCGACGGCCGGATTCGCGGCGACATTGATGAACGGCTAGAGTTAATGGCGCAAGAGCATTACAAGGGATTCATTTCGCTGAGCATTGCTTTAGGAGGCCTGACCGTTGAAGATCACCCCGAACGGACGTTCAGTAGCTTGCACAATGCAGGCAACCGCGGAAGAGAGGTAGTCCAACGCTTTAACGCGATCCGTGCGGAGTGCCTGCCGGCCAACCCGGATGCCATAGACCCTGAACCGTTCGCGGATTTCTGTCGGGATACTGCAAGATATCGCAATTACGTACATGAAGACGTGATGGTCATGATCCACTATCAGGGCCGCCGCTACTTGCCCAGACCCGATAGGCTTGAACATTATCGGCGTTGGTCTCGCATGCAGAATCCGCCGCTTACTGACTTTGAGCCGTTGACTGATGTTCTCAGAACGCTGTTCGATCGCTTGGTCGGGTTGCTCGACGGGCATTGGCGCGCGATGCTGGATCGCTCGCCCGCGACGCTCGCCACGCAGCGCTATGCCCAGCTTCTGCCGGTGCGGCAACCTGCGCCAGCCCAGACTGTCCCCATTGTTTTGTCATCCAACGTCCAATTGGGATGATCCCACCCGGAGAGTGAGTCAGACAAAATCTATTCCAATGCGGGCCAATGGCCGAGGGAACACCGCTCCGGCCCTTCTATTCGGCGGCGCCGTTCGATCCGGGATTCGCAGATCACGCTCGATCACCCGGGAATACGGTCACACCATTTCCGTGCACCGTAAGACTTCGCGCGTTCAACAACTTCAAGGCTTAAATCCAGCTGTTTGTCGACACACCCGGACTAACCTCAAGTCAAGGAATTCGCGCGCTCTTCCATTGGAGAGCCGAATCGGCCAACTGCCAGCATTCTAGATCCTGCGGTGGACGGGCCTGCGTATCAGTGGATGTCGCCGGTACAGTCTCCGGACTCCCGCTGCGGGGAGTAAAAGCGCGCGGCACGGGGCCCCAAAGAAAGGGTTTGCTAGACCTTGTACATGTATTTGATGTTGGATTTGTAAATCAGTAGATTCGGCTCGCCGTCGCGGTTCACCTTGAGGCAGCCTTTGTCGTACCACTCGATGACCCCCTTCAGAGTCTCCCCGTCCTTGAGGACGATGGTCATCTGTGTCTTGGACTGCATCTGCTTCAGATAATAGAAGTTTTCCGCATTAGTCTGGTCCGGCGGCGTGGCCTTCTTGGGTTGTACTTCTTTCCGGGGACTTCGGGGATCTTTCATTTCGTTCAACGACGGCCGGATCAAGCGCCGGTTTCCGGGTTCCACTTGCGGACTCCTTCTATCAGAGGCGAACTAGCGGGGTTTGGGGCCTGCTGAGTCTTTCCTTCATGGATAACACAGCGCTAGTGGGTTCGCAAACTTGCAGCGAATGAATCGAACGCAATCGACTTCTGAATGTTGCGCCGCCCCAGCTCCACCAATTCGTCAACACGCCCAATCGCCCGGCGGAGCCATTCGAAGTCGACGCGGCCCGCCAAGGCTTCGAGTTCATTCCGTATGTCGTTGTTTCTTAACCCCTTCCGCGACATGTGGATCAGGAGCAGGGTGTCCTCGAGTAGCGAATACAGCACTTCGAGGTAGGATTCGAGCTTTTCGGTGCGTCGTGCGGCGACGGAATCGGCATGCTTCAGCCAGGTATCGAATCCCGCCAGACCGGCGGCGACCTTCAGCAGCGCCAGCATGGCCGTTCGGCGGCGATCGTACGCTTCGAGGTCGATCGAGACAGCCAACCCAGGAGCGCCCTCCGCCAATGCCAGGCGGCGCTCGGGCTCATCAAGGTTGCGCGATTTGATGAACGCGCGCATGTCTGCTTCCTGAAGGCGGCCGAGCTGAAATGGAACCGAGCGCGAGCGGATGGTCGGCAGCAAATCGTAAGGATTCCGCGCGGTCAGGATCAGGATCAAATGCGGCGGCGGCTCCTCCAGCGTCTTCAGCAGCGAGTTGGCGGCTTGAGGATTGGCGCGATCGATCCCGTCGATCAGAAACACGCGCCACGAGCCTTTAAGAGGCTTGAGCGACGCGCGCTCCTTTAGCGACCGCATCTGCTGGATGGTAATCTGCCGCAGCGGACCATCCGGCGGAAACGTCAGGAAATCCGGGTGTGACCCGAACACCAGAGGGTCGTCGTTACGCTTGTCGGCAGTCCATTTTTCACGGTCGGCGATGAGCGTCGCATTGGATTCGAGGCTCAGGTCGTCCTGGTCGATTTTAGCGGCGTCGTATTGCAGGAGCTCGTTCGCGAAGCGCCGCGCTAAGGTGGCCTTGCCCACGCCTTCCGGGCCAGATAAGAGCAGCGTCTGCGGAATTCGCTCCCGCTGGATCATGTCGCTTAGGGCGGCGGCGGTTGCCGGATTGCCGAAAAACTTTTCCAAGAATTAACACTACCATTGCATCCACACTTGCGTTCGCGAAAGCGTCAGAATAAGCACAGTGACTGCCCGGATCCTGATCTTCGCCTTGCTTGGCGCGGCCGTAACTCGTGTGGCGACGGCTCAAACGGTGGTCATCGAATTATTCACGTCCGAAGGATGCTCCAGTTGTCCGCCAGCCGACCAGGTGTTGTCGCGACTGGAGTCCCCCCGCTATGGAAACGCCGGCAAATCGAAACAGGTAGTCATGGTGCCGCCCGGCGTCCAAGTGATCACGCTCGGTGAGCATGTCGATTACTGGGATCAGCTTGGCTGGAAAGACAAGTTTTCGTCGCCGCTCTTCTCGGCGCGGCAACAGGACTATGGGAAGGCCTTTCATCTGGAAAGCGTGTATACGCCGGAGATTGTTGTGAACGGTCAAAAAGAGGTGCTGGGTTCCGATTCTCGCGCGGTGCAAGAGGCTATCGGCAAAGCCGCGAAAGAGCCGCAGGCTCAGGTGGCGATTACAATGACCTCGGCGCAGACCATTTCTTTTAGCGTGTCCAAGCTGCCGCCCGGCAGTCACGAAGCCGAAATTCTATTAGGGGTGACCGAAGGCGGACTCGTCACTTCCGTCTTTGGCGGGGAAAACAGTGGTCGCCAGTTGCGCCACTCCGCGGTGGTCCGGAGTCTCACCAGCCTTGGCCGGCTGGATCCGAGGCGTCCCGGAGAATATTCGGCGGTGGCACAGCTCAATCTGCGACAAGATTGGAATCGCGCCAACGTGACATTGGTGCTCTTCATCCAGGATCGTGTCACCCGGCACATTCTGGGAGCAGCCTCCGTCAAACTGTAATGCCTGCCAAGGATTCTTTCCAGGAAGTCTTTGACGCGCTCAAGCCCGTATTCGAGGAATACGCCGGACGTCTGGCGGTTCAAGTGGATGAACCCGGGGAGTATTTTCTGGAGACTATGACGGCGATGCGCAAAGGACAGCGTTTCCAGTTTGGCGGCGTCAAGATCGGCAAGGCCTACGTCAGCTTTCACTTGATGCCAATTTACATGAACCCGAAGCTCCAGGGGACGATCTCTCCGGAACTTAAGAAGCGCATGCAAGGGAAATCCTGTTTCAACTTCACGAGCCTGGATCCGACTCAAATTGCCGAGTTGAAGAAATTGACGAAGGCAGGCTTCGAAGAGTTCAAGACCTGGGGCCAAAAGTTCGGTTCAGGTTAGATATACTCGTTTCGTTGCCTGTGACTAAATTCGCCGTCCGATAATTTATCGCGGCCCTTCCCTTCCACCCCAAGGTCACAGGAGAATCTCGCTTGAAATCTCATTTGAAGCATCATCACTTACCACACAAGTGGTTTGAAACTTTTTTTCAGGGCCCCGCGGTCGATTTCTGGAATCGCGCCATGACCCCGGCCCTTACTCTGGCGGACGTTGATTTTCTGGAGAAGACACTTGAAGTTAAACCTGGAGCTAGATTGCTTGATGTGCCGTGCGGCAACGGGCGGCACTCGATTGAGCTAGCCCGCCGCGGCTATCGGATAACCGGCGTCGATCTGTCGGACGAGTTCCTGGCTGCCGCACGTGCGGAGTTCGACGCCGATTGGCGCAAGGGCGACATGCGTGAGTTGGAACTAGAGGCGTCAACGTTCGATGGCGCGTTCTGTTTCGGCAACAGTTTTGGATACCTCAATCCGACGGGAGTGGACGCATTCCTATCTAGCTTGGCTGTAGCGCTGAGACCCGGGGCGAAGCTGGTGATCGAAACCGGCATGTGCGCGGAATCGATCCTGCCGACCATCGTTCAAAAGCGGTGGCATCGTCTTGGCGATCTCATCATCCTCAGCGAAAACCGCTACGACCCGTGGGAGAGTTGTCTCAATATCGACTACACGTTCATTCGCGGCGATACCGCTGAGACGCGGCCGACGGCCAGCTATGTTTTCACCACTGCGGAACTTCGCAGAATGCTGGAGGATGCTGGCTTTGCGGTGGCTGCGTTTCAGGGGGGCATGGCGGGTGAGCCATATCAGCTCGGCTCACCGCGGCTGGTGATTACCGCGCAGAAGAAGTAACGGCTGGCATGCAAGTGGGGCAGGTCTTTCAATCCTGCCCCACCTTTTAGAACGGAACGTCGTCGTCGCCGATGCCCTCGTGCGACGGAGGCGCCGAGTGAGCTGCGGGAGCCGCCGCCTGACGCGAGCGTGGTGCGCTACGAGGTTCGCTGCGCGGTTCCTGCGACATATCATCCGGACCGCCGCCCTCGCCGCGGCCGCCGAGCAGGATTACGTCTTCGGCCACTACTTCGGTGGTCCAGACTTTCTTGCCGTCCTTGTCATCGTAGCTGCGAGTCTGCAAACGGCCCTCGACGTAGATCTGCTTGCCCTTGAGGAGATACGGCGCGACGTTTTCTCCGCGCCACAGGACCACGTTGGTCCAGTTGGTTTCTTCCTTCCATTCGCCGCTCGCCTGATCTTTCCAGCGGCGGTTCGTCGCGACGGAAAACTTCGTCACCGCCGTCTGCGAGGCGGTATAGGCGGTCTCGGCATCTCGTCCGAGATGCCCGATGAGAGTGACTTTATTGACGCTTCTGCTAGCCATAATTTAAGGATACCCTTTGCGAAATAGCATACCTCGGGTGAGATTCATGTTTGCGTGCTAAGATCAGGAACAAATGCGAATGTTTTCCGCATTCATCGCTGTGTTGGCGATGGCTGCCGCGTTCGTTGCGCACGCGGCGGGGGACGACAACCGATCCCTGGGCATGCGGACCCGTCAGTATCTCACCGACCTCATTCGCCTGGATACGTCTAATCCACCGGGCAACGAATCGAAAGTCGCCAGCTATCTCAAGCAGATCGCCGATTCGAGCGGAATCCCGGCGGAACTGCTGGGCGACGATCCCAAACGCTTGAACCTGGTCGCGCGGATCAAGGGAAACGGTAAGAACAAGCCTTTGCTGCTGATGGCCCACAGCGACGTTGTTCCGGCTGAGCGCAAGCAGTGGACCGTGGATCCTTTTAAAGGCGAGGTCCGCGATGAGTTTCTGTACGGGCGAGGCGCTCTGGATACGAAATCGCTCCTCGCCGCCGAACTGGCCGTGATGGTCGAAATCAAGCGCCGCAATATCAAGCTGAGCCGCGACTTGATTCTGCTGTCAGAATCCGACGAGGAAGCCGGATCGACTGGAATACAGTGGCTGATCCAGCATGCCGCGCCTAAGATTGATGCCGAGTTCGCGTTCAACGAAGGTGGATCCGTGTGGGAATCGAAGAATGGCACCCGCGTGTTTCTGGTTCAGACGGCGGAGAAAATTCCTACCCGCGTGGTGTTGACCGCCAAGGGTCCCGCCGGTCATGGATCGTTGCCGCGATCCGATAATGCCGTGCTGCGGCTATCGCGAGCCCTGGTGAAGCTGGCCGATGCCGATCAGCCGGTCCGCCTGACACCCACGACGCGCCGCTATTTGCGCGAGCTCTCAACATTTCCGGAGTATGACTGGTTGGCGCCATTACTGCCGCGTCTGGAAAACGCGGCTACCATCCAAGCCGCGGCGGGTCAGATTCGCATGCGCGATCCGGAGCTGGATGCGGCATTGCGCACCACGGTCACGCCGACCATGCTGAACGCCGGGATCAAGATCAACATCATCCCCAGCACTGCGGAAGCCCAGGTGGATGTCCGCCGGTTGCCGAATGAAACTTCCGACGAAGTCCTGGCGCGATTCCGCCAGATTGTGGCGGATCCGGCCGTTGAAATCGCACTGGCGCCGGGGGCGCAATTGCCCGCTACCGAAGCCAGCCCTCGGAGCAGCGTGGCATACCGATCGCTAGAGCGAGCCATCGGGCTGGTCTATCCGCGCCAAACCGCTGTTGTGCCCTTCATGTCGCGCGGCGCCACGGATGGCAGCTTTCTGCGATCGCATGGCGTGGCAGTCTACGGCGTCCCGGTTTTTCTGCGGGAACCGGGCGAGAGCCGCGAGCACGGTAACGACGAAAGAATTTCGCTGCAGAACATCGAGAGCGGCGCGGAGTTGTTGTGGCAGATGGTGCTGGAAACCGCCGGCGACAACTGAGCGCTAAGTCGCCGTCGAGGTCAGGTGCATGAACATCTCGAAGAACGCCCACCCGGTGATTGCTAGCGACAACCCCGCCGCCAGCCGCCAGAAATTTTCAACGGCCCCGGAGAAGCCCGGCGTTCCGGCCAGGTAGGCGACCACGAATCCTCCCGCTAATCCGCCAATGTGCGCCGCGTTGTCGATGTTCAAGCCGGGCAGCAGTCCAAAGATCAACAGATAGACCATCCACTGGATGTACTGGCGGCGCATGGCAGCTCCGACCGCGGAACGATCGCGCGTACCAAGCGCAATCATCGCGCCGATCAACCCGCACAGCCCGGCGGACGCGCCAATGGAAACTGAAGGAGACCAGTATAGGCTGGCGAGGTATCCCGTGACCGAGGAAACAAAGTAGATGGAAAGAAAGCGCGGCGTCCCGAACGCCTGGTTTACCTGCGGGCCCAGGTCGAACAGCACCCAGGAATTCATCAGGATGTGGAGTATGCCGCCATGCAGAAAGCCTGCCGTGACCAGGCGCCACCACTCCCCGCGATAAAAAATTAAGGGCGGATACTTGGCGCCAAAATCCACCAGCGTCTGCATGCTGGGGTCGCCGAAACCGCTGCCGCCCTGCTGCTGCGTCCGCAGCATTGTCGCCACATACAGGCCGGTGTTGATCAGCAGGATGAGCATAGTCACGAAGCGCTGATGCGGAATCAGGCCGCCAAGGACGTCCGAGGGCGCCCGCCGGTCAATCATACGCTCGCCTACTTGCGCCTGGCAATACGGGCAGATTTTATCGTCAGAAGTGATGAATGCCCGGCAGTTCGGGCACATGCGGCGCTTATCCAAGCTGGTTACTCCGTCCCTCAATTGTAAGGGACCGGGGGATGCAAGCTGACAGACTCCGCAAGCTGCTAGAATCAATGGCGCGAGTTTATTCGATGCCGAGAACCGAACAAGAGCACCGCGAGGAGATCGTCCACGTCGGCCGACTCATGTTCGAAAAGGGCTGGATCGCGGCCAATGACGGCAACATCACGATCCGACTGGATAGCGGACACTTGCTGGCCACACCACGCGGAGTCAGCAAGGGCATGCTTACGCCCGATGACCTGGTGGTCGTGGATTTGGACGGCAGCAAGGTTTCCGGGCATCTGGAAGTCACCACCGAGATTGGCATGCACCTGACCATTTACCGGGAGCGTCCCGACGTGAGCGCCGTAGTGCACGCGCATCCTCCCACGGCGACCGGTTTTGCGGTGGCGGGGCGGGCTCTGAATCTCGGTACCCTGCCAGAGGTCATTATCTGCCTGGGGTCGGTGCCGCTTGCGGAATATGGTCTGCCGGGGACGCCGGCGTTCGCCGAAGGAATGCTGCCCTACATCCCGAAGTACGATGCCATGCTGCTGGCGAATCACGGCGCGGTGGCGTACGGACCGGACGTGATGCGAGCTTTCTTCCGCATGGACACGGTGGAGCACTTCGCCCGGATCGCGCTAGTTGCCGAGCTGCTGGGCGGGGCCAAGGTGCTACCTCGGGTAGAAATCCAGAAACTGTTCGACGCGCGCCCTCGTTATGGTGTCCAGTCGCACAACCGTTTCGAGCCAGGATGGCCGCTGGCGGCAGAGGACATGCCCGAACCGAGCGAGAAGCACGAGCTCACGCGGGAGCAGCTGCTGGCGATCATCGATGAAGCGCTGAAGGGCCGCGGCGTCTACTAATCTGGTTGTAGCGCTGTGCCTGATGCTTTTGCAGGTCTGATCCGATGCTCCCCCAACTCCCTGATTCGATGTTCCCCAAGCTGGACGACGCCCAAATTACGCGTTTAATACCGTTTGGGCAGCAAGGTGATGTGGAGGCGGGTGCAGTCATTGTGAATCAGGGCGATTCGCAGCACGGCATCTTCGTCGTTCTCAAGGGCAGCCTTGAAGTCCGGAATGTTTCCGCAGGCGAAGGGCCGACGCTTCGCGTTCTCGGCCCCGGTGAGTTTACAGGCGAGGTAAACGTGCTTTCGGGCCGCCGCACCCTGGTCCGCATCCAGGCCCGTGAGGCCGGCACGCTGCTCGAAATTAACCGCGCGAACCTGCGCCACATCATGCAGACGGACGTTGCACTGGGTGAGATATTCCTGACCGCCTTCATATCGCGCCGCGTATTCTTGATCGCCAACTCCGTGGGCGATGCCGTACTGATCGGATCCAGCCATTCGAGCGATACCATGCGGCTGCGCGAGTTCCTCACCCGCAATGCACATCCTCACCACTACCTCGATATCGAGACCGACCCCACCGTCCATGCGATTCTCGAGCAGTTCGGAATTCCCCTCACGGACATTCCGGTTCTGATTTGTCGCGGTGACCAAGCCCTTCGCAATCCGAGTAATGCCGAAGCGGCTGCCTGTTTTGGACTGAACGACGAAATCGATCAGGGCGAAGTGTGCGATCTCATCGTGGTCGGAGGAGGGCCTAGCGGGCTGGCCGCTGCCGTATACGGAGCTTCCGAAGGCCTGACAGTCCAGGTTCTTGAGCGGAATGCGCCCGGCGGCCAAGCCGGAGCAAGTTCCCGAATTGAGAACTATCTCGGTTTCCCGCTGGGGATTTCGGGACAGGAACTCGCCAGTCGCGCCTTCATTCAGGCCGAGAAGTTCGGGGCGCGTATCGCCATCGCGCGATCGGCGACTGCGCTAAAAAGCACCCGCTCGCCTTATACGGTGGAGTTGGACGATGGGAAATTGTTGCGCGGCCGCAGCATCATCATGGCTGCCGGAGGGCGCTATCGCCGGCTCGATCTGCCCAATCTCGCCCAGTTCGAAGGAGTGGGGATCTATTACGGCGCCACCCGCGTCGAGGCCGAATTCTGCCGCGAGGAAGAGATCGCGGTGGTGGGAGGCGGAAACTCGGCGGGCCAAGCCGCGATGTTCCTATCTGGAATCGCCAAACACGTCTTTCTTCTGGTCCGCGGACCTTGCCTGGCGAAGACCATGTCGCAGTACTTGATTTCCCGCATCGAGGCGAGTCCGCGGATCACTCTCATGGCTTGGACCAGGATCGAAGAGCTCGAAGGGGCCAAAGACCTGGAGCGCGTTCGCTGGCGCAACACGAAGACGGGTGCTGACGGCGTCCTTGCGATCCGCCACGTGTTCGTAATGACGGGCGCCGATCCCAACACCGAATGGCTGCAAGGCTGCCTGGATCTCGACGCGAACGGGTTTATTAAGACAGGTGCCGACGTTAGCAATGGTTGGCCTCTGCGCCGGACCCCTTACCTCCTCGAAACCAGCCTGCCGGGAGTTTTCGCGGTGGGCGACATCCGGGCGGGAAGCATCAAGCGTGTAGCCTCGGCCGTTGGTGAAGGATCTATGGCGGTCCAGTTTGTACACAAGGTGCTGGCCGAGTAGTCAGCCGCGGCGATCCACACCGGGCAGTTTGTAATCCTTGAACTGTTCACGCAATGCACGCTTGTTGAACTTGCCCACGCTGGTCTTGGGCACCGCTTCGATGAACACGACGTCATCCGGCAGCCACCACTTGGCGACGCGCGTTGCAAGAAAATCCAGAATCTCCTGCTTCGTGATCTGATCCCGGAATTCAGGCAGCGCTGCGACACAGGCCAGCGGCCGCTCCTGCCACTTGGGATGAAACACACCGACGACGCCGGCTTCCGCCACCTTGGGGTGCGCCATGATGGCGTTCTCGAGATCAACGCTCGAGATCCACTCACCGCCGCTCTTCACCAGATCCTTGGTGCGGTCCATGATCTGGATGTATCCTTCCGCGTCGATGGTGGCGACGTCGCCGGTCCGGAGCCAGCCATCCATGAAGGATCGATCGCTACGCGGGTCGTTATAGTAGCTGCCTGCGACCCACGGGCCGCGAGCTTGCAGCTCGCCCATGACGATTCCGTCCCAGGGCAGCTCGGCGCCTTTGGGATCTACGATTCGAACGTCCACGCCCGCGAGAGGAATTCCGTGGCGCGACATGAGATCGAAACGTTGTTCCTCCGGCAATGATGCGTGGCGGCTCCTCAGCGCCGTGACCGTTCCGATAGGAGTGAGCTCCGTCATTCCCCACGCCAGCATGATGTGGACTCCGTATTTCTTCTCGTAGAGCTCGACGAATTGGCGCGGCAGGGCGGCGCCCGCCACGACAATCATTCGAAGGCTGGATATGTCGTGCGGGTGCGACTCCAGGTGACTGTAGAGCGTCATCCATAGTGTCGGTACGCCGGCACTGAAGGTCGCACGCTCCTTCTCGATGAGCATCGCGATGTCGGCGGGCTGAAGGTGGCGGCCACAGAACACCAGGCGCGAGCCGGTCATAATCCCGGCGTAAGGAATCCCCCACCCGTTGGCGTGAAACATCGGGATGAGTTGAAGAATCGTGTCGCGCTCACTCAGCGCGAAGCTATCCACCATGCACGTTCCATAGCTGTGCAGGAACAGCGCACGATGACTGTAGACCACTCCCTTGGGATCGCCGGTGGTTGCGGAGGTGTAGCACATCGCGGCCGCTACATTCTCATCGAGCCCCGGCCACGGATAGGCTGCTTCGGGCGTGGCGGCGAGCAGGGTCTCATAGTCTAACGCGTCATCTAGGGCGCCGCTCGACGCGTTCTCATTCAGCACGATGATACGCCGGACCGATTTCAGCTCGCCGCGGATGGGTTCGACAATGGGAAGCAGTGAGGCGTCGACGAAGATTACGCGGTCTTCGGCGTGATTTATGATGTACACCAGTTGCTCGGGAGCCAGGCGCAGGTTGAGAGTGTGCAGAACGAAACCAGCGCAGGGAATCGCAAAATACAATTCCAGATGGCGCGAGCTGTTCCAGCACAATGTTCCCACGCGCTCCCCGGCCTGCATTCCCAGGCTCTGGAGCGCATGAGCGAGGCGGTGTACACGCCGGTAAAAATCCAGGTATGCATAGCGGTGCATCGAGCCGTCCGACAAACGACTGACGATTTCCCTGGCAGGATAGATTTTGGCCGCGCGCTCGAGGACGTGCGTGAGCGTCAGCGGATAATCCATCATTAGACCGTTCATGATGTCTCTAACCGGCTCATAAATGCGAGAAGGGGAGCGTTGCCGCTCCCCTTCGTCACGTCGATCGTGGTTAACTCTGGAACTGTGACTTCTTGGTCCCCTTCGGATCGGGGACCTTCATTCTAGCGCAGTTGAATTATCAACATCCGGCCATCGGAATGAAACGTGGCGCCAGTGGCTGTGCGAGCTTCTTTCGAAGGCTGCGAGGGGGCGATATAGGACAGCCCCGCCACCAAGCCCGTGTCATCCAGGCTCTGTGCCACGAATTCACGCTCCAGGTCGACGTCCGGATCGATCTTGTGGGTCACGCCGTTATTACGCTGGTCGCGGTCGAAGCCGATGTCATGGGTCGCCGCGCCCACCCACAGTTCCTGATCCTCTACCTTAAAGGGCGCTTTCCATAGCCGCAAGTGATGCCTCTGCATGACGACCGCGATCGGTTCAGCATGCGCCAGGCCGTAATCCTGCACTCGGCCGAACAACGTCAGCTCGCTCATGGGCAATTCCACATAAGCCTGCTTGTTCAACACGGAAAGAAGCCCATGGATCACCGCATCTTCTTTAGCTCGGTCCACCTTCACCCATCCGGCGGCCTCGAATGCGGCGATCACCTTCTTCTCGTCGCCCACGACCACAAAATTAGTGTTATCGCCGGCATTCCCCTGCGCGTCGACCACCCGGCGCGGGATCCGGTCGAGGATTTCCGCGGTCACTTTAGATGGCAACGGGTCTTTCGGGGCGGTGGAAACCTCGGCGCCCCGCGAAGTGAATTCGATCTTCACGTGAAACGTGCCATCGGGAGCGTCATTGCCGCTCTTGTTGATTCCCAGGAACAAGCGTCCCGCGCGAGGCGACGTCCAGTTTTTACTTGGTCCCACCAGGAAGGGAGTCGCCGTGTCGCTTGATCCGACGCGCCCGATAAGTGCGCCCTGGCCGGCTTCATTCACCGGATAAGACTTGAGCAGGTCGCGGAAGCCGCGCGATGCGCCTGTCGCCGTGACTGAAGCGGTCGACTTGCCCGAGGTAACTTTGACCGTGCCGGTGGCGCTGATGGCGAGCACGTCCCCGGGCCGCACATCCAATGCGGTATCGACCCAAGAGTCCTTAGTAGAAACATCCAGCTCTTTGGCCGGATCCTCGGCGAGGGCCAGCACGCAAACCAGAAATGCGATCCAGCGCATGAAAAATATTGTAACCAAGGTAAAATGAGCCTTGCCCCTTTCACGACCCGCGAATCCCCGCGTTAATCCGACCGGCGAAAGTATTGAGCCGGCCCAGAAGCCCCAGCGCGTCGAACAAGAGCCGCAAGCTCCCCGGGTTTCGGCCATTCTGGTCTCCTACAATCAGGCGGCCGCCTTGCGCCGGGCCGTCCAGGCTCTGGAAAATTCGCGCGATCGCGACAAGCTCGAAATCCTGGTGGTGGACTGCGGCAGCAGAGACGAAAGCACCCAACTCGATAGCGATTTCCCGGCCATCAACATGCTCCGTTTGCCACACCATTTGGGCGCGGCGCGAGCCATGAACATCGCCACACGTACGGCCAAGGCGGAGCTGCTTTTTTATGTTTCCCCGAATGTAGAAGTCGCCCCCGAAACCGTTACTGCGCTCGCGGATCGCCTGCAACCGGATCCGGACGCAGCCGAGACCGACGTCGCCGCCGTGTTGCCCCTCTTGGTGGATGCCGCGGGGAATCCCGCGTCGCGCATCCATCCGATTCCGACCCGCGCGGAACTTCAGGCGGCTGCCCGCGGGGGACCCCTTCCTGCGTTCGATTTGGACCTTGCGCAGGAAAGTATCGCCATACCCTATCCCGAGCTGGACGCGATCCTGATCCGTAAGCATTTCATTCGCAGCATGCACTATTTCGATCAGCGTTTCGGTCACTATTGGGCGGATGCCGATCTGGCCATGCAGATCAAGCGCGCAGGTAAACAGATCCGACTGTATCCCGGCATTCGAGCGACCTATCACCCCGCGCCCGATCCCGTGGAAGGCGACCCTCTCGCCAAGGCCGATCGCGTGGGCGGGGCTGCCGCCTTGGTCGGCAAGTACGAAGGCGGGATGGCCGGCTTTAGTTTCAAGCTGGGAGCTGTTCTCTCGGCACTGGGCCGGTTCGACCTGGGAATGGTTGGCAAACTCAGCGGCGGCCAGAAACTGGATGGTTCGCAAGCCGGGTAATCTATTACTTCTCAGGGATTTACCCTAAGCCCCTAACCTTTTGCCTAGCCCGGGCCGATAGACCACCCAACAGGTCATGCCTATGCATCTCGATGCCTTACTGTGGTTGTTCCTTCCAGTTTTCGTGGCGGGAGGCAGCGCCCTTCTGTCGTTCTACATCATGCAGGCCAAGATGGAAGTTGCTGTCTCGAAGGAGCGCGAAACGCTCGCCGAGGCTCAGGCGACCATCAACTCGCAGAAGGTCATGATGGAAGAGCGAATTCGCGCCACCGAAGAAGCTGTCAGGCGCACGGCGCTGGACGAATTTCTCAAGGATTTCCGGGTGGAGGAGCGCAGTTACGCGCGCGAGACCAAGTCGCTGGGTTCCGAGAAACGCAGCATGATCATGCAGGAACGCTTGTTTTTCCGCAATATCCCGCTGTCCGATTGGGTGGAACACGAAATGGTGGTCGAGGTTGGCAGCGACCTGAAGCGCCTGCAGGAGCAAGTTTCCGTTTTCGGTGGAGCATCCTTGCCGGCGGGTTCGCATGCAGGTTTGCCTGCCGGTTTATCGACGAATGACGGCCGCTTGCCGATCTCGAAACTTCTGGATAATACGGCAGTGGTCCGGCCTGCGGCCTCCAATCGTTCCAATTCGCTGATCCCGGCTCATGCCGTCTTTGGCGCTCAGTAATCGAACGCGCAAAACGGAGCGCTTTGCGCCCTTTGCGCTTAAAGTCGTAACCCTTTTCCTAATAACGTCCGTCTGAACGGTATCATGGGCCTTATGGCAGGGCCTGCACTGGCCGCGCGGACCGAGACCGGACAACTCCGGGATTTCACTGCGGATTTCACCGCCTGGATGGCATCCGAGCAGAGCCGGGTGTTCGGGCTGTGCCAGCGGCTGCTCCGCGACCTCGACGAGGCCGATTCGGCGACACAGGACGTGTTTCTGAAGGCCCACAATGCGCTGCATAAGGAAACCCTTCGCAAGGAGGATGGCAAGGTTCTGGACGATCCGGCCCGCTGGCTGACCCG
>Ga0105237_10002102_pt1 | contig 25150 bp, 24 predicted proteins | sample KBSC24metaG_FD_81520 | JGI IMG/M metagenome (GOLD analysis project Ga0105237, IMG submission 81520) | Corn rhizosphere microbial communities from Kellogg Biological Station, Michigan, USA - KBS C2-4 metaG | ecosystem: Host-associated > Plants > Roots > Rhizosphere > Soil | place: Michigan, USA...
GGTAGTTCAGTTGGTTAGAATGCCGCCCTGTCACGGCGGAGGTCGCGGGTTCGAGTCCCGTCCGGTCCGCGAAGGCGCCTTTTCAAGGTGCCTTTTTTTATGTGCAAAATCGGTCAAAATTCACTAAAATCGGGCATCTTCGAAACTTTTCATTTCAAGTTAACACTTCGGGTATCAAACTTCACGGGTAGGAAACGGAGTTCCTACCCTCGGTTGTAACTTTATTCCTACCATCGGAGATTGTAAAGGATTTTTTAGGGCTCCATTTATCAACCTAAAAAAATTGTGTGTCATGAAGGTTTGTGAAAATCTCTCTATTACATTCCTGATTGAGAAACCGGAAATGTCCAAAGACGGCCGTGTACCTATCTATGCGCGGATCACCTACAACGGTCAGCGTGCGGAAATATCCTTAGGTGCGCGCATTTTCCCGGAGCAATGGGATAAGTTGGCCTGTCGGGTGAAAGGTAATTCTCCGGATGCCTTACTCCTGAACAGCCAGATCACCCAAACCAAGGCCAAGATTGAAAGGCATTTTTTCCTGTTGACCACGCAGTACGAATTCTTCACGGCCGAAATGATCCGGAAGGCCTATAAAGGCAAGCTGGTCGAGCCGGGCAAGGAAGGAGACCCGGATGACAAGAAAACATTTATGCAGGCCGTCGACTTCGAAATCGGGCGGTTGAAAGAAAAGCAGCAAAAAGGCCTGCGGGCCAAAAGCACGATCACAAAATGGGAAACCACGCGGGCCAAGTTGACCGCCTTCCTGCTCCACAAATACAAAAAAGCAGATATCCCGCTGGAAATGATCCGGTCTAATTTCGCTGAGGATATGTTCCATTATTTTACGGTGGAGGATGAACTGGATACTAACACGGCTATGAAATATATCCGGAATACGAAGCAGGTATTGACCACCGCTACCGGCCGCTGGATTAAATCCAACCCGATCCGCGACTTCCGTTGCACCTACAAACAGCCGGAACGGGATGTACTCACCATACAAGAAATATGGAAGATCTACAAGAGGTCCCTGATCAAGCGGATGGACCAAGTGCGGGATGTTTTTCTATTTAGCTGCTTTACAGGCCTGGCCTACAAGGAAGTCTATAATCTTACGCTGGACGATATCGTTACGGGAATGACGGCGACCGCTGGATCAAGATCAACCGTGTCAAGACTGGAAATCCAGAGGATGTTCCCCTCCTACCCATTCCGGAAGCCATTATTGAAAAATACCGGAACGACAAGCGTTGTCGCGAATCTAACCGTTTGCTACCGGTGAACAGCAATGTTAAGTACAACGCCTACTTGAAGGAGTTGGCCGATATTTGCGGGATCAGTAAGAACCTAACCACCCATATCGCCCGACATACCTTCGCCACCACTATCACCCTGGAAAACGATGTACCCATTGAAATGGTAAGTAAGATGTTAGGTCATAGGAGCATCCGGACAACGCAGATTTACGCCCGGATCACCAAGAAGAAGATCAGCAACGATATGAAGGCTCTTCGAAAGAAACTGTTCTTTGGAGGGAAATTGAAGTTGGAGGACAGGGAGGACGATTTGCATAAGGTTGCCATCTAGGTTCTGGAATAATATGATTCAGGCTGTACCTTACAGGTATGGCCTTTTTTTGTGAAAAAATTTTCCGGAAGCGTCTTGGAGAAAGCAGGAAGACTTAATAATATTAGGTCGTGAATGCCATTGACACAATAGAGCTAAGGAATATCGATCCCGACGACATTTCAGATGTCTTGGTGAAAATCGAGAAATCGTTCGGTCTGACGCTTAAAACAGATTCATTCAAAAATGCCAAGACATTCGGCGAACTCTGCGATATCATTTCCTCCAAGATCGATCTGGCACATGCTGATGATTGTACGACCCAGCAGGCTTTCTATAAAATCCGGGAATCCATTGCCGCCACCCAATCTCTGGAAAAAAATGCGATTACCCCAAATTCTGATCTTGAAGGGTTATTACCTAGAAAAGGCCGGCGTCATCAGATTTTTCAAATCCGGAAAGAATCAGGCCTCCAATTAAATATATTGGAGCCGAAGGGATGGATAAGCGCTATGCTTTTTTTAGGCCTTATTGCCTCTTTTATAGAATTGTTCTTTAATTGGAAATTTGGGCTTCTATGCGTCGGTACGATCATTATCGGCTACCGATTAGCAAGCTGGTTTGGAAAAGAATTCCGGGTCAAAACCGTTGGAGACCTTGCGGCCATGGCGGCAAGGGAAAACTACATGAAATCCCGCCGGAATCCGAAAACTGCAAACCGACAGGAAATTGTCAAAAAAATCGAAGAGCTTTTTAGCCATGATCTCGACCTTGATCCATCGGTCTTAATCAGGGAAGCGCCTCTTTTTTAAAGGAAAAATGAATTTACTGCGCCCTTTTATGCGCAGAGCAAGATATAGTGTTGTAATCACAACACGTTTTTGACGGTGCTTTTTGCACGGAGCAAGATGTACTGTTGTAGACAACAATTTTTTATTTTCTCATTTCCTAAGCAGATTCTTTTGGCTACCATTTGACTGCCATCCGGAAACTCATTCAAGAAATGCATTTAATGCTGGCCGGGACAAATGTGAAATTTCGGCTGGATCTTAAAAATTATTCATTACTGCCCAGGAAATAAATGGATTGAAGTGGAAGCATATTTTTGTCTTCATCCTTCATAAAAGCATAAAACTCCTGCCACAGGGCAATAAAAGTATCGATATCGATCAACCGGATGTGTCTGTGGCTATCACGGGCTGAACGTTCAGATTCCGATGTGAAATAACCAGAAGTTACAAACAACCCAACGTCTCCGTCTTTATTTAATAGACCAGTTAAACTCCGAATATCGTCAACAGGAATTGAACTATCAGGACGGTGTTTTACTTGTACCTTAAGTCTGGGGCCAACAGCACCTAATGGATCAGTATAAGCTACTATGTCCAATCCCCCATCCTTTCCCTTAGGAGATATGAAGGGGGTATAGTACTTCATGGCCCGAAGTAAGGCGGCAACAAGATCCTGAAACTCATACGGGTTTTTGGCCTTAATAAATTCTTTGATTCCGGCTATAGCCTGTTCCACTACAATCTCCAGGGTGGCTTTTTGCTCCTGCTTTGCATTTTCTTCACTCTCGATGGGCGATGATTGATTGGAGGAATTCTCCATTTTGGTCTGCTTATTTTCAGCGACCCATTGTCTATATCCCTTTGTTGCGCTATCTAATAATTTGGTCGGTCCCAAAGCCATGGCTTTATCGCCTTCTTCCGTCAAATACCAGACTCCTTTATTCTTTCGTAGATATCCCGCTTTTGTACAATCAACGGTGAAAAAATGCAAAATGGATTCCCAACGCACATATCCTGTCTTTTCCAGGATTTGCTTTTCCCAATCCGTAAAAGAGACGGTCTCCCTTACTTTATTTATTACCTCTCTTCCCGGCAGATGGCCACCGGCTGCCTTCAAAATCTCAAAAGCAGCGTAAATACTTTTAGAAGCCGTTTGCCTGGAGGGGGATTGTTGAGGGCCTTCCTTTTCCATACTAAGCGTATTTTTTATAGTGACAATCGATTATCCATTAGAATAGTTAAAAAACCTATTTCTTCAAGGCATTAATGATCGCTTGAAAATTCGCCAGCCCTGCTTCCAGATTCCCAACAATTTCCTCCGCCAATGCATCCGGATCAGGTAGATTATCCAGGTCGGCCAGTGATTTATCTTTCAGCCAGGTGATATCCAGCGATGTTTTATCGCGGGCAACAATTTCGTCATAGGTAAACCTTCTCCAGCGGCCCTCAGGGTTAGTATCAGAAAAAGTAGGTTTTCTTTTGTGGCGGTTCTTGGGATTGTAGCAGACGATGAAATCCTTCAGGTCGTCCAGCTTCAGCGGATTTTTCTTCAGAGTGTGGTGGATATTGGTTCTGTAATCGTACACCCATATCTCCTTAGTCCAGGCAGTTTTGCTGGAAGCTTTGCCGTCAAAAAATAACACATTGGCTTTCACCCCATTGGCGTAGAAGATGCCGGTGGGCAGGCGGAGGATGGTGTGCAGATCGGTTGTTTCCAGTAGCTTTTTGCGGACGGTTTCTCCGGCACCTCCTTCAAATAGTACGTTGTCAGGTAATACTACAGCAGCTTGGCCTGTGGTTTTGAGCATAGATTTGATATGCTGCACAAAATTGAGTTGTTTGTTACTAGTGGTCACCCAGAAGTCCTGACGGTTATAAGTCAGGTCTTCTTTTTCCTGTTCACCTTCTTCGTTGGTAAAGGTCATGCTGCTTTTCTTGCCAAAAGGAGGATTAGCCAGGACATAATCGTACTTGGCGTCCGATGCAGCAATCAGCGAATCATTGGGGGAGATAAAGGTATCGCTATCAATATCCCCAATGTTGTGCAAGAATAGATTCATCAGTGCCAGACGGCGGGTTCCAGCCACTATTTCATTGCCGAAAAAAGTCTTGTATTTCAGGAATTGCTTTTGTGCCTTGTCCAGATCGTGATTTTCTGTCATCCAGTCGTAAGCAGCCAGAAAGAAGCCGCCCGTGCCACAAGCAGGGTCGGCAATCGTTATATTGGGTTCCGGGCGCAGACATTCCACCATGGCTTTGATAAGGGGGCGGGGGGTGAAGTACTGTCCGGCTCCGCTTTTAGTGTCTTCGGCGTTTTTTTCCAGCAGACCTTCATAAATATCCCCTTTGTCCTTTACGCCCATCATCACCCATTGTTCCGCATTGATGAGGGCAATGAGCTTGTATAGCTTGGCCGGGTCTTGTATTTTGTTCTGGCTCTTGGTGAATATCTGGCCAAGCATGCCTTTTTCTTTGCCTAGTTCACGAAGCAAGCTATTATAATGTAGTTCCAGATCGCCGCCGCTTTTGTTTATCAGCGTATCCCAAGTATATTGTTTGGGAATGGACATCTTTCGACTGTGAGGCGGCTGGCTGTATTCATGGGCCATTTTCAGAAAAAGCAAGTATGTTAACTGTTCAAGGTAATCGCCATATCCTACACCATCGTCGCGGAGGGTATTGCAGAATGCCCATACTTTGCTTACAATACCAGATGTGTTAGTACTTGTTTTATTGATGGTTGCCATTTTTATTGATTCTTCAGCTGCTTTTTTATTGCTATACTAGTTTTCCTTCAAAGGCTTTCTTTAAAATGCTTTGCCTAAGTGCTTCAGCTTGTTGCAGGCTTTGGGTGATAGTTTCGTCCAGTTTGTCGGCTACGCTGAGACGGCTTTCGATCACTTGAACAATGGCTTGTTGTTCTTTTAACAATGGCAGTGGGATGAGATAGCTTTTTAACTTAGTGCCATTAATATTCGATTGATTTACTCCGAAACTTCTCACTGCATTACCCATTTTTTTCGCTTCCAATGAATTTAGGAAATATGTAAGGAAATCGGCATCAATTAAACTCTCTATCCTATCGATTCTAATTAAATACCCTGCAAAAATTGCAGGTCTTTCCCCTTTATAAATAGCCGTTTTGCCAACTAATTCAGCACTATTGGTTCTATTAAACAATACATCGTTTTTCTTTAATAAGTATTTTTTAATTTCTTCATCATCGGAAGTATAAACCAAATCAGTCCAATCAAATTTCCCATTTTGAATATTTCCCATTCTAAGAACAGGAATTTTTCCATGCTCTTTGGACTTTGCCGAAGAACCGTACTCAACATTTGTGCAAATATTACCGAGTTCTGCCTTTGTCCATCCATTGGGTAATATTCCATCTGATACAATTTCGTTTGTCAATCTCCCCTCAAACGCCCATTTCAACACAGATTGTCGATAGGTTTTGAGTTTTTTTTGGGCGATGCGCAGGTTTTCAATTCCTTTATCTAATTCACTAAACAGTTCTTCTATTTTGGAAACAACGGCTTGTTGGGTTTCTTTGGGAGGAAGAGGGACTACGTAATCTTCTAAGAACTGCTTTGGAACACGCCTTAACCCTACGGCTCCCGTCATGGCGTTTGCCGCTTCATTTCTAAATTTATTTTGCACTAAATAATGAAATAGATATTTATTATTTAGTTCTTTGCGATTTCTTATAACGTGAAACTCTGATGAACCAAAGCCGATTCCGTTTATAAGGTTATCGACGATTGCGATTTTCCCATTTTCCATGCAAGGGGTAACTTTGGCAAAAATAATATCTCCATCAACAAAAGAGGTATATCCTTTTTTAACCTCAGCATATTTTCTTACTTCCGTAAGATGAATTATTCCGCTTACCTCTTCCACAAGTTTCATCGGGAGAAATTGAACTTCTCGATTATCAGGAATAGCTTCTTTATTAGGGATTTTAGGATTAATCTCTGCAATTTCTCTCAACCTTAGCCAGTTCCATCCTCTTGGTAATGACTTCATCTTATTGTCTTCATCCATTTACATTGTTAGAAATTTACGCCGCCAACACTTCATTCAATTCATTAATAATCTCATCCGTCTTTTCCCCAAACAACCGCCACATCTTTCCAAGTCCACCTTCCTTATTAAAAGGGTCTAATTCAAAATCATCGTTATCCACATGAAAAGAGTTCGCAATATAATCCTTTATCATACGCAGCCATTGCATTTGTTCGGCAGTAAATTTGGTAGCGCCTCCGGCCTGTTTTTTAAATACCCAGTCCTTAAAATTTTTATCCACAGTTTGGTCATAGGCCGTCAGGGCGACATCAAGCCCACTTACCCGACGAACTAAAGACACCAGGGCGATCAGCTCATTTTTAGGTGAGCCACTTGCTTGCTTCAATTGTTCATATGCCTGCCATACATGCAAGGGTGCGAGTGATGGTTGTTGGGTTTTTATCAATTCGCAAAGTTCCTTAATCATGCTGTATGTCAACTCCCGGCGACGAAAAGGCTGGTCATAAAATACCTGTAAAGCGGTTATTTCGTCCTTGTGGGACTCAATCCAGGTAGTAAAATTCTGTACGGTTGCGCCAGCCGCTGCCTCTTGATCTTTTACCCAGCCAATATTGGTGATCTCGTCGATATTAACTGTGTCGATGATCTGGTCGTATTTTTTGCGCACATCTATTATAAAGTTACGCAGGTCAGGATTGTGGAAGATGGCAACAGCATTCTCTATTAATTTTTCTGCCTTAACCCGGATCGCAGCTGTTATATCAACCGGCGCCTCCCCGATCATTTCCCGCCTCGTGGTTAAATCCAGCGTTTCAATGGTATCAGGATCATATGCATTTAGTAACTGCTTGACCACATGGCCAATGGTATGACCGCCTGCCTGCTCCACAAAGGCGGCCTTTTCCCTTTCATTTAGCTGTTTATCAAGCCTGATCAGTCGGTTAGCCAATGAACTCAGTATCTCCTCCTGAGTATTACCCCGTGACACATTCTCCAGCAGGTCTTTTATCGACATGCCGGGGTTTTTCTCCAAAGGCCGGCTATCTGTCTTCTGCGAGCTTTCAACTCCTATGGCGTCGATAATGACAAAATGATCTTTGGTATATTTAGCGGAAGGGGTTCCGGTTATTCTTAGCTCTTCCAGCGAACAGGTCCGGGTACCCCGCCCTTTCATCTGTTCATAGTAGCTGCGACTTTTTACATCCCGCATAAATACCAATACTTCAAGTGGGCGGATGTCCGTACCGGTGGCAATCATATCCACTGTTACCGCAATGCGCGGGTAGTAGTCGTTACGAAACTGGCTCAACACGGTTTTAGGATCTTCTACGCTTCGGTAAGTAATCTTCTTACAGAACTTGTTTTCCTCGCCAAACTCTTCCCGTACAATGTCGATAATGTCTTCCGCGTGGGAATCCGTTTTGGCAAAAATTAGTGTTTTAGGTACTTCAAAATTTCCATCCTTATCCAGTCGATCCGGAAACATGGATGGCAGATTTTCTTTGATGGCCTTTACAATCAGACGTATTTGGGTAGGATTTACAATATCCTTATCCAATTGTTTGCCGCTGTATTCAATATCCTCGTCCACTGCCTCCCAAAATTTCTTCCGGGTGAGGCGTTCGCGTTTGTCTACTTTCTCGCCAATGCTAATCTTGCTACCCTTCTTCGTTATTTTTGTTTCTATGTTAAATACATTATAGGGCACCAGTACTCCATCAATCACGGCTTTCTCGTAACCGTAATCAGACACCAGGTTCTGGTGGAAATAGCCAAAAGTTCTGTTGTCCGGAGTTGCCGTCAGCCCCACTTGAAATACATCAAAGTAATCCAGCACCTGTTTCCATAGATTGTAAATGCTGCGATGACACTCGTCTATGACAATGAAGTCGAAAAATTCAATGGGTATTCGTTCAGTATACGACACCGGTATGGGCACTTTTGCATCCAGTCGTATTTCATTAGGGTTTTGTTCTTCAGCGCTTTCATCCAATTCAGTTCCTTTCAGGATGGAGTACATTCTTTGGATGGTACTGATATATACCTGATTATCGGCCGGAATAAAGCCGCTCTTCAGCCGGGTAACGCCGTACAGTTCGGTGAATTTCCGGTTGTCATCTGCCGGCACATAAGCCATAAACTCCTGTTCGGCCTGTTCGCCCAGGTTTTTGGTATCCACGAGGAATAGTACCCGCCGTACTTTAGCAAACTTTAACAAGCGATAGATAAAGGTGATGGCCGTATAGGTTTTACCGGAACCGGTAGCCATTTGTATCAGGGCTTTGGGTTTAGCCTCTGCAAAAGATTGTTCAAGCCTTACAATTGCCCTGAACTGGCAATTCCGTAGTTGGGTGTACTTCGCTATTTTATCAAGCTCTTCATCGGTCGGGTTGCCTAGCGTTGGTAGCTGGTTTTTAAGCCTGAACCGCAAGGAATGTTCTTCTTTGAGCCATTGTTGAAATGTTTCCGGTCGGTGGAAGGTAAATAACGGTCTTGACCTGGGTTTTGGGTCCCTGTAATCGGTAAAACGAGTGAGTTCGCCGGTGCTTTCGTATACAAAGGGCAGCGGATCGTTATTATAAAATTTCAGTTTGGCTGCGGCGTATTCTGTCGATTGGTCCTCATGAACCGAGAGCCGATGCCCCTCTTCTTCCCGTTTGGCCTCTATTATACCAATTGGCTTTTTGTCGATAAATAGTACGTAATCTGCTGGACCAACATCAGTCGGATACTCTTTTACAGCTATACCGATTCCCGCGATAAGATTTAACCTTGTTTTATCTTGGATGAGCCAGCCACAGGCAAGGAGCTGCCTGTCAATATTATCTCTGGCAAGTTGTTCCGGATTTTGGTTCATGGTTGGATATAAATATAGCAATAATTTGCATAAAACAAAGGCAGTTAGGACTTTAAGCGGGTATTTTGGAGTTATGCATGCAGATCAAAAGTAAAATCGAAGACCTCGAAAGCCGCTATCCTTTAATGGAAGAATTTCAGCCGCAGATTTTGCTTACTGCCCATTTGTCATTTGTCATACATTGAATTGCAAAATTTTAATAGCTTTATCGGAATAATTCCGATTTTTCTGCCATTTATTTACACTAAATTGTTAAATTTATTGGTAATTATCGGAAAATATCCGATTTTTGTATTTTAATTTAACATAATGGACTTTAGAGAAAAGGTTCAGGAATACGCAGAAGAGCCACTGACCCGGCAACTAATGTTGGATATACTTAGAGACTACCAGCGACCCAATGACAAGATCAATGAATTGGTAAAAAATGGAGCGCTCACGGCTATAAAGAATGGTCTTTATATTCCTGGTCCCAAGATAAATACAGCCAGGCCGGAGCCCTTTCTTCTAGCTAACCATCTTTGGGGGCCCAGTTATGTTTCCATGGAAACCGCACTTTCCTTTTGGGGGCTTATACCGGAAAGAGTGTACGAAGTCAGTTCGGTCACGATCAAAACTGCAAAAACCTACAAAACACCCATAGGAAGGTTTAGTTATTTCCACGCTCCTTTGCCGTATTACTCTTTTGGAATAAAGAGCGTACCCCTCACCGCCAGACAGGTGGCCTTGATCGCTTCCCCCGAGAAGGCCCTTTGTGATAAGATTGTAATGACCGCCGGCATTCTTCTCCGGAGTTCAAAGCAAGTCACGGAGTTTTTAATAGATGATCTACGAATTGACGAAAACATGTTGCAGAAGCTTGATTGGAAGGAAATAGGGTCATGGACGAGCGATGCACCCAAGAAAAACAGTATAGACATGCTTGTAAAAACATTCAGCCGACTATGATTAAAGAATGGATACAAGAATATAAGGCAAAGAACCAGGAAGAAGCAGAAGCCGCATTAAGGGAAATTATGCAGGAAGTGGCACTCGCGGGCTTACAAAGGACAGGTTTTTTCCAAAAAGCAGCCTTCTATGGCGGGACAGCGTTGCGTATTTTTTATGGCCTGGACAGGTTTTCGGAAGATATGGATTTTTCCCTGCTGGAAGTGAATCCCAACTTTTCCCTTGAACCTTATTTTACGGGCATCACTACCGAGTTCGAGGCGATCGGTATGCAGGTGAGCATAAAAGAAAAAATGAAAGCGTCCGAGTCAAATATAGATTCCGCCTTTCTAAAATCAGAGACCATTTGGAAGGAACTCGTGTTGGAGGGAGTGATCCCACAGGCGGGCCTGCTGACGCCACCCAGAATTAAAATCAAACTGGAAGTTGATCGCGAGCCGCCACTGGGATTTGAAACAGAACAAAAATTGTTATTAAGGCCCTTTTCATTCTATGTGAACTGTTTTACATTGCCGGATCTCTTTGCAGGAAAAATGCACGCCCTGCTATTTCGCAACTGGAAACAACGGGTAAAAGGAAGAGATTGGTATGACCTGGAATGGTATATCAGAAAAGGTGTCCCTTTGCACCTGCATCACTTCTTGCTGCGAGCGCAGGATACGGAAAATTGGACAGCTGCCACCATCTCCGAAAACCAGTTGATCCAATTATTGAAAGAAAAAATAGATGCTATTTCATTCGACAGGATCCGCGAGGATATTATTAGATTCATCCCTGATGAAAAGGTTCTTTATATTTGGGGTCCGCAATATTTCAAAGACTTAGCTGACAAGATCCAATTCAAATAGATGGGAGTGGAGTCAGCAGTATCTCAATATAATAACCAGCTATGTTTGCTATTCGCTCAGCAATTCCTTAACTGCACTTTTCAATGTTTTTACGTTTCATATCCAATTGGTCAGGTTTAACCTGACTAAATAGCTATGAATCATCATTAAAAACAAATCATTGAGATTGTCGTTACCATCTCGCATCCTTCTTTAAATTAGTATTCCAGACAAATGTCATCAACCCAAAAGAGCAAAAAAGCGGCGCAAGATAAAGCCCGGGGCGATTCCGCGGCATAAACACAGCGCCCGCCGCACAAAGGCCAACCTTTATACGCGAAATGAAAAATCAGGCTGTGGGCTGCGCCTTTCCTTTTTGCCCCTTTTTCGTTTTGGGAAATCTTTACGAAAAATATACCATTAAACCCCTGACAATATTCAGTCTTTCGCCCATAAAGGATTACTCGCCTGATCCGGCTGTACCCTCTCCTTTTTATCCCTACCCTTCTCAGAATTTATTATCTTTGTCCTGCAAAAGCTCTTTGTCCTAAAACGATCCAAATCATATCAAATCTCCAGGGTAGGGATTCGGGTATTCATCCGATCGTTATCTTGAAATATAATACAGGCGCAGCTTCCGGAGGTCGCGGCTTCGAGTCCCGTCCGGTCCGCTTAAATTTCTCTAAAACCCGCTCTCAGAGCGGGTTTTGTCATTTTCCAGCCTATAAAAATGAGCACCTAACTCATCGGCGTCAATTGAAAATAGTTAAGTATCCCCTTGTTATTGATCGAATCGATAAATGGGATTCCATAACTGATAAAGGGCTCGTTCGTATCCGCCCCCAACAGCAACGCGACTATATTGCCTCCTGAGAAGATGAGGCTTCCGGAATCGCCCGGAGAGGAAAACGGAACCGTGGTCGATGTGGAATGAATTTGCAACAGATTAGTAAACTGAAAGGGTTGTCGCTCCAGCGTAATGTTAAAAGGTCCGTTTTTGAGGCCAGCGGCTATTCCAAAGGTTTGTATTCCGTTGGCACGGGTCAATTGAACCTGAACCGCGTTGTTAGCATCGGCCCATCCCCCAACCGCAACATTCCATACCGGTGTGGCAACTGCCTTATCGATGGCAAATAGGGCCATATCAAAATAGTTGACATTGTGTGTGTCTAACTGGTACCAATATTCCAACAGGCCAATCTTTGCAACACTCCCCAGTTTAAAGATGGGAGCATTCAGGGTCCCGATACCTCCTTTTTCCACGACGTGAAAATTGGTTATTCCAAAGACATCCTGGCTTCCAGGCAAGGTAAAAAAGCCGCCTACACAACCCGACTGGGCGCTCGGACCATTGGCATAAATAGATGAATTGCTAAGAACAAGGGGCATATCCGGCAGTTTTATTTAGAAGGCGATTTAAAAAGCGAGAGATGTATGGCCGTAACATCCACGGCAAGATAAATCCCCCAGCGCAACGCATTGGCATCATACGATGTCCCCTCCTGTTGGATCTTCCTCAGCGCAGGCGTATAGTTAAAGCCGCCCCCGACGACGATGGGAGTGTGAGGAAGCTGCCAAAAAAGGCTCGCGCCAGGAGACAATAGTTGCTGCCAGCTTATGTTTGGATTTGTTGAAACGGTGGAGTCGTTATTGGTCAGTCGATAATTCAGCACTGCACCAAGATCGAACGCCTGCAGAAAGACCCCCACACAGGAGTTGCCAAACCCCTTTGTGAGATCGATACCAATTGGGAGATACACGCTTGCGGACGTACCCCATTTTTGGACAGGGGCGGATTGATCGGGCTTACCATTAACAAGAGCATAGGAAGTCACCCGTTCATGGCCGACAAAAAAACCAGGGTACGCGCTAAGCGAAACACTCCAGGGGCTTGTATTTTTCAGCTTGTATTGGTCTCTGGGGATCAGTTCGTCCAGGGCACTGGAAACATCGCTCGGGTTTTGGGCGCTAAGGATATTGACCATAAAGCTGCCAAACTTCGTAATGACCGTAATGCTAGTGGCGATCCTGCTTGTACTTAAGCCCCTGATCTGAAGAACCGTATCCACATATGTGAGCAGTTGTGTTGCCCCATCGAGAACCTTTCCGTATTGCTGTGCTGCAATGCCCTCACCGATTTGCGAGATACTGCTGCTGATGGCGTCTATGTCGCCGACGATATACTGGAATGTAGGGTTATTTGTCTGTCCAGCCGCGCTGAGAATGTAGGGAACAGATTTTTTCAAGGCAGAAAGTGAAAGATCGAGGATCTTGCCGAAATCATCGCCACTGATCGTCTTGGCCGGAGCAGTGCTTTCGGTGTTGTCTGAAAGCAATTCGGTGGATAGCGAAGACTGGATAGAGGTATAGGCGGCAATTGCGGCTGAAATGATATTGTAGAATTTTGCTCCCGGTCCATTGCGAACCTCGTTGAGTACAGCAATGGGGTCCTTCCCCATCACAAGTGTAAGCTCATTTTTATTCTTAAGGTAAATGTCCCGCATAAGCGTGGCCCAATGTACGTCGTCATAGTTCTTTAGCACGTTCACCGATACGATATCGTATGCCGTACCATTCATCTGCCCGATCACGGAGGTGATGACGTTCGAAAAAATAACGGCTCGCTTAAATATTGGCAGTCGGTCATGCCAGGTGGCGGCGCTCGTCACATATTCTGTATTCAGTTCAGAAAGCAGATTCACGATATGCTTTTTTTGATACATCCCATATACGATGGTAGTCCCGCCGGAGATCACCGGCGTCAATTCCCGCTCCCCGGGCCAGGTTGGCGCGATCCGACGAATGACCGTTTGTACAAAACTTTCGTCTTCAAGGTTTACGGGAATATTTGCCAGATCCTGCTGGAACGATGCTTTCCACAAAGCACCGAACTTGGCAAGATTGGTGGAATTGGTCTTTTCGAATTGTTGGTAAGTCTTCAGCGTATTGGCGAGAAGTTTTCCGGCAATCGGGTCATTATACAGCGTGTTGTACCATTTATCAAAGATGGACGCCAGCAGCTCCTGTTTGGCGGAATTGATGATCCAGTCGACGATCCCTTCTATGATCGCAGTCTGGTTGATCCCGGCTGTTCCCGCAAACAGGGAAGCTGGATTGCTGCTTTGTTGCGTCAAATTTATACCCTTGGCTCCAATTTGGCTTAGCTGGGTCTGAGCGGTCTTTATGTCTTGGAGATGCTGAAAAGCTGGTATCGAATGCGCAAACCTTAATACATTGTTCTGAACATTGTCTGGTGATCCGCCGTCGGTGATCAGAAGGATATTCAGCAGCTCATTTCGGATGGTCTGTCGAGCTGTAGGCGGCGGGTCTCCTTCCGTCATACTCATCAAAGTAGCATAGCTTATAAATCTGATCGGTGAAAATGCACGCACTCCCCCAGCTCCCGGCTGCTGTCGTGGTCCCTGCGCAGGTGGATTATCAGGTTTCGATGCGCCTTTCAAGGGGTCGTTTTTTCCCGGGGATAAGGCCAGCATAATACTATCTACAATCCCTTCAAAACCCGCCGAATCTGAACGATCGATATCGACGCCCGGCGCGTACCATAGTATGGTATCCAATCTCACAATGGTAGTGTCCTTTCCGTTACCGGAATTATAAACAATGGTGTCCCATTTGCTCTTGATTGAATCACCGCTATTTCCCGGATCTTTTTCGGACCAGCCAGGCACTACTTTAAATTTGAATGGCTTGGGATGTGTGGCGCTGATAAATTGTCTGATCTGAAAGATATCGTCCAGTTCAGAGAAATAACCAGGTTTTTGTTTCTGTGCGAACGTGTGATCCACGAAGGCAACCAGTGTCAAAAACAAAAATAATATTAGCTTCTTCATATGAAATTCAGTTTTGGTATTCTGTATAAATTGTAAAATAGGTCTATACCGGCTGCTGTTGTTTTCCTTGTCCGGGAGTACTCGCGGGCGTGGGCGGCCTTGCCACGGAGGAATCGTTGTCGAGGAGTCCATTGACAAAGGCGGATTTAGCGCTATCGCCGGAATTTTCCCCGGCTTTCAGCGTCAGGTAAGCAGCATTGCTAAGTCCGGAAAGAAATAACAAGGAAGGGTCTAATTGTGGGAACTGTGCAGTCTGAATAGTCGCCAGTTTATAAACAAAAACCGCCAAGGCGATAGTGGTCCACACCACTTGTTGGAACCTGCCAATGCTCACTCCATTCTCGTCGGAAAGGATATCGCGCCAAAAACCTTGTGAAGGATGGTTCTGGTGACGGAATTTATCCGATTGGCTTTTATCGATGACCGAGCCGCCCGTAACGGTTCCCATACTGATGCCCATCAGCGCCAGCACCGTGGCATCGAAAGCAATAGCCTTACCGGGAAATCGGATAAAATATAAATAAATGTACGCCGCCGCGATAAAGGCTGTCCAAACGGCAAATTGGGTCCTCGAAAGACTAAAGGGTCTATTGACATCCCATTTCTTACGCGTCCTGAAGGGATGGAATTGTTGCGTCCGGTTGTCAAATTTTAGAAAACTCACCGGGTCGGTGATCTCATCGCGTAGCAGGCGTGATTTCCAGGCAACTGCGATAAAAAAGATAAAGATTGCCAGGATCAGGACTATCCCGATGATCAGGTCCAAAATTGTTAACCGGTCCATATTGGGGTGGGTTTAGTGACTGAAATTACTCCAGCGCCAACTATGATCCACCCGTGAAAACACCCTTTTTTTGTCGGCCAGATGGTTTTAGCAGCCCGTCAAATCTCTCGCGAAGACCAAAGAAACACCTCATAATCCATGGCGGCGATGTTCTCAACGACCCCCAGCTGGCGACACATGGCAACGATCTGACCCCGGTGATAGGAATTGTGATTGATCACGTGCAAGATAAATTCGTACCGGCTTTGAACCATATCGGTCGATGGTATTTGCTCCAGCAGCTCTTCTTCCGTATACGCTCCGAAAGTATCTACCATAAGCTGAGCACCCGCCATCAACAGATTTAAACCAGACTCGACAGTATCTATACCCTCAGGCAGCAGGAGCTGCTTCTTCCCTATTATTTCGAGCCAGAACTGCTGCGACTGCTCCATATGGTGAATGGTACGCTCTACACTGGGAAAGCTCGAAGGTGTTTGTTTATAAAGAAGCTCCCTATCCAACGATTTTAGCCAGCCGGTTAATTTTTCGTTTGCCCAGCGGTTGTATCGGACGTAATTCAAAATTATTTTTTGAATGCTCATATGAATGCATTCAAATTTAACCTATTGCCGGGGATCAAGGAAATAAGGTATAAAAAACGTATTTTCAAGTCCCCGGGGCTATCATGTATGACATGTGTTGTAAATAAACTAACAGTGCTGCTTATGGCAATCGCAGTGTCGGTTGCTGCAAAAAGCCAGGAGATAAAATCAATTGGTTTTACAGGAGCCTGGTTGAATCACCGTCAGTCGGTAGCAGGAGGTCTTGCGCTGACTATCCAAAAAGATCTTTTCAATACGGATCATTCCTCACTTTCGCTGGGAACGACTGTTAAGGCGGGCGTGGAAGACAAAATGGGCAGAGGTGCAGCTTATTCAAAGCCGACCAGTTTTGCGGGCGTGGCCGCCGCTTGGACATCGCCGGCAGCTAATTTGAATTGTTTTGAACAAATACATCCACCTAATCCTCCGGAATAAAAGAAGGATTATAAGCAACTTCCCAAAGATGGCCGTCGGGATCTTGAAAATAACCAGCATAGCCGCCCCAAAATGTCTTTTGTGCGGGCTTTACTACTTTGGCGCCTGCTTTCCTCGCCTGTTCCATCACTTCATCCACGGCCTCCCTGTTTTTAACAAAATGTCCAATTGAAAATTCGGTACTGCTTGCCGGCTGAAGCGGCAATCCCGCATCCCAGGCAAGGTTAGCCCGTTCATACAAAGCAAGCTGCATGCCTCCCGCCAGTTCAAAAAATGCAACGGCGCCATGCTCGAACTCTGTTCCAACAATTCCCTTTGATGGCAATCCCAAACCTTCATGGTAAAATTTGTATGACCTTTCAAGGTTGTCAACGCCGATGGTTAATACTGAAATTCGTTGCTTCATTTTGTTAGCTGTTTTAATGCTGTCAGGGAATGATGAGAGTGATAGGAAAAGTGTGAATGTTAAAAGGAGTGATCTCGCCATTGGTTTTATGGCAAAAATACTCGGGCGCCAATAACTCTGGCTTGGAAAAATGCGACAAAAGTGATTTCTATGGTACCCCGTAGGATAAAAAAGACGGTTTTTTAAAAACTAAAAATTTTGGTACTTTCGGGTAATTAAATAACACCTAATGCGAAAGCTATTCTATATCGCCGGTCTGATTATTTTGGCAGCCTGCCAAAGCCAGTCAACGGAAGAAAACCCAATGCCCAAAGCCAATGCTGCGATCGGCCAGGCTCAGGAAGCTGCCGCAAAGCTGAAAAACCTCAAGTTTGACTACCTGAAAGACCCCGCTTGTGGCATGCCCTTAAAGGCAGGACTGGAAGATTCCACCAGCTACAAAGGCAAATTGTATGGATTTTGCTCGAAAGAGTGCAAGGATGCCTTCCTGAAGAGCCCTGAGTCCTTTTTGGCGCATCTGGTTACACCTTAACAATGCGGGATACCATTATGTCCTGCGCCGGAAAGGCCCCAACTTCCTGTTCTTATAGGCATGCAACATACTGCTAAGGAATACAATCACCGCCATGATCCATGCAGCTATAGCTACACTGGGTGCATAAGCCCGGTCGGCAACACCTATCGCAATAAACGCCCAGACTCCTACCAGGGCTGCTTCACGCATGTTTCGCCGCCAGGTGAGCAGTAAATAGATCATCGCTGCCACAATGATCATTGAAATAGCCCGGAAGGATGCATTCATACCCAATCCATTCCAATGGATCGAGACCAGCCAGGCGGCAATATTGACCAATGACGCAATACAAATCCACCCAAAATAGAGGCAAAAAGGCCACCATAAGAAAACAATGGTGGAAGGTCCCGGGTCTGTCAATTCCATATCTGTCCGAATGATGATCTTCACCAGGGAGAAGACGAGAAGTAACATGATGACTACAGACCACCCAATATATCCATGGACCCAGGCCAGGATCCAGCAGCAGTTGGCCAGGCAGGAGAGCAGGAACCATATCCCCACCCTATTGACCTCTGCGCTGGAGTTGACGGACGTGGAGAGGTGTGAGATCACAAATGCTGCAAGTCCGAGATAAATAACGGCCCATATCCCAAAAGCATACGGCGCTGGCGTTATGAGTGTCTCGAACTGGTCGGATATGCTTCCTACCGTTGCGCCGTTAAAAAAAACAGTGTTGGAAAGATAATTAATGACGACTGTCACAACCAACGCTACCAGATTGACGATAGAAAGGGCTCGATTCATAGCATTATTGGTCGCAAAAATAAGGCCATCCGGCAATCATAAAGACTGCGAATGACCTTGACCCTTAGAACAATCTGTCGCAAATATTAGTACCGCCCGGGAATGAAAACGTAACCACGATCCAAAAGTTTTTTTACTCGGTTCTCAAACTCTTTATGGGATTGACAATCGCAGCTTTTAAAGACTCATAACTCACTGTTAACCAGGCTATCGCTAATGCTCCTAATGAAGCCATGAGAAAAATCATCCAACCGACATCTACACGATATGCGAAACCGCTTAGCCACTTATTGACGGCAAACCATGCAATGGGCACCGCGATTACGATGGCAATCAATATGAGCCTTGTAAACCCTGTGGATAACAAATACACCAAATTGAATACGGATGCTCCAAGCACTTTTCTTACGCCAATCTCCTTAGTACGTTGCTCGGCCATAAATGCCGACAAACCATACAAACCCATACAGGAAATAAAAATGGCTATTATCGCAAATGCGTTGAATAGACTGCCCATTTGTTGCTCGCCCTTATATAAATTATTAATGTCTTCATCGACAAAACCATAGGAGAAAGGGAATGCGGGATTAAGCTGTCTGCTTATTTTCTCCAATGCCTGAACGGCGGCTTTTGTTTTTCCGGGTTGGGTACGCACCAACAAAATTCCTCCATTCCATTTATTGAATGCAAGTATCATTGGCTCGATGGCGGTTTGCGCCGGCTTGTAATTGAAATCTTTTACCACTCCTACTATCATCCCTTTTTCACCGTTAAACTTCACGGTCTTACCAATGGCAGTTGCCGGGGTCATCGCCATAACTTTTGCTGCCTTTTCATTGATCACAAAATTACCTGAGTCAGCAAATTCGGTAGTAGACAAAGCCCTTCCGCTTGCCATCTTCATTTGCAGGACATCGAAGAAACGATCGGTGATCCATGCTTTTGTAAACCAGATATTTTTATCTGCCTCGGTCTTCCCCTCCCATTCTACTCCGGAAGTATTGCTGCCCAAATTGGATATCGGGTCGGTGATAGTAGTAAAGTTTGCAGTCAGCGGGTTGGCTTTGAGCTCTGCTGCCAATGTCCGTTGCTTGTCGCCCAATTCGCCGTTCATCGGCATATACAGCAGATCTGACTTATTATACCCAAGATCCCTGTTCCTTATATAATTCAACTGTCTGTATACTACGACGGTGCCGGCGAGCAATACTATTGAAACGACAAATTGCAATACCACCAGCCCATTCCGGAAATTTAGATTACCCCCCATCATTTTCATATTTCCCTTCAGCACTTTCGCCGGCTTAAAACCGGAGAGGAATAGTGCGGGATAGCTGCCGGATACAAGCCCGGTAAGTAATGTGATGCCGAGCAGCATTGCTATTGTTTTTCCATCCAATAATTGTATAGAAAGCTGTTTGCCCGCCAGGCCGCTAAACACGGGCAGCGAGAGGGATACAACAGCAACAGCGATCAATAGCGCAATAAAAGAAATGAATAATGACTCGCCGAGGAATTGACCGATGAGCTGCATGCGGCTTGCGCCCACCACTTTGCGCAAACCCACCTCTTTTGCCCGGCGCGCAGACCTTGCAGTGGCCAGGTTCATAAAATTGATACAGGCTACCGCGAGAATAAACAATGCAACTAAAAAAAGTGTGTTCACATACTGGATATTGCCCTGACCGGGTAAATTACACCGGTAATCAGAGTGCAGGTGAATATCAGCTAAGGCCTGCAGTTTCATCGTAGGAGGATTCTCCTTTACATGCTCATCAAAAATTTTATCTATCTGCCTGCTAAGACCGGCCAACGCTGCCGGCGTGGCCTTGAAATTCTCATCGAGCTGTATATAGTCATAGAAATCGTAGCTGGCCCAGATATCATCCTTCAAACGCCAATCCGTGTGTAGAATGGCAGAAAACGGCATGATAAAATCAAATTGCAAATGAGAGTTTGCCGGAATATTTTTGAGCACGCCTGTAACCACTACATTGTCTTTGTTATCTCTCTTCAAAATTTTCCCTATCGCATCCTCATTGCCAAAATATTTCTTCCCCATATCCTCCGTAATCAGGACAGCGTCCGGCCGTGCCAATGCGGTTTCGGCATTTCCTTTTATTAATGGAAATGAAAACACCTGCAATAAAGTAGAATCAGCATAAAAGACGGCTTTTTCTTCAAACATTTTTGTGCCTGTTGCAAACACGGTCGTAGTGCGCTGGCTGAAGCGGACAAAGTTTTTTATAGCGGGAATTTTTGCCTTAAGCACAGGGACCATGGGGCCGGAATTTGCTTCACCACCAATATTGACCCGGTAGATCGTGCCGGCATTCTTATGGAATTTGTCGTAGCTCAGCTCATTCTGTACCCACAGCAAAATGAAAATGCTGCAGGCCATCCCAATGGACAGCCCTGCAATATTGATGGCAGCAAAGGCCTTGTGCCGAACGATGGTTCTGACAGCGATCCTGAAATAGTTTCTTAACATGGCTGTTTCATTTAGTCTCCAGACTCCATAAAGGCCTCTAAAGAAATGCCAAGTTATAGTTTATTGTATTTCATCGTATTGAATATACATATTTTATCAAAACTGTTCGCATTTGGTACCGAATATGTACGGTTTTTCGGTAATCACAGCTTCAATCTCTTTACCTCTCTCCCAAGCGTTTCTATCTCCACCCTGGACTTCGTCAATGCAATAGCCTTCTCATAAAAGCCGATAGCCCTGGCAATATCGACACCCGCATAGAGATACCCCAATAGAGAATAATAATGACTATTGTCACACAAATTCAATTTCTCCGTCTCCTCAATCCCCTTCTCAAACCCATAAACCTTAGCAAATGCAAACGCCCGGTTCAGCGCAGTAACGGGCGAATATTCTATAATAATTAGTTGATTGTATAGCTGTAAGATATGCTGCCATTTATTCTCTCCCGTCGGCGTGGTATGCCAGTATGCAATTGCCGCCTCAAGATGATATCTCGAAACTTCCTTCCCCTCATAGGCATTTACCAGATAATGATTCCCCCTTTCAACCAACGCCTGATCCCATAAACTTTTATCCTGGTCCTCCAGAAGGACCATCTCCCCTTTATCGTTGGTCCGGGCATCAAAACGTGAACTTTGAAAATACATTAAAGCAAGCAAAGCATTCACCTGGGGAGTATCCGTCAATACATTCTCCGTAAGGATCGATGCCAGTCGAATAGCTTCCGAGCAAAGGTCTTTCCGGATGGACTGATCATTTGTTTTGGAAAAATAACCTTCGTTGAACAACAGGTATAAAGTCCTCAAAACATTGTCCGATCTGTCTTTGATCTCGATATCACCTAATGCCTTGATCCGAAAATTCCCATTTCGAAGATTGGTCCGGGCCCGGTGCAGACGCTTTTTGATAGTTTCCGGATTGGTAAGAAATGCACCCGCAATTTCTTCTACACTGAACCCGCATAGGATTTGAAGAGCCAGGCATATCTGAGAATCTGTCGAATTCTCCGGATTGCACACCGAAAAGATCATGGCCAGTTGGCTATCCGCTATATTTTGATGACTAAACTCAAAATCCAGCTCTATCCCCGTATCACCCGACTTCATCGCCTCTCTGAATTGCCTTTCAATGACAGAATTATGCTTAAAATAATCCCTGACCTTATTTTTTGCCACCGTATAAAGCCAGGCAGTAGGGTTTTCCGGCACTCCCTTGATTCCCCAGATCTCGGCAGCCTTAAGAAAGGTCTCGCTTGCAATATCTTCGGCCACTTCAAGATGTCTCAGATCAAAAGAATTACAGAGTACAGCAATTATCTTACTGTACTCTGTTCTAAACAAGTGCGGTATCAGCTCATGTTCCTGCATGCGCGGATCAGATAGCATTTATCTCTCTTACCTCCACACTCCCATCATACAACAGGATGGGGCATCCTTCGGCTAGTTTCGAAGCTTCGTCAAGAGATGTAGCCTTAATAATAGAGTAGCCCATGATCGACTCTTTAATTTCGGTATAGGGGCCATCAGAAGCCGAGCCGCTGCTTTTGAGTACCTTTCCCGACCTTACCAGCCTGTTCCCTCTGTCAACCAGCTTTTCCTGTGCGGCAATACCTGCCACCCAATTCATCCATTTTTGCACCAGAGCCTGCATTTCTTCCGGGGACTTCTTTGGGTCGGGATAGGTGGTGTAATCTGCTCTATAGATCAATAAGAAATCTTTCATTTTTCAAAAATTTTATGGTTAATCTTTTATTTCCTGCTCCGGCTGCTGTTAAATGACTCCCGCCACATTTTCCATCCCTGGGATGTCTTTTTCCAAAGTACAATAAATTTACCGTCGTCAAACTCGATATTACTAACATTAAATAATTTGTAGAAACCGACCTCCGCGACAACATCTTCACTTACCCCATATACATCTGCGGTAATAAGCTTGCCGTTCCTTATGCCAAACTGATCATACCCCCTTCGGAGAAAATCTTTTGCCGCGTTCGGGCCGCACAAGGCCGGCGCATTCGGCAGCATGATCCAGCAGTCTTCGGCGTATCGGTTAATAAATAAGGATGCATCATTTTTTTCAAAAGCCTGAAAATATAGCTCGTTGCTCTCGGTAATAGCTTTTCTGGCATCCTCGAGATTTGCCTTGGCATCCGACTGGGCTGATAATTGCTCAAAAGGCAGTATGGATGCAGCCGCCAGACACAGCGTGATAAATAGTATTTTCATTTGTTTAATTTTTAGACGATCATTCCTGCCGTCAGGTTAAGGATTGTTCCAGTGATAGCGGCGCTTTCATCGGAGGCGACAAAAACTGCGGCATCTGTCAGCTCCTTTAGCGTTGTCAGTTTCTTCCTGTGCGTACTGCTTGCGACGACAGTATCGAATTGCACACGGCTCATACCGCTGGCTTTAGCCTTAGACTCATAAAGCTCCGTAAAGGCGTTTTTGATGATAGGCGTTTCCGGTATGGCGGTCGAGAACAGGCACACCGCCCGCACCCCAAACTCCCCGCATTCCACGGATAGTCCCCGGCAAAGCGCCTCCAGCGCCGCCCAGGCCGGCCCCCTACCACCCCCCATAGGGGCATTTACCTGGCTCAAGTTCGCCGTATGCATAATGATTACCCCATGTCCCTGCTTAGTCATGCGTTTGGCCGCGGCCTTGGCAGTTATGAAGTGGGATTCGGTATAGGTGACGATGGGATAAGAGAAATTCGCTACCGGGAGATCCACCAGCAGGGCATGCTGGACGTCTTTTGATGAAACACCGATAGCATTGAATGAAATGTCGACCTTTCCCGCCTTTTTGACGACCTCATTCATATGCTTCTCTACAGCCTGCTCATCGAGAGCATCGAGTTCAGCCGTTTCGATCGACCCACCCTCGGCCTGAACCTCGCTGGCAATAGCCTTGAGCTTTATGGGCGTGAGTCCCGCTAAAAATATCCTCGCCCCCTCCCGGGCAAAGGTCTTCGCAATGGCCCCTCCGATGGCGCCATTACCATATACTACTGCAACTTTGTCTTTTAATCTTCCCATTGTTTTAAGATTTTATGATTCATCTCAACGACGACCACAAACCCAAAAGGGGGACAATATATTTGCAATTAGTTCCTTTTTTTACAATTCCTTCCCGCCCCATCAACCTACCTTGCAGCACAACGGCAAAAACCTTATTTTTAATCCATGGAGTTCACCCATTTCCCTCCTTCTGAGATTCTAAAGCCTTACATCCGGCATTATTATCTATTTCATTCCACATCGGATTCCCCTTTTGTGGACACCGTCTTTCCCAGTGGAGACATGGAAATGATCTTTAACCTTGGCGAAGGCACATGGTTCACCGATAATAAACCCAATCCCCCCGTTGAATTTTGGGGACAGATCACAAAACCCCTCACCATCCGCTCCACCGGCCGCCATACTATGCTGGGCATCCGGTTCTTCCCTCATTCGGCCGCCTACTTCCTCAGGGAGGATATCAGCGCACTCAACGACCAGGTTCTCGATCCCGGCGAAATACTGGGCCATCCTGTCAAACAATTGCATACCCGGCTGCTTGCGACACCCGGTATATCCCAAAAAATAGCCCTGCTGGAATCCTTCCTCACCAGGATACTGACAAAAGAAGAGAAAAGATCCGTTGGCATAGACAGAGCTGGACACATCCTGGAAACTATGACGCAGGATCCGTCAGAGATCAAAATAAATGCCATTGCCGCCCGGCATGGCATCACTTCCCGTTACCTTAACAAGCTGATCCAGCAGCACACCGGCCTCACCCCCATCTCTATCCATAAGATCCGGCGCTTTCAGTTCAGCTTGAAGCTCATTGGAAGAAAAGACCAGCCGCTCACTGCCATTGCTTATGATTGCGGATATTTCGATCAGGCCCATTTTATAAAGGATTTCAAATCCTTCACGGGCCTAACCCCCTCGGCTTATCTAAGGAACATCTCCCCCGTCAACCAGCTGCTCCTTCAATAAACGGTTCCCTTTTTTACAATTTTCGACTGTTCGACAGCGGTAGCTTTGTAGAAAAAACAATGGACCATTATCAAAGATTTACAAACCTGCACCAGAGCGATATCCCTCTTTTGCTGGCCAACTGTTGGGATGTTCATAGCGCAAAATTGCTCGAACGGGCAGGCTATCCGGCCATCGGCTTCTCAAGTCATGCCCTCGCCACTGCTCTCGGCTATGAAGATGGTGAACGGCTGCCATTCGACCTGCTGGTAAGAATGACAAAAAGAGTA
>Ga0105237_10002104_pt1 | contig 25146 bp, 21 predicted proteins | sample KBSC24metaG_FD_81520 | JGI IMG/M metagenome (GOLD analysis project Ga0105237, IMG submission 81520) | Corn rhizosphere microbial communities from Kellogg Biological Station, Michigan, USA - KBS C2-4 metaG | ecosystem: Host-associated > Plants > Roots > Rhizosphere > Soil | place: Michigan, USA...
AACACGTGGAAGGCGGTGAACGCGCCAGCTAGTAACGCTTGTCGCCAGCTCATGCTGCCAGAATTACCACCATGCGCCGAGCAGCGATTCGGCGAAGCATCGCCGCTGCGAACACCGTTCTGCCTGAGGACGCCGCAACGATATCGCAACGAATTGGGCGAAACGAGCGTGAACTCACTTCTTCCAAGAAGGCCGCACTTTTGTTCAAAGTTGCCGGGGAAGATGACTGCGGGAGTTGCGGCCTGAACAGTGTCGCCTCTCAGCTGACGGACTCGATTTCACCGTCGGTTAGCTCGCCAATGCCCGTGGAAGGCTCCAGGGCGCTCGATCCAGACGTCGCGCTCATCCGAGCCGGTCTGCGGCGCGTTGGGCTTCAGCCACGGCTCCCCGCAACAACGTATATCCAGCGGAACATCCAACGTATGGCCTCTTATCGCGGCTCGGCTCGTGCCAACCCGGCGGCTTGTTGACCGGCGAGCTGACCGAACACGGTCGCGGTCAACAAGCCGTTTCCGGACAGGTAGCCGCTAGCCGAATTGCCGGATACGCCGACGGCAGCGCCACCAGCGGCGAACAGATTGGGGAAGAGAACGCTATCGGGGCGCACGACCCGCGTCTCGGGCGTTATCATTAATCCGCCCTGGGTGTGGAACAATGCACCGGTGACCTTGATGGCTCGATAGGGAGGGGTCAGCCCCGACCGCGATTGAAAGCTGCGCCCAAAACGATCCGGAGCTCGTCGCTGCATGGCGCGCGCAATCTCCTCAAATTCGGTCGTCAAGGCTGCTGCGGGGATGTCCAGGAGCTGAGCGAGTTCTTCGATCGTGTTGGCCCGTAACAGCGCGCCCGCGTTCTCTGCGTCGCGAAAATCAAGAAACTGGTTCGCAACTTTGGCGATCCGCTCGTCAAAGATTTCGTAGGCGATGCCGCCCGGCTGCCGCATGACTTCGGCTGCGTGCTCGGAATAGCCGAGCCCCTCGTTGCTGAACCTGCGTCCTTCGCGATTGACCTGAAAGCCGCCTTCGCTGATGCAGGCCCAGGTGATGAGCACAGCGTGCGGGGTCGCGACCGAGCCGTGTCCCTGATAGGCCGACAGGCAACGGATATCGGCGCCAAGCTGCTGGCCCCAGAGAATGGCGTCGCCCTGGTTTCCGGCATGGCCGAAATAGATCGCTTCGGCGATTTCAGGGATATAGCGCTCAACCAGCTGCCGATTGCCGCCGAAGCCATTGCAGGCGAGGATCAGGGCGTCACAGCCGATCAGCTCCTCCGTATCGCCGCGCCTGCACCCGACCCCGGCGATTCGCCCGCCGGGTTCAGCGTAGAGCGTGGTCACAACCGAATTGGCAAGTATCGAGATGTCCGCCTGCTCGGCGGCTGTTCGCAGCCGATCAATCAATTCGGCGCCGCTGCGGCTCGGCAGCCCGTGCATCCGGAATGCGGAATGGCCGGGATAATTGAAGTTCTCAATGACCTCGAACGGAAATGAGTAACGTTCCGCAAGCCACTCGACTGTCGTCGCGGCGCCTTCGCTGACCACGCGCACCAGCGCGGGATCGGCCTCGCCATGCGACTTGGCCAAGATATCCTCGGCAAACAGCGGCGCGCTGTCGTCGATCCCTTTCGCGCGCTGAAAGCGCGTCCCCGCGGCCGGGATCAATCCGGCCGATAGCGCAGTCGATCCGGCGGGCAGCCTGTTGCGCTCTATGACAACGACCGAGGCGCCGGCTTCAGCCGCGCGCAAGGCGGCGCAGAGCCCTGCCGCACCGGCGCCGACGATGACCACGCCGGCGTTCTCGAAGCGCAGCCCTTCCGCCGGTTTGACCATCGGTGACGCGCTCATGTCGAGGCGATGTCCTCGCAGGCCTTGGCAATGGTCGAAATCGCAGCCACCGGGCGCAAACCCTCGATCGCAGCGCGATGAACCTCCGTCGCAAACGCCGCGCAGCCGTCTTCCAGCACCGTGATTTCGAACTCGCGAACATGCGCGTCGCGGACGGTCGAGGCGATGCCGCCGTTGGTGACGATGCCGCCGACAAAGATGTGGTCGATCTCTGCTTTGCGCAAAATCCACTCCAGGCGCGTCATGTAGAAGGCCGAATAGGCAATCTTCTCTATCGTGAAATCGGCCGGCGCAAGCTCATCGACGAGTTGTTGACCCCATGTTCCCGGATTGAAATCTCCTTTGGTGAGAAAGGGGCGTAGCGCCTTCAGATGAGGCGAGATGATGGGCTCGCCGCCGCGGCCCGGCACCAGTGTAAACAGGGTTGCGATGATGACGCCACCACGGCTTCGCATGAGGTCCGCGAACGGCTTGAGCTTCGCCGGCAACGCCGCAATGGCCGCGTTAGCCTGTCCGGCCCGCCCATAGGCGCCTTCGGCATCGATGAAATCGTTCTGCAGATCAACAAGCAGAAGCGCGGTATTGATCATGGCGCTCTCTCGAGGATGATGTTCCCGAGCCGGTCGACGCGTCCCCGCAGGCCGGGCTCGACAACGATGGTTGCGTCGCTCTGTTCGAGAATCGCCGGCCCTTCGATCACGGAGCCCGCGGGCAAGTCGCGTCGAGACCAGATCGCGGTATCGCACCAGCCTTCCGCAAACCAGACGGGCCGCCTGCCGCGCGAAGCCTTTTCCAGCGAATTGTCGGCTCTCGGCGCAAAAACCGTGATGTCGAACGGCGGTCTCTTGCCGACCGCTGCCGTGCGCAAGGATACGACCCGCACGGGAATGGCGCCCAGCAGACGGCTGAACGAGGCTGCGTAAGCCTTCGCGAAGGCGGCCCGAATAACGTCCCTGCTGATGGCGGTGCCGCTCTCGGTAAAGGTCACGGGCAACGGCACGGCCACCGTATGGGTCTGGCCGAGATAGTGCATGTCGAGCTCGTAGGTGACCTCGATGTTGGTGACCGAAACCCCCGTTTCCTCGACGACGCTGCGCACCGTGCCGCCTGCCTCGATCATGCGCCGGTCGAGGGCCTCGACGTCGAGCTCATCCAGGAGATAGTTCAGCGTTTGAACCTGGTCGTGCCTGATGTCGGCGATGACGCAGCCGAACGCGGAGGTCACGCCGGGGAATGGCGGCACGATCGCGCAGCGAAGCCCGATGTCACGGACCAGGGCGCCGGCATGGAGCGCTCCGCCCCCTCCGAACGGCATCGCGGCAAATTTCGCCGGATCGTGGCCGCGTTCGATCGAGACCAGCCTGATCGCGCCGGCCATGCGCGCGTCGGCGACCCGCACGATGGCTTCGGCCGCCGCCATGACATCCAGCCCCAGCGGTTCGCCAACACTCCCCGAGATCGCCTTTCGTGCAGCCTCGACATCGAGCTTCGCAAGCTTTCCGCCGATCGGCCGCGCCGGATTGATCCGTCCGAGCACCACATGGGCATCGGTCAGGGTAGGGCGGTCGTTGCCCTGGCCGTAGCACACCGGCCCCGGTATCGAACCGGCGCTCTCGGGACCGACCTGCAGCAGACCGCCACGATCGACCCACGCGATCGAGCCGCCGCCGGCGCCGATCGTCGTGATCTCGATCATCGGCGTGCGCACCACGAGCCCGAAATCGATCGTGGTCTGCGCTGCCAGCGACGCTTTCGCCCCGGCGATCACCGAAACGTCGAACGACGTCCCGCCGAGATCGCAGGTGATCACGTCCTCAAAGCCCGCGGCGGAGGCGATCGCGGCAGCCGCGATTACCCCGGCTGCAGGTCCGGACAGCGCGGTCCGCACCGGCAGACGCCGCGCGGTCGCCGTCGACATGATGCCGCCATTGGATTGTACGATCTGGAGCTGTCCGGAGAAGCCGCCTTCGGCGAGCGCTTGTTCGAGATGGGCTAGATAGGCGCCGACGACCGGCTGAAGATAGGCGTTCAAGGCTGTCGTCGACGAGCGCTCGAACTCGCGGATCTCCGGCAGCACCTGATGCGACGCGCAGATGTGCTGGTTCGGCCAGACCTCGAGCGCGGCAGCGAGCGCGTCCTGCTCGTTGGTGGCGTTGGCATAGGCATTGATGAAGATGATGGCGAGCGCCTGCGCCCCGAGACGATTGAGCTCGCTCGCCGCAGCGCGAACTTCCGCTTTGTCCACTCCTGCGAGGATCGTGCCGTCCGCCAGCGTCCGTTCCGCGATTTCGAGGCGCAGATCGCGGTCGGCGATCGGAACGAAATCGCCCCACAGGCCCCAGGTGCGCCGGCGATCGCGGCGGCGCATCTCCAGCACGTCGCGGAAGCCGCGCGTGGTGATGACGCCGATCCGCGGACCGCGGCGTTCCAGCAGCGTGTTGGTTCCTACCGTGGTGCCATGAACGATCGAGCCGATGTTGCTGATACCACCGAGCGCGTTCAGCCCGTTCATGAAGCCTTTGGCCTCGTTGCCCCGCTCGGAGGCAACCTTCTCCGTTTGAAAGCTGCGGCGTTCCTCGTCGAAGAAGAACAGGTCGGTGAAGGTGCCGCCGACATCGACGCCGGCGAGGGTGCGCGGCGCCATCAGGCATTCCTCCGCAAGCCTGTGGTTGCCACCTCGTCGACCCGGCCGTCATCCCGCAGTGCAACGCCATAGTCGCGCCGTGCGCTTTCGATCGACACATAGCCGAGACGGACGTCGCGGGCGACCAGCGCCGCGTCGCGTTGCAGCGGATCGCCAAATCCGCCGCCGCCCGGCGACTCCAGCCGGACGATGCCATCGCGCTTGATCCTGACATCGGTGGTCTTGGTGACCAGCGGCACCTGATGCTCGCCGGCGCCGTCACGCCAGATAAAGCGGTTGAGCGCCGCCGGCTTGCCGCCGTTGACGCCGAAGGGCGGAAATTTTCCGCGCTCGCCGAGCAGGAACACGTCGGTATCCCCGTTCGACAAGGGCGCGATCTCATAGATGGCGCCAAGCCCGCCGCGGTGCCGCCCTGGGCCGCCGGAATCGGGCCGCAGGGCCCACTGCGTAAAGCGGATAGGGTACAGCGATTCCAGAATCTCCAGCGGCGGAATGGTCGCCGTCGAAATCGGGTTGTTGCCGTGGTTGAGGCCATCCGTTTCGGGATTGCCGCCCAGTCCGCCGCCGAAGAAGCAGAACATGACCCAGCGCTGGCCGCTCGCGCGCCATCCCGCCAGTGACAACGCGTTGATCGTCGCGAACGGGCTGCCGTTGGCGCGCTCTGGCGCGGCCTTTGAGAAGGCGCCGAACACCACATCGATCACCCGCAGGATCGTCTCGGTATAGCCCCCGACCGGCTTTGGCGCCGATACGCCGAGCAGCGTCGTCTCCGGAATGACGAACGCGACCGGCGCCAGACACCCTGCGTTGGCGGGCACGTCGACGAAGAGATGTTTCAGCGCAACGTAGCAACAGGCGACCGCGGTCGATCGCGAGATGTTCAGCGGACCGTCGCAAGGCGGCGCCGAGCGCGAAAAATCCAGCGTCAGGCGATCGCCGGCGATGGTCAGGTCCAGCGCAATGCGCAGGGGCTTGTCTGTGATGCCGTCATTGTCGAGAAAATCATCATACGAGTAGACGCCATCGGGAAGGGCGGCGATGTTGGCGCGCATCAGCGCCTCGGCCCGCTCGGTCAATGCGGCAAGCGCCGCCGCGATGGTATCCTCGCCATACTCATCCAGCAGGGCATGAGAGCGCTTCTCGCCAAGATCGAGCGCGTTGAGTTGGCCGTTCAAGTCGCCCCAGTTCGATTGCGGAACGCGTGAGTTGGCCGCAAGGATGTCGACGACATCCTGCTGCAACCGGCCGCTGCGCACGATCTTCACCGGCGGAACCCGAAAGCCTTCCTGAAAGCATTCCGTTGCGCGCGCGTTGAAATTGCCGGGCACATTGCCGCCGACGTCGAGCCAGTGTCCGACCGAGGCGAGCCAGGCGAACACCTTGCCATCGCGCAGCAGCGGCCTGACGAGACGGAAGTCATTGAGATGCGTTCCGCCGTCATAGGGATCGTTGAAGATGTAGGTGTCGCCGGGCTCAGGCGGCCCATCCAGCGCGACCTTGTCGATCACGGCTTTGACGGCAAACGCCATGGCGCCCACGAAGATCGGAAGACCTGACGTTCCCTGCACCAGCGTCGCGCCGGTCTCGGCATGATAGAGACCGTGGCAGGCGTCATGCGCCTCGGCGATGATCGGATTGAAGGCCGATCGAAAGAGCGTCGCATCCATCTCATCGGCGATCTGAACCAGTCGCCCGTTGAGAACCGCAAGTGTTACGGGATCCAGCGTCTTCATCACTTACACCCCGACCTTCTTTGGACCCGATGCAGGTCCGTCGGGCGCGTAGCGTCGGCCCCGTTCAAGCATGTCGGGCGTGCCCAGGAGTTCGTTGAGCTCGGCAAAATTGAACATCCGCGAACGAAACGGCTCGGTGCTGCGATGGGTCGCAAGGCTGGCATAATAGTCGACCGCTGTCCGAGCGAGCGCACGGACGATGCCGCCCGGAAAGATTGCCAGGGAAAATCCGAGCTGCTCCAGTTCGTCGGCCGGCAATGAAGGCGTCTTGCCGCCCTCGACGAGGTTGACCATCAGTGGGATCGATCCAGCGATCGAACGCGTGATCTCGGCAAGTTGCTCGCTTCCGGTCGGCGCCTCGATGAACAGCATGTCCGCGCCTGCGTCGCGGTAGCGCGCCGCGCGCTCCAGCGCGGCGGCAAGCCCTTCGACGGCCGCGGCATCGGTACGTGCGATGATCAAGGTCCGTAGCGAACGCCGCGCGTCGACCGCGGCGTGGATCTTCCCGATCATTTCATCGGCGCTGACGACCGTCTTGTCATCCAGGTGACCGCAGCGCTTCGGAAAGCCCTGATCCTCGAGCTGGATCGCGGTTGCGCCGGCTCGCTCAAAGGACCGAACGGTCCTCTGCACGTTCAAGGCGTTGCCATAGCCGGTATCCGCGTCGACGATCAGGTTCGCCTCGACGCGATCACGGATCAAGGCCAGCGTGTCGGCGACTTCGCTGACACTGACGAGTCCGATGTCGGGGCGGCCAAGCCGCGTGTAGGCGATGCCGCCGCCGGTCACGTAAAGTGTGGCAAATCCCGCCTGCTCTGCGATCATCGCGGTCAGCGGATCGTAAACGCCGGGCGCGATCACGATCGGCTTGCGCCGCAGTCGGTCGCGGAGATCTTCGGTCTCGGCCATGTCTCACATTCCCAAATAGGCACGTTTGAGGTCGGAATTGTCGCGCAGTTCGCTCGCCGGGCCGGCGAGAACGATTTCGCCTTGCTCGAGAATGTACGCTCTTGCCGCGACTGCGAGACTTTGTACCACGTTCTGTTCGACGAGCAGGATCGCGAGGCCCTCGGCGTGAATCTGCGCGATCAGCGCAAACAAGTCTTCGACCAGGCGAGGCGACAGGCCGAGCGATGGCTCGTCGAGGATCAGCAATTTGGGCTCGGCCATCAAGCCGCGGCCGATCGCCAGCATCTGCTGTTCACCGCCCGACAACGTTCCCGCATTCTGGTTGCGCCGTTCTGACAGGCGCGGAAAGGTCGCAAACACCCGTTGCCTGTTCTGCGCCCGTCGCGCGGCCGCACGGCGATAGCTTCCGAGATCGAGATTTTCGATCACGGTCATATTCGGAAAGATCTTCCGGCCCTCGGGCACGTGGATCAAACCGGATTCGACGATCTCGCTTGGCCTTGCGCGATCGATCGCGCGGTCTTCGAACAGGATCGCGCCGGATCGCGGCCGCAGCAACCCGGAGACCGTGCGATTGAGCGTCGATTTCCCCGCGCCGTTGGAGCCGAGCAGGGCGACGATCTCGCCGGCTGCGATCGTCATGGTGACCTCGCGCAGCACCTCCGTGCGGCCATAACCGGCGCAAATCCCGCGAATATCGAGCAGGCTGCCGCCGGTCATGGGGTACACCTGCTGCCGCCGTACTGCAGGGCCGCGCCTTCGCCGAGGTACGCTTCAATCACCTGCGCATTGGCGGCGATGCTTTCGGGGCTGCCTGACGCAATGATCTTGCCTTCGGCAAGGACGAAGATGCGGTCGGACAACGTCATCACCGCCTGCATCACGTGCTCGATCAACAGGATCGTGGTGCCCTGGTCGCGGATGGCGCGGATGGTGGGCAACAGGTCCCGCACCTCGGATGGATTGAGCCCAGCCATGACTTCATCGAGCAGCAAGAGGCGAGGCGACGTCGCGAGCGCACGGGCGAGCTCGAGGCGCTTGCGCGCCCCGACCGTGAGCGTTCCGGCCGGCTGGTCAAGGTATCTGCCGAGCCCAAGCTGGTGAGCGATCTGCTCGGCGGCCGCGATGGCCCGGTCGCGCGCGCGATGTCGTAAGTAGGCGCCGATCGCGATGTTGTCGCGGACGGAAAGACCGACGAAGGGCTGCACGATCTGGAAGGTACGGGCCAGCCCCTGACGGGCGAGGAGATGCGGCGCCAAACCGGTGATATCCTGACCGGCGAAATAAACGTGACCGTCAATCGGCTTCTGGAAACCCGCGATGATCGAAAAGAGCGTGGTCTTGCCGGCGCCGTTGGGCCCGATCAGGGCCGTGATGCTCTGGGCTTCAACATCGAAAGACGCCGACTTGACGGCGTGCAGCCCGCCAAAACTCTGCGAGACGTGATCGACCAGGAGCAGCGGCTCAGCCATGCCGACCACTCCTGACCACGACTTCGGCGCCGCCCGATCGCAGGCGAGCCGAGAGCCTCGTCACCAGGCCAACAATCCCGCGCGGCGCAAATGCCACGATGCCGACAAGCACGGCGCCATAAATGGCGAGATCTATTCCGGGCGCGTCGCCGGCGACGAGCTTGGCCGCTTCTCCGAGCGCGCGCACGACGAGCGCTCCGGCAATGGGACCAAAGACGGTACCGCTGCCCCCGATGATCGGCGCCAGCAGCGCCTCGATGGAGATCCAGGAACCAAAGGCGATTGTCGAATCCACGAACAGGAAATATTGCGCGTAGAAACATCCGGCAGCCGCTGTGATTGCGGCCGAGAGGATCATCGCGCGGAGCTTGACCCTGAACACGTCGACGCCAAGCGCCCGCGCGCTGTCTTCGTTCTCGCGTATTGCCGTCAGCCAGGCGCCGAACCGGGTCCGCTCCAGCCGCGCCGAGATCAGGAGCGACGTGAGCACCAGGACAAGGATGATCCAGAAAAACGCTGCGCGGCTCTGAAACTGAAAGGCCTGCGGCCGCATGTCGAGCTTGATCAGCGTCCCGACCCCGGCGCCGGTGATTGGTGTCACGCTGGCAACAATTCTCAAGACCTCCGCGAAGGCTAGGGTCACCAGCGCGAAATAGGAACCCTTGAGCCCCGAGCGAAACGCCAGTGCGCCGATGACGGCGCCAACCAGCGCGCCGGCGGCAATGCCTGCGGCGAAGCCAACCCAGGCGTTCACGCCGTATCGAACCTGCAGGATCGCCGTGACATAGGCGCCGGCACCGAAGAAGGCTGCGTGCCCGAAGGAATATTGTCCGCCATAGCCGCCAAGAATGTTCCAGCCTTGGCCGGCGAGCGCGATGAGCAGCGCAACGATGAGGAAATTGAGCGTGACGTTCGACGCGCCGAGAAAAGGGATGCAGGCGATGGCCGCGGTAACGCCGAGAACAGCGAGCCGCGTTTTCATGCCCGCGCTCCGAACAGGCCGGTCGGCCGGACCAGCAGAACGAGAATGAAGACCAGGAAGATCCCGAGCTGCCCCAGGGACTCACCAAAGAAGAGGCCACCGAGGCTTTCGATCACGCCGATCAAGAGTCCTCCGACCAGCGCGCCGGCGATCGAACCCATGCCGCCGAGAACGACGATCGTGAAGGCCACGAGGACAAAACTTCGCCCGACATTCGGATTGACGTAGAAGATCGGGATCAAAAGGCACGCGGCGATGGCGAGGCACGCGGTGCCCAGCCCGAACGTGACAGCGTAGATGTGCTCGACATCGATGCCCGAAAGCTGCGCGCCCAATTGCTCTTTTGCCACGGCGCGGATGGCCTTTCCCGTATCGGTCAGCCGCATGAAAGCCCAGAGCGCAAGTGTCAGCGCGATCACGGCCGCGAGGCCGACGACCCGCGACACGCCGAGCAGGGCAACGCCGATGTCAATGACGTTGAATCCGGCCGGCACGTCGATGGTGCGCGTATCCGCATGAAATGCATAGAGCAGCACGTTCTCGATCACGATCGCGAGCCCGAGCGTCACCAGGAGAACATTGCGCTCGTCGCCATGCGAGGCGGGGCCGATCACGAAGCGTTGCAGCCCATATCCGAGTACGAAAAACAGCGGAGCGATCGCGAAGACCGCGAGATAGGGATCGATTCCGAGAATTTTGTAGGCGAAATAGACGGCAAAGAGCGCGGCCGTCAGCAGTGCGCCATGCGCGAAGTTGATGATGTGCAGCACGCCGTAGATCAAGGTCAGCCCGAGCGCGATCAGCGCATAAATGGCGCCCGTAAGGACACCGTTCAGGACGGCCGGGATCAGAATCGACGGTGCAAACACCTTAACCCCTCTCGACCCACAGATGATCAGTCCGGGTTCCGCAAATCGCGTTACGCCGGAATCGGGAAGACAGGTTTGGCACTGGCGAATGTCGCCGGGAAGATCACCTGGATATCGCCAGCCTGCACCTGGGTATTGACGGGAGCCGCGCCCTGATTTTGCCCGCCCACGAATTTGGTCGGGCCGTAGGGCATGATGTGATCGGAAAATGTCGAGGCTTCCAGGGCTGCCGTCACCTTGGCGTGGTCCACCGAGCCTGCGCGGCTCAGTGCATCGGCGGCCAGCAAGACGCTGCAGTAATTCAAGTAGACTTCATAAGTGAAGAATTGGCCGCCATCTTCGACCTTCTTCTTCAATGCCAGTGCCTTTTGGTTACGCGGATCGAACCAATGATTGCAGTCCATGATGAACTGGGCGGCGTCCGGAAATTCCTTGACGAATTTGTAGGACGACGCCGCCCCGCCCAGCACCGAGTAGATTCCTTTCGGTCGCACTTTCTGCTGCTGCATGGTGCGGGCGAGCAGCACGTATTCATTATAGTAGTTCGCCGGAATCACGAGATCCGGATTCTGCGACTTGATTTTCAGGACGACGTTGTTGAAGTCGCGGGTCGGGGTCGGATGCGGGATGGTCTCGAGCACCTGGAAACCCCGTTGCGGCAGCTGCTCGTTGAGCAGCTTGGCAAGGCCGGAGCCGAACAGCGAATCCTCGTTGACGATCATGACCGTCTTGGCCGTCTTGCCGGCCTGATCGTTCAGCGTCACCAGATTCTCGATCGCGGTCTTCGCGATCACGCCAAAGCCGGGTCCGAAGCGGAAGGTATTCTTCAAGCCGCGCGTCACGATGTTGTCGGCGACGCCGACATCGACAAGATACGGCAAGTCATAGCGGGCGGCTGCTTGGCTCGCCGCCAGGCAGATCGAGCTGGAGTAGCCGCCGACGATCGCGGCCACGCCGGCCGCGTTCATCTTCTCGACCTCCGCGGTGCCGCCATCGGGCGTGGATTGAGCATCGCCGAACACCGCGTCAATCTTGCCGAGCCCCTTGATTCCGCCGGCCGCGTTGATCTCGTCGATCGCCAGTTGCGCCCCGAGCTTGCCCTGCTGACCCGAATAGGACAGCGCGCCGGTCACCGGCTGCAGGATGCCAAGCTTAACTCCCGCCGCCTGGGCGCGAAGGATCGAAGGGGCTGCGAAAGCCGCCATGCCGACACCGGCGGCCTGCGCCGATGTCTGCAGAAAGTCTCGGCGGCTCAATCCCTGCTTGCGTTCATGTGACATCGGTTGCCTGCCTTCCCTTAGTCAATTGATGGGCGCGTTATCAACGGATCGGTCACGGGTACCGGCGACGGGCTTCCAGCCGCCGCCTTCCGCCGAGCCGGATCGGATCAGATCGATGGCGATGCTGTAGCGATCGGGCCGGTACAGCGCATGCAGATGCTCAAGGCCCCGGCCGGAGCGATCGAATACGACCCGCACCAGTTCGATAAGGGGTGATCCAGTTTTCATCCCCAAGGCCTTGGCGACCGGCGGGGTTGCGAGACCAGCCCCGATCCGCTGCGTCGCGTGTTCGACCTCGGCGCCGGCGCGCTCCAACAGCTTGAGCATGGGCTGCGACGCAAGCTCGGCACGCGTGAAGGTTCGTCCGATTTCGGCCGGGACGTGTGTCGTCAAATAGGAGAAGGGGTCGCGCAGAATGGAGCGAACACGGACCGAATGCTGCAGCTCGGTGCCACCCTCCAGACCCAGCGCCTTGGTGATGGCCGTGCTGCCGCTCAGATAACCGAATGAGAGCAGCTTCACGTTGGTTCGCCGTCCCATCTCGGCGAGGTTGGTCAAGACGCCTGCAATGTCGGCAATAATCGGTGCGCTGCTCGGTTCATAGATCACCCGGGTCCCGGCGCTCGGGCGGCGCTCGATCAGTTGCTCTTGCTCGAGTTCGGCGAGGGCCCGGCGCACGGTGACCCGTGAAACCCCATGGGCCTCGGCAAGATCGTTTTCAGTGGGAAGGCGTGTCCCACTGGCAAAAACGCCGGTCAGGATCCGATCGCGCAGCACGAGGTAGACCTGCCGGGCTTTCGCCTCTCCCAATCCAGCCGCCACCCGATGCTCCGCCTTGCTAAGCTTCCAGTCAGACGCTAGCTTGGTATTAAATAAAATACAATATGCGGATACGACAAGTTGGTCCCGATCGCGCCCATCGACCCGTCGCCCGACACGCCATCCACGGCGTCGCCCAAGACGCTGTTCGACAAGCTCTGGTCGGCGCACAGGATCGTGCAGCGCGAAAACGGCGATACCCTGTTATGGGTCGACCGGCTCTATTTGCACGAAGGCTCGTTCCACGCGTTCGAGCAACTGGTGCAACGGAACGCCTCGGTCGCCGAGCCGGGGCTGGTGTTCGGATTTGCCGATCACTACGTTCCGACGCATTCACGCACCAAGAACATCGCCAATCCCGAGATCGCGCGGATGGTGCGGACGCTGAACGACAATGCCTTGCGTCACCGCTTCAGGTTGTTCGGCCTGCAGGATCCGAGCCAGGGCATCGTGCACGTCGTCGGTCCGGAGCAGGGACTGACCTTGCCGGGGATGCTGATCGTCTGCGGTGACAGCCACACCTCGACGCATGGGGCACTCGGATCCTACGCGTTCGGGATCGGCGCATCCGAGGTCGCCCATGTCCTGATGACGCAGACGATCTGGCAACGCAAGCCAGCCACCATGCGCATCAGCGTCGACGGCAAGCTCGGTCCGGGCATTGGAGCGAAGGATATCGCGTTATCGATCATATCCCGGATCGGGGCGAACGGCGCACAGGGCCATGCCATCGAATATGCGGGCTCGGCCATCCGGGGTCTTTCAGTCGAAGCGCGGCTGACGCTCTGCAATATGTCGATCGAAGCCGGGGCCAGATGCGGCGTCATCGCACCCGACGAAGAGACATTTGCCTACCTGCGAGGTCGTCCCTATGCGCCGACCACCGATCAGTTCGACACGGCGGTGGATCGATGGTCGCGCCTGGTGTCCGATCCCGACGCGACATTCGACCGCGAGCACGCGCTGGCGGCCGAGCAGATTGCTCCGATCGTGACGTGGGGCACCAGCCCTGAGGATGCGCTGCCGATCGACGCCAGTGTGCCCGATCCGGCGAGTGCACCGGATGCCGAGCGCGCTGGCTATATCCGTGCCGCGCTTGACTACATGGATCTCTCGCCGGGGCAGAGGTTGACGGATATCAGTGTCGACCAGGTGTTTATCGGCTCATGCACGAACGCGCGCATCGAGGATCTGCGGCTTGCAGCCGCGATCCTCGCCGGCCGAAAGAGCAGGGTACCGGGTAGGGTCTCCCCGGGTTCCTCCGTCGTCAAACAGCAGGCTGAAGAAGAGGGCCTCGATCGTATTTTTTGGGAGGCTGGCCTCGACTGGGTGGAGTCCGGGTGTTCAATGTGCGTCGGCATCAACGGTGACACCGTGGCGCCGGGCAAGCGATGCGCCTCGACAACCAATCGCAATTTCAAGGGACGACAGGGACCCGGTGCCCGCACCCACATCATGTCGCCAGCCATGGCTGCGGCCGCGGCCGTCACCGGTCACCTCGCGGACGCACGTCCTCTGCTGGCCGGCCGACTGAAGTAGGAGGCGAGCTTGGAGAAGTTCACCCGCCTCACCGCCATCGCGTGCCCGCTCAGGCTTGCGAACATCGATACGGACCAACTGCTGCCGGCCCGGTTTCTCAAGGTCTCTCGGGCTGCCGGACTTGGCAGATGCTTGTTCCAAGACCTGCGACTGGATTCCAAGGGCCAGGAGCATCCGGATTTTCCGCTCAATCGGCCAGCGTGGCGCAATGCCGGGATCCTCGTTGGCGGAGCGAATTTCGGAGGGGGATCGTCGCGCGAGGCGGCGGCATATGCACTTCTCGACTACGGCATCCGTTGTGTCATCGCGCCGTCATTTGGTGATATCTTTGCACAGAACAGCGTCAAGAATGGACTGTTACCAGCCGCTGCCGAAGCGGCCGATGTTGCAGAGCTTGCAGCAACGCTGGAACGTAACCCGGAATCCAGTGTGACAGTCGACCTGGAAACGCAAACAGTGACCTGCGGCAACGCTTCATTCCAGTTCTCGATCCCTGGCTCGTGGCGCGATCAGCTGCTGAACGGGTGGGATGAGATCGACCTGACCAGGTCGCACCAGGACGAAATCGAAACATTCAGACGGATGCGGCGCAAGTCCGAGCCTTGGCTTTTCACGCGCGGCTGAGGCCTGGGCCGGTTCGGACAAATCGGAATAGCATTACGGTCCAATAGCGCCTTTTGGGTAACATTTGTCCGAACGGGCTTTGAAAGTATTCGGCCGCCGAAATCCTTCCAAGGTGACTACGAGGGTTCGATTCCTTCGCCCTTCCAAAGGAGCTCTCTCACCTCTCCAATGTTTTCGGTACCTTTCAGGCCCCCCCCCGCCGAACGGATTGAGTGGAGTGTTTCTGGCTTCAGGTAAGCGTAGCGGCGCAGCATTTTCCAATCCTTGTGCCCGGTGATAAGCGCGACCTGTTCAATGGAAAACCCAGCCTCGAAAAGGCGGCTCGGGCCTTCGTGACGCAAATCGCGAAAATGGAGGTCATCTGTCTTCAATTCCCGGCACTGACGACGAAATGCTGTTTCTCGCGGATCGTCCGTTGTACGGAAAATCCGGCCTTCGCGAATATTCGAAAATCGTCCTATGCGACCCAACAAGTAGACAAGCGTGCTGTCCAGTTCATCTTGAGGCCAGTCGCCGGGTCCGACAGCTTGCGCATCTGTAGCACTTGATTACGCGCCTCGTCCGGCGATCGGCGCGCAGCAGGGTCTCATGGACACGTCCCCGGTGTCGGCGTGTGTTTGAGCGCGCGGCCGGCAGCGACGGCGGTCAGTTTGCCGTCCAGAATGGACGCCGCTCCGTTGACCAGCAATGTCTGCACGCCGACGCTCAGTTCGCGCGGGCGCACATAGTCCGCCTTGGGGGCGTAGCCGGCAGGGTCGAACACCACCACATCGGCAAAATAGCCGGACCGCAGATAACCGCGCCGGTCGAGGTTGAAGATGTCGGCCGACAGGCCGGTCGACTGGCGGATGAACGTCTTCAGGTCGATGACGTGCCTCTCCTGCACATAGACCGCATATTTTTGCGGAAAGGTCGCGTACTGGCGGGGATGGCCATCGGTGCCGTCAGAACCGGTGACCACCCACGGCTGCTTCATGACGAGGTCGACGTCGCTGTCGATCATGTTGAAAGAGGCGATCGAGTCCTTCGCATTGGCGCGCAGAATTCGCACGACCGCGTCGACCGGTTCGATCTTCCATGTCTCCGCCATCTCCGAAAGACGCTTGCCGGTCCATGGCCGCTCGACGCTGGTCAGCAGGATCGATTCGGCGCCGCCGCGGCGCCGCAGGTTCTCGATGATCTCGACGCGCACCTTGGCCATCGCCGCCGGATCGTCGAAGCGCTGGATCATGGCCGGATAGCCGCTGTCGACCGCCCAGCGCGGCACGAGCGCGGCGTCGAGGCTGGTGCTCGACGCCAGCCATGGATACTGGTCGGCCGTCACCCGCTGGCCGGTCGCTCTCGCCGTCTCGATCATGCGGATGACATCAGGCACCTGTCCCTGCAGATCGACGCCGAGCGCCTTCAGATGTGCGAAATGGACCGGGATATCGGCTTCGCGGCCGATCTGCAGCACCTCCTTCGACGAGTTCATCAGGCCGATCGAGTAGGAGCTCTCGTCGCGCTGATGGGTGTCATAGATGCCACCGCGCCGGGCGGCCTCTTTGGCCAGCGCCACCACCTCGTCGGTCTTGGCGAAACTTTGCGGGGCGTAAAACAGCCCCGCGGAAAGGCCGATCGCACCCTCGCACATGCCCTTGGCGACGAGTTGTTTCATGCGCTCCAGTTCCGGTGGGGTGGGTGCGCGGGCATTATGGCCGAGCACCGCTTCGCGCACCGCGCCGAAGCAACCGGACGAGTTCGCGCCGTAGCAGAGCGTCGTTGCTTGACTGCCCGCTCAGCAGCATCGCGGCGGCGATACCCGCATCGCGGCCGGTCAGCAGAACCAGATCGCAGCGCTTGCCCTGTCCGAGCTCATTCAGCACCGCCTGAAACTTCTTCCATTGATCGCTCGGATCCTTCCTGCCACGAACGGTCAGGCAGCCGGCTGACGAAAACGCCGCCTCCCACTCGGGCTTGATGCTCGACGTTGGATTGCTGACAGCCTGATGACCAAATTTGCAGAACACTATTTCGGATAAGGACTTGCGCGCTTAGGGCGCGATTACAGCGGGGGGAAAGCAGCTTTTGCCCCTCGATCCGATGCCAGCCTTTCCTTCCGTTTGCGGGCAGGGCAATCGCATACGACTTTGAAGCAGGGCCGACGACAGAATCGGATCGTGAACGAAGCGGAATCGAATGTCGAACATACCCGCCGCTTTCGTTCGGATGTTCGGAATTTTTCGCCATATGCGATTGCCCTGCGTTTGCGGGGGAGGGTCAAGGTCGACGAAGTCGCCCGGCCCAAGCCTTCACGGTGCCCCGGGAAGCGAATCCTTGTGAGCATCGGACCGACTGCGACGCAGGGCACGATGCGATGGAGGAGCATCTTCTCGTTGGCGGAGGCATGCCCAGGCGGTGACGCGGGGCAGCCTGGTGCGCCAAAAGGATGGCCGCAGTGATGCAGCGCTATGCCGCGGCCTCCGTCTCGGTCAGATCAGGCGGGAGTTCGCTGCCGTACCTGCATGAGCGGCCCTCGCCCGTTCGGCTCACTCGTGATGAGCAGGTCAGAAATTCTCTGGCGGTGAGTGCAGCGTCCAAGGTCATGGATGCGAGAGCGGCGGTGGGTCAAAGCCACCGTCGATTGGCATTGGCGGAGGGGCGCGCATTGAACCGGAAACGCGCACAAAATAGTGTGCTGGCGCTTGGGCGGTTGATTTCGTTCTGATTTCGCAAAAAAGCGCCAGCAGGCAGATTCAAACGACGCCCCCTTAACCTCAACTCCCACAACCAAAATCCGCGCGACCGGAGGCCGTGCTTTTAACTTGCCATCCTCATCGAGCGCCCAACACCTACTCCATGCTACGATATTTCCCGATTCCGAAACTGTGCGTCACACGTCCGTGCGCATGGGATTCCTGCGCACTCCAAATGCTCACGGTTAACGACGGCCGAACGGTCGTGTGCCCCCTCGAAAACAGAACGCACCGCCAGCGACGCGGATGACAATCGGACGGCATTGTGGTGACGGTTTACTGAGTTGGCGTGTCGGTTTCACCTTCGTCTTCATACTTTCGGAAAGCACAACGTACGCCGCAGCGGTGGCTTTTGCGCCAAGAGGCGGCATTTTATTTCCGGCCCGGAGAGTGACGCAGGCACTTAGAATTCCTCCGGATCCTCACCGGAACGCCGGATGAAACGTTCGAAGCGTCGATATGCCAACGTTCCAGCTTGTCGTCTTGCGATTGCGTGGCGAACACCACCGCCTTGCACATATGCTTGAGAGGTCACTGACGATACCGCGAGCGCGTTCTATGCAGGCGCGATCAAGACTAACCGGTACGCGCTCTGGGCCGCCCGCGGCCTCGTCGGATATAACTGTGGTTCTGCGGCATTGACTGTCTGGGTGAAGCATGAGGTCTCCGCGTCCGTTTTCTGGCGGAACGGCGGCGCCTCCAGGCTTAGATTCCGCGTCGATCACCAAAGGCTATTCGGTATTTCGCGAATCTGAGCTTCCGCTTGTGGGCGCTGGATGAGCCGGCTGCGCCTCCGAAACGGCCCTTCATTCACAAATGGCCGCTGGGGTCGTGATGTTCTCCCACTCGGTCGCCTTGCGGATAGAGTGACTTGGCGGGTCCTTGCGCGCCCGCCCTCTCTTTTCAGGGACCCTTTCCGGTCGCGGAGCCTTCCGGCGCCTGGCTCTGCCATCATCCACCAAACGGCTGATTGCGAGTGAAGAGCACCCGGCTCACGGTTTCTGCGGAGAAATCGGGGGAGATCGATGACGTTCGGCAGGACATTGGCGGATACGCTGTTTCGCAACGGTCGCATCTACACCGTCGATCGCAGACAGCCCTGGGCCCAATGCGCCGCCGTGAAAGGCGGACGCGTCGTCGCGCTGGGCGACGAGGCAGATCTCGGTTCGCTGATCGGGCCTGACACGACGGTCGTCGATCTCGCCGGGCGGATGGCCATGCCGGGGATCGTCGACATCCACAACCACATCATGATGGGCGGGAAGGCCGACCTCTTCGAACTGCGTTTCCCGTCGAATTTCACGATTCCGCAGATCGCCGAGGCCGTTCGCAAGGCCGCATCCGAGGCGCCGGCCGGGGCGTGGATCGTTGGTGGTCAATTCGGCAACAATCTGCTGCCGCGGCTCAACACCGACGAAGCCTCGACCATGCTCAATGCGGCGAGCCTGGGTCATCCCGTTCTGCTGCGTGACGATAGCTATCACAACCGCTGGGCCAGCGCGGAAGCCTTGCGGCTCGCCGGTGTCAAGCCGGATGCGGCCAACCCTGACAATGGCGAGATCGGCCGCGACCTGACCAGCGGCGCGCTCACCGGGCTGATGATCGAGGCCGCCTCCGGCATGGTCGAGCGGGCGCTGGCCAGCGCCGGACACTTCACGCCGGCCATGGATCGTGCAGCCGTGGCACGTTCGATTGCGGTGCTGAATTCGTTCGGAGTCACCGCCTTCCTCGATGCCGCGAGCATGCAGCCGATCCTGGCGGCGTTGAAGGGCCTGGATGACCGGGGAGAACTGACGGCGTGGTCGGCTTGCGCCATGCCGATCGCCCCGCCTGCATTCATGTTCGGCATCGCCGGCGACGAGCTGTTCGCGGCCCGCGAGGATTACCGCAGCGCCCACGTCAAGCCGGATTTCGCGAAGATCTTCCTCGACGGCGTTCCTGGCGCCAAGACGGCCGCGTTCCACGAGCCCTACGTTGCCGATCCGGTCCGCGGATGCTGCTTCCGCGGCTCGACCATGCTCGACGTCCCCGGGCTGATCCGATGGCTGGGCAAATGCGAGAAGCTCGGACTCGCCGCGAAGATCCACTGCGCTGGTGATGCGTCGGTGAGCCAGGCGCTCGATGCGATCGATGTCGTGCGGTCGTTCAACGGACCAACGGCGCTCGTTCATCATATCGCGCATGCGAGCTATATCGCGCCGGCCGACATCCCGCGTTTCGCCGAGCTCGGCGTCGCGGCCGATCTCTCGCCGATCATCTGGTACCCCACGGTCTTTCTCGAGGCGCACAAGGCCGCGATGGGTGAGGAGAGGGCGTTGCGGTTCTGGCCCAACAAGGATCTCAAGCAGGCCGGCGCGCTGATGGCGGGCGGCTCCGATTGGCCGGTGATTCCCAATCCAGATCCATGGCAGGGTATCGAGGGAATGGTGACGCGACAAAATCCCTCGGGCGACTTTCCCGGCGTGTCGCTGTGGGCGGAGCAGGCGCTGGACCTTGCGACCGTGCTCGAGATCTACACCATCGAAGGCGCCCGCGCGCTCGGCCTCGCCAGGACCATCGGCTCGATCGAGGTCGGCAAGTCCGCCGACATGATCGTGCTCGATCAGGCGATCTTCGACGTCACGCCGGACCGGATCGCCGAGACGCGGGTCGACATGACCTTCTTCGAAGGCCGCAAGGTCTACGAGCGGGAGACGCGGCAATGACGGGCGTCGTGGCGCGTGCGCCGGTCCCCGTGACGGTGCTCACCGGCTTTCTCGGCAGCGGCAAGACCACCGTGCTGAACCATCTGCTCCGCCAACCCGAGCTTCAGGGCGTCGTGGCGATCGTCAATGAATTCGGCGAGGTCGGCCTCGATCATCTCCTGATCGAGACCAGCGAGGAGCGCTTCGCCCTGCTCGACAATGGCTGCATCTGCTGCTCGGTGCGGGACGATTTGATCGAGACGCTCCGCGACCTCGAGCGGCGTCGGCAGGAGGGCTCGCTGCCTGCCTTCAGCCGCGTGCTGGTGGAAACCACCGGCCTCGCAGATCCCGTTCCGATCCTGCACACCTTGATGACGTCGCCGGACCTCGCGGGTCACTACCGGATCGACGGCGTCGCGGTGACCGTGGATGCCGTCAACGGGGCTCGAACGCTGGAACGTCATGCCGAGGCCGTGAAGCAGATCGCCGTGGCCGATCGGATACTGCTCACGAAATGCGATCTGGCTGTTACGTCGGGCCTGTCCTCCCTGCGGCGGATGATCGCCTCCATCAATCCGACGGCCACATTGCGACGGACCGAAAACGGATCGGCGGAAGCCGCGGCCGTTCTTGATGCCGGGATGTTCGATCCCGCCGCGCGCTCGCCTGACGTGGCCGCGTGGTTCGACGCGGCGGCCGACGCCGGGCATAGCCATACTCACCACGCGGATTGCAGCGCGCATTGCGACCACGCCCACAGGTCTCACGCCCACGATCCCGGCATTTCGAGCTACAGCCTGACGGTCAACGAACCGATCCATTGGACTGCGTTCGCGCGGTGGCTGGACTATGTCGCAAGCCTTAGGGGCGACGACCTCCTGCGTTTCAAGGGACTGATCCACATCGCCGAGCGCCCGGAAAATCCGGTCGTGGTGCATGGCGTGCAGCATGTCTTCCATCCGCCGATCGAATTGAAGGGCTGGCCGTCCGCCGATCGCGCGACGCGGCTCGTCTTCATCGTCCGCAACATCCCGCGCGAGGTGATCGAGCGAACCCTGGTCCGGTTTGCAGCGATCAGCCGCGAGGCGATTGCGCGGCCGGCGGCCTGAAATCCTGCAACTGCATCGAATAGCTTGAGGGGGGACACCATGACTGACAAGCACAAGCCCACGACCAAGTCAGCTTCGCGCATCAACCGCCGAACCCTGTTGAAAGCGGCAGGTGCGGCGGGAGTAGCCTCGGCCGCCAACATCCCGCTGGTGAACATCGCCGGCGCCGCCTCGAATACGCTCAAGATCGGCTGGGTCGGCTGCCTCTCCGGCGTGCGGGCAGCATTCGCCGAACCGGATTCCTGGGTCCACGAACGGATCAAGACCTATCTGAAGGATGGGCTGCAGATCGGCGGCAAGAACTACGCGGTCGAGTTCGTCATCAAGGATAACCAGTCCGATCCGAACCGCTCGTCGGTGGTGGCGAGCGAACTGGTGCTCCGCGAAAAATGCGACCTGATTCTGGTGGAGGATGGCGATGCCGCCATTCCGGTCGGCGAACTCGCCGACGCGCGCGGGGTGCCGACGCTCTCGACCATGGTGCCGTGGCAGGGCTGGATGTTCCCGCGCAAGTCGACGCCGGACAAGGGCTTTCCCTACACCTTCCATTTCTTCTGGGGGGCCGATGATGTGGTGAAGAACTTCGTCGGCATGTGGCAGTCGGTCGAGACCAACAAGAAGGTCGGCACGCTCTATATCGACAATCCGCCCGGCACGGCGTTCTCCGATCCCATGCGGGGCCTGCCCGGCGGGATCAAACAGGCCGGCTTCCAGGAGTTGTCCGCGGGCCTGTTCCAGATCGCCACCGACGATTTCTCCAACCAGGTCTCCACCTTCAAGAATGCCGCTGTGGATATCGTCTCCGGCTTTACCTACGGCAATCACTGGGTCACGCTGTGGAACCAGGCCGCGCAGGCCGGCTTCAAGCCGCAGATCTGCACGGTCGCCGCCGCCTTCCTGTTCCCGAGCGCGCTCAACGCGCTTGGCGACCGCGGCGACGGCATGTCGACCGAAGTGTGGTGGACGCCGGCCTATCCGTTCAAATCCTCGCTCACCGGGCAGACCGCGGCCGAACTCGCGGCCGAATGGGAGAAGACCACCGGCAAGCAATGGACCCAGCCGATTGGTTACGCCCATGCGCTGTGGGAGGCCGGAATCGCCGCGCTGCGCAACAGCGATCCCAAGGACAAGAACTCGCTGCGCGATGCCATCGCCGGCCTCGACATCCAGACCATCGTCGGTCCCGTCAAGTTCAAGGGCTCACCGATCAAGAACGTCGCCGTCACCTCGCTGTCGGGCGGGCAGTGGCGCAAGACCAAGAGCGGCAAGTCGAAATACGAGCTGCTGATCGTTCATAACGGCACCGCGCCGTTCATTCCTAAGCAGGCCGATCTCGCCCTGCTCTCGAAGCTGGCGTGATGCGGGGAAATCGCGAAGCGCGGAATTTCGTTCCATGACCAGCCTTCGCGTCACTGGGCTGTGCAAGAGCTTCGGCGCCATCAAGGTCGCCGACGACGTCGCTTTTGAAATCGGGTCCGGTGAATGCCTTGGCATCATCGGCCCGAACGGCGCGGGAAAGAGCTCCCTGCTCAATCTCATCGTCGGGCTGGTTCGCCCCGAGTCCGGCTCGATCGTGCTCGACGGCCGCGACATCACGCATCTCGCCCCGCATCAGCGCGTGCATCTTGGCGTCGGACGCGCGTTCCAGATCCCGCAGCCTTTTCCGCATCTGTCGGTGTTCGAAAACGTCCTGGTGGCCGCAAGCTTTGGCGCGGGATTGCACGACCGCGACGCCTTTGCCTGGGCCATGGACGTGCTGTGCCGGACCGGGCTTGCCGCCAAGGCCGATCTGCTTGCCGGCGCATTGCCCCTGATCGATCGCAAGCGGCTGGAATTCGCCAAGGCGCTGGCATCACGGCCGCATCTGATTCTGCTCGACGAGATCGCCGCCGGACTCACCGAGCCGGAGGTGGAGCGGCTCGTCGAGCTCATTGCGTCGGTCAAGGCCGATCATGCCATGATCTGGATCGAGCACATCCCGCACGCGTTGCGCGCCGTGGCCGATCGCGTCCTCGTGCTGAATTTCGGACGCAAGGTGCTGGAAGGTCCGCCCTCCGAGGTGATGGGCAGCCAGATCGTTCGCGAGATCTACATGGGGTTGACGGCCGATGACGCTGCTTGAGGTGAGCGGCCTGAACGCGTTCTACGGCGACCTCCAAGCGATCCAGGGTCTGGATTTCAGTGTCGCGGAGAAGGAGAGCGTTGCGTTGCTCGGCGCCAACGGCGCGGGCAAATCGACCTTTCTGCGTTCGCTCGTCGGCCTGATCGAAACCAAGTCGGGGACGATCCACTTTGCCGACCGCGACATCTCGAATGTCGAGGCCGAAAACATCGCGGGGCTTGGCCTCGGCATGGTGCCGGAAGGGCGCATGCTGTTCGACACGCTGACCGTCGAAGAAAACCTGCTGATGGGGACGCTCACGCGCCGGGCCGGCACGTGGACGCTGCGCCGGGTGTTCGATCTGTTTCCAATGCTCGAAAAACGGCGCGCCGCACGCCCGGCGCAGCTGTCGGGCGGGCAGCAGCAGATGGTCGCGATCGGCCGCGCGCTGATGGCCAATCCGCGATTGTTGTTATGCGACGAGATCTCGCTCGGGCTGGCGCCTGTGGTCATTGACCAGATCTACCGCTCCTTCATCGATATCCGTGCCGAGGGAACGGCTCTCGTCCTCGTCGAGCAGGACGTGAAGCGGGCCTATGCGGCGGCCGATCGCATCTATTGCCTCTTGAAGGGGCGCGTTTCGCTGAGCGCGGCGGCCAAGGACGTCAGTCTTGCGCAGCTCACGCAAGCCTATTTCGGCATGTAGGCCGCAGGGGGACGCAACGCACATGGCATGGGTCGAAACGCTGATCAACGGCGCCCTTCTGGGCGGCCTCTATAGCCTGCTCGGGATCGGCCTTGCGCTCGTCTTCGGCGTCATGCGGGTCGTCAACATTGCCCATGGCGAGTTCATGGTGCTGAGCGCTTTCCTTGCCGTGTTTCTCGTCGGCATGTTCCCGTCGGTGCATCCCTTGCTTCTGCTCATTCCCGTCGTCGTCACGTCCTTCGTCGTCGGCTGGCTGTACCAGATGCTGATCGTCAACCGCGTCGCGCGCCAGCCGGATCCGCTCGCGCCGCTGCTTCTCACCTTCGGGATATCGATCATCCTGCGCAACCTGATGGTGGAGCTGTTCGGCGCCGACGTGAGAAGCGTGCAGCTCGGTGAGCTGTCGCGGGCAAGCCTTCAGTTGTTCGGGCTCAACATCGGAATCATGCCGCTGCTGACGCTGCTTCTCGCCGTCGTGCTGTTCCTGTCGCTGCAGTGGATCCTGAAGCGGACGACGTTCGGCCGCATCGTCCGCGCCACTGCCGATCGGCGCGATATCGTACGCCTGTTCGGCGTGAAGCCGGACCGCGTCTACAACTACGTCATGGGGCTGTCGCTGGCCCTTGGCGCCATCGGCGGCGTGTTGCTCGCCGTGCGATCGAGCTTCACGCCGTTCTCCGGCGCGGAGCGGCTTCTGATCGCGTTCGAGGTGGTTGTGCTCGGCGGCATCGGCTCGTTCTGGGGCGCGCTGGTCGGCGGGGTCGCGCTCGGCATGGCGCAACTGGCGGGGTTGAAGTTCGATCCCAATGCCGGGCTGCTCTACGCGCATCTGCTGTTCTTCATCATGCTTCTGATCCGGCCTGCCGGCATCGTCTCCAACCGGACCTGACGCGAATGTCGAGAACCCCGATCCTGGTGTGGGCGACATGCGTCGGACTGATCGCCGTGGCGCCTGCCGTGGTCGGCGAGGGCGCGCTGCGCTTCGCCACCGAATGCCTTCTGATCCTGAGCATGGCCCAGATGTGGAATCTGCTCGCGGGTTATGGCGGCCTGGTGTCGCTCGGTCATCAGGTGTTCGTCGCGCTCGGCGCCTATGG
>Ga0105237_10002105_pt1 | contig 25143 bp, 20 predicted proteins | sample KBSC24metaG_FD_81520 | JGI IMG/M metagenome (GOLD analysis project Ga0105237, IMG submission 81520) | Corn rhizosphere microbial communities from Kellogg Biological Station, Michigan, USA - KBS C2-4 metaG | ecosystem: Host-associated > Plants > Roots > Rhizosphere > Soil | place: Michigan, USA...
CCAGCGACAGCTGCTGCTGCAGCCGGCTGACGACGGCGTCTGCCAAAGAATGTCGTTGAAGGTGGCTGATCGATTTCATCATATCATCTGATGACTTCAAAGATAAAGGGTTTTTTCCATATCTTCCACTTAATCTTCTACCTATGCGAAAAAGATCTTCTATCTGGATATTGTTAATGACAGTGGGCGTGGTGTTCCTGGTCATAGGGGTGATGGCCTTTCTCCATCCCCTTAGCAGCTATGTAAAACTGGCCAAGTATGCGGGAGCGGGGTTGCTGATCAATGGCATCCTGTTACAGGCTGTCATCGTCGTCAATAAGAAATATCCGCAGGAAAACCTTTGGATGCAGATAGAGAGTATCCTTGATTTTCTCTTTGCTCTTTTGCTGCTCATCAATCCACTGCTGTCCTTTATCCTTTTGGATTATCTCATCGGCATCTGGATATTACTGGTAGGCATATTGAAGATACTGGCGGCTCTTTCGTTGCGGCGGGTGGTCAGAGGCTGGCGGTTCATATTGCTCGTGGGAATATTGTCGGTTATTTTTGGCGGGACCTTGCTATACAGTCCTTTTATCCGGGCTGAAGGCATTACCTGGCTTATAGGAGCCTTTGGCTTGATCATGGGCTGTCTATACGTTTTAGATGCCTTTTATTTCCGGAAAAGGGAAGATACGCTGGATATGATGTTGTGATCATTTACGCGTTCTCTGCTCGTACTCGTAGTACAGGGTATGGAATATTTCCGAAACATAGCGTTCTCCTTTCACAAGTTTGCAATAAACCCTGCCAATCTCTTCGATGGGTTCAGACCTATGGACATAGGCGTCGATGCCGGCGGCCTCCATTTTTTCGATGATGACGGGGTCGTAGGAACTGGAGTAGATCATAACCCTGGAGTCACCGAATTTTTTCTTTAGCTCGGCGACTGCCTGCTGAAGCCGCTCGGAAAAATTTTCCTGCAGCGATCCTGTAATAATAAGGTCGAACAGGGTATTGTCATGGGGCCCTGATGACAGCGCGGAGAAGATGTTCTCGGAATATTCGACGAGGGCGGATGGGTTGATGCGTCGAAAGATCGCTTGAAATCCCAAAGAGGTGATAGGAAGGTCATCGATGACCAGTATCCTGTTAAAAGATGGGGGCTTATATTTCGATGCAGGAAGCATAGTAACAATAATGTAAACGGTTATTGTCAGCATTACAGGGCCTGCGGATCGGCTGTTGCAAATATAATAAATAAATACCTTACGTTTCTTTAAGGGGGAATTTGACTTAATGTGCGATATTTGCGATTCATTTCAATCTTTCCCATCATGCGTGTGGCAATCAATGGTATGGGGCGTATAGGACGGTTGTTAGGCAGGAGGCTTCTGCATCTTCCCGGCGTAGATCTTGTGGCGGTGAATGATATTATGGATACGGAGAACCTGGTATATCTTTTCCGTTATGATTCTGTATACGGTACGCTGCCGGGACCTGTAGAGTTGCGTGAAGGCAAATTGCTGGCGGCGGGCAAGGAGATTGCTGTATTTCGGGAGGCAGACCCGGTGCGGCTGCCCTGGAAACAGCTGGGTGTGGACATCGTGCTGGAATGCTCCGGAAGGTTCTCTCATGGAGAGGGCGCAGGTCTGCATCTGGATGCGGGAGCCCGGAAGGTGCTCTTATCGACAACGGGTACGCCCGATATTCCTTTACTTATCTATGGGTTTAACCAGCATGTCCTGACTTCGGATAGTTTTGTCATTTCGCCCGGTGGATGTATGACCAACTGTTCGACGCATATATTGTACCTGTTGAACTCCATTGGTATCCAGTCGGCGCATTTGAACATCCTGCACTCCTATACTTCGCGTCAGGAGCTGGTGGATGCGCCGCATAAGCAATTCAGGAGGGGCAGGGCGGCGGCCGAATCGATCATCCCGGTGGAGATAGACCTGGCTGTAAGCCTGGAACGGTTGATGCCGGCGCTGCAAGGAAGGATCGCGGCTGTATCGACGAGGGTACCGGTGGCCAATGGCGCCATGGCAGATTTTACGGTGCAGATGAAGCGCCCTGTCACTGTGCAGGAGATCAATTCCCTGTTCAGCAAGGCAGCTCATCATGAATATAAAGGCATTATCGACTTTACCGAAGAGCCGCTGGTATCACTGGACATCAAGAGCAATACTCATTCCTGCCTCATCGATGGTACGCTGACCTCGGTGGTAGGATCTCATCTCAAGCTGATCGCCTGGTTTGACAATGAGTATGGCTACACCAGTCGTATGATCGACTGGTTATTCTATTGGAAGAAATTTCTTTAAGGAGAGAAAACATTATTATGACAACGGTGACCCGCCGGCTGGCTTCCGTGGACGCATTCAGGGCATTGACCATGCTGCTGATGATCTTTGTAAACGATCTTATATCGCTAAAGGATGTGCCTTCATGGCTGGAGCATGCCGGTGAGATGGAGGACAGGATGGGCCTGGCGGATGTCGTATTTCCCGCCTTTCTTTTTATTGTCGGTCTTTCCATTCCTTTTGCCATTGCCAACAGGGAAGCAAAGGGATATTCGCGTAAGAGTACCCTGATCCATATACTCGTTCGCAGTCTTGCCTTGCTGATAATGGGCATTTACGATGTCAATTACGAAAATTATGTAAAAGAGGGCGCTCTCATTCCCAAATACTGGTGGCTTTTACTGGCCACTATCGCCTTTTTCCTCGTGTGGCTGGATTATCCGCGGGAGATGACGAAGAATAAGAAGCGTGCATTTCAATGGTCGGGTATACTGTTATTGGTGTTCCTTGCGATCGTATACAAAGGGCAAGGCGAGGAACAAATCATTTGGATGAAACCTCATTGGTATGGGATACTGGGGCTTATCGGCTGGTGTTACCTGATATGCGGCTGTCTTTATTTATGGACAAGGGGCCGTCAGCCTGTGCTATGGCTGGCCTTTTTCTTTTTTATAAGCTTGTGTATTGCGGATAGCGCTAAGATGCTTGTGATGTTGAAACCCATCCGCAATTTTTTCTGGATAGTGGGCAGCGGCTCATTGCCTTCCCTTACGATGGGAGGGGTGCTGGTTGCCATTATATACCGTCAGGGTGTGGAGAAGGACAAGGCTGTTCAAAGCCTGTGGATCCTGCTGGTATTTGCTGTGCTGGCCACGGTGGCGGGATTTTGGCTCCGTCCTTATTGGGGTATTTCCAAGCTGCGGGGAACGCCCGCCTGGATACTGATCAGTATGGGTATCAGCATTGCAACCTTTGCGCTGCTGGCCTGGCTTATGGATCTTAAAGGCCGAAAGGAGTGGTATCGGCTGATCCGTCCGGCCGGCACAAGTACGCTGACCTGTTACCTCCTTCCAAATATTCACTTCGCTATTTACCATCTTATGGGCGACCGGTGGCGGCTGCCTGAAAACCTGCGTACGGATGGCGTCGGCCTTGTCAAATCCATGCTTTATGCATTCCTCATTGTGATGTTGACGGGCTGGCTGGAGAAGAGAAAGGTCCGGCTTTCTATTTGACGGAGAAAGTACCTGTCAATTTCTCATCTTTTGAATGACTGCCCAAAATTATCTTATACGTGCCTGGATAAAGCTTCCATTTGCCCGTGGCCAGGTCCCATTTCCGAAGGTCGCTGGCGGGAATGGATAAACGCAGACTGCGGGTCTGACCCTTTTGGACAGACAGGCGTTGAAATGCTTTTAGCTCTTTCAGCGGCATCCTGTCGGAGGAGGGATATTCGATATAGGCCTGTACCACTTCATCGCCATCCGTGGTTCCTGTGTTGGAAACGGAAACAGCAAAGCTGATGGTGTCTTTGATGGTGTAGCTGCTCTTTGGCTGTTGTTGCCAGTTATAGCCAAAGGAGGTATAGCTGAGGCCATACCCGAACGGATATTGTACGGGACCATTATAATACCTGTACGTTCTGCCTTTCATACCGTAGTCCTTATAGGAGGGGAGGTCATTGAGGCTGCGATAGAAGGTGACGGGCAGGTGTCCTGAAGGGGATACCTTACCAAACACGATATCGGCAAGCGCATTGCCGCCCTGCTCACCGGGATACCAGGCGAGGATGATGGCATCGACGTACGGCTCGATAGTGGAGAGATCTATAGAGCTGCCTGCTGTGACGACGGCGATGAGGGGCTTTGTACGAATGCTTTTGCGCAGGGCCTTTATATAGGCGATGTGTGCTGCCGGCAGATTGAGGTCCAGCTTGTCGCCTCCATGCGGGGCGAGGAAGGCATCGCCTTCTTCTCCTTCCATCACTGGTGTGAGGCCAATAACGGCAATGGTCAGATCTGCATTGGAGGCTGCCCAGGTGCCCCCAAAATGAGTAGTGTCGGAATAATCGCTGCCCTGGTCATATTCTATACGGGTGCCCGGGCCGGCGACAGAGGTGATGCCTTCTACAAAGCTCACCATATGTGATGCCACGCCGTGATAGTTGCCGGAGAGGGCGTCGAAGGAATAGGCGTTAGGGCCTGTGATCATGATGGAATGGATCTTATCCAAAGCGATGGGGAGCGCTGCCTTTTCATTTTTCAACAATACCATGCTTTTTTGCGCCATGGCTCTTGCAAGGGCTATGTGTGCCGCGCTATGAATGCTGTCTGCTCCATAAGAGCTATAAGGGTTATGATCCCTGCTGTCGAAGAAACCAAGCTTTATCTGTGTGCGTAGCAGGGGGGCGAGTGCAGAATCCAGATCGGCATGTGTCAGCAGACCCTGTCGGACGGCCTGCAGCGCATCTTTTTGCAGTACGTTGGAGCAGTCCAGGTTCACACCTGCCTTGATAGCTGCTGCCGCGGTAGCCACGGGACCATCCAGCGCTTTGTGTCTTTCAAAGATATCATCCAGCGCTCCGCAATCCGTCACTACATGTCCTTTAAACTTCCATTCGTCCCTCAGTATAGTATGCAGCAGGGTAGGTCCTGAGCAACAGGGTTCGCCATTGACCCGGTTGTACGCGCACATGACGGATTCCACGCCGGAGTCCACCAGCTTTTTAAAGGCGTAAAGGTAGGTCTCCCGCAGGTCTTTCTCATCGACGATGGCGTCGAATGTATGCCGGTTGGCCTCGGGGCCGCTGTGTACGGCAAAATGTTTGGCGCAGGCGGTTGCTTTCAAATACTGTCCAGTCTGCGGATCTCCACTGCCCTGTATGCCATGGACAAAAGCTACACCCATCGAGGCCGTGAGGTAGGGATCTTCACCATACGTCTCTTGTCCACGTCCCCATCGGGGGTCGCGGAAGATATTGATATTGGGGGACCAAAAGGTCAGTCCCATATATTGCTGTGGTCTTCCGACCCCTGCCGAAAGGTTGTATTTGGCCCTTGCTTCGGTAGAGATATAGCTGCCCGCCTGTTGCAAAAGAGAGGGGTCAAAAGTCGCTGCCATGCCGATGGCCTGTGGGAACATTGTGGCGTCGCCCGCCCTCGCGACACCGTGCAGGGCTTCGTTCCACCAGTTGTAGGCGGGGATGGAAAGTCTTTCCACCGGCCTGCTGCGATAGCCCAGTAAGGAGACTTTTTCCGAGTCGGTAAGCTGCGTGAGCAGGTCATTGACCCGGACTGCCATGGGTTGGGATGGGTCACGGAAGAGCGGGCCTCTTTGTGCGAGGGCCGATACAGAGCATAAGAATACGACTGCCATCAGCAGACCGTATGGGCGGCGGGCGATACGAAAAATCATGCGCCAATTTCGTTCAATTTCATTAAAAACGTACGGAAATTGGTCTTCTCAAAAAAAATAGCCCAATTTCCGTCTGTCCTTCGGACGAGCCGCATCCTGCGGCTCCGGCCGGCCATGCTAAACTTTTATTGTAAGAATGACAGGGTCTTGCTGTCCGCTGTGGTTCGTACCTGTACAAAATATAATCCTGCAGGATAGCCGCTCATATCGATGGCAACCGTGCTGCCGCCCGGCGGGAGCGCATACCGCCGTTGTACAAGCCCTTTACCCTGTCGGTCCGTAATGCGGACCAGGACCGTATTGTTTTCCGACAGATCGATGTTCAGCTGCAGACGTCCGCCCACGATGGGGTTGGATCCCAGGCGCAGGAATTGCCGCGCCGTAGCGCTCAGGGTGACCGTGCGAACGGGACTATAGGATCCTTGTCCGTCCATATCTACCGCCTTGATGCGATAGTACCAGGTACCGGCGCCGGGCCGGTCAACATAGGAATATTGAACCGTGGCATCGCTTTGTCTGGCCGCCTGGCTGCCTACACGCATATAGTCGTTGGCATTGGCAGAGCGTTCGATGTCGTAATGGAGCATATTCTCCTCATGTGGTATCGTCCAATCCAGCGAGACTGTGTTCTGTTGCGTACGGGCCGTAAAATCCAGCCACGTGGAAGCCAGTATGGCAGTAGAGGACGGCTTGGTCAGTAATGTAAAGACAGCGTTGTTTGTCAGCGATACGGAGGCGAATACTATCTTATTGGAGGTAATGCTGGCGGCCTGGTAGAAATGTGTAGTACCCGTGAGAAAATTACCATCACCGTCCGGATCGACCAGCAGCCAGTAATTGCTGGCAGTGGTACCTCCCTTGAGCGAGAGGCCTGTAAGATCAAAGGTCAGCTGAGCCGTGGCGATGGAGCCTGTATTCTGCGCCTTCCAGGTACGTGTGGTACGCCAGGAACTGATCGCAGTGGAGGGACCCATGGCGGCTGTGATCTGCTCTTCCGTCAGGGTGGCCGAGTCCGTACCGATCATCAGGAATTGCTGGTTGCTGAGTGTAGTGAGAGCTGTCAGCACCAGGTTGCCCATGCCGGATCTTCCCGTCCCATCACCATAGCCCGAGTTCATGCTGGTGGACTGGGATTGGAGAAGCCCTGATCCGGCATCATTGCCGATGCCGAATATATTATGCTGATAGGTGGCGTTCCCTGTCCAGTACGTTGTACCATTGGAGGAAACATAATTTATCAGGCTGGAGGCCAATCCCAGGGACATACCATATTTGAGAGCGAGATAGGATTCCACTTTGTTCCTGTTGGATGAGTTGTCCTGGCTGTAGAGGACGATCTCAGAGATATATCCTTTTAACGGACTGTCGTCCGTAGACCGGTCGCCTATCTGTGGCGTGCTGTTCATGACTGTGGCGCGGGCGGTAAATCCTCCATAAAGGCTGCCGACCCTTGCGTCCCATCCGTTGCGATTGAAGACATTGTTCACACCGCTGGCCGTGAGCAGATTGTACTGGCTGTCGGATGGGGCAGCTATGTATTCAAATCCGATGGAATCCACACCCATGCCCGCATACAGGTAGCTGTTGCTGCCTTCGCGTCCGCTGCGGAAATAATAACGGGAAGCATCATTCGGAGCTGTACCGCTGGTAGCGGGGGATATCACCGTACCTCTTTCCGTGGTGATCCCGCCTGTGAAGCTGGCAACGGCGCTGCATTCCGACCATTGTATGGAGGTATTGCCCTGAAGCGTGGCGGATGATCCTGTAAACCGGACCGCGGAATGGAAGTTGGCGGCGTTCCTGACGACGGTGATAGTGGAGGCCGTACCAGAGACGCTGAAGGTATTGGTTTTCTTTTGATCCTTCCATGTGCTGATGGTAGCATTGGTAGAGCTCACCGTGGTGGCCGAGTCGGCGATCATCCACAAGCTGAGGTTATTGCTTATGCCTCCGGGATAGGACTGTGCGTAGAGTCCCGGTGAAAGAAAGGTGGATACGGCTACGAACAGAATAAGGGTCTTTCTGGTCATATCATAGGGTTTGGGTCCCTAAAAGTAGATCAATAGAGAGCAGACCTCAAAGGCTTTTGGGTATAATTACAGGCGCCTAAGGGTTAATCTGAAAGACGAATTAATGGTGATTATGATCGTTGTCATTGTCGTCTTACTTCGGAGCCGTCCATCGATTGTTGGTTATATCTGCGTCTACGTAAATACCTCCTTTCAATTCCAGCGAAAGTAGCTTTTTGTCGGCGGCCGGTGTAAAGCTTATCTGCGCCTGTTTTTCATTGGCGCCCCATATAGCCGGTGTTTGATGCTTGGTGTCGCTGCTGCCATCTGTGTAATGAATTATGAGGTCAAAAGGAATGGCGAATCCGCCGATGTTACTGACAAAGACATTATTCCCTTCCACTTTGTCGATGGCCAGATCGATGTAGTTGTTGGTGAAGAACCAGTTGTTCCAGAACCAGTTCATATTTTTTCCTGCGACGTTGTTGAAGGTATAGAAGAAATCCCAGGGGATAGGATGTTTGCCATGCCAGCGGGCCATGTATTCATGAAGACATTTTCTGAACAGGTCGTCACCCAGCATATCCTTTACAGCCAGGTAGGCCAGGGATGGCTTGCCATAGGCATTGTTGCCGTAGGCCGCACTTCTCAGCACATTGGCCGGAGTGATGATGGGTAGGTCTTCTTCCTGCGAAGGGTCGTATATATATCCATTGACACGGAATTGTTTGTAAAAGCCCTCGGCTTTTTCCGTACCCAGGTCGTCCCGGCCGATGAGCAGCTCGAAGGTGGTGGCCCAGCCCTCGTCCATAAAGGCGTATCTGGCTTCATTGATACCCATATAAAAAGGGAACCAGGTGTGTGCGATCTCGTGTTCGGCGACGAAGCGGGAGAAGATGGGATCCTCGTTGGTGCCATCGTTGACCATCATGGGATATTCCATGTCGGCATAGCCCTGGACGATGGTGGTCTTTGGGAAGGGATAAGGAACGCCCGGCCATTTATGGGACAGCCAGTCGAGCGAGTGGCGGCCGAACTCTACCATGCGATGAAAGTCCTTTGCGGTGTCATTATAAGCAGATTGTACGCTGGCCCTGCGTTTGGTGGCGTCGTCCACTACTACGCTGGAAGCATCCCATACATAATGATCGCTGATGTTGACCGTGACGTCGGTGATATCGTTGGCCGTCCATATCCATGAGTTGGCGGGGTTCTGACGGGTGACCTGCTGCCTGGCAAGGTCGTCCTTTGTAGCGATGTGGAGGATATCGTCCGTGGTCATGGAAGCCGCCAGCTTTTTCGCATAGGCTGGCTGGAGGACTGCGTCAGGGTTCTGCAAAGTACCTGTGGCCCATACGATATAGTTCTTTGGCGCGGTGACTGTGAGCGTATAGTCATTAAAGTCGTTGTAGAACTCCTGCTGGTCCGTGAAGTCCAGTCTGTCCCATCCGTAGTAATCGTCATAAACGGCGACCCGTGGATAGAAATAAGCGAGGAAGTAAGTGGTGCTGTCGATCATGCCTTCCCGATTGCTCTCCAGCGAGATCTGATAATGCCATTTGAAGGTGAGTTCGACACTGTCGTGCGGGGCCAGGGGTTTGTCCAGCCGGAAGGGGCGCCAGGTTGGAATGGCTCCGGTGCTGGGAAAGGGGCTTGGCTGTCCGTTCTGTGAAAAGGCGTCGATTACTACTCCATCGGTGAGATAGTCGCTGCCGGACAGGCCATAGCGTATGGCGCCCGGCTTATGGATATTCAGGATGAGCTTTATAACGGGATTCCGTAATGTATCGGGGCTGTTGTTGATATAGGTGATGTGTTCGTCGCCCTTGATGATTCTGTCAGGGGGGGCGGCAGTAATGTTGATGGTATAGCGTCCTTTGTTCTGCCAGTAGTTGGGGCCGGGCCGGCCGTCGGCGGAACGGGTGCCTTTTTTATAAGCTTCCTGTATAATTCGCGGAGTATAAAGTGTCTGGCTGTAAAGGCTGGGCTGGGCAAGGAACAGCGCCAGGCAAATGGTGAAGGGATATCTCATGCGGCAAAGTAAATAAAAGGGATGAATGGCTGACGCCGTTCATCCCTTTTTCAAGCAATCGTTTTGAATGGGAGGTCTCTCGTCGGACGCAAGGATTCTATCTATGAATATACGCCTTTTTATAAGAATGTAAAGCTATCGGCATCGTGGAGGAAGCGGGTCATGTTCTCCTTCCGGATGTTATAGAGTAGGATAGTGGCCTGACCTTTCTTTATAAGCCATGTTTCTCTCGCGGTGCTGAAAGGGTTTTTGTCGATGTCCAGCTTGTTCTCATAGTTGATGGCATTGAGGTCGTCGAGGAGAAGATGTTCTATTTCATCCGGCAGGATGACGCGGTAGGATGTATCGACAGCTTTTTTATCATAATAGTCAATATAGAGATAGACTGTTTGCTGATCGGGGTAGCGAAATCCAAAGGCGTCGAACCCTGAAGTATAGCTGGACAACACATGGGGCGGCAGCTTGATCTTAAAGAGCAGGGGAGGGATGGGGTCCTTATCCGCATGGGGGACAAGATGCGGTGTGAACGTATATACGATGGAGTCGGCGAATACCGACAAATTATCGACAGGTGTATGGGATTGTCCTTTACAGTAACTAAAGAGGACAATGGAGATCATAAGAAGCAGGGGCTTTTCAATTATTCTGTATCTTTTTAACGATGCTGCAAAAATCATCGAATGGCAGGGTGACAGGCTTTGTTGTTGAATAATAAAAGACGATCTTTTGGACATACTTATAGTTCTTTTCTTTTTCGTTGTCTGATCCGACGGTCTGACTATTGCCCGTGCTAAGGTCTGATCTTTCTCTGTCATAGGATAGTATGATACTGGCTTGATGTCTATAGTTAAAATAATCATTTTTTCTGTCAGTCGGTGAGGGCCCGGACATAAAATACGGCTCTTCACCCTCGGATAACAGCTCTCCGTGTGTATGAACATCGTAGGCTGTGATGGTATCACCTTTTGTTTTCAGGTCCAATCCGGCTTTTAAGTTTTCGACGGGAGGTACTTCGTATCTCGTTCCCTGGACGATGACGGATACTTCTCCTTTGCTGCCCACCAGGAATTTTTGTTCGAGACCCTGTCTGGTGTTGGCCCTGTTATAGGCCTCGTTCATAGAATCTATGACGCCTGATGAAGGAAGATCGATGACCATTTTAGCTTCCAGCACCTGGTTGACCACTTCCTCTTTTGAACTACGTGTAAGCACGATCACTTTTCTGTAACCGGGTGTTCCGAGAAAAGAAAGACGGTCCCCTTTTAAATTGTAATAACCACCAGCATCGTCAGGTTGGGAAAGAAAGGATATCAGTAGCAGAGGCATTGCACTCAGGCAAACTTTTGAATAGGACATAGGTAAGGTTGTTTTAAGGTGTATTTGCGCCTCAATCATTGAGCCTTAAAACATGAACAGGGGATTAAAGGTATTATATACTTTGAAAAAACCCAAAAAATTTGGGGCGATTTGGGCTGGCGTGATAAGTGTTTAAAATCCAATGGAATTACCCCCGTCTACGGGCAGCACGACCCCGGTGAGGTATTTAGCTCCTTCCAGGGCGAGGAAGAGGGCGGCATCCCCTATATCGGCGGGATCACCCAGCCTGCCCATGGGGGTCCTGGAGAGAACTTTTTGTTTGCGTTCGGTGTCTCCGTTCAGCGCTTTTTCCGACATGTCGGTGGCGATAAAGCCCGGGGCTATGCAATTGACCCGTATGCCTTTGGGGGAAAGCTCCACTGCCATGGCCCTTGTCATTCCTTCGATGGCGGATTTGGACGCTGTATAGGCGATGACCTTTGGAATACCATATTGCGCGGCCATCGAGCTGATATTGATGATAACACCGCTGCCTGCCTGTTCCATATGCTGGACTACTTCCCTGGACAGGGAGAATATCGCCGATACATTGGTAAAGAGCACGCGCTGGAATTCTTCATCCGTCACCTCTATGAGGTCTTTTTTCTGATGAATGCCTGCATTGTTCACCAGGATGTCGATACGGCCGTATGTATCAATGATCTTTTTTACGAGGGCAGGCAGGGAAGACAGGTCATTGAGGTCCTGGCAAAGGGCATGACAGAGGGGGCCGAGCTGTTCGCAGGCTGCCTGTAGTTTCTCCTGATTGCGTCCAATGATGATCGTATGGATATTATGCTGTACGAATGCTTTGGCGATGGCTAGCCCGATACCTCCACCTCCTCCTGTAACGATGGCTACTTTGCTGTTCATCAGGTTTTTTTCTTTTGGGGACCGGAAGATTCGCGAATGATAAGTTCGCTGCGAAGGATGATGGTGTTAGTGGCATTGATGCTGGAAGCTCCGTTGAGATGGTTGATCAGGTTGCGTGCCGCCACCTGCCCCATTTCGTATCCTGGATAGTTGATGGTTGTGAGATTGGGTTCCACTACGGTGGAGACAGGGTCGTTGTTAAAGCCGACAAAGGCAATGTCCTCCGGGATAAGGATCCCGGATTGTTTAAGAGCGACCATGCATCCCACGGCACAATTATCATTGGCGACAAATACGGCATCCGGCAGCGGGTCCATCTGACGGATCAGGTGGGCCGCTTCGGCCCCTGCCTCCTGGCTCAGATTGTTCATTAATATATATTCCTTTTTGAACGGGATCTTTTGATCGGCAAGAGCCTCTTTATATCCTTCCAGCCGGTGGATATAGACATTGCGTTTGGGCGTGGCGGTGATATAGACGATGCGCCGGCGTCCCTGGCTGATGAGATGGGTAGTTGCTTCGTAAGCGGCCTTCTTATTATTAATAAGTATGCTAAGACAGTTGGCGTGATCTTCAACACGGTCGAAAAAGACGAGGGGAATATTTTTCTTTATAAATGGTTCGAAATGGATCAGCCTGTCTGTGTCATAGGCCAGGGATACCAACAGACCGTCCACCCTGTTATTGAACATGGTCCTGGCGCTGTTCATTTCCTTTTGGGCCGACTCGGAGGACTGGCTGATAATGAGATTATAGCCTTCACTGTTGGCTATGCTCTCGATACCTGCGATGACGGTGGACATGAAATAGCTGTTCAGCCGGGGGATGATGACCCCGATGGTGTTGGTGCGCTGTGTCCGCAGATTGCGGGCAAAATTATTGGAGCGATAACCCATCTCTTCCGCCAGGTCGGCGATCCGCTTCCGGGTCTTCTTACTAACCACAGGGTCGTCTTTTAAGGCACGGCTTACGGTGGCAATAGAAATGTTCAGTTTGCGGGCTAAATCGTATATGGTAACTTCTTTTCCTGTATACATACAATCGTTTACACGTTGAAAGTAAAGGTAAATTAAATATTTTTTTTGAAAGAAAATGTAATCGGTTACATTTTCTTCTTACATTTATGAACGATTCGGCCCTGCATACTTGCCAAAACGGACTCCAGGTTCGTTGCCAAACCTAAAAATTAACGATTGTCTTATGCAGATAAAACAAGCAAAAGCCACTATTTACAGCCCTTCGGCCCTTCCGGCCTCTTTATCATCACCTATTATTTATTGTAAGAAGAGCTTTTTCCGGGTATCCCCGGATGAGTCGACTATTAACCAAAACCTGTAAAATTTTAAAACGATTACATTATGAGAAATTCGTTTAAGCGAGGTGTCCTATCAGTATTGACATTTTGCTCCCTGGCGACTTTTCTGATCATTCCTTCGTTGAATGCGCAAAATACGATCCATGTCAAGGGTCGGGTGGTCAACGAAAGCGGGCAGCCAGTTCCCAAGGCTACGGTCATGGAGAAAAACACAAAAGCTGCTGTTACGACGGATGATGCCGGCAATTATGAGATCAATGCTCCTTCCAATGGAGTGTTGGTGATCTCTTCTGTAGGCTACACTTCTTTTATGGTGAATGTCCAGGGCCGTTCTTTTTTGGATGCTGTCCTGCATGCGTCTTCCAACTCGCTGAACGAGGTGGTTGTGGTGGGATATGGTACGCAAAAGAAGAGGGATGTGACGGGGGCCATTGTCTCGGTGAGCTCCAAGACCCTGAAGGAGGTTCCGGCGGCCAATATGTCGCTGGCGTTGCAGGGAAGGGCTGCCGGCGTGGAGATCCAGCGTGTAGGGACAGCGCCCGGAGCGAATACTGTCATTCGTGTGCGTGGGGAAAGGTCCATACTTGGCTCAAACGACCCTTTGCTGGTGCTGGATGGGATACCTTATGAAGGCGGTAATATAAATGATATCAACCCGGATGATATTGCCTCTATCGAGGTGCTGAAGGATGCGTCCGCAACAGCGATCTATGGTTCACGCGGCGCCAATGGCGTTATACTGGTGTCCACCCGAAAGGGAAAGTCCGGGCCTGCCAGGATCGACTACAGCGGATATGTAGGCGCCAATAAGATACAAAAAGAGTATCCGATGTTCAATTCGCAGCAGTACACCGCCATGCGTATAGCGGCGAATACGGGCTATCTCAACGATGCCTTCGAAACAGCCAATCTGGCCAAGGGGGTCAATACGGACTGGCAGAAGCTGATGTACCAGACAGGGATCACAACGAACAACAACCTGACGGTGTCCGGCGGAACTCCGGAAGGCTCGACCTATTCTTTGGGAGGCAGTTATTATAAGGAGAGCGCGGTATTACCCGGTGTGGATTTCAGCCGTTATGCCCTCCGCGCAACCATCGACACCAGGATAGGTAAGAAGCTGAAAATAGGATTGAATACCATGAATTCGTACACGGTGACCAACGGGACGCAGTTCCTGTATACGGGTGCGATGTTCAATATGCTGGCGGCGAGCCCTCTGTATACACCGGATTCGGGCGGGATCGTCGTGCTGTCGCCTTATGGCAACACGGATGACAAGTTCACCACCTACAGCCCGATATTGCTGAAACATAATAATACCAATTGGGTAGACCAGATAAAGCGGATGCGCACCTTCAATACATTCTATGGTGAATACCAGATCATCCCGGAACTGAAATACAGGATCAATGTCGGTCTCAACTACCGTCGTGAGGAAGATGATCAGTTCAAGGGCGCCGATACAAAGTTGAACCCAAGCTTCTTCCGTGCCGGTCAGGGCAATACGGCAAGCGTCAACAACGCGGAAGGCTATGGGTATACCCTGGAAAATATTCTCAGCTTCGACAAGGAGCTTCATGGCGGACATAAGATAAATGTCACCGGTCTGTACAGTATCCAGAAGGATATTTCGCACAGCACGTATGTCAGCAAGGATTCTATCAATGCCGACTTTATCGAATTCTACAATCTTGGCCTGTCCAACCCTTCCAACAATGTGAAGCCGGTGGTCAGCGGTACAGAAGCAACCTGGGGGCTGCAATCGTATATGGCCCGCATCAACTATTCTTATAAGGACCGGTATCTGCTGACCTTTACAGGCAGGGTCGACGGATCGTCACGTCTTGCGGAAGGACATAAATACCACCACTATTCCGCCATGTCCGCGGGCTGGCATATTTCCCAGGAGAATTTTATGCAGTCCGTCACTTTTATCAATGACCTGAAATTGAGGATTGGCTATGGCGAAACATCCAACCAGGCTATCAATCCCTATGCATCGCTGGGAAATGTAACGCCTTATAATGGCCTTACGACCAACGGAAATATAGGATCCACCATCCATTACAATTATGGACCGACCACGGTGGTGACGGGTTATAACCTGCAAAGTCTGCCGAACTCCAACCTGGACTGGGAATATACGAGGACGACGAATATCGGTCTTGACCTGGCAGTGTTGAGCAATAGGGTGACTTTTACTGCTGATTACTATAATGCACGTACGCGTAATGTGCTGTACGGGCTGACCCTGCCTATTACATCGGGTGTCACCGGTCAGTATGTTACGAACATCGGGGAGATGTCCAATAAGGGATTCGAATTCTCGGTCAGCACGATCAATATCAGTAACAATAATGGATTTAGCTGGTCCACCGATCTGAACATCTTCTGGAACAGGAACAAGCTGGAGAAATTGTATAATGGATTCAAACAGGATATCGCCAATCAACTGTTCGTGGGCCAGCCGCTATCAGCTATCTACGATTATAAGAAGATCGGCATCTGGCAAACGGCGGATTCCGCGCAGGCTGCTGTCTATGGCGCAAAGCCCGGTTATATACGATTTGCCGATGTGGACAAGAGCAATACTATAGAGCCCAATCATGACAGGATGATACTGGGCAGCGGTCAGGCAACCTGGCAGGGTGGTATGACGAACAGATTTACCTATAAGGGATTCGATCTTTCCTTTGTACTCTATGCGCGGATGGGGGGATTGCTGGTCAGCCAGGTGTATCAGCCATATGCCGCTTATCTGTCGATATTGAATGCGAGAAGGAACAATGTGAAAGTAGATTACTGGACGCCTACAAATCCTACCAACAAATTCCCTTCTCCGGCGGGCATGCTGGCGTCGGGCGCCATCGGTCTGACCACCCTTGGTTATTACGATGCAAGCTTTATCAAGGTGCGCAGCATTAATTTCGGATATTCTTTCAATGTGAAACTTCTGAACAGCTTGAAGGCTCAGTCTATCCGGGTATATGCCACGGCGCAGAATCCTTTTGTTCTGTATTCTCCCTATATGCGTGAAGGCGGGGTCGATCCGGAAGCCACGGCCTTTGGGAATACCGGTGTGCAAAACCCCGGTAACCTGTCCACGAGGGCATTGACCATCGGAGTGGCTACACCCCCTACGCGCTTTCCTTGTTGGGGTGAGTGTCCAATTTTAATGATCAAAGAACAATTGTCTTAACACGATAAACACAAATAAGATGAAAATCAGATATAGTAAGCCTGGTATCTTATTCCTGGGCGCGCTGACCCTGCTGGGGGCGTGTAAGAAGGTCTTGCAAGAGAACCCGCATACTGTTTTTACGGTATCGTATTTCAAGACCCCGGATGGGATACAGAACGCAGTGAACACGCTTTATTCCGGGATGCGCTTTTATTATGGCAATATGGATGGGACCATTGCTTTTAACAGCGGCACCGATGAGGCGACATTAGGGGACCAGGGGTATAACTCCAGTACGGAGTCTTCCTATGGCGACTATTCGATCAATTCGTCGAATGGGCATAATTCCGGTGTCTGGTCCAACAGCTGGCCCAATATCAACCTCGCCAATGCCGTCATGGAGTTCACGCCAACAGTAGCGATGGATACCGCCACCAAGGTCTCCGTTATGGCGCAGGCAAGATTCCTGAGAGGGCTGTATTATTTCAACCTCGTACAGCAGTTTGGCGCTGTACCGACCGACCTGGGATCGGGGGATCTGACCTTTAATGAATCTGCTTTCCAGGGGTTCAACCGTCTGCCGACCGCGGACTTGTTTGTAAAAGATTACAAGATCATCATTTCGGATCTTTCCTATGCCGCGCAGAACCTTCCCGATCAAAGACCGGCCTCCGCATTCAAGCTTTCCAAGGCGGCTGCCCTGCATATGCTGGCAAGGGCTTATCTCTTCAGGGGATATTCCGCTGCCAAGGTAGGGACCGACTTTGACAGCGCCTATACAACGGCAATGACCCTGCTCAACAATCAATCCAGGTATGGGGTGTCGTTGCTGACCGACTATGGCGATATTTATAAGGAGGGGAATGAGTACAACAGCGAGATCATGTATGCCGTCGAAAGGATACCCGGCGACCAGAACGATAACGAGGTGCTGAACCCAACGTCCTTCGACCCTAAGACGAACATCGAAGGGAATATGTGGACCGCCAACTATCAGAACAATTATGATATCCCAAGAGGCAGCGCGCATTTCCCCTGCGACAGGGTGGTAAAATACATGCGTCCTCTGAGACAGCTGGTGCCCACTCCATATGTGTATAAGGTCGCCTTTTTGGATAAGTTCTATGACAGCCGTTATAACAATACCTTTAGGACCGTGTGGACCGCAACGAACAATAACTGCAGCTCAGCCGGCATCAATTCCGGGGACACCTGTTATTTCCTGGCGCCTTATAAAGGCTATGCGGATTCCCTGATCGCCCTGGGGACAAAGAAATATGCGATCATCACGCCCGACTCGTTCTATTCGGCTAAGGGGGGCAAGATCCAGCTCTTCCCCAGCATCAAAAAATATGACGATAACAAGCGTACCGGCGTGAGCGATTATTCCGGCAGGCCCACCCCTGTCTGCCGCCTGGGAGATACGTACCTGCTGGCGGCGGAAGCGGCAATCGAGGCCGGACATGCTGCAGATGCACTGCCCCTGATAACCACCCTGAGGACAAGAGCCGCCTATCGGCCCGGATTATCGGACCTGGCGGCAAGACAGGCGATGATGATGATGCAAAATACGAATACGCCTGAGGCTCCCGTGTGGGTGCCGATCACGGTTGCTGACATGACCCAGGATTTTATCATGACCGAGAGGACCCGCGAGCTGTTTGGAGAAAATGTACGCTGGCCCGACCTTGCCTGCAGAGGGTTGCTGGTGAGTCATGTTCAGACGTACAATGCGCTGGGCGCTACGAATATCAAGGCTACCAATTCTCTGCGGCCTATTCCGCAGACGCAGCTGGATGCGATCACCGATCCGAATAAGACACAATATCAGAATCCGGGCTACTAATTCCCGCCGGGCAAAGGGGCTATGCCCCTTTGCTCGGATCAGTGACGAGGCCGATGAACAGGATGGCTCCTGACTGCCGTTCACGCAGTATATAGATAAAGGGATGGTCAAAAGTGATGGTTGGATCAGCACCGATGCTTGTCTGGGTTATGCCTATCACAGTGACGGCAGCTGCTTCCGTGCCTTGCTCAGATACTTTGATATAGGTCTTATGAATGGCGTGTGAGATGTACAACGTCCCCGGAGCCACGGAGTACATATTGGCGAAGTCGGCGGTGTTGCCAAATGCAATGCCCATGCCCATTTGAGTGAGGTTAGGCTGCATGTCATCGATGGAGTATCCATACTCCCATTTGGGAAGGTTGATCTGGGCGTTCTGGGTGTCCAATTGGGACAGTACGCTGGTCAGCGTGGCTTCGTTGAAAGATGCTGCGAAGTCCACTATGGATTGATCTTTGTCAGACGGCAGCGCAAGATACATATCATAACTTTTCCCCCCACCATAAGGTAATTCTACGAGCGTAAGGGAAGGGCTATAGCTTACCCGCACCGCCATCTTGCCGGACATAAATGGAACGTTGACGGTGCCGCCCGGGCGGTTGAAGACATCGGTGTGGGTGAGATCGGGTTTGAAGGCATATTTCCATGCCCCATTGAAATAGATTGCGTTAACCAGGTACATCCAGTCGTAAGGGCTCACCTTATCGAGGACATTTTTGCTCTTATTATTGGTGTTTTGAGCGATCCAGGAATTGATGGTCGAGGCGGCCGAAGCGCTGCCAAAGTCGAGCGGCTGGACCTGACCATTGTAATCAGTTTGCATGGTATTCAGAAAGGCGGGGATGGGTTGAGGGGCGTTCTTATTATACCATATCGAGTTGGCAATATTCATAGCGACCTTATTGTCCTCCGTCGGCATTTGCTGGATAAGCGCTTTGTTCAGGGCATTCAGGTCATCGATGGAGATACCGTTGAGCTGAAGGGTTTTGCCGATGGAATCCCTGGTAGCATTGGCTGCTCCATTGTAGACCATGCTCAGGGCGGTGTAGACGCTCAGCGGGGAGACCAGCTTATTGTTGAGCGCGGGGTCCTGCTGCAGCACTGTGTTAAAGAATTTAAATGCAAACTGGTTGCTGGCTTCGATGACGGCGTCACTGCCTGGGGGCAGGTCCAGTGTTCGGGTGACAGCGGGAGAATTGTCTTTTTTACAGGATAAGAGTCCCAGAACGAGCAATAACAGGAGACTGACCGTATTAGAAATCCGGAGGCGCATAAGATAGATTTTGAAGTCTGACAAGGATTTGGCTCTCCCCGTTGCACCTGCCGTCAATATGGTAAAATAACTTAATGAAATGCCGTCCGTGGAAAGGATTTGTGCCCTATTTTTACGCCCTAAATGAAAATGACAACATGGAAAAACCCTTGTTAATGGAAGAGACGATGAGATGGTTCGGCCCTAATGACCCGGTGAGCCTGTGGGACATACGCCAGGCGGGATGTACGGGTGTGGTGACGGCCCTGCATCATGTCCCTGTAGGAGAAGTATGGTCGGTGGAAGAGATAATGAAAAGAAAGAAAGAAGTGGAAGATGCCCGTATGCGCTGGACGGTGATCGAGAGCCTGCCGGTGCACGAGGATATTAAAAAACAGACCGGCAATTACCAGCAGTATATAAAGAATTACCAGGAGAGTCTTCGTAACGTGGCCCGCTGCGGTCTGGAGGTGGTGACGTATAATTTTATGCCCATCCTCGACTGGATGCGTACGGAGATAGCGTATGAGATGCCTGACAGGAGCAGGGCCCTGCGATTTGAGAAATCCGCCTTTATCGCCTTTGATCTGTTCATCCTCAAACGCCCCGGTGCGGAAAAGGATTATACAAAGGAAGAGATCGAAAAAGCCAAAGGCCGTCATGCCAGTATGAGCGCCGAAGAGAGAGAGACCTTGTACCGCAACACATTGCTGGGACTGCCTGGCAGCGAAGAGCGCTTTACGGAAGAGCAGATACTGGCCGCCCTTCGTACGTATGAAGGTATCGACGCCAAAAAGCTGAAGCAGCATTTATTTTATTTTCTGCAGCAGGTGGTGCCTGTAGCGGAGGAGGCAGGGCTGAAGATGGCCATCCATCCGGATGATCCTCCCTTTCCGATACTTGGGCTGCCACGTATCGTCAGCACCGAGCAGGACGCCCGGGAGCTGCTGGATTGTGCTCCTTCACCGGCCAATGGGCTTTGTTTTTGCACCGGTTCGTATGGGGTCCGGGCGGACAACGATCTTGCCGGCATGGTCCGTCGTATGGGGGACAATATCCACTTTATTCACCTGCGCAGCACCAAGCGGGATGAAGAAGGCAATTTCTTTGAAGCCGACCATCTGGGCGGAGATGTGGACATGGTGACTGTGATAAAGGAACTGCTGCTGGTACAGCGCCGGAGAAAGATATCTCTTCCCATGCGTCCCGATCATGGGCATCAGATGCTGGATGACCTGAAGAAAAAGACATATCCGGGGTACAGCGCTATCGGCCGGCTCAGGGGTCTGGCGGAGCTGAGAGGCATTCAATGGGCATTGAGAGAAAATATATAAATTAACATGATCATGTTCAATAAGCAAGTTTATATAGCGCGCAGACAGAAACTGAAACAGCAGCTGGGAAAAGGGTTGCTTCTCTTTTTGGGTAATGAAGAGAGCAGCATGAACTATAAGGACAACTGGTATCATTTTCGCCAGGACAGCAGCTTTCTTTATTTCTTTGGCCTGGACAAGGCCGGTCTTGCTGCCGTCATCGATGTAGAGGGTGATAAGGATATACTTTTTGGGAGGGAGCTTACGCTGGATGAGATCGTCTGGATGGGCCCGCAGCCTTCCATCATCGACCAGGCGGCGCAAGTGGGTATTACGGATGTCCGGCCTCCCGCTGCATTGGCGGGGATGCTTTCGGCAGCCAGGTCTTCAGGTTTGACGATCCATTTTTTACCGCCCTATCGGCCGGAGAATATTCAAAAGCTGAGCGAGCTGCTGGGGCTTTCGCCTGCGGCTGTAAAAGAGCAGGCTTCGGTTCCCTTTATAAAGGCCGTGGTGGCGCAGCGTTCGATAAAGTCGGCTGAGGAGGTAGAGCAGATCGAGGATGCCGTCAATATAACCGCCGCCATGCATCTGGCCGCGATCAAAGGCGCCCGGGATGGGATGACCGAGGCACAGCTGGCTGGTGAGCTGCCGGGTATTGCCATAGGGGCAGGAGGGCATCTTTCTTTTCCTACCATCCTTACGGTGAATGGGCAGGTCTTACACAATCATTATGGCAGCACTGTGATGAAGGCGGGACAGATGGCGCTCTGCGACGCGGGGGCGGAAAACAGGATGCATTATGCAGGTGATATGACCCGGACCTTCCCCGTTGGCCGGCGATTTACCGGGATACAAAAAGAGATGTATGAGATCGTGCTGAGCTCGCAGGAGGCGGCTATTACAGCGTTGAGACCCGGGATACTTTTCAGGGACGTACATTTCCTGGCGGCTGAGAAGCTGGTAGAGGGACTGAAAGCCCTCGGCGTAATGAAAGGAGATGTGAAAGAAGCCGTAGCTGCGGGTGCGCATACCATGGTATTCCAGTGCGGGCTGGGTCATATGATGGGATTAGACGTACATGATATGGAGGACCTGGGCGAGCCTTATGTGGGTTATACGGAGGAGCTTAAGAAGAGCACCGAGTTCGGATTAAAATCGTTGCGGCTTGGCCGGGCGCTGGAGCCAGGGTTTGTCGTGACTATCGAGCCGGGGCTTTACTTTATCCCCGAGCTGATGGATCTGCGCAAAAGCGAGAAGAAGTTCTTCGAGTTTATCAACTATGATAAGCTCGAGGAGTTCAGGGGTTTTGGCGGGATACGTATCGAGGAGGACATGCTCATTACGGAGACGGGGAGCAGGCTGCTGGGTAAGCCGCTGGCAAAAAAGGCAGAAGAAATAGAAGCATTAAGAGGATAAAATAACAATACAACTATGTCACAAGATAAAACACCCCTCGTCCATCATGTATTTTTCTGGCTAAAGAATCCCGACTCAAAACAGGACAGGGACAAGTTGGTGGAAGGGGTAAAGACCCTCCGTAACATCCCAACAGTGAAATCATTGCATGTAGGTGTCGTCGCCGATACGGAACAGCGAGGCGTGGTGGATGTCAGCTGGAATGTGTCCGAGCTGATGTTCTTTACCGACCTGGCTGGTCAGGCTGCCTACCAGGAACATCCCATCCATCAGGAATTTATTAAGAACTACAGTCATTTGTGGGCTAAGGTTGTCGTGTACGACGTCATGGAGGCATGATGGGTCAGATACCTTCCGACAAGCGATCATAATCATCCTGCCAGTCTATGTCTTGCAAAACGGCGGGCGTAAGCATTTCCACCCGGTAGACATTTTCCTGGTGACCACCGATGATATTCTTACATCCTTCCGGATCGGTGTTTGCCAGGATGTCCCCGCGCCAGGCAGCGGAAAAAGTGACGGGATTTCCTATCTGGTTGTCATAGGAGGGTTGTATGATACAGGCCTTGTCATGCGCATACTGCTGACGAAAAGCATTTCTCAATACCTTGTATTCCCCGGGGCTGATATAGGGCATGTCCGAAAGACAGATCATATACCCTTCGCCATCTGCGGCAGCCACACCTGTCTGTATGGTGCTTGTCATGCCTTTCTCATAATCAGGATTGTGCACTATTTGTACGTCCATTCCCCCGACGGTGGATGTCACCAGGTCCGCCTCGTATCCTGTTACAATGACAACACGGCCTACTCTTGCAGAAAGGATGCATTCTACGACATGCGCCAGCAACGGCCGGCTTTTATAAGTGAGCAGCAGCTTATTCCTTCCCATTCTACGGGAGTAGCCTGCTGCCAGTACGATAGCGGTAATCATACCTGAAATTACGTATATTCGGATCATGAAAAAACTTACCCTTTTTTGCCTGCTTGTCTGCTCTTTATCCCTTACGACTTTTGCCCAGCAGCCGCCTTTCTGGGATGAAATAGCCGTTTTCCAACATATAGACAGCATCATACCGCCGCCTTCGAATCCTATCGTCTTTACGGGGAGCTCATCCTTTCGCAAATGGACCGGCGTAAGAGCTGCTTTTCCCGGATATCCTATTATCAATAGGGGATTTGGCGGCTCCACCTTCCCCGATGTAATACGTTATGCCGATGAGGTCATTTTTAAATACCGCCCCCGCCAGGTAGTGCTCTATTGCGGCGACAATGATCTGGCGTCTTCGGATACGGTGACGGCGCAGGTGGTGTTCAGGAGATTTACTCAGCTATTCCGTTTGATCCGCAGCAAGCTCCCACAAACAGATATATTGTATGTATCCATCAAGCCCAGTCCCAGCAGGGAAAATCTGATGCCTCGTATGGTGGAAGCCAACAAGCTGATCAGAGCCTTTATCATCCGGCAGAAACACGCTGCCTTTGCGGATGTCTATCATAAGATGCTGACCCCGGATGGCAAACCCATCGAAGATATATTCGAGGCAGATAAATTGCATATGAATGCAAAAGGGTATGAGATCTGGCAAAAAGTGTTGCTTCCCTATCTCGACAAACCAAGATAAGGATATATACTTATTGTTGACCCGGGCGTATTAAGAAATTGTAATCTATTCGCTAACTTATTGTAACTTCTTTATCCCGGCATATTCCGTATTAACGATACGATGAAATTTGTCATATGCCGAAGGACGTCAAGTTTCGCCCGAAGAAAATCCTCTTTACTATCGGAAGCCCGAACCAGGCAAGCCAGATGCACCAAATAGCATCACTGCTTCCTGAATATGACTGCTACTTCACTCAACTATACAGCAAGCATCCTGTCGTCAAATGGTTTATGGCCAGGGGATACCTGGAAACTACTATTCTTTCCGGAGAGTTCAGGAGGAAGGGTGATGCTTTTCTGAAACGCCATTGTTTACGCAATGATTACGCCCAATCCATTTATAAACATGAATATGACATGGCCGTGCTTTGTACGGACATGTTGGTGACCAAAGAGTTGCGCAGTCTGAAGACCGTGTGGGTACAGGAAGGTATGACTGACCCTGTTACGTCCTTTGCTAAGTGGACGAGACGCCTTGGTTTACCTGCCTACTTTGCCAAGAATACCGCCTTCAATGGATGCGGCAATATCTGTGACATCTACTGTGCAGCCAGTCCGGGATATAAGGAACAGTTCACACGGTGGGGTACTGATGCCAACCGGATCTTCGTGACAGGGATACCCAATTACGACAATGCTGCGGCTTATTTAGACAATAATTTCCCTCATCACGGGTATGTGCTGGTGGCGACTTCCGATATACGGGAATGTTTTAATAAGGACGACCGGCCGGCATTTATCGGGGATTGTGTACGTATTGCAGGGGGGCGCCCTATGATCTTCAAGCTTCACCCCAACGAGCAAAGGGAGCGGGCCATCGCTGAAATACGCCAGTATGCTCCCGCCGATGCGATGATCTTTACGGAAGGGCCTACGGAACATATGATCGCCAACTGTGAAGAGCTGATCACCCAGTATTCCACGGTCGTATACACGGGTATTGCGCTTGGGAAAAAAGTTCACTCCTATTTTGATGTAGAGCAGTTGAAAAAGCTGGCCCCTGTTCAGAATGGGGGGAGCTCGGCTGCGCAGATCGCGAGTCTGTGCCGGCAATATATCCAGTTCAGCGGTACGAAGGAAGAATTTTTAAAGAGGGCAATCATTCATAAACCAACAACCATCAGCCTACATGAACCTGAGAGGAAGAAGGATCGTTACCATTATTCAAACTAGAAGGGA
>Ga0105237_10002112_pt1 | contig 25083 bp, 19 predicted proteins | sample KBSC24metaG_FD_81520 | JGI IMG/M metagenome (GOLD analysis project Ga0105237, IMG submission 81520) | Corn rhizosphere microbial communities from Kellogg Biological Station, Michigan, USA - KBS C2-4 metaG | ecosystem: Host-associated > Plants > Roots > Rhizosphere > Soil | place: Michigan, USA...
GCTCGCGCTCTGCGGCAAGCGCGGCGTAGCGGTCGCGTGAGGCGTGGATCTCGGCCTCGGCTTCAGCGCGTGCGCGCTGCAGCACGGCCTGGCGCAGCGCGCCCTCGGCCGCGACATGTAGCAGCGGGATGAAGTCGCCCTTGACGTCCTTGACCAGATAGTCGGCCGCGCCGGCCTTGAGCGCCGTCACCGCGATGCTGGAATCCTGCGAGGCCGTGACGAAGACCACCGGAGGGGCGTCCGGGATCGCCATGATCTGCTCGAGTGTTTCGAGGCCGTCGAGGCCGGGCATGTACTGGTCGAGCGCCACAACGTCGATGGAGCCATCGATGCAGCCCTCGGCCTTCGCGGCGCGAATGCGATCGAGACCTTCATCGCCGCTCGCGGCATGGATGACCTTGTAGCCGCGCCGCGTCAGGCCGCGATCGACCAAGCGCGCGAGCGCGGCGTCGTCATCGATATACAGCAGTGTTGGCGTGCGCTGGGTCATGTGGCGGCGGGCGGGACCTGGATGACCGAGAAGAACAGGCCGAGTTGCCGGATGGCATTGGCGAAATTCTCGTAATTGACGGGTTTGGTGATGTAGACGTTGCAGCCGAGCTCGTAGCAGCGCTTGATCTCCTGGCTGTCGTCGGTCGTGGTCAGCACCACCACGGGCGAGGCCTTGAGATATTTGTTTTCCTTGATCTGCTTGAGGATATCGATCCCGCTCATGTCGGGCAGGTTGAGGTCGAGCAGGATCAGGAGCGCGTTGCCCTTTTGGGCGAGCCCCGTGCCGTCGGCGCCGAACAGGTGCTTCATCGCCTCGGTGCCATTGGCGAAGGACACGATCTCGTTGTTGACGCCGGAGCGGCGGATATTGCGCTCGATCAGCCTTGCGTGGCCTTCGTCGTCCTCGATCATGATGATAGTAACGGGCAGGGTCATTTATCGGCGTTCCGGTTGCTGGCGTTCCACGAGATGGGCAGCGTGATCGTAAAGGTGCTGCCCGCGTTCAGTTCCGACGATACTGACATCGTGCCGCCGAGGCGGCGCACAAGTGCACGCACATGGGCAAGACCGATACCCTGACCGGGCTTGTCCTGGGTTCCCGCACGGCGGAACAGGTCGAAAATCCGCTGATGATCCCTCGCGTCGATGCCGCGGCCGTTATCGCTGATTTCGAAGATGGCGTAGCCGAGCTTGGTGCGCCCGCGAATTCTGATCTCGCCGGGCACGCCGCTTTTGAGATACTTGATCGCGTTGTCGATCAGATTGGAGAAGATCTGCTCCAGCGCAAGGCGGTCGCTGACGATCTCAGGCAACGGCTCGATATGGATGTCGGCCTGTGCTTCGGCGGCCTGATGCGCCATCGAGGAGACGATGGCCTCGACGAAGTCGCGAGTCTCGATTTTTTCAGGCTGGAACTCGCGCCGCCCCTCGCGCGTGAGATTGAGGATCGCCGAGATCAGCCGGTCCATCCGCGCGATCGAGGATTTGATGAAGCCGAGCGATTCGGAAAAATCCGCCGACATTTGCTTGTCGGGGCCGTCGAGCGGAATATCCGCGACGTCGACCGGCGGGCCGCCTGCCGGCACGCCCGTGAGCCCCCCGATCCGCCGGAAGATGTCCTTGCCCAATTCTTCGAGCTCGCTGGTGAAGCCCATGATGTTGACCAGCGGCGAGCGCAGGTCATGGCTGACGATATAGGCAAAGCGCTGGATTTCGTCGTTGGCCTCGCGCAGATCTGCCGTGCGCTCGTCGACGGTGGTCTCGAGGTTGAGATTTGCGTCGCGCAGGCGGTTTTCGGCCTCGTCGCGGGCGCGAGCCGAGCGCCCTACCAGCCAGATAGAGATCATGGCTAGCACCACGACCAGACCCGAGCCGATGCCTGTCATGGAGGCCGCAAGCGTCTGGCTGCGGTCGGCATTGGCTGTGCGCAGCCGAAACAGTCGCTCCTCCTCGGCGATCATCGTGCTCGCCACGTCGCCGATCGTTGCGGTGGAGTTGCCGGCGGCCGCCTCGCGCGCCAGCGCGGTGGCCTGGGTCGGCTGGCCCTGCCTGATGAGGTCGATCTCGCGCGCGAATTGTCCGAGCCGGGTCTCGATCGCCGCGCTCAGCTTCTCGATATTTTCGCGCTGCGCTGGATTGTCGCCCGTGAGGCGCGTGACCCGGTCAAGCGCAGGAATAATCGCGGCGACGGCCTTCTCGTGGTCACCCTGGAATTCCGGTCCCAACGTCAGGAGATAGCCGCGCAGGGCGCTCTCAGCGCGCCGGACCTCGAGCAGCAGCGCATTGACCTGGTTCTCCACCTCGATGGTGTGAACCACCCACTTATTGTCGTCGCGCGCCTTGTTGACGAGGTAGACGGAGCCGGCACTAATCACGGTCAATACGAGCAATCCCGCTGCAAACAGCAGGATCTGCCAAAATGTGCGCCGTCGCTGTTCCCCAGCCGTCACGACGGTCTCAACTTGTTACGCGGAGTGACGTGCAAAATAGCCCCTTGGAACTGCTCCCAACCGTCCAGAACGCGATGAGGGCCAAAGGGTTCCAGGGACCGACCAATTATTTCGCAGAAGGTTCCGTCTTACCGGCGAGGTACTGTTCCAGCCAGTGGATGTGGTAGTCGCCGTTGATGATGTCGTCCTGGCGCACCAGGTCGCGGAACAGCGGCAGCGTGGTCTCGATGCCTTCCACCACCATCTCGTCCAGCGCGCGGCGCAGCCGCATCAGGCATTCGGCGCGGGTCTTGCCGTGCACGATCAGCTTGCCGACCAGCGAGTCGTAATAGGGCGGGATCGTGTAGCCCTGATAGACGGCGGAATCGATGCGCACGCCAAGTCCGCCGGGCGGGTGATATTGCGTGATACGGCCCGGCGAGGGACGGAAGGTGTCCGGGTTCTCCGCATTGATGCGGCACTCGATGGCGTGGCCGATGATCTGGATTTCGCTCTGCTTGGCCGGCAAGTCGCCGCCGGCGGCAATGCGGATCTGCTCCAGCACGAGATCGATGTCGGTGATGCTCTCGGTGACGGGGTGCTCGACCTGGATGCGCGTGTTCATCTCGATGAAGTAGAACTCGCCGTCCTCGAACAGGAACTCGATGGTGCCGACGCCGAGATATTTCATCTCGCGCATCGCCTTTGCGCAGGTCTCGCCGATCTTGGCGCGCGCGGCCGCAGCGAGCACGGGCGAGGGGCCTTCCTCCCAGACCTTCTGGTGGCGCCGCTGCAGCGAGCAGTCGCGCTCGCCGAGATGGATCGCGCCACCGCGGCCGTCGCCGAGAATCTGGATCTCGATGTGGCGCGGCTTCTGCAGGTATTTCTCGAGGTAGACGGAGGCGTCGCCGAAGGCCGATTTCGCCTCATTGGCCGCGGTCGACAGTGCGATCTGCAGATCCGCCTCGGTCTGCGCGACCTTCATGCCGCGGCCACCGCCACCGGCAGCCGCCTTCACGAGCACGGGGAAGCCGATCTTCCTGGCGATCGCCAGCGCGTCGTCGCTGGGACCGACCGCGCCGTCGGAGCCGGGCACCACGGGGATGCCGAGCTTCTTGGCGGTCTTCTTGGCCTCAATCTTGTCGCCCATCAGGCGGATGTGCTCGGCCTTGGGGCCGATGAATTGCAGATTGTGCTCGCCGAGGATTTCGGCGAAGCGCGCGTTCTCCGACAGGAAGCCGTAGCCGGGATGCACGGCGTCGGCGCCGGTGATCTCGCAGGCCGCGAGCAGCGCGGGGACGTTGAGGTAGCTGTCCTTCGATGGCGGCGGCCCGATGCAGACGCTCTCGTCCGACAGGCGCACATGCATGGCGTCGGCGTCGGCGGTGGAGTGCACGGCCACGGTCGCAATCCCGAGCTCCTTGCAGGCCCGGAGGATGCGAAGGGCGATCTCGCCGCGATTGGCTATGAGGATCTTGTCGAACATGGTACCTCAGCGGGCGAAATTCGCCGTTCGCTTATTCAATGATGACCAGCGGCTCGCCGAACTCGACCGGCTGGCCGTCTTCGATCAGGATCTGCGTCACGGTACCTGATCGCGGCGAGGGGATCTGGTTCATGGTCTTCATGGCTTCGATGATCAACAGGGTTTGACCAACCGAGACCTTCGAGCCGACTTCGATGAACGGCTTGGCGCCGGGCTCGGGCGACCAATAGGCGGTGCCGACCATCGGCGAGGTCACTGCGCCCGGGTGCTTCGACAGATCGGGACCGGCGGCCGCAGGAGCGGCGGCAGTGGGCGCTGCGACGAGTGCAGGGGCTGCGGCTGCGGCCGCCACCGGCATGGTCGCGGCGACGCTGATGTTGCGGGCGACGCGCAGGCGCAGGCCCGCGCGCTCGATCTCGATCTCGGTGAGGCTGGTCTCATCAAGCAGCAAAGCGAGCTCGCGGACGAGCGCGGAATCCTCGCTGGAAAACTTTGCGGCTGCTTTGTCGTCTGGCTGGCGCGCCATGTTCTTTGATCCGAATGTTCTGTGTGAAGAGGGAGCGTCAGGCTTTGGGCTTGATGCCGAGCTTGGCGGCAAGGCCCTGGATGGCGAGGCGGTAGCCCTCGATGCCGAAGCCGCAGAGCGAGGCGAAGGCCGCGCGCGCGGTGTAGGAGTGGTGACGGAAGCTCTCGCGGGCGTGAATGTTGGTCACGTGGACTTCGACGGTGGGGATCTGCACCGCGAGCAGCGCGTCGTGCAGCGCGATCGAGGTGTGCGAATAGCCGCCGGCGTTGATGATGATGCCCTTCATCTTGCGGGCGTGAGCCTCGTGGATGAAGTCGATCAGCTCGCCCTCGCGGTTGGACTGGCGGCAATCGGCCTTGAGGCCGAAGGTCGCTGCCGTCTCCCGGCACAGCGCCTCGACGTCGGCCAAAGTCGCATGGCCATATTTCTCGGGCTCACGCGTCCCCAACATGTTGAGGTTCGGTCCGTTGAGAACGAGGATCGTGTCGGTTGCTGGCTCGGCCATTCCTATCCCGGCAAGGTGTTTCGGCGTGGCGGGGGTTATAGGTAACAAAGCGCGTCAGGGGAAGCCTTGAAGGGCCTCCCGGACCGGTTCAGGCACCTCATCCAGTGTGCAAAAACCTGTGCGGAAACTACGGAAATTGCTTGTTAACCAGTTCCAATCATGGCTGCCGGCCCGGTCGGCGGGCGAGACCGGTCCATAGGCCAAAAGCCCCCGCCGATCGCTCGGCAGGGGCTTGTCCTGATGTCAGCGAGGCGATTTAGCCTTCGATGATGTAGACGATCTCGCGCGTCTGCGGACGGACGATGATGTACTGGCCGTGCACGAAGATCACGTCATAGCCGCGCCATTCCGGGTAGATTTCGACGATCCGCGCCGGGAGCGGATGGAAATGAACGCTCGCCGGGACTGCCGAGCCAACCGAAATGTTGAAGTTGACGTTGGTCGTCTCCTCGATCTTCTCGGATTTGATCGCCGACACGATCTGGGTCCGCTTCTCCGCTGGCGGTGCAGCGGTCGCCGAGGTGGCGGCGTTGCCGGTCGTGGTCTGCGACTTGCTGTCGGTCGCAGCCGGACGGTTCTCGGCATTGTTGCTCTTGGCAGCAGTGCCGGCCTTGTTGTCCTCGGCCTTCATGTTCTTGCCGTCGGACTTGGTCGTGGAGTCGGAGCTCATGCTCTTCGACTTGTCCTGAGTGGCCTTGTCCTGCGCGCTCTGGGCGTGCTCACCCTTGGCCGCACCAGCCTTCTCGTCGGCCGCGTTCTTGTTCATCGTGCCGGACTTTTCCATGCCGCCGGATTTTTCCGCGGCCCCGGATTTCTCCATCGCGCCGGACTTCTCTTCGCCTGATTTCACGGTGCTTGAACCACCGGCCTGACCCACCGTGCCCTTCTGCGGGCTCGCCGAGTCCTTGCCCATGGTGCCGTGTTCAGCGGCGCCGCCTGAGGGCTGCGAGTGCTGCGTCGGCTGAGCGCCGGCGCCGCCGTTCTCGTTCTTCATCGTGCCTTGTGCGTTCGCCAGACCGGCGCCTGCGACGAGTGCGACTGCGGCAACCGAGATCATAAAGCGGTTCGACATCGTATTCTCCTCACGTGTTTCTTTGCGTCATTGCCCGCGCCGACAACGAAAGGAGATTTGAGTTGTTCCGGAACATCTGCTGTTCCCGGGTATTTGTTTCCTAAACGCGGGATGAACATCCGCGCCGGATTCACGCCAGGATTGGTGCAGGGCCAAGCCAACGAAAAAGGCCGGCTTCTCAGCCGGCCTCCGCGCGCGCGTGAAAGGCAGAATGCCTTGTCAGCAAGTCGCTCTGTCAGCAGGTCGCTTTGCCGCAGCGGGCGACGCCGATCTTTTCCTTGAGTCCGTCGAGGCCGACGGCGCCGACGACGACCTGCTTGCCGATCACGTAGCTCGGCGTGCCGTTCATGCCCATCGCTTCGGCGAGCTTGAAGTTCTCCTCAATGGTGGCGCGCACCTCGGGGCTGGCGATGTCCTTCTCGATCTTCGCGGTGTCGAGACCGGCTTCCTTGGCGGCCTGCAACGCGCGCGCCTTGTCGGCCGGGCCGCGGCCGCCGAGCAGCTTCTGGTGGAAGTCGAGATACTTCTTGCCGGAAGGATCCTGCATGCGCACGGCAACCGCGACCTGCGCGGCCTCGACCGAGCCCTGGCTCAGCACCGGAAATTCCTTCAGCACGACCTTCAGCTTGGAATCGGACTTCATCAGGTCGAGCATGTCGCCCATGGCGCGCTTGCAATAGCCGCAATTGTAATCGAAGAACTCGACGAAGGTGACGTCACCGTCCTTGTTGCCGAGCACGACCTGGCGCGGCGAGTTGAAGATCGCATCCGAGTTCTGCGCGATGCTGGCCTCGTGCTTCTCGGTTTCTGCGGCGGCCTGGCGCTTGGTGAGCTCGGTCATGGCCTCCTCGAGCACTTCAGGATGGCTGACCAGGTAGTTCTTGATGATCGCCTCGATGTCGGTGCGCTGGGCATCCGAGAAACTCTCGGCCGAAGCCGATCCCGTTGCGCCGAAAATGGCGAGCGCAAACAGCGCGGGAGCAAGCAGGCGCAGCGAAGGCATTGGCAAATCCTCTATCCAGAGCAGGTTTCGAAAAAACGTCCCGGCGGACTTAATCGTGATGTCGTGACGTCAAAGTGGCGGTACAGGCTAGTTGCGCGGCGATTTCGACGCCACGATGTCGTCAGCCTTGACCCATCCGGGCGTGCCGACGGCGAAACGGGTTTTTGCGCGCGTGGCGAGCTCGCGAGCAGTCTTGTTGTCGCCGCGCAGATAAGCGGCCTGGGCCGAAGCCAGGTCCGCCTCGGCATAGTCTCCCTTGCGGCCGTAGGCCATCGCGAGCTGCGTAAAGCCGAGGGGAGCCTCCGGCTCCCGCGCCACTGCCGCACGGAGAATCTTGATGGCGTCGTCCGTGTAGGCCTTATTATCGGTTCCAACCAGAGCCTGCCCAAGTAACATCTCGATGAGCGCAGAGTTGTTTGAGAGTGCGACGGCTTTACGCAGGGGGGCAATCGCGTCGGCGGGCTTGCCGCTCTCCAGAAGGGCCTGGCCGCGCACCTCGTAGAAATACGGGTTGTTCGGCTGCACCGCGATCAGGGCATCGATCTGGGTGAGGGCGCTGCGCAAGTCACCGTGCAGATAGGTGCTGATGGCGCGGGCGTAGCGCGCCGGCAGGCTGTCATTGGTCTGGGGGTAGCGGCGATAGACGACTTCCGGCCGCTCCATGAAGGCGGAGATCTTGGCCCGCACCATGTCATGGCGGAGCTGGAGCGCGGGATCGTCCTTCTTGTCCCAATAGGGACTGGTGCTGGCGAATTCCTGGAGCGCTGCAACGCGCTCGGCGGGCATCGGGTGCGACTGCAGGTAGGGATCGGCGCCGCGGGCCGCGAACAGGCTCTCGCTGGTGAAGCGCTTGAAGGTCTCGTACATGCCCTTCGGCGACTGCTGCGTCGCAGTCAGGAATTTCACGCCTGCGCGGTCGGCGTTTTCCTCCTGCTGGCGCTGGTAGGACAGCAGCGAGCGGCGGATCATCTCCTGCGGTCCGGAAATCGCGGCTGCGCCGGCGTTGGCGAGGCCGTTATTGGTGGAGCCGCGGCTGGCACCGGCGGCAATCGCGCCGGCGCCGAGCAGCATGGCGATGATCATCTGGGTCTGGGCGCTGGCGAGCTGCTCGCGCATCTTGGAGAGATGGCCGCCGGCCAGATGCCCGGTCTCATGCGCCAGCACGCCGATCAGCTGGTTCGGCGTCTCCGACTGCAGGATCGCGCCCCAATTGACGAAGATGCGGCGGCCATCGGCGACGAACGCGTTGAACGTGCTGTCGTTGATGATCACCATCTGGATGTTCTGCTTCTCCAGACCGGCGACACGCAGGATCGGGCGGGTATATTCGCGCAGCAATTGCTCGGTTTCGGTGTCGCGCAGGACCGGCGGTCCGCGACCTTCCTGCGCCTGCGTCGCCGGAATCGGCAGCAGCGCGATCGCAGCCGCCGTGACGAGGGCGGTGAGGGCGGAGGCCGTCTTGCGCAATGCGATCTGGAGCAACATCAAACGGTCTGGGTCAAACGGGCTTTGAGTGCAGTTTGTGCTTGGTTTTGTCGATTGGCGGCGGACCGGATACGCGATATGCCCTTATGAGCCGTATAATGCGGCTAGTCTGGGGCGCAAGCGCCCTGTTTTCCGGGCCGAACGGGCCGGTTCGCCAGCGAAATAGCAGAAATCAATGCACGATGCGACATTAAGGAACCGGTTGGGGCAGTGGCTCGAGCCCTCCCGCCGCAGTGATGTTCCCCCGTTCATGGTGATGGACGTGATGGCTGCGGCGGCCCGGATCGAGGCCGCTGGCGGCCATGTCATTCACATGGAGGTCGGCCAGCCTGCCGCCGGTGCACCGAAGACCGCGATTGCGGCCGCGCAGGCCGCGCTCGTGACGGGGCGGATCGACTACACATCGGCGCTCGGCATCCCCAGCCTTCGTGAACGCATCGCGCGGCATTATCGCGATGCCTATGGCTGCACCGTCAGCCCCGATAGAATCGTGGTGACCACGGGCTCCTCCGGCGGGTTCATCCTGGCGTTCCTGTCGATGTTCGAGCCCGGCGATCGCGTCGCCGTCACGGTGCCCGGCTATCCGCCGTATCGCCATATCCTCACCGCGCTCGGCTGCGAGCCGGTGCTGATCGAGACCACCAACGACACGCGCCATGCGCTGACCGGCGAGGCGCTGCTTGCGGCCCATCGCAAGGCGCCGCTCAAGGGCGTGCTGGTCGGAAGCCCCGCCAATCCGACGGGAACGATGATGTCCCGCGAGGCGCTCGCCGGTCTCATTGCCGCTGCGGAAGACGCCGGCATCCGCTTCATCTCCGACGAGATCTATCACGGGCTCGACTATGCGTTTCCCGCGGTGACGGCAGCGGCGCTGTCCGACCATGCCCTCGTGATCAACTCGTTCTCGAAATATTTTTGCATGACGGGTTGGCGCGTCGGCTGGATGGTGGTGCCCGACGTGCTGGTGCGCCCGATCGAGCGGCTGCAGCAGAACCTCTCGATCTCGGTGCCGTCGCTCTCGCAGATCGCAGCAGAGGCCGCCTTCGACGGCGCGGCCGAAATGGAGGAGATCAAACATGGCTATCAGGAAAACCGGCGCATCCTGATCGAGGGCTTGCCCAAGGCGGGGCTAGCCAAGTTCCTGCCCGCGGATGGCGCATTCTACCTCTATGCCGACGTCTCGGATTTCACCTCCGACAGTTTGGAGTTCGCCAAGCTGATGCTGGAGAAAGCCCACGTCGCGGCAACACCGGGCGTCGATTTCGATCCAATTCACGGCCGCTCGTTCATACGGTTCTCCTATGCGCGCTCGGCTGATGAGATGCGGGAGGCGGTTGACCGGATCGCTCACTGGCTTAAATAGCCGCCAGTCTTAGCGACACTTCCGGAGTGCATCTTGTCTGACCGTACCATCCAGTCCGCCGCCACACATTCTTCTCTCGCCGCAGCGATGTGGCCCACCCGACCGGGCGAAGCCGTGGGCGCAGTGCGCGCCTTCGTGCTGATCGCGCTCGGCTCCGCATTGATGGCGCTATCAGCCAAGGTGAACCTGCCGCTGCCATACGTGCCCATGACATTGCAGACCCTGGTCGTGCTGATGATCGGCGCGGGCTATGGCTGGCGCCTTGGCAGCGCAACCATGATCGCCTACCTCGCCGAGGGTGCCATGGGGCTGCCGGTGTTCGCCGGCCCGGTGGGTGGACTAGCGCCGCTGGTTGGCCCGACCGCTGGCTACCTCTATGGCTTCGTGGCTGCTGCGTTCATCACCGGCTGGCTCGCCGAGCGCGGCTGGGATCGCAACGTCGCACTGCTTTTTGTGGCGATGGCGTTCGGCCATGTCGTCATTTTCATCGCCGGTTTCGGCTGGCTGGCCTACGGCGTCGGCCTCGGTACGGGCAAGGCCTGGCTGGTCGGCGTCGCGCCGTTCATTGCGGCCTCGTTCGTCAAGAACGTGCTGGGCGCTGCGCTGGTGCCGGCGGCCCGCCGGATCGTCGATCGCCGCGACTAGATTTCACCAGACGGAATGTTCCAATTGACAGAGCCGGCCAAGTTGATCTTGGCTGGCTCTGAGTTTTTGAGGGGGAGCGAAACAATGACAACGACAACGGTGGCTGGCGCGCCGGCCGCACCTGTTGCGGCCAAGCCGTGGTATAAGGTTCTCTACGTGCAGGTGCTGATCGCGATCGTGCTCGGCGCCATCGTCGGCTGGCTGTGGCCGCAGATCGCCACCAATGACTGGATCAAGGCGCTCGGCGACGGCTTCATCAAGCTGATCAAGATGGTCATCGCCCCGATCATCTTCTGCACCGTCGTCTCCGGCATCGCTCATATCCAGGACGCCAAGAAGGTCGGACGCATTGGCGTCAAGGCGCTGCTCTATTTCGAGATCGTCTCGACTTTCGCGCTGGTGATCGGTCTCATCATCGGCAACGTCATCAAGCCGGGTGCGGGCTTCGGCAACGCCGGGGCCAATGCGAATGCCGTTGCCAACTTTGCCAAGCAGGCGGAAGCGCAGAAGTCGGTCGACTTCATTCTCCACATCATTCCCGACACCGTGGTCGGCGCCTTCGCGCAGGGCGAGATCCTGCAGGTGCTGCTGTTCTCGGTGCTGTTCGGCTTCGCCATCATGGGTCTCGGTGAGCGCGGCCATGTGATCCGCAGCTTCATCGACGATGCCGCGCATGCCGTGTTCGGCGTCATCTCCATCGTGATGCGCGCAGCACCGCTCGGCGCGTTCGGCGCGATGGCCTTCACCATCGGCAAGTTCGGCACCGGCGCGATCCTCAACCTGATGGGCCTGATCGCGACGTTCTATTTGACCGCCGCGCTGTTCGTCTTCGTCGTGCTCGGCATCATCGCGCGGATCGCGGGCTTCTCGATCTTCAAGTTCCTGGCCTATATCAAGGACGAATTGCTGATCGTGCTCGGCACCTCATCCTCCGAAAGTGCGCTGCCGACCTTGATGGAGAAGCTGGAACGGCTCGGCTGCTCGAAGTCTGTGGTCGGCCTCGTGGTGCCCACGGGTTACTCGTTCAATCTCGACGGCACCAACATCTACATGACGCTGGCGACGCTCTTCATCGCGCAAGCGCTCGGCTACGATCTCACCTTCAGCCAGCAGCTCACGATCCTGGTCGTGGCGATGCTGACCTCGAAGGGCGCATCCGGCATCACCGGTGCCGGTTTCATCACGCTGGCGGCGACGCTCGCGGTGGTCGATCCGCGGCTCGTGCCTGGTATGGCGATCGTGCTCGGCATCGACAAGTTCATGAGCGAGTGCCGCGCGCTGACCAATCTGTGCGGCAACGGCGTGGCCTGCGTGATCGTCGCCTGGTGGGAGGGCGAGCTCGATCGCGACAAGCTCAACGCGCGGCTGCGCCAGCAGATCGATCCGACCGACCTCGAGACCGCGGTCACGACGGACTGATCCGGATCTGACGGCGCGTTGCGCCGTCAGACCTTGGAGTAATAGGGCTGGTCGAGATCCTCGATCAGCCCTTTTTCTTTCGGCTGCCACCCGAGCGCTGCACGCGTCTTCGCACTCGATGTCGGGACGTCGATGGCTGCAAAGCGCGCGAACCAGCCGAAATGCGCTTCGGCTTCATCGGGAGATTTCGAGACCACGGGTACGCCGAGCCGTTTGCCGATCACCTCGGCAATCGCCCTGAACGGAAGGCCTTCCTCGGCGATCGCGTGATAGCGCATGGTGCGAGCGCCTTGCTCCAGAGCGAGGCGATAGACCCGGGCGGCATCAACGCGATGCGCGGCCGGCCATCGGTTGTTGCCGTCGCCAATATAGGCGGCTGTGCCTTTCTCGCGGGCGATCGCAATCAGGCGCGGCACAAAGCCGTGGTCGCCTACGCCATGGGTCGTGGGCGGCAGCCGCACGATGCCAGCGCGGATTCCTTGCGCCATGAGATCTTCAGCAGCAGCTTCCGACACGCGAGGGAAATGGCGGGCAGACAGATCATCCTCGGTCGCGAGACGTCCGGGCGCGAGCAGCGCGACGCCTGACGTGACGATCAATGGACGCTCCGAGCCCTTGAGTTCTTCACCGAGCGCCATGATGGCGCGGCGGTCGAGCTCGCAATTCTCCTGGAATTTCGAGAAGTCGTGGTTGAAGCCGAGATGCAGCACGCCGTCGGAGGCCGCCGCGCCGCTGCGCAAGGAATCGTGGTCCTCCAGCGAGCCGCGATGAACCGCGGCGCCCATCGCGGTGAGGGTGGCCGCGCCGGCATCAGACCTGGCAAGGCCGGTGACGCTGTGGCCGGCGGCGATCAGGTCAGCAACAACGGCGGAGCCGACGAAGCCGGTGGCGCCAGTGACGAAGACACGCATGAGCAATTCTCCAGTGTTGGTGGAAGACAGCATCTGCGTTAGGATTATCCGGGTAAAGTAGTGATATTATCAGGGTATAATAGCTAACAGGATGAGCGAGACCACCAGCGAGAACCTGCTCGGGACCTATCTGAAGGACCGGCGCACCCGGCTGGATGCGGCCGCCTTCGGCTTTGGCGGTAGCCGCAGACGTACACCGGGGCTGCGGCGCGAGGAGGTGGCGCAGCGGGCCAATATCAGCCCGACCTGGTACACGTGGCTGGAGCAGGGCCGGGGCGGCGCGCCGTCATCCGATGTGCTCAACCGCATCGCCGCCGCGCTGATGCTGACCGACGTTGAGCGCGAACATCTGTTTCTGATCGGGCTCGGCCGGCCGCCCGAAGTTCGTTACCAGGCCAGCGAGGGTGTCTCGCCGCGGCTTCAGCGCGTACTTGATGCGCTCGAGACCAGCCCCGCCTTCATCAGGACCGCGATCTGGGATGTCGTTGCCTGGAATAGGGCAGCGACGCTGGTGCTGACCGATTATTCAAGACTCCCGCCGGAACGGCGCAACATCCTGCGACTGATTTTCAGCGAGCCTAATGTTCGGGCCGCGCAATATGATTGGAGCAGCGTAGCCCGTTTCGTGGTCGCGGCGTTCCGGGCGGATGCGGCGCGCGCCGGCGCGGTCTCGCATGTCGCCGAATTCGTCGACGAGCTTTGCCGCGAGAGCCCCGAGTTCGCCAGGCTGTGGGCCGACAACGACGTCCGCAACCATGGCGAGGGCGTCAAGCATCTGCGCCATCTCGTGCTCGGCCCGATCGCGTTCGAATACTCGGCGTTCTCGGTCGACGGCCGGCCCGATCTCGGCATGGTCGTCTACAACCCAGCGACGCCGGAGGATGCACAGCGCATCAGAGCGGCCCTCGCCGCAAAAGCGGAGAGCTAGAACCGCTCCGGCCGATAGGGCGTCGGATCGATCGACGGCGTCTCGCTGTTCATCATTTCGGCGAGCAGGCGTCCGGTGGCGGGTCCGAGCGTGAAGCCCTGGTGGCCGTGACCAAAGTTCATCCAGAGGCCGGGGTGGCGCGGGGCGCGCCCGAGCACGGGCACCATGTCCGGCGTGCAGGGACGGGTGCCGAACCACGGCTCCGGTTCGGCGCGCTTGCCAAGATCGATCAGCTCGCGTGCCGAGGCCTCGGCACTGGCAAGCTGTATCGGTGTCGCCAGCGCATCCGGGCCCGTCAGCTCCGCACCGGTGGTGATGCGGATGCCCTTGGCCATCGGTCCCATGGCGTAGCCCTGGCCCTTGTCGACCAGCGGCAGATCGAGCGAGGCGCCGCCGCTATAATGCATGTGGTAGCCGCGCTTGCGCACCAGCGGAATCCGGTAGCCGAACTTGTGCAGAAGATCCGGCGACCATGGCCCGAGCGTCACCACGGCATTGGCGGCATCGAGGCGGCCGTTGTCGGTGTTCACAGACCATCCGGTCGCGGTCTGCTGCAGCGACTGCGCGTCGCCCAGCACGATCGTGCCGCCCGATCGTTCGAACAGATCGGCGTAGGCCGTGACGAGCGCGCCGGGATCGGACACGGTCCAGGTGTCGAGCCAGTGGATCGCACCGGGAAGGTCGTCACGCAAGATCGGCTCGGCTTTCGTGAGCTCGCTGCCCGGGAGCACGCGAAAATTCACGCCGAACTCGCGGTGGTCTTCCTCTGCCGATTTGATCGCGTGATCGAAGGAAGCGGCATCACGATGCAGCACGCGATAGCCGGCGCGCCGGATCAGATTGTCGGCGTGGGCTTCGCGGATGAGAATGTCGTGCTCGGGCGTCGCATAGGCGATCAAGCGGGCCCAGGCGGCGACGGCTTCGCGGTGCCGCTTTGGTGCCGAATGCCACCAATAACGGAGCAAGGGTTCGATATGACGATGCAGCGACGAAAAGCTGTAGCGCACGTCGTTGGTGCGACCGGTCGCGATCGTCAGCAGCGAGGAGAGATCGCGCGGCATCGGATAAGGGCGCACGGCTTCGGCCTGGATCATTCCGGCATTGCCGTAACTGGTCTCGCGGCCGGGCTCCCTGCGGTCGACCAGTGTCACCGTCCAGCCGCGCTGCTGCAGATGCAAGGCGGCGCCGACGCCCACCATGCCGCCGCCGAGAATGATTGCGCTTTTCATCGGTAGAATTCCCGTCAGGCCAGCGTTGGCGCGAGCTTGGGCTGCGAAGTGTTGATGGTGGTGGCGACGACGACGGACAGTGCCGTCATCGCGATCAGGAAGCCGAAGGCTGCGTCGAATGATCCGGTTCCGGTCACGATGAAGCCCATGATGGCGGGTGCAACGAAGCCCGCGCTCTGACCGCCGAGATTGACCATGCCGACGCCTGAGCCGATCTGGTCGTCGCGGAGCAATTTGGTCGGGAGTGCAATCACCGAAGCCAGCACGAAGGATTTGAAGAAGTACACCACCGATTGATAGACGATCAGCGCGGTGATCGTTTCCGCCTTGTACATGGCGTAGAGGAAGATGCCTGTTAACGCGGAGCTGCCGATCAGCAGGTATTTTTCGCGTTCGGCAAAGAAGGTCGTCATCACCCAGCCACCGATCGCGGTTGCGAATGTCGCCATCACGAACGGGATCGGCGCCACCACACCCACGGTCTTGAGGTCGAGGCCGCGCTGCTGGAGCAGATAGAGCGGCATCCAGGAATCCAGGCCCTTGTTGACGCAGCTCAGACCGAACCACACGACCATCAGCTGCCACAGCAGGGGATTCTTCATGAGCTCGCGCATCGGCGCGCGGGGCTTTGCCGTCACCGGCCCCACCGCGATCCGCGCGAGATGCGGAACGAAGACGAAATAGACGACCGCGAACACGATGCCGGCAATGCCGATCGCATTGAAGGCATGGCGCCAGCCCAGCCAGACGATCAACGGCGCCATGATCAGCGGCGCAACCATGCTGCCGGCATAATTCGACGACAGCAGCAGCGCCGACATTTTGGGCCGGCTATCCTTCTTGAACAACTCCGCTATGGCGCGAATGCTCGCCGGCGGAAAGCCGCCCTCGGCTATGCCGAAGATGAAGCGGATTGCGATCAGCGAGGTCAACGACCAGGCGAGGCTGGTGAACGCCGTGAACAGCGACCACATCACGATGGTGACGATGACGACATATTTCGAGCCGAAGCGGTCGGACAGCCAACCGCCGGGCACCTGCATCGCCGCGTAGCCGAGGAAGAACGCGCTGATGACGATCCCGAGATCGGCAGCCTGGAGGTTGAAATCCTTGCCGATCTGCGCCAGCGCCAGCGAGATCGCAGCGCGATCGATGTAGGAGATGCAGTAGGCGAGATAGAGCAGAACGAAGGCGGTGATGCCGGTCTTGCGGTTCGACAATTCGGCCATGCTGATCTCCGAGATGCCGGCGACCCGGCGGTCATGCCTGTTTGGTTTGTACCGAGGTTCTATTCCCAGGTGAGGAAGCCTGGCGTCGACGACAGCGGTGGCGCTGCGGCGAGCCGCACGAGATCGGGAACAGGTCGGCACAGCTGTGGATCATCTGCGAAACCAGCCTCGATGCTCGCGGCAATGGAGAGCACGATGGCATCGCCGCCGCGCGGGCCGACGATCTGGAGCCCGAAGGGCAGGCCGGCTTCGTCGCGGCCGAGCGGAATGCTGATCGCGGGATGCCCAGGCAGCGTCACGGCGTAGGCGAGCGCGAGCCAATGGAAGTAGGATTTCGTCGGCACCCCGTCGATCTCGGCGGGATAGAGTTCCGACCACGGCCGCGGACTGAGCGTGATCGTCGGGCTGATCAGCACGTCGTGGTTTGCAAAGAAGCTCTGGTAGGCGCGGTAGATCCGCGTCTGCGCCGTGGAAGCGCGAGCCTGGTCTTCGAGCGAATAGCCTAGGCCTTCCTCGACATTGGCACGCACATTGGGACCCAGCATCTCGGGACGTTCTTTGTAGTTTTTCCCATGCGTCGCGAGGAACATGCCTGCGCGCAGCACTGCGAAGGCATCGTCGGCACCGGAGCAGTCGGGCGTCGCTTCGCGACTTTCAGCGAACAGAGGCGCAAGCTTGTTCACGCGATCGCGAAAGACGCGGCGAATGGCCTGCTCGGTCGGTGCGAACCCGAAGTCTTCGGTAAAGGCAAGGCGCAGCTTGCCGAGCACTGCGGGACGGGGCGGGGCCCAGCGCTCGGCACGTCCGCGCAAGGGCTCGCCGGGCAGCGTATAGGCAAGCGGATCGCGGCTATCGTCGCTCGCCATCACCGATAGCATCAGTGCGGCGTCGGCGACATTGCGGGCCATCGGTCCGTCGGTCGACAGGTTCGACCAGCCAAAGATGCGCTTCTCGCTGGGCACCAGACCGTAGGAGGGGCGCATGCCGACGATGCCGGAGAAGCCGGCCGGATTGCGCAAGGAGCCGCCGGTGTCCGAGCCCGAAGCAAGCGGGGCCATGCCGCAGGCGAGCGCGACCGCCGAGCCACCGGAGGAGCCGGCCGCCGATCGCGTGGGATCGAAGGGATTGCCGGTGGCGCCGAACACGGGATTGCGGGTATTACCGCCCGCCGCCCATTCCGGCGTGTTGGTCTTGCCGAAGATGATGGCGCCGGCAGCGCGCAAGCGTGCGACCGAGCCTTGGTCGGCGGCGGGCACATTGTTGCGCAGGAGCGGACTGCCATAGGTCGAGCGCATCCCGGCGGTGTCTTGCGTGTCCTTGATCAGGACGGGGAGCCCGTGCAGCGCGCCGCGATCTTCGCCGCGCAGGATGGCGGCCTCGGCTTGCTTTGCGGCGGCGCGCGCGCCCGGCTCGTCAATCGTCACGACGGCGTTGACGGCGGCGTTGGTGGTCGCGATGCGCGACAGGCAGGAATCGAGCAGCTCGACAGGGGAGATCGCCCGTGCGGCCAGCAGGCGGCGCAGCTCAACGGCCTCAGTGTCGCAAAGATCGGACAACGCCAGCCCCTTTCAGATTATGAAAACAATTTAGCATATCGGAAAGTGGGCGCTGCGCACCAATATTCGTCAAAGCCCGCCATTTGATGCACAAATCCTGGCTCGCGTGCCCAGTGAGCCGCCAGTGGAGGTATCCTAGGGTGCGTTTCGTCGAAAAGATTAGACTGATCAGTCAATATTTTTTCGTCGTAGCGTGCTAAAGATGCTGCATGAGCGAGACCACGACGCCTGAAGTTGCCAATTCCCAGCTCGGCCAATGTCTCAAGGCAGCACGCCAGGCGCGCGGCCTGACGCTCAAGCAGGTCGCAGAGCGAACCGGCATGGCGCTCTCGACGCTGTCGAAGGTCGAGAACGGGCTGATGTCGCTGACCTACGACAAGCTGCTCCAGCTCACCTCAGGCCTGAAGATGGAAATCGCGGAGCTGTTCAATCCGGCGGTCGCAGCGCCCGCGCCGGGCCGGCCGGTCACCGCGCGGCGAAGCATCAGCAGGGCCGGGCAGGGACAGCTGATCAACACGAAATTCTACACCTACACCTATCAATGCACCGACCTGATCGGCAAACGCATGGTGCCGATCGTGGCCGAAGTTCGCGCGCGCTCGCTGGACGAATTCGGTCCGCTGCTGCGCCATGCCGGTGAAGAATATTTTCTGGTGACGAGCGGCAGCGTCGCCGTTCACACCGAGTTCTATGCGCCGGAGATCCTGGGCGAGGGCGACGGCATCTATCTCGACAGCACCATGGGCCACGCCTACCTCAACGCCGGCGAGGCGCCATCCGCCAAGGGCGTCTGCCTCTGTACCAGCGAGGCGCCCGATCTCTACGATCAGCTTCGCCAGATCGCTTCGCGCGATGTCGCGCCGCTCGATCATGACGAGCTGCCGCAGTAGCGTACCGACGAGGCATGAAACGAAAAACGCCCGGCTTTTTGGCCGGGCGTTTTTTGTTTGGGTGTTGCGCTCTATTCGCCGCCGCCGAAACGGCGCGACCACCAGCCGGCACGGCGCGGTGCGGCCGTCTCGGCTGTCGCTTCAGGCGCGGGCTCCGGCTCGGGCGCGGCGATCGGCTCCGGCGCTGCTGCAACCGGGATTGCCTGCTCGCTCGGGCTGCTCGACAGGAAGCTCACCTTCTCGCGGACGGTGGAGCGACGACGGGCCGCCTTCTCGTCGACGACAGACTCTTCCTCAGCGACAGCAGCCGCGGGCTGGACCGGCGTTTCAACCGATGCCTTGTGCAATTGCGGCTCGGGCTGAGACATCTGGGGCTCAACCGGGACGATGTGCTCCGAATGCGCGATCGACGGAGCGGACTCGCTTCCCGAGCTGTCGAAATCGGCTACCGCGTCGGTTGCTTCCGACGGTGGATTGCCACCGAGCTCGTCGCCGATGGAGCCAGCGAGACCTTCCTCGCCGTTGCCGCGCCGACGACGTCCACCCCTGCGACCACGCCGGCGGCGGCGGTCGGCGCTGCCCTGCTGCTCGCCACGGGCGCCGTGTTCCTCGCCTTCCTCGCCGTCCGGCTCGGCCTCGGCATCCTCTTCGCCTTCGGTTGCGACCGCTACGACCCCTTCAGGAGACGCGGGAGCGCCATCCTCGCGTGCCTCGCCGTCGCGCTGACCACCGCGGCCACGCCGGCGACGGCGGCGCTTGCGGCGCTGGCCGTCCTGCTCGGGCGCGGCATCGCCTGCGGACTGTTCCTCGGTGAGGCCTTCAGTTTCTTCAGTCTCGACCTCGGATTCCAGCTCCGGATCGAACTCCTCGTCGTCATAGGCTTCTTCAGCCAGCGGCGGCGGGCTTGCGGCGGCCTGCGCTGCGAGCAGCGCCTTGGCGGCTTCGAGCGTATGCACCTGCTCGCCGCGGTCGATGAGATAGGCCTGCGGTCCGCTGACGCTCGGGTCGGCGATCACGGACAGCGTGACCTTGAAGCCGTTTTCCAGATCGCGCAGATGGCCGCGCTTGTGGTTCAGCACGTAGAGCGCGACGTCGGTGCGGGTGCGGACCACGAGATTGTGGGTCGCGCCCTTCATCAGGATTTCTTCGAGGCCGCGCAGCAGTTGCAGCGCCACCGAAGACACCGAACGAACATGGCCGGTGCCGCCGCAATGCGGGCAGGGATCGGTCGAGGATTCCAGAACGCTGGCGCGGATGCGCTGGCGCGACATTTCCAGCAGGCCGAAATGCGAGATGCGTCCGACCTGGATGCGCGCGCGATCCTGCCGCAGGCAATCCGACAGCTTGCGCTCGACCGCGCGGTTGTTGCGCTTCTCGTCCATGTCGATGAAGTCGATGACGATCAGGCCGGCGAGGTCGCGCAGGCGAAGCTGGCGGGCGACCTCTTCGGCCGCCTCCAGATTGGTCTTGAGCGCGGTGTCCTCGATATGGTGCTCGCGGGTCGATCGTCCGGAGTTGACGTCGATCGAGACCAGCGCCTCGGTCTGGTTGATCACGATGTAGCCGCCGGAGCGTAGCTGCACGGTCGGCGAGAACATCGCATCCAGCTGGCTCTCGACGCCCATGCGCGAGAACAGCGGCTGGCCGTCGCGATACTGCTTCACCGCGCTGACATTGGCGGGCATCAGCATCTTCATGAAGTCGCGCGCTTCGCGGTAACCGGAGTCGCCGGCAACCTGGATCTCGTCGATCTCCTTGTTGTAGAGGTCGCGCAGCGAGCGCTTGATCAGCGATCCCTCTTCGTAGACCAGCGTCGGGGCCTGCGACTTCAGCGTCAGGTCACGCACCGTCTCCCACATGCGGATCAAATATTCGAAGTCGCGCTTGATCTCGGGCTTGGTACGGGCCGCACCTGCGGTACGCAGGATGATGCCCATGCCCTCGGGCACGTCGAGATCCTGCACCACTTCCTTCAGGCGCGAACGATCCTGCGCGCTGGTGATCTTGCGGCTGATGCCACCGCCGCGCGCGGTGTTCGGCATCAGCACGGCATAGCGGCCGGCGAGCGACAGATAGGTCGTCAGCGCAGCGCCCTTGTTGCCGCGCTCTTCCTTGACCACCTGCACCAGCATCACCTGGCGGCGCTTGATGACCTCCTGGATCTTGTACTGGCGGCGCGGACGGAAGGTGCGCTCCGGCACCTCCTCGAGCACGTCGTCACCACCGACGGATTCGACGACTTCCTCTTCGGCTTCCTCGCCGTCGTCTTCGTCCTCGTCGTCTTCATCGGAGGCTTCGGAAGCCTCGTCATGCGGCGTCTCGACCGTTTCGCCAGCGGCGTAAACGGCATCAGCCGGTTCGGTGACGGATGTCACGGCTTCGGCAAACGCTTCGCCATGCGCTTCGGCGGCGGGAGCCTCGTGAGGCTCGGCCGCAACCGCGGGCTCTGCGCCGATCGCAGCGACAGGCGCGGACGTCTCGTCGGCATGATGATCGTGGCCGTGATGATCGTGCTCGTGATCATGACCATGGTCGTCATGGTCGTGGGCGTGCTCGTCATCATGGGTGTGATGGTCATCGTGCTCATGATCGTCGTGATCATGGTCATGATGATCGTGGTCGTGATGATCGTGGTCGTGATGGTCGTGTTCGCCGTGATGCTCCGCGTCGGCGTGCAGATGCTCGCCCTCGTGCGGCGTGCCCTCGGCGTGCTCCTGATTGGGCTGGCCCTCGACCGGCTGGGCGGCCGGATCGGAGCCAAGACCCTCGACGATGTCGCTGCGGACCCGTTCGCCATGGCCGCGACGGCGGGCATTGCGGTGGCGCGAGCGGCGGCGGCCGTGGGAGCGGTTCTCGCTCTCTTCCTCGGCTTCGCGATGGGCCTGTTCCTCGGCCTCGATCAGTGCCTGCCGGTCGGCGACCGGGATCTGGTAGTAGTCGGGATGGATTTCGCTGAAGGCGAGGAAGCCGTGGCGATTGCCGCCATATTCAACGAAGGCGGCCTGGAGCGAGGGTTCGACCCTTGTGACCTTGGCGAGATAAATGTTCCCGCGTAGTTGCTTGCGTTGCGCGGTCTCGAAGTCAAACTCTTCGACGCGATTGCCGCGGACCACGACGACCCGGGTCTCTTCCGGGTGGGTGGCATCGATCAACATCTTGTTGGGCATGTCTTAACTCTTGGAGGCGGCGGGCGCGATCGACCGTGGGCGCGAAGAGCGCTGCCGGGTGACGCGACGGTCCACCTGATTCGGGGGTGAGGGGAAGGCCGAAACGCCGTCTCTCGCGCCTTGCCGAATCGGAAGCTGCAGGATCGAAGCGGCGCGCCGGATTTTCACTCCGCAGCGTCGCGAAAGGTCCTTCAGAATTCGTCGGCACAGTCTGGCGCATCAAGCGTCGGCCCGTATGAAACATTGGGCGGAGGGGCCGCCCCTAATCAGTTGCTGCTGGCCAGGCATGCGCGAGCGCGCTCGCCCTGGATCAAGAACCGTCCCCTTGGGATTAAGGGAACGGGTAACTGGCTGCGTCGCTGTCAAAACTGTTCCGGAAACAGCGTGGTAACCGGAAACCGTCCGCCGCCGGGGCTTGCCCCGTTCCGCCTCGCTGCCGCGCACCGCGCTGGTCTTTGAGGGGAACGGAAAAACGCTGGAATTCCCAAACCTTGGGAGTTCCGGCGCTGCACCGGGAGGCTGTATGCGACACAGCCGGAAATTATTGGCCGTCAGCAATCCGTACATACGAGGAATGGGGCATCCGTGCAAGGGAGCGTCGCACGCCGGTCACAGTCAGAGAGTTTCGCGTCTCTGTCATTAAGGATCGATTAACCCTGTGGTTCTATTGCGTTAAAGAGGCTGCTCGGAGGCACGGAATCGGTGGCGAGCCGCACAAATCAACGGGTTTTGCTGGGATTTGCGCTCCTTTGCGCCGCCGCATCGCCATGCGCCGATTCCTCGCACCTGTTCGCAGCGGAAGGCCCGTCGCAACCTGCTGTGGCGGCATCCAGTTTTCCGATTGCGACGGCCGCGCGCCTGGCCGGTGACGGCAAGCAGACCCGCTTCATTCTCGACCTCGACCAGACCGTCAGCTTCCGCACCACGACGCTCGCCGACCCCTATCGGATCGTGGTCGACGTTCCCCAGGTCAATTTTCAGCTGGCTCCAGGCACCGGAGCCGGGCGAGGGCTCGTCAAGGCCTTCCGCTATGGGCTCGTGATGCCCGGCGGCTCCCGAATCGTGTTCGACCTGGTGGGACCTGCCAAGATCACCAATTCCTATGTGCTCGAGGCGGCCAATGGCCAGCCAGCCCGCTTGGTGCTGGAGCTGGAGGAGGTCGATCGCGCGGCCTTCGTGCAGACGCCGGCTCCGGAGAATCGCCCCGATCTGCGGCCGACGATCGCCGCCGCGCCGCCCGCGACGGTTCCTGCCGTACCCGAATCCGCGGCGCAAAAGCCGGGGGCGCCGTCCGATAGCCGTCCGGTCGTCGTGATCGATCCCGGCCATGGCGGCATCGACAACGGCACCCAGTCGAGCGGCGAGAGCGAGAAGAATCTGGTGCTGGCCTTTGGCCTCGCGTTGCGCGACCGGCTGGAAAAGGCCGGCAAATACCGCGTGGTGATGACGCGGGACGACGACACCTTCATTCCGCTCAACGACCGGAGCAAGGTCGCCCGCAATCTGAACGCCGCGCTGTTCGTCTCGATCCACGCCGACGCGCTGCCGAAGGCCGAGGGCGACGCGCAGGGCGCCACCATCTACACGCTGTCGGACAAGGCCTCCGACGCCGAGGCTCAGCGCCTGGCGGATGCCGAAAACCGTGCGGACGCGATCGCCGGCTTTAATCTCGCCGAAGAGCCGACCGACGTCGCCGACATCCTGATCGACCTCACGCAACGGGAAACCCGCACCTTTTCAAACCGTTTTGCGCATTTGCTGATGGGCGAAATGAAGTCGACGGTGCGAATGCACAAGCATCCCCTGAAATCGGCCGGCTTCCGGGTGCTGAAGGCGCCTGATGTGCCCTCGGTGCTGGTCGAGATCGGCTACGTCTCCAACAAGGGCGACCTCCAGCACCTCGTGTCGGAGGGCTGGCGGTCCAAGGCTGTGGGCTCGATGGCCCAGGCCATCGACACGTTCCTGGCCAAGCGGTTGGCGACGGCCGGGGCCAGCAATTAAGAAGGGAATGCCGGTTCCGCTGTTAAGCCCTAGTTTGGCCACAGCGGACGATTTATAAAAACGACGCAGGGGGTTCCGGAATCGACGAGAATCCCGTTCGGCAAGCGTCTTTCGGTCCGGCATCGATGGTATTGAGTAGGCCGGTGAATTCGCGACGTGAGGATGGCGCCTCTTTTTGGTTGGGGCGCCTTGTTGAGTCGGCTTGGGCTGATCCTGGGATTGAACGGATAAACACATAATGCGCTTGCTTGTGCGGTTCATGGGCTTCCTGTTCGCCGCGGGAACGGTGGTGTTCCTTGTCGGTGTCGGCGCCGTGGCAGGCCTGATCTGGCATTTCTCCAAGGACTTGCCCGACTACTCTCAGCTTCAGGATTACGAGCCGCCGGTGATGACCCGCGTGCACGCGGTCGACGGCTCGCTGCTCGGCGAATACGCCAAGGAGCGACGTCTGTATCTGCCGATCCAGGCGGTGCCGAAGCTCGTGATCAACGCGTTCCTCGCCGCCGAAGACAAGAATTTCTACGAGCATGGCGGCATCGACTATACCGGCATGGCGCGCGCAGGTGTGGTCTACCTGCAGAACTTCGGCTCAAACCGCCGTCCGCAGGGTGCCTCCACGATCACCCAGCAGGTCGCCAAGAACTTCCTTCTGACCAACGAGGTCTCGTTCGCACGCAAGATCAAGGAAGCCTTGCTCGCGATGCGGATCGAGAAGACCTATTCGAAGGACAAGATCCTCGAGCTTTATCTCAACGAAATCTATCTGGGCCTCGGCGCTTACGGCATCGCGGCCGCATCGCTGGTCTATTTCGACAAGTCGGTGAACGAGCTCACCGTAGCGGAAGCCTCCTACCTTGCGGCGCTGCCGAAGATGCCGGCGACGCTGCATCCGGTGCGTAACCGCGACCGCGCCATCGAGCGCCGCAATTACGTGATCGATCGTCTGCAGGAGAACGGCTGGATCAAGCAGGCCGACGCCGACAAGGCGCGCAAGGACGCGCTGGTCGTCACCAACCGTTCCAACGGTGCCCACACCTTCGCCGGCGAATATTTCGCCGAGGAAGTCCGCCGCGACATCTTCGAGCGTTATGGCGAGAAGAAACTGTACGAGGGCGGCCTCTCGGTTCGCACCACGCTCGATCCGAAGATCCAGGTCATGGCGCGCAAGACCATGGTCGCAGGCCTCGTGAACTATGACGAGCAGCAGGGCTATCGCGGCGCCATGAGCAAGCTCGATATTTCGGGCGA
>Ga0105237_10002114_pt1 | contig 25075 bp, 10 predicted proteins | sample KBSC24metaG_FD_81520 | JGI IMG/M metagenome (GOLD analysis project Ga0105237, IMG submission 81520) | Corn rhizosphere microbial communities from Kellogg Biological Station, Michigan, USA - KBS C2-4 metaG | ecosystem: Host-associated > Plants > Roots > Rhizosphere > Soil | place: Michigan, USA...
CGAGGAATGGCCCCTCGCCTTCCTTCATCGAGATCGAATTGACGATAGGCTTGCCGGACACGCATTTGAGGCCCGCCTCGATCACGCTCCACTTCGAGCTGTCGACCATGATCGGTACGCGGGCGATCTCAAGCTCGGCGGCGATAAGATTGAGAAAGCGGGTCATCGCCTTCTCGCCGTCGAGCATGCCCTCGTCGAAATTGATGTCGATGATCGCGGCGCCGCCCTCGACCTGTTGCCGAGCGACGGTCAGGCCCTCGTCGAGTTTTCCCTCAAGGATGAGCTTGGCGAATTTCGGTGAACCGGTGACGTTGGTCCGTTCGCCGATGAGCGTGAAGGGAATTTCAGGGCGGAGCGTGAGCGCCTCAAGGCCGGCATAGGTGGTCGTGGGGACGCGTTCGGGCAGGCGACGTGGCGCCACGTCCTTCACCGCTTCGGCGATGCACTTGATGTGCTCTGGTGTGTTGCCGCAGCAGCCCCCCGCGATGTTGAGCCAGCCCTGCTCGGCGAAGTCGCGCATGAGCGGGCCCATGTCCTCCGGCAGGAGCGGGAAGCCGGTGGGCGAGAGTGGATCGGGTAGTCCCGCGTTCGGGTAGCAGCTGAAATAGCAGGTGGCGACGCGCGCGAGTTCCTCAACAAAGGGACGCATTTGCTCCGGGCCGAGCGCGCAATTGATGCCGACGCTGAGCGGCCTCGCGTGGGCGACCGAGATCCAGAATGCCTCGACCGTCTGCGCGTTGAGCGTCCGGCCTGAGTCGAAGATCGTGACCGAGATCATCAGCGGCAGGCGGCGGCCGCTCTGCTCGAAGGCCTCCTCGACGGCGAAGAGCGCCGCCTTGGCGTTGAGCGTGTCGAAGATCGTCTCGACGAGCAGCACGTCGGCGCCGCCCTCGATCAGGCCCAGCGCTTGCTGGCGGTAGGCGTCGACCAGCTCGACGTAGGTGACGGCGCGTGCGCCGGGATCGTTGGCATCGCGGGAGATGGATGCGGAACGGTTGGTCGGCCCCATTGATCCGGCCACGAAGCACTGGCGGCCCGGATTCGCGGCCGCGAATTCGTCGCGGACCCGGCAGGCGAGCCGCGCGGCCTCGACGTTGAGCTCGGTGACGATGTGCTGCAGGTCGTAATCAGCCTGGGAAATGGTCTGGGCGTTGAACGTGTCGGTCTCGATGATGTCGGCTCCCGCCTCGAGAAACCGGCGATGGACCGAGGCGATGACGTCCGGCCTGGTCAGCACGAGGAGATCGCCGTTGCCCTTGAGGTCCTTGGGATGATCCTTGAAGCGTTCGCCGCGGAAATCGGCCTCGGTCAGTTTGAACTGTTGCAAGGTCGTACCCATGGCGCCGTCGATGATGACGATTCGCTTTTGCAGCAACGCTTCGAGGGGATGGAGAACAGGAGCAGTCATGGGGATTAAAAAACATATCAACGCATCCGGATGCGTCAATGGATTAATTGAGATTCCACCGGGAAACTCGACGGAGAGAAGAGGGTCGGGCATCTTCGCGGAAATGTCCTTCAGCTTTCGGGAGCGTGCTCAAAGTTTTCGTCATGCCATCCGCGGTGTGATTCTGATCGTGCGCAGCCAGCACAATGCCTGGATTCATCTCCTCGCCGCCGTCGGTGTAGTTTTCCTGGGAGTTTGCCTCGGACTCGCGCTAATCGAATGGTGTGCGCTGATTTTTGCCATCGCGCTGGTCTGGGTGGCCGAGGCGCTCAACACCGCAATCGAGTTTCTCGCCGACGAGATTTCACTCGAGAAACGCGAGCGGATCGGCAACGCCAAGGATGCCGGTGCCGCTGGCGTTCTTTTGGCGGCAATAGGTTCGGCGATTATCGGTTTGTTGGTCTTTGTCCCTCATTTCTTCAAATAAAAGCGACCTACGGACAGTTGCTATGGAACAACTGTAGAAAATTTTATAACTCTCCCTATTCAGTTGCTTTACAGATGAAAAATATCTAATCTCATGAGGTTATGGCGTCTCGTTCCCTGAGCTGGAATCTATCGAGATCAATCGCCGTCTTTCTTGTGGCGGCGACCACCGCTGCTGCACAGGAATCGAGCATTCCCAGCGCGAGCGACATGCGAATCGTGCCGACATTGCGTACGGCCGAGGATACGCCCCGCTTCTGGGTCACCACCGAGTATGTCCATTACTGGCAGGAAAAAACGCCGAAGCTGCCCGAATTGCTGAGTCTCGCCGATCCCACCGATTCGTTCCCGGTTGGCAGCTATTACGGGAACAAGGGAATGAGCTGGGATGATGGCAACGGCGTCAAGCTGACCGCCGGAGCCTGGCTCGATACCCGGAAAATGATCGGGGTCGAGGTCAGCGGATTCTACATCCCCAAGCAGAACCAGACCAATAACTACAATCTCGCGGCGGGCAACGTGGATGCCTTTTTCCAGGATTACAATCTGGGTTCCCCGCCCCATATATTTAACAATTTCTTCCCGTTGGATGCATCCAGTACCGCAAATTTCCAATACAGCACCGAGCAATACGGCGGCGAGGCGAACGCGCTTCTTCATCTTGGCGACTGGGAGCCGTCTCCCGGCCTGCGGATCACCGCCAACGGCCTCGGGGGATTCCGCTACTTCGGGCTGGCGGACACCTATTCCGATCAGTACAACGAGCCGAATCTGGGCTATTTTTATTCCGACTCTTTCAAGACAGACAACAATTTCTACGGCGCCAACGTGGGCATCCATGCCCGGTTCCAATACGCGAGCTTCTTTGCGGATGTCACACCGAAGATCGCCTTGGGTGTGACGGACGAGTCAGTCGATGTTGACGGTTCCAATTCGGTTCCAAACAATCCCGGTCCCGGTGGTTTCTACGCCTCGGGCAACAAGCTGGGTCATCGGAGCAACGTTCCCTTTGCCTACCTGCCGCAGATTACCGTCAAGCTCGGCTACGATTTCAACGAAACGGTGGAGGCCTTTGTCGGCTACGACGCGCTCTACCTCAGTGACGTTGCCCGGGTGGAGAACCAGATTTCGACCAACCTCGACGGCAACCAGATGGCCGGCTTCAACTACGTGCCGGGTGGCCCGGCAGACCAGTCCCCGGCGCAAGGCGTACAGAGCAGCTCGATGTTCGAGCAGGGCGTCACGGCGGGCATCACGCTGAAGCTTTGAATCTCCTTTTTCCTCGCTCCGGCAGATGGGGAAGAATATCCTGCAGGATGGAATGAAACGCCACGCCCGGCTGACGATTCTGCTGACCGCCGTCTTTCTTTTGAACGGCTTTTTAGGCTGGCAGGGATCGCGTCCCGCCACCGGCGCGGAACAACCCAACGAAAGCTACGAGGACACGCTCCTTTTTGCGCGGGTCATGCAGCTCGTGCGGCAGGATTACGTCGATGAGAGCAAGGTCGGGTACAAGGAGCTGACCTACGCCGCGTTGCGGGGCATGCTCGCCTCGCTCGATCCCCACAGCCAGTTCCTCGACGAGGAGAGCTACCAGGACATGCAGCGTGAGACGAAGGGCGAGTTCAGCGGGCTTGGCATCGTGGTCGGTGTAAAGGAGGGGGCACTGGTCATCCTTTCGCCGATGGAGGATTCACCCGGAGGCCGGGCGGGGATCATGCCGGGGGACAAAATTCTTAAGATCGACGGCAAGAGCACGGAGAAAATGAACCTCACGGCTGCGGTCAAGGCGCTCAAGGGCAAGCCGGGCGAAAAAGCGCAGCTCACTTTGTTGCGGCCCGTGGCGGGCGCGCCTGGCGGTGGCACCGTTTACGAGGTGAATCTAACGCGCGAGACGATCCGGGTCTCCTCCGTCCGGGATGCGAAACTTCTTCCGGCGGCCATGGCGGGGCAGGACAAGATCGGCTACGTGCGGATCGAGGAATTCGGTGAGAACACTTCCGACGAGCTCGACCACGCACTCGAAAAATTGGAGCATGCCGGAATGCAGGAACTGGTGATCGATTTGCGCAACAACCCCGGCGGCCTGCTTGACTCAGCGGTCGACGTGGCGGGGAAATTCCTGCCGCCGAACGTGGTCGTGGTTTCGACCAAGGGCCGCATGCCGGACCAGGAGCAGGAATTCCGCGCGCGGCCCGGGCGGCAGCATCCCGGTTATCCTGTCGCGGTGTTGATCAACGGCTACAGCGCGAGCGGGGCGGAAATCGTGGCGGGTGCGCTCAAGGATCTGAACCGGGCAATCCTCGTTGGCGAGACGACTTTCGGCAAGGGCTCGGTGCAGACCGTTCAGCCACTCGGCAACGGCGTGGGTCTGCGTCTGACTACGGCGAAATATTATACGCCGAGCAAGAAGACGATTCACGAGGTGGGCATCACCCCCGACATCGAGGTGCCCATCTCCGATGTAGAGGAACGTCGAATCGTGCTCGCCGAAAGCAGGCGACCCTTGTCGCCGGAGGAGCAGGCCGATGCAGCCAAGATGCAGGACCGGCAGTTGGAACGCGCGGTAAGTTCGCTACGCAGCGTCCGCATCTACAACGAGCGTCAGGCGGCAGTGAACGCCGTGCCGAAAACGACCGCTTCCTCCGGCCAGAGTGCCACACCCAAGGCGGCGGATGGAGCAACAACTTCGGGTACATCTCGGTAGTCAGGGCAGCCGTCGTCTGGCGCTCGACGGCTATCTCGGAGGCTCTCTCTTCCCATCGGGGCGAAATCGTCCTACACTAGCGTTGCATGCGTGTTCTGGGTATTGAGACTTCCTGTGACGAGACGGCGGTGGCGCTGGTCGAGACGAATCCGACCACGACCGAAGTACTCGCGCAGGTGATCAGCTCACAGGTAAACCTGCACCGGGCCTTCGGCGGCGTGGTGCCCGAGCTGGCTACGCGCGAGCATTTGCGCAATCTGCCGCTTCTCGTACCACAGGTCATGCAGGAGGCGAATTTGCCGCTCTCGGCCATCGATGCCATCGCGACCACGGAAGGACCGGGCCTCGCTTCGTCGCTGCTGATCGGCCATTCCTATGCGCGGGCGCTGGCCGTGGCACTGTCGAAGCCGGTGGTCGGGGTCAATCACCTTGAGGGCCATCTCTACTCACCCTTCATCGCCAACCGTCGCGCGGTCGAGTTTCCTTTTGTCGGCCTGATTGCCAGCGGTGGCCACACGCTGCTGGTCCACGCGCTGGGCTGGGACCGCTACGTGAAACTTGGTTCGACCGTTGATGACGCCGCGGGTGAGGCATTCGATAAGGTAGCGCGGCTCATCGGTCTGCCTTATCCCGGTGGACCCGAGATCGAGAAGATGGCGATCAAGGGCAATCCGGAGGCCTACGGCTTGCCGCGCAGTTTTCCGGAGCGTGACAATCTCAATTTCAGTTTCAGCGGTTTGAAAACCGCCGTCCGTTTCTTCTTTGAGAAAAGCCCGCAGACCGGTGATCCAGTCTGGATGTACGATCTCTGCGCGTCATTCCAGAAAGCGGTTGTCGACGTGCTTGTGCGCAAGTCAATCCAGGCCGTGGCGCTGGCGCAGACGGGACGGCTCGTCGCCTCAGGAGGTGTTCTCTGCAACAGCATGTTGCGCTCGGAGCTGGAATCGGCCTGCCGCGAGAACGGGATCGAGTTCATCGTGGCCACGCCCGCCTTTTGCACCGACAACGCGGCGATGATTGCCGGGACAGCGGCGGAAAAGCTGGAAGCCGGAGTCGATCCCGCCATCGGCGACGACATCAACCCGAACCTGGATCTATTCTCCCCCGAGCCAAACGGGGACTTCGCCCGCAGCATGAGCAAGGCGATCAAAATCAAAAACCGGCAGAAGAAGGAGACCCTCCAGCACGGAACGGTTCGTGCGCCGGGCGAGATCGAAGTCTGGTGAACCGGCCTCGTTGGGTCCGGCGTTCAGAACGACGCCTGCGCAGGTGAGCCCCGCCCGTTGGATGCTTTCGACAGTGAGAAGCGTGTGGTTGATCGTGCCAAGCTGCGCGCGGGCCACGACCACGACGGGCAACTGTAAATCGCGCGCCCACTCGCGCACCTCGTAATCCGGGCCGAGGGGGACACGCCAGCCGCCGACCCCCTCAATGGCGAGGTGGGAGAAGCGGGTCGCAGTTTTCTCAATGCCGCGATTCAGCGCGGCGAAATCGATCTCCCGGTTCTCGGCCCGCGCGGCAACGAGCGGCGCAGCCGGTTCCCGAAAATGGACGGGATTGATCTCATCGAGGGTGAGAATATGACTTGAAGCCTCGCGCAGAAGTTCCGCATCGCGGCGGTCACCAGTGGAAATTGGCTTGAGGGCGGCGGCATCGCGGCCTCGGGCGCGCCAGGAGCGGACGAGCCAGCAGGTAAACCAGGTTTTGCCGACGTCGGTATCGGTGCCAGTGATGAAAAAACGGGACATGGTTGAGAAGCCTTTTTAACGGAGAGCGGTGCGAAGGCGAGAATCGTCTATTGCCAAGCGGGCGCGGACCATGGCAGGTTTCGGCTGCTTTATGTTCAAGTGGCTCTATGGGTCGATGCTTTTTGCCAAGTCGGACCGTCTGGGGACCTACGCAGCGGCGCTCGCCTATTGCTTTGTCCTGTCGTTGATCCCGTTCCTCGTCGTCACCTTCACCATTGCTTCGCACATGGGGTTCGACCTGAGCGGTGCCTACCAAAAGTTGCTCGCCGATATCATCCCCGCCGACATCAATCTCGCACAGGTCGTCACCACGATCGAACGTTCGTCCCACGGCAAGAATCTGATCACGATCGGCTTCATCTTCGCGCTTTATACTTCCTACAATCTGATGACGCAGATCGTCCGGACGCTCCTCTTCATTTTCGATGATCCCCGCCGCTCGCAGGGATGGGAGTGGAGCCATTGGGTGAAGTCGGCTGTGCTTTTCGGGATCTGGATGGTGCTGCTGGTGGTGATCTCGATCTGCTTTGTCATCACGCCGGTTATCAAGGATCTGCTTCGGCAGTATCATCTCGATTCGAGGCTGTGGACGCTCCCGCTGATATTGCTACAGGACACCGTGGCCGTGGTGGCGGTGCTGGGTGCCTTTTTCCTGACCTTCCTCCTTGTGCCGACGAAGCGGCCCAGCATGACCGCAGCACGGGATGGCAGTCTTGTGGCCGCGTGTGGCTGGATTTTATGCAGCGTCCTTTTCACCACGGTGCTGTCGAAGATGTGGAACACCAACTCGGTCTACGAAGCACTCGGATCGGTCGTGGTCGTCCTGCTGTGGGCGCAGGCCTGCGCGTGGTCGGTTATTCTCGGAGCGTGCTGGATTGTCCGCTTTTCGTCCCGCAGCTGACTTTACGCGTTTAGCTCGACCAAATAAGCAAGGACCTCATCAGCCGCCTTGCGCCCGTCGACCCAGACTTCCTCGATGGTCGAGTCGGTGCGGGAATCGCCGCAGAAGAAAGCGCCGCGCGGCGGATCGGCCCGGTGCCGGAGTTCGGGAACGGAACGGCCATAGCTCCAGCGATGACCATAGGCGGCGGTGCGCTGGTTGGCCGGAATACGCCACAGTTCCTCGTTTTCCATGGCGAGAAGCGGGACATATTTTTCCGGCGGCTCGTTGAGGAATTTTCGGCTGAACTCCGGGGAGGCCTGAACGATGAAAACGGTTTTGTTGCCGATGATCCGCCCCGCCTTGTGATTCTCGCAATGGCTGGAGAGGAGGAAACTGCCCGCTGCTCCCAGGCGGGCATAACATTCGCGCGATTGCCCGATGCCGCCTCCGGAATACTCGAGCAGGGCGGTCAGGCACGCGTCATATTCCGCGGGCGCCTGGGCCAGACCGAAAAGCCGTGCGGCCTGTGGACCCGGCAAAGCACTAACCACGGCCTGATAAGTTTCTCCAAGACAATCGATGCCTCCGGAGCGGAATGAGACCGAGTCGACGTGGGTGTTCAATCGCATATCGAGTCCATGGGAGAAGACGTGCGCGAGATAATTGTTGCCCTGCAGGACGTAGAAGCGCGGCCCGTCAGCGCTGGCCACGAGCTTGTTTTCCGAGTCGTAAATGGGCGAGATGATGGGCCGGAACTGGCGTAACCGCGTGAGGAGTTCCTTTTTGAATTCGGAGGAGCGGGCAGTGAAATACTGCACGCCATGATCCACCAGGTGCCCCTGCCAGAGTCGCGTTGCGCAGCGTCCGCCAACGAAGGGCGAGCTTTCAAAAATCCGCACCTCAACTCCGGCGGATCGCAAAGCCTGGGCACAACTCAGCCCGGCGAGACCGGCACCGATGATGGCAACTGGAGCGGCTTTTTTCACGGCTGGAAGTTATGCGCGAGAGATGGGCAAGGGGCAATATCTTAAAGTCTTAGAGAACTTAGATAAGATGTCATCTTAGGATATCGGTATGCTTAAGGCCGATTATTCAATGAAAACATAGAGAGGCTAATTTTTTTGATTTTGTGACAACTGCCTCTAGAATGGACGCATTATGTTTTGTTCCTCTTTTGTTACCACATCATGGCGCGCGGTTTTTTTTATCATTCTCGCCGCGTTGATCCTTTTTCCGGCTGTGGCGGATGCTTCGAAAGGGGCTTCCATCAGCGCGCAGGACGTGAATGGACATTCCGTCATGCTGAATGGCCCGGGTCATTGCACAGTGGTGATGTACACGAATCCCGATCTGGAGGATGCCTCCCGTAAAGTGACCAAGGCGCTCGATTCGTATCGCTCCCGGTCCGATTTCTCGCTGGTGCGTGTGGTCGATCTGCGCGGTGGCGTGCCGCCTCAGATGCGCGGTATCGTGAAGATGGAGATTCGTAAGGAGCAGGCGAAGGAAACTGCGCGATTGAAAAAGGCAGGAGTCGATGGCGGGGATCAGGCGCCGATTATTCCCGATTTCAACGGTTCGCTCCTCGACGCGCTTGGCTGGGACAGCATCTACGACCAGGTCCACCTCGTGGTCTACGACCGCCAGGGCCGCGAGATCAAGCGCCTGGAGAAGGTGAGCGATCCCCGGCAAGTCACCCGGGTGGTCGAGAGCATTCTGTGATCCCGTTCGCCTTCCTGGCGTTCGTCATCTGGATTGCCTGCGGCCCTGTAGGGGCCGCCGATCCGGAACCGTGGCAGCGGGCCATCGCTCCCCGGGCGTGGACTTTCCCGCGCGATCATGGAGCCCATCCCGATTTCAAGACCGAGTGGTGGTATTTCACCGGGAATCTCATGGACGCCCGGCGCCACTCCTTCGGGTACCAGCTCACGATTTTTCGCCAAGGCATCCAATTTACTCCCGCACAATCGAAAAGCCGATGGGCAGCTCGTGATTGCTACTTCGGTCACTTCACGATCAGCGACATCCCCGCGGAGAAATTCCATATGGCCGAGCGGATGAGCCGTGGCGCCCTCGGCGAGGCGAAGGCCGGAACCGACCGGATGGATGTCGTGCTGGGTCTCTGGACTATCCAGCAAAAGCCAGAGACCGAGAGCTACCGGTTGACGGCGCGGGAAGGGGAGATGGAGATCAATTTGGAGGCGCATCCGCTCAAACCACTGGTGCTGGAGGGAGTGGGCGGGTTAAGCCGCAAGGCGGAGGGCATTGGCGAAGCCTCCTATTATTACTCGTATCCGCGATTAATGACCACGGGGCAGCTCCGCGTGGGTGGAACAACCTACACAGTTGCGGGCTTGAGCTGGTTCGACCATGAATTCAGCACCGGCTCGCTCGGCAAGGACCAGGTCGGCTGGGACTGGTTCTGCATCCAGCTCGACAACAAGGAGGAAATCATGCTCTATGCGATGCGCGACAAGTCGGGCGCGATCGATCCTCGGTCGGAAGGAACCTGGGTCAGGGCCGACGGTACCGCCCAGCGTCTTGAACCGGGCAGCTTTACGATCAACAAGGAAGCGACGTGGCAGAGCCCCTCGAGCGGCGCGGTCTACCCGGCGTCGTGGCGCATCACCGTGCCGGGACACCAAGCCGATCTGACCGTCTCCCCAGCGATGCCCGACCAGGAATTGCGCCTGACTAAAACGGGGGCGATCAGCTATTGGGAAGGCGCATGCTCAATCCATGGCATCATTGCGGGAACAAATGTATCGGGAGTCGGCTACACCGAGCTGACCGGTTATGCTGGATCGTTGCAGGACGGATTGAAGGAATGAAGAAGGCGAAGCCTATTTTTGAAGTGAAGAAGCTGCGCATCGAGCGCGACGCGGTGATTCTCCGCGGCATCGACTGGCGCGTGGAGCACGGCCAGCACTGGGTCATCCTCGGTGCGAATGGTTCGGGTAAGACATCACTCCTGAGCGCACTCACCGGTTATCTTGTTCCAACCGAGGGCGAGATCTGGATCGGTGCAGCAGCCTACGGCGCGGCTGACTGGCGCGAGGTGCGGCAGGCCGTCGGGCTGGTCAGCTCGAGCTTGGGCCAGCGGATCGAGCCGGAGCAGACGGCGCGCGCGGTGATTCTTTCCGGGCATGACGCGCAGATCAATTTCTGGGCCAAGGCGCGTCGGGCGCAGGAACAGCAGGCCGCACAAATTCTGCGTCATGTGCAGGCCACTCATCTGGCTGACCGGGCCTGGCGCTTTCTCTCACAAGGCGAGAGGCAGCGCATTCTCATTGGGCGTGCGCTCATGGCGCAGCTGAAAATCCTTTTCCTCGACGAACCATGCGCGGGACTCGATCCCGTGGCGCGCGAGGATTTTCTCCAGTTTCTTAGTACGTTGGCCAAAAGCCGTCGCGCGCCGACGCTGGTACTGGTGACCCATCACGTGGAAGAGATCGTGCCACTCTTCACCCACGTCCTTATGCTGAGCCGCGGCAAAACACTTGCCGCCGGAACCAGGGCAGAGGTGCTCACCCCAGCGAATCTTTCACGCACTTTCCAAGCGCCAGTCCGAATCCGTCGCGTAAATTCGCGCTACCGGCTGGAGGTGGGCCGTCACGCCGGCTCGTTCAAAGTTCGCAAGGCAACGAAGCGGTAACCGCCGTCTGGGACTTCCGAATTGCATTTGTCTCCCGTCTCAGACAACATCCTCAAGTCGGTCGCCATAATTTATCGCGGGTGTAGTTCAATGGTAGAACGGCAGCCTTCCAAGCTGCACACGAGGGTTCGATTCCCTTCACCCGCTCTCTAAGTGAGCCCAACAAGCCAACCATAGCACCGAGTTGACTGTGCCGTTCCTGAGCCAAAGGCATTTTCTTACTGCTGGCGCTGACCGAAGCGATCACCATCGTCACCAACGTCCACGCTTACTCTGACCAGTTCACCGGCCGCAACATAAGCGGCACCGCCTCAGCGAGCGCATTCAACAGCCCTCATTAGGTGAAGTTTTGACTACTACTTAGTAGATTTAAAATTTATTTTAAATTGTCCTTGCAGAATAACGAACTTTCTTCAAAGCTGCTGCCGACCAGTAGTAACAAGTAGCGATTTTTAGGATTAGAATAAAGGAATAGGGCAACTGTAAATAGAAATATTTGTGGGACGAATATAAATTCCACATTACATAACTTATTGGTTTAAAATAACATACGATTAAATAAATGTTTTTTCAAGGCAAATTTTTATCAAATGCTATTTACGGACGGCGAGTCGAGTAGTCCGGCTATTTAAGAAATTTGCCCTTACTAATTGTGTTTGCAAGAGTATGGCTTTGACTCAAACCCAAATAGCGAAAAAGGGCTTTTTATCATGCCGTTTGGCATGGATGGCTGCTCTCCTTTTCTCGTTTTGGCCTCTGACTGGACAGGCATCTGATCCTGCTTGGTGGAACGCGCGCGGGGCGACCAATAATGCCCTGACGCCGAATGATAATGCGGTCGTTACGCAGGGCCAATTGAAGCAATTTACCGCGAAGGCGGTTGCCGAGTTGAACGCTCACCTTCCGGGCGGCGCGGGCGACAGCCTCAACAATCTCGTCGCGACATGGCATAACGATTACGAAACCAACGGCCAGAATCCGAAGGACTTCGAGGTGATGAACGTGGGCCAGCTCAAATTCATCGCCAACCTGATCTGGCCCCGCCTCATCGTGAAAGGCTACAACGGTGCGGCGCCTGGTTGGCTGGGCATCAATCCCGACACGGATACCGCGCTGGCTACGCTGGGTCAGCTCAAGACGGTCTTCAATTTCGACTTGAGCAATCTGGGTGCGCATATCACCAGCCCTACCATCGTGAATGCCGCCACGGGCATACCCTTCGTTTACGTCATCACCGCGGACAATAATCCAACGGCTTTCACGGCGGGCGTTCCCTCGGGTTGGGCGGTGAATACCGGCACCGGTGTCATCACCGGCACTCCGGCCAGTACGGGCGTCATCAGTTTTGGCATCACGGCAGGCAATGGCACAACAACGGGAAGCGCCACTCTGGTTATCAACGTCCAGACTGCTTCGACGGGGGATGTGGTCATCAATAGCCCCTCGTCGGCGACGGCCACGGTTGGGACCAATTTTATCTATCAAATCACTGCCACCGGCTTTCCCATCTCCTTTGGGGCGTCGTCATTGCCCAGTGGCCTGAACTGTGATCCTTTTACCGGCATTATTAGCGGCGTGCCGACCACGACCGGGTCGGCCAGTATCGGGCTGAGTGCCTCCAACGGCACCAATACGGACAGTTCGCACTCCCTGGCACTAACCATTTTGCCGGCTTCCTCAGGTGGAAGCAGTGGCAGCAGTCCTGTCCTGCGCGACGTGGCCGATGTGGCGACAGTTGGGCTACCTTACAGCTTCACCTACCAGGCTGGGGGCATTCCGGCGCCGACGTTCAGCGTGACGACGGGGAGCCTGCCGCCGGGACTGAGTCTTTCCTCGGCTGGGGCGATTTCCGGAACGCCGACAACGGTAGGAACTTACATGGGGAAGGTAAGCGCCTCTAATGGAATCGGCGCGACCGCCTCGCAGGATTTCACCATCGTGGTGCAGCCGGGAGTTTCGCTGGCGATGACGGCGATGTTCAACTTTGAGCCAGTCGGCGTGGCTTCTCCTGGCGGCAACTGGAATACGGTCATCGGTTATTCGACGAGCAGCTCGATCACTAATGCAAGGGACTTTAGTTCGGGAGCGGCCACCGGCATTGGACTGAGCATCACCTCGGCCTTCACCTATGCGTCCAATTACGGAGTGGTGAGCACAGCGCTCTATCCGTCGCCGGTCCAGAGCTATGCTGCCGCGACCACCGGCACCGCCGCAGTCACCTTCAGCGGTCTCAATCCTTCCGTCTCCTACAATCTTACCGTCTTCGGCAGCAGTACGTCCCAGACCGGTGCAGGCAATTACACCATTGGAACCACCACACTGGCTCTTGGCATCAGCGGTAATACCAACCATGTGGTGACATTCATCAACGTGGTTCCCGACAGCACGGGCCACATCGTCCTGACCGCGTCGAAGGGGACGATGTCCAACAATAACAACATCTCCGTTCTTGGCTTGAGCGCCTCGGCGGCTGGTGCGCCGGTCATCACGAACGGGCCTGCCCTCAACGCGACGGCGGGGACGTCCTACAGCTTTACTTATACCGCGAGTGCGTCCCCGTCGGCGACATTTAGCGTAAGCTCCGGCCTGCTTCCACCCGGGTTGAGTCTTTCTTCCTCGGGAACAATTTCCGGCACGGCGACCTCGACCGGAACTTTCAACGGCAGGATCAGTGCCAACAACGGCGTGGGTTATCCTGATAGTCAGCCCTTCAGCATCGTGGTGCAGGCATCCGCCTCCCCCACTGCGGTGGCGAGGTTCAATTTCGCCTACAATGCCACCAGCCTTGGCAACTGGAACTCGGTGACTGACTGGGCGGCCGGCGTCATCACTAACGCTAAGGATTACAACACCGGTGCCTCGTCGGGAATCGGCCTAGCAGTCTCCTCGTCCTTCACCTATGGCCAGAACTACGGCATCGCGAGCTCGGTCCTTTATCCCGCGCCGATCCAAACCTACGCCTTTGCCACCACCACCTCCGCTACGCTGACGCTGAGTGGCCTCAATCCGTTACTGACGTATGGCCTCACCATTTTCGGCAGCAGCACGTCGCAGACCGGCGTCGGCAATTACACGATTGGAACCGCTGTGCACACTCTGGCGATTAGTAACAACGTCAATACCACGGCTTCCTTCAGCAATGTGGCCCCAGACAGCGCGGGTCGCATTGTCCTGACTGTCGCGAAGGGAACGCTGACGAGCTACAACGACATCTCTGTCCTCATTCTCTCCACGACTGCTCCCCCATCCGGTGCCCCTGCCATCACGAACGGCCCCGCTCCCGGTGCAACACTGGGCACGGCCTACAGCTTCACCTACACGGCCACCGGCACACCGACGCCGACCTTCAGCCTCAGTTCCGGCAGCCTGCCCGCGGGACTGAGCCTCTCCTCTTCGGGTACGATCTCAGGTACACCGACGGAGGTGGGAACGGCAGTCGGCATCATCCGTGCCGCCAACGGGGTCGGTCTCCCAGCGACGTCGGGCTTCTCCATTGCCATTTCCCAAGCACCGGCCTTTACCAACGGTCCTCCTCCCGCTACCGCTTTAATAGGAAGTCCCTACGGTTTCGCCTATCATGCGGCTGGTTCTCCGGCGCCCACCTTCAGCATCTCCACCGGCAGCCTGCCTGCGGGGTTGAGCCTCTCTTCCTCGGGTGTCATTTCTGGAACGCCGACGAGCGCCAGCACGTCGACGGGCACGGTCCGGGCCGGTAACGGAGTCGGAACTGCTCCCACGCAGAATTTTTCCATCGTCGTCCAGAATCCACCGGCATCCTCCTTCATCGCCCGGTTCAACTTCGAGCGGCCCAGCGTGGCGACGCCCGGGGGCAACTGGAATACGGTTACCGACTGGGTAGCGGGTTCTGTAGCCAATGCGAAGGACTTCAATACCGGCTCGACCACCGGCGTTTCGCTTCACGTGACCACGCCCTTTACCTACGGTGATGCTTACGGGACAGCCAGCACGGCTCTTTACCCATCGCCGGTTCAGACTTATGCCTTTGCGACCGCCAGCGGTGCTCACACGGGGGCGGTAACTCTCGCGGGACTGAATCCTGCCACGGTATACAACTTGACGATTTTCGGCTCGGAAAGCGGCGGCTCCGGGATGGCCAATTACACCATCGGCGCCGCGACCCTGCCGATGGCCTTGGGGAACAATGTTTCCAACACGGTCACGTTCCGCAACGTCCTTCCTGACAGCTCGGGGAACATCATTTTGAGCGTTACTGCCGGCACGGCTCATATCGGCGATCTCAGTGTCCTTACTCTCAGCCCTTCCACTCTGCCTGGCCAGGCTCCCTCGATCAGCAACGCCCCAGTGCCCTTCCTGGCCACTGCGGGTCAGCCGTACAGCTACAGTGGCTTTGCTGCGGGCATCACCGGCGCAACCAGCTTCACCGCCGTGGGCTTGCCCGCAGGACTGACGATCGGCAGTTCCACCGGCATTATCAGCGGGACAGCAACGGAATGGGGTAATTTCAACGTCATCGTCACCGGCACCAATACTTCCGGGTCCTCCAGCGCCTTCTTCACCCTTGTCGTCGCACCACCCTCGATCTCCATCACCAGTCCGGCCATCGCCAACGGAAGCGTGGGGAGTGTTTTTTATTATGCCATTAACGCCACAAATGGAGCCACCAGCTACAGTGCCACTGGCTTGCCAAGCGGCTTGTCGATCAATACGGTGTCGGGAGAAATCACTGGCACGCCCACGACGGCGGGAACTTCCTACGCGACTCTTCGTGCCTCGGATTTCACCCGTACATCGATACCGTTCACCCTGACGGTGATGATTACAAGCGTCCCGCCGGCGGTCATCACCAGCGCTCTAACGGCGTCCGCGACAACGGGATCGTTTTTCCAATATGCGATTACGGCGACGGATAATCCCACCAGTTATGGGGCGACCGGAGTGCCGGCAGGATTGGCAGTCAATTCGACGACAGGCGTCATCACTGGAATACCGACGGTGCCCGGTATTTACACCGTCGGCTTGAAAGGTGTGACGACTCAGGGAACGGCGACTGCCAATCTGTCGCTGGTTGTGACGAATCCAGGTCCAGCTATTCCCGTCATCGTGAATCCGGATATTCTTTACGTCACGCAGGGAGTCTCTTTCAGCTATACGATCGCCGCGACCAATTCGCCTTCAAGCTATGCCACGAGTACACTACCTGCAGGATTGACTCTCAGCGGGGGAGTCATTTCCGGAACTCTTAGTACATCGGGCGCCTACCCGATCACTATGACGGCGCACAACAGCCTGGGTGACGGCCCCACTGTTTCCATGGTCATTGCGGCCATCAAGTCCAGCGGCACGCCCCTTGCCGTAACATCGGAATTCCAGGCGGGGGTAAGCCCCAGTACCTTCTATCAAAGCGGTTCGGCTACGCTTAAGACGAACGCGGGCCTGGATGGCATCACCTCGGGCGGCCTGACGACGGGTAATCCGGGAACCGGCGGGGAGGTCGATCGTGCGCTGGCGAGCTTCAATCTTTCCGACTTGCCTCCGGATGCCAATTTTTCGGTGGGAACCCTAACGCTTTATTGCTCACCGAGCTCAAGCTACAGCAGTTCCACGACGGTCGGTGTTTATCGGGCCGCCTCCGCTTTTGTTCCGGGATATGCGACGTGGGGTCAGAACAGCATGATTTATGGCAGCGGTGCGACAGACGGCAGTATTGGCAGCGCCACATCGTGGGGCTCATTTTCGCTCGACAGTATGTCGGTGAATTCTTCCGTGACCTCGTCGTCGATCGTTTCAGGATCCAACCTGCACGATGCCCTTGCCGCCAGCTCCACGTTGAATCTCATGCTGCTCGATGCCGGAGTCGAGGCGAATCCCACCGGGGCAAAAAAGCTCAGTTATTTTTCGGACGAAACGGATCTCACGGTGGCGAATCATCCCAAGCTTTCCGTGGGCTACACCACTCTGGCTCCGCCCGTTATCCTGCCTTCTTCCACTCTGTATGTTCGTGAGGGGGATGATGTCAGCCATGCGATTCACGTGCTTAATAATAGCGGATCGGTGACTTTTAGCGGCTCGATTTCTCCCTCCGGTTCGGGCTTGTCTTTCAGTGGGGGCGTCATATCGGGAACCGCAGACACGCCGGGCCTTTATACGCTGACTCTTTCGGCGGCCAACACCAATGGAACAGCCACAGGAACGATGCAAGTGGCCGTCGGCACCGATCCTTTTCCGGTAACTTCGGAAGTTGATCTGACGGTAACGGTGGGAACATCTTTTAATGACACGACATCGATCCCCAGCGCCTTGGGTGTCACTCCCTATACAGATGTAATATATACTACTACGACGGGCTTGCCTCAGGGGTTACAGCTGGATGCCAAGACGGGCGCTATTACAGGTACTCCAGTGCATGGAATCACCAGTCCTTTTAACGCAGCTGTTTATGTTGAAGGATACAATATCACGGTGGTCTTCACGATCGTGGATTACGGCGATCCGGCCATCACCAGTTCGCCCACGGTTACGGGAACCGTGGGAAGTTCTTTCTCCTTCACCGTGACTACCAGCGGCGTTCCCAATTACATTCAGGCAGATAACCTGCCGCCGGGACTGACCATGGGGGCTTCGGGCATTGTGACCGGAACATCGGCGGTCATTTCGGGCACCCCGACGGTAGCCGGTACTTCGCCTGTTTACCTGACGACCTGGGGCGATCAAGGACAGACGGCCTCCCAGACTCTGGCCGTGACTATTCTGCCTAATCCCGCTGACACGACGATCAATTTCCAGGCCGGTGTCTCTCCGACTTCAGGTTACACGGCTCCTGCGGTCAGAATCGTCAGTGATTCCGCGCACACGGGCTATGCCACCACGAATTACAATGGGGAGACAACTCTCCCCGTGGGCCGGTATAGCACGACCGGGTTAGAGCGCGGTTTGCTGGCATTCGATCTTTCCGCCATTCCTTCCGGGGCGATCATCACTGGCGCGACTCTAGCACTAACCGGCACGAGCGGTGGTAATGGAGGGTGGGTCCAGATTGAAGTTCATCAGTCCGGCCAATCTTTCAATCCGGCCACGGCTACTTGGAACGCCAACAGCGCCTATGCCTTGGCGCCTCTCGCCTCTCTGCCTGTTTATTCATATACTTCCGGTGCCCAGACATTCACGGGCAATGCGCTTTTTGCCGAGGCGCTCAACCAAGCTCATGCCGATGGAGGACCTGGTGTTATCTACCTGACTCTGGTAGCGCCAGCGGCTGAAGCATCGTCGTACTCCGGATATGTGAATTTTCTCATCAACAACACTTCCACGCCCAGCCAAAATCCAAAGTTGACGGTGACTTACACTATACCTGGGGTCACGCAGGCTCCTGTCGTCACCAGTGCGCCGGTAGTCACGGGGACCGTTAACACGGCCTTTACATACACGATCACGGCAACCAACAGTCCGACCTCATTTTTGAAAACGGGAACCCTTCCTCCGGGTTTGACACTTCATTCTACGACGGGGGTCATCGACGGAACTGCGAATACCCTGGGGAGCTATGTCTTCACGGTCGGCGCGGCGAACGCTACCGGGACCGGCAGCCAGGAGGAGACGTTCAACATCGACAGCGCCACTCATCCGGATGATCTCAGCATTCATGCTGGAGACCATCAAGTGGGGCAATACGGCACCTTCTTGGCCAATCCCCTGGTGGTGCTGGCCAAGAATGGCGGAACCCCTCTGCAGAACGCGTTGGTTACTTTTACCACCGGTCTGAATTTGGGTGGTTTATCCACGTCGAATACCGGCACGCCAACACCACGCAAGACCCTGACGGTGCTGACGGATGCCAGCGGTTACGCGACGGTTTATCTGCAATTGCCTCCTGCTGTGCTAACCATGACCGTTACGGCCACGGCAGCGGGGACAGGGCAGCCGGTTACTTTTGTGGAAACATCGGCGGTGACGGCGGGACAAAGCAGCGATCTTCCCATCCTATCCATCCTGAAGGGCGGCGGACAAAGCGGCGCAGCCAACGCAGTGCTCACCAAGCCCATTGTCGTTCAAGCCATCGATGCCGAGGGTAAACCCTTTGATTCATTGCCTCTAAGCCTTTATGTGACCGACGGTGGCGGCAGTATTTCCCTGTCCTACAGCTCCAGCGGTACGGGATACAGCGCCTATAGTTCGGGAAGTCCCCTCACAACCACGACCAACTCCCAAGGCCAGGCTTCTATTTATTTGAAGCTGGGACCGGGAGGGCTTTCGGGAACTCTAAACAGGATCAAGTGCACGTCCACATCGGGCACCGTCCACCCGTTCATTTACCTGACGGCATTTACCCAGGTGTTCGGAGATACTCCGGATCCCGGCGGAAACGGCACCTGGCAGGCGGATGCCGGGAGCACTCCATTGACTCCTCCCACCGGTCTTACGATTACGGTGCCCGATTATAATAGTCCAGGTGACGTGACCTTGACCTGGAGCAGTTCCGCAAGCGCCATTTCATTCCTGGTTGAAAGACAGATTAGCGGCAAGGGATGGACCACGCTTAAAACTCCCGGCAGTACAACCACCACGGATAGCGGGCTTCTGGCCGGTCAACGCTACGAATACCGGGTCAGCGCCCTGGCCGGAGGTTACCAGTCCGCTCCCTCGGCGGTGGCTTCCTACGAAGTTCCCCTGATCAAAATGGTATCCTACAAGAGTATGAGTTACGAATACAACGACGACGACGACGATGAGGAAAACTGGTACCATGCGTGGGATGAGGATTGGTTGCCGACCACCATTCCTTCGGGATATCTGGCGGCTGATTTGCCCGATATAAGTCCTGGATATACTTTTGACCGGGATCAATCGGATCACGAAAGCGAAATCACAGCGGCGCAATATAAATTCACCTTCAATCCTTCCATCGGTCCTCAATTCAAATGGTACGTCATCCGGGATCCCTATGATAATCCTTCCGGCAATAAACCCCACGAAATCTTTCAAGAGCAAAGCACGACGGCGCATAGTGGGGACAGTGCCGTCTATACCATCTATCCTTATCCGGGACCGTCAAATCGCGGCTGGTACTACCTTGCCTTGAAGCCTGTGATGGATGTGGTGGATGCGAACGGAAATGCTCCGCTTGATCCGTATGAGAAGAGCACGGTCGGTGCGGAAGTAACCATGGGTGCCAGCGGGGCGGCATATTTCACGGTGGATAATTTATCCAGTTATCCCAAAGGGACCTATACCCTTTCTTACAATCCCACTTACTTCACTCTCTATGATGAAAAGGGTAACACCGTAGGCGCTGGGCAGACTTTCAAGGCCGGGGACAGTCATTCCTTTAAAGTTGTGGCCAATCCAGGCGCCGCAGATGGGTCCATTACCACCGTGACAATGACGCTCAAGGATCAGGACGGTTCTGTGGTCAATACGGATACGTGCCGCTTTATTGTGCAGAATCCTTTCGACCTGACCATCCCGGTTGAAGAGGCGGCGGGATCTCGCTATCGCAAGATCGCGCTTAACGGATTGCCGATGCCGGATGAAAAGCCCCAGCAGTCGGCTGAGACCGACCAGGAGAAGGAAGAGACCTACGTCGATGCCCTGACGGTTGGGCTGCACCACAGCACGACCGATGTGTACCTGCCGGTTTCGGGGAGTGACTTTGCCATTTCAGCCCGGCGGAATTCCCGTTCCCAAATCTGGAATACGCGCAACGGCCTGCGCCCCCACGAGGAACCGGATCTTCCCTTCGGCAACTGCTGGAGCAGCAACCTGGCCGCCAATATCCGTATTGTCAGCAACAGCGATCCCAAGAAAACGCAACCCGACCAGGCTTATGTCACGGATGACACCGGATCGGTTCATACATTTTATATCTGGTATAAGAACGGCCAAAGGAAGTTCTTCCCCATGCCGAGCGCCCAGAACGAGCAGTCGACGCCCAATCTGGAGAGTCTGACCGAGGATGATACCGCCCTGTCGGAGACTTATACGTTCAAGCGCGAGTTTGGCAGCACCCTTATATATCGCGGAGTGCAGGTTGATCCCACCCAGGGAGGCAATTTGGTCATTCAGAATGACCGGACTCTGGGCAGTAATTATTCAACCACCAATCATTATGCCCGGTTGATCAGCGCCACGGATCGCATCGGCAACACCATCAATTACACGTTTAACGGTGCCAATACCCTGATCCCCTCGACCATTAGCGTGGCGAACCAGCCGGACATCAAGATGTACATCAAGCAGCAACCGGTGTCGGAAGTCGTGAGCGGCTCCACGGGGACGCAAAGCGTTATTACCGCCATCTGGGATGCCAACAATAATAAAACCACCTTCCATTACGTGGCGTCGTCGAGCTCGGACGGTGACACGAAGAGCTGCGAATTGAGCTATGTAACGGCGCCCGATAGCACAACCACGCATTACACCTACAACACAGTGAGCGAGCCGGACCTGACGCCCCACGCGAAGACAGATCCGGGCAGCGTCTATTCTTACGAGGATATTGCCTCCATCACGGATCCGCTAAGCCACACCTACGCGTTCACCTATGCGATGGATCGTTCCAAGGAAAACTACATGAGTAATACGGAGGTCTACACGGGTTATTATATCCGCTCTGGAATACCGCGTAATATTTCTTCCGTGACACTGCCGAACGGCACGATTTCCACGTTCGATAACAGCCATTCCGCGGTTTACGTGATGGGTTCCGGAACCATGACGGTGGGCGGTCAGAAGCAGGTGGTGGTAAAGGATGCCTCCGGTTTTGTTCGCACCTATAATTTCCCCACCTCCGATGCCCAGGTTATCAATCTGCCGCAATTCCCCGACATTACGGCGAATAGTGCCTCGGCCACCAAGATTGTTGCCTACAAGACCATGTCGATCGACTACGGGACCTTTGGCCACGAAACGTTCCAGTTCAATCTTAATGCCGGCATGGCGCTCACACAGATCACCGACTTGAGCGGCAACATCACTCATTTTTACCAAACCGATGCCTGGTCTGCACCGAAGGATTATTTGAGCATCTTGGCCGGAGCCACCTTCAATGGCTATTATCCCGATCCGACTTCACAGGTCGATGCGCTGGGGCACACCAAGTCGTTTGTCTATACCAGCGCATCGCGGATCATGACCGACGTGACCGACGAGCGGGGCAACAAGACGCACTATGATGTCGACCCCTTGGGACGGCGGACAACGGAGAAGAGAGAGAATTCCAGTAGTCAGGTAATGGCGGAGACCGATTTTGTTTACGGCAATCCCAAGTATCCCGGCTTCATCACCAAGAAAACAATGCAGAGCCAGCTTTTTGGCGATTCAAGCGACGCAGTCCCCTTGGAAACACAGTATGTTCCTGATGCCAATGGACGGGTAGCACAGGAGATCGTCGATCCGGGCACCTTGCATCTGGTGACCACCTACACCTACGACGCCAATGGCAATAAGACCTCCTCGACCGATCCGTTGGGCCACACGACCTGGTTCAACTACGACAGCCGCAATCACCTGATCACCGTGACTTATCCGGATGGCGCCCAGAAGCAGATGGTCTACGACTATCGGGGCAACAAGATAATCGAGTACGACGAGAACGGCCTCGCCACGCTTTATCAGTACGACTCTCTCAGTCGCCTGACAACCCAGGCGCGGGACATGAACCGCAATCGTTCGCTCGATCCATCGACTGATTTGGTGACATCTTTCACCTACAACGCTGTCAATTCGAAGCTGACCACCACCGATCCGATGGGCGGTGTCACCACCATGACTTACGACAGCCTCCAGCGGGTCACGCAGGTCAAGGATGCGCTCAATAACGTCACCCAGTTCACCTACGGTATCAACTCGGGTGGCAATGCCTTCGACAGTTCTTCTTTCAAGCCGACCCATACGGTCGATCCTCGCGGTTTCACCACCGACGTTACCTACGACGCGCTTTATCGCCCCATTCGCAAGGCAGTACAGTACGATGCAAATGCGCCAGCTTCCGCGACGACAACGTTATACGATGAAGTGGGCAATGTGACCCGGGAGACTGATCCACTCGGCAATCAGACCAGTCATACCTACGACGCGCTTAATCGCCTCAGCCGGACCACTTTCGCGGACGACACCTCCGGCAACCAATCCTATGTCGAGTACTCCTACACTTCGACGGGCTTGAAGTGGAAAACCTACGTCAAGAACGGCGGCGACGGCATGCATACGGACAACGATCAGACCACGACGACGATATTCGACGGCGCGGGTCGTCCGACATCAGTCACCCAGCCTTCTGTCATCTACGATACTTCCAATCACAGCGCGACCCCGATCACCTACACCTACTACGATGCCGCGGGCAATGTCGTGGAAACCAAGAATCCACTGGGCAACATCTGGGATTACACCTACGACGCGCGCAACCGCAAGGTGCAGGAATTCGGGCCAGCCGTCATAGATAAGGATCCGGCGAACACCGGCACCACCTATAACACCAGCGTCCGGCCCGTCCACACCACGATCTACGACCAGGCGGGACGGGTCATGGGCGTCCGCGATCCGCGTGGCGCTGAAACCGACACCACCTACGACGACGCCAATCGCGTCACCGACGTCGACGCCCCCTCCGTGCCCGTGGCCGGTGGCAGCCCCGCCCGTCCCAACACCCATTCCACCTACGACAAGAACGGCAACGTCCTCACTCTCCGCGATCCCAACACCCACACCACCACCAACACCTACGATGCTCTCAACCGCCTGACCAAGACGATCGACGCCGTGGGCAACGCCGTCAAATCGACCTACGACGCGGTTGGCAACAAGATCGTCGTCTCCGACGGCAACAACCACGCCACCTCCTTCGCCTACGACGGTCTCAACCGCAACACCCAGGTCATCGACGCGGCAGGCAAGGTGACGCGGTACAAGTATGACGGGCTCAACAAGACCCAGCGCATCGACGCGCTTGGGCAGATCACCAGCTACTTCTACGACTCGCGCAACCGGCTCGTGACGACCTACTACGGATCCAACGCCGCCGCCAATTCGCAGCGCAACTACACCTACGACAAGATCGGCAACCTCACCGCTGTTACCGAGCCCTCCAAGACCGCCGCCAACGTCGCCTACTCCTACGATCTGCTCAACCGGATCATGACGGAAACCTCCGCCGCCAAAACCCACACCTTCACCTACGACCTCGCGGGCAACCGCATCCAGACCATCTACGGCGGCACCAACCGCACCATCACCGGCACCTACGATACGCTCAACCGCCTCAGCTCCATGCAGGACCGGACTGCGGCGGAAATCACGGGCAGCAGCTCGGGCCGTCTCACCGCCTACGCCTACGATCTCAACGGCAACATCGTCGGCAAGACCCTGCCCAACGGCAACGTCATCAGCGAAAGTTACGACGCGCTCAATCGTGGGATGGTCCTCGGGGCGGTCGTGACCACGGGCAGCGCCTCGCTCTACAGCTACACTTACCACTACGACCTCGTCGGCAACGTCGCCACTATCGCCGAGACCTACACCTCCGGCCTGGGCAATCGCACCGTCACCAACACCTACGACGCCGCCAACCGGCTCAGCGTCGAGGCTGTCACCGGCAGCTCGCCCACTCCAACCGGGACCTCCACCTACACCTACGACCACGCCAACAACCGCACCGCCAAGGTCGTCACCGGTACGGGTGCCACCTCCATCAGCTATAGCTACAACTCCCTCAACCAGCTCACCAGCTACAGCGATGGCACGCGCAGTGTCGCGCTAACTTACGATTACGACGGAAACCGCAGCACACGGGTCATCACCGGCGGCAGCGATAACGGCACCGACACCTATAGCTACGACTTCGAGAACCGCTTGATCAGCCTCGCCAAGGGCACCGCCGGCTCGACCGGCACCTATGCCTATGGCTACGACTATCGCACCCGGCGCATCGTCCGCGACGAATCGGCCACGACCGGGGGCACCTACACCGGCGTCGTCTTCAGCGGCGGCACCAGCGTCCAGGAATACGACGGCACCGGAACGCCGACCCTCACCGTCGAATATCTCCGGGGCAGCGACTACGGCGGCGGCATCGGCGGCATTCTCTACACCTATCGGCCCAGCGGCTCGGTTTACAGCTACACCCACGAAGACAAGCGTGGCGACGTCATCGCCAAGACCGCTGCCACCACCGGCACCGCCACCTACCAGGCCCAATACGAAGCCTTCGGCAAACGCCCCGCCGAACACGGCAGCA
>Ga0105237_10002120_pt1 | contig 25043 bp, 24 predicted proteins | sample KBSC24metaG_FD_81520 | JGI IMG/M metagenome (GOLD analysis project Ga0105237, IMG submission 81520) | Corn rhizosphere microbial communities from Kellogg Biological Station, Michigan, USA - KBS C2-4 metaG | ecosystem: Host-associated > Plants > Roots > Rhizosphere > Soil | place: Michigan, USA...
AAGTGTAAAAATACGTGGGCCACGGTCGGCATTCCTGCGCGGAGCTGCCGCTTTAGCCATTTCATCGAGCTCTGCATCAGTATAGCGGGACAGGTCTGGTTTTGTACCGCGGTTTAGTTTGCCTTTGGTATCAAGAATTACAATTTTACCGCCCAGTTTTCCCTTATATTGATCCAGGTCGGTAATGGTATCTGCTTTGATTAATACCACATCACCTTTAATCGGCCCGTTGGTACCTGATGTCCAGGCTTTGGGAATCGCTATGATCGCGTGATAATAAGGTACGGTGATGGCGGCATAGTTTTTTTGAACCTCCCAGCCTTTACCAAATTTGCCCCAGGGTTCCAGTTTGGCATTGGCCAGGCCCCAGCTTTTCAGTTGGTTTACCGCCCAGTTTTGCGCGCGTTTTAGTCCGGGTGACCCGGCCAGGCGCGGCCCGGCAACATCGGTAAGATAAAAAGCGGTTTCCATTACTTTGGAGTGTTTCAACCCCTCTTCGCGAATCTTCTGTACAGCCGCAGCATCGGGGGCTTCCTGTGCCAGCGCGTTGCCTGCCAAACCAGCGATAATAAAACAGGAAAATAGTAGTTTTCTTTTCATTGCAGATCAGTTATGTTATTATTGAGTAAACAAACTTATTTATTTAAAATCACAATATTTTAAGCCTGTTATTAACAAATTTGTTACAAGATTATTTGGATTATCTTTGAACACAACTCCATAATTATGCTCAAATCCGCTGTACCCATATTAGCTTCGCTAAACGAAGAAGAAACGGTTAAATTCTACACCGAAAAATTAGGCTTTACTTTCCACTCCAGTTGGGAAGGATATTTGATTTTGAGTAAGGACAAAGTGTTCATCCACCTATGGCCCTGTAATGACGCTGAGGTTGCCAAAAACACCGGCTGTTATGTAAACGTCACTGATATCGATAAACTGTACGCCAAATATGAGCCCCTTGGCGTGGTTCATCCCAACGGCAAACTGGAAGAAAAGCCATGGAAAATGAAGCAGTTCAGCATCCTGGATAATAACGGCAACATTATCCATTTTGGAGAAGACATGGATGCGGATTAATTGATCAGCAATTTATACCCTCTGCCGTGCACGTTGATGATCTCCACGCTGGGATCATCCTTTAGATATTTGCGGATCTTGCTCAGAAAAACATCCATGCTGCGGCCATTGAAATAATTATCATCATGCCAGATATTCAGCAGGGCCTCCTCCCGGGTAAGCACTTCGTTTTTGCGCAGGCAGAGCAGGCGCAGCAATTCCGCTTCTTTGGTTGATAGTTTCTGGTGATGGTCGCCAATGGAGATCATTTGCTGAGTGTATTCAAAATCATATCGACCAACCTTAAAGTGGGTTTGCTTTTCCTCTTCGCTTTTCTCGCTGTTATTTACCCTTTTCAACAAGGCGTTTATACGCAGCAGCAGCTCTTCTATTCTGAAGGGTTTGGTAATATAATCGTCCCCGCCCAGGTTAAAGGCCTGCGTTTTATCTTCGATCATCCCTTTCGCGGTAGCGAAAATGATGGGCACCTGGGCGTTAAATTTCCTAATCTCTTTCCCTAATGTGAAGCCATCTTTTTTAGGCATCATCACATCCAGTATCAGCAGGTCGAAATTTTGCTTGGTAAATGTTTTCAGGCCTTCTTCACCGTCCTTGCATAAAACCACTTCAAATTTACCCTTTAGCTGCAGATAATCCTGTAGTAGCATGCCAAGGTTCGGATCATCTTCAACAAGTAGTATTTTTTTCATGATTTTAGATTTAGGTGGTGTGGAACTTCAATTCGAATTCCGACCCTTTTTCTTTTTCTGATTTGACGCTTATGGTACCGTTCAGTCTTTTTACTATGGTGTTAACATAACTCAACCCCAGGCCAAACCCCTTTACATCGTGTAAATTCCCGGTAGGTATGCGATAAAATTGTTCAAATATTTTCGACTGCTGGTCGCGGTTCATTCCAATCCCTTTGTCCGCTACGCGCAACACTACTTCGTTATTCTTATTGAATGTACTGATGGTGATCTCGGGCACATCCGGGCTATACTTTATCGCGTTATCTATCAGGTTATATAGCACATTTGAAAAATGCATTTCATCAGCCTCTATCATGGCGTTTTCAGCTTCAAGGCTAAGGTTAGCTACCACCTGGTGCTTTTGCAATTTCAGCTCCATGCTATCCAGCACGGTGGTAATCATTTCGTTAACATCCAACTGTTTAATATCCAGCCTGAAATCGTTTTTTTCTATCCTGGCTATATTCAGCACACGTTCGATATGGCTGCCTAGGCGCTGGTTTTCCTCAAAAATAATATTGGCAAGCCTTGCCACACGGCTTTTATCTTCTGCGATCTCCTGGTCCTTCAAAGCCTCGCTGGCGATCATGATGGTCGACACCGGCGTTTTAAATTCGTGGGTCATGTTATTGATGAAATCCATTTTCATCTCAGAGATCTTCTTCTGCCTGATAATGGAGAAAATCGTATATCCAAAGCAGATGATTAAAACAAACAGTAAAGCGCCCGAGGTAGCCATAGATGCTGTCATTTTAGCCAATATCCATGAGTTTTTTTGAGGGAACGATATTTTGATCTTACCGGGGTCATTGATCACCTCCTTGCTAAAGATCGACACCTGGTAGCTGTTTGCGGGTACGATCTCTGCCTGTTTATCACCTGAATAACTTGCACTGGCAAAAATGACGGAATCACCGTTAAAGGTACTTACCGAATAATTGAAATCCTGGAATATCCCTTTGTTATGCAATTCAAACCGGAGTAATGAGTCGATCCAGAAGGCGCTCAAACGTTTAGATAGTGGCTCATCTGATTTTTGATATTCATAAGCCAGGTTTTCAATAACATTAGATTTTACGGAGCCTTTTTGTACGTGCTGCATCGAATCAGCTTCCAGCATTTTTTTCACCTCGTTAAACCGGCGTTCACTCTTTTTTCGCTCCTGTTCACGCTGCCAGGCGGCATTGATCTGTACTACGGGTATTACCTGCTTGCCAAATTGCGGATCGGGGTAATCTATATAGAGCGTATCGTATTTATGCAGTTTCATCGGCTTTCTAACAAACGCGGGATTAGCTGCTCCCCTGACTATTTTGGGGTCTGTCATACGCTGATGTATAATGCCAAACTCATCCGTGTATTCTTCATATTTAATATGCAGGTTTAATTGACCTGATTGTGCCATATCAAAAAGTTCATCCTCAAAACGGTTGTTTTGCAATACCTTTTGCAGACTATCACGCAGTAAATTTAATCGCCTTTCACGGGCTGTCAGGTGTTTTTTTACGGCCACAGCCAGGTGCGCTTTCACATCATTATTTACCGGTGTCTTTACATAGACCTTATGAACCTGTACTGCTGTTTTCTGCTCGTATTTCTGATCAAAAAACTGTGCTTTTTTATTTAGAAAGTTCATTGCATCCCGCTTGGCGAGGTTGGATACCACATTATTTAAGGCATCATTAACCGAGCGGTCAAAAAGATCGGATTGCATTTGATAGGCCTGCCGCAAAAAATACAACTGCATGGACATCACACCTAAAAGTGCAAAACCCATTAGTCCGATTATTAAGCTGATACTTTTCTTTCTCATGCCAACAACAAAAATATTTTAAATAAGCTCAGAAAGCTTGCATTTAACAATTTTTAACACATTGGGGCCAAGATTTAACATCTTGATATCTAATTGCTTGTTAACTTTGATACAGTCAAATTTAATCAATATCGCATGAGAACTCATCAAAAAAAGCCAGGTTTCGAATTCATTTTCGCGTTAAGCCTGATCGTTATTATGGGCTTGCCGCCTTTTGTTTTTGCCCAGGACACTAAAAATACAGAGATCAGGATAGCCAATGGCGATACGGTGATCAACGGGAAAAACATCAAAGAACTTTCTCCTGCTGATCGAAAACAAGCATTAAAAGACATTGATAATTTAGGCGAACTGGGGGGCAATAATGGCAACGGCAAGCATCGGATCGTAATCAGGAAAAGGGCGTGGGATGGCGCGATGGCCGATCAGTCCCGTTTGCCGAATGACAGTGCCGGCAGGTTCTTTAAATTCAAGATGAACAGGATGGGTGATGGCGACTCGACCTTTAATTTTAATTACAAAATGGATGGCGACCGGAACATGCGTTTTGACGACCGCAATTTTGCTTTTAACGAACCGCGCCATAGGATGAACATGGAATTCCGGCGCAGGAATACACAAAGCTTTAACTACACCAACACCGGCACTGACGGCATCAGTACCAACGTAAGCTTCAGGGTAAGCGACCCCTCACCTGAAAAATTAAAAGAGATGGGCGGCAACGAAAAATCCGAACTAGAACTCAAAGATCTTAACCTGGTGCCCGAATTTTCATCAGGTAAAACATTGATGCTCTTCAGTCTGCCATCGCATGCAGTAGCCGAGGTGAAATTAACCGACCACGACGGTAAATTGCTATGGAGCGATAAGGCCATCAATGGAACCTTTAATAAAAGTTTCGCGCTTGGCTTAAATGGTATTTACTTTTTACAGGTAAAACAAGCAGGTAAAGTGGCCGTGAAGAGAATAATTAAGGAAGAATAGTTTGCAGTTTTGAGTTCGCAGTAAGCAGTCGATATTAAATAAAAAGAGCTTTCCAATTAGAAAGCTCTTTTTATACGGTTTACTGCTAACTGCCACCGGCAACTGCCAACTGATTTAGAACGGCAGATCGTCCTCATCAGGAGCAGAGCTTATGTCTGCAGGAGGCGCGTATTCCGGCACCGTGTTGTTATTAGCGCCGCCAAGCACGTTTATTTTCCACAGTTGCATAGAGTTAAAGTAGCTCTTTTTGCCTGCCTTGTCGGTCCATGGGCGGCCCTTCAGGTTAAAGAAAACTTCTACATCATCGCCAACGCGGATATTGTCCAGCAGGTTACAGCGGTCCTGTATGGCTTCAAACTTCAAATATTCGGGATACTGAGGGTTTTCTATATATTCAACGATCAGTTCTCTCTTTTTCAATGACTCAGTAACCTGAGCGGTAGGTGATACCTCGTGTACTTTACCCTTAATTTCCATAGCTTATCAAAATATTAAAAATGTAAAGTTAATGGTTAAGAAATTAAATAGCGGTTATTTAATTCATAAATTCGCCAACTTAATTATGCAAGTTTTCCACACTGAAAGTAAAATCATCATTACCTGCAACAAAAGGCTGTCGGCCTACCTGCAGCAAGAGGTTGAGGAATTAGGGTTTAAACCCATACGCGTTTTCCCAACCGGCGTTGAGCTTAACGGTACTGTAAATGACACTGTAGCGCTGAACCTGAACCTGCGTTGCGGCAGCCAGGTGCTCTACCTTATTAAAAGCTTTGAAGCAGCCGATCCGCAGGCCTTGTATGATGGCCTGGTTGAGATAGAATGGGAGAACCTGATTGCTTTTGATGGCTACTTTTCTGTCACATCTAATGTTAACAATGAGCATATCCTGACACCGCTTTACGCCAATGTGAAGGTGAAGGATGCCATAGTGGACAGGATCAAGGCAAAAAAAGGTATCCGGCCAAATTCAGGGCCCGAACAAAATAAAGTTGTGGTTCATTTATACTGGCAGGACGATAAGGCCGAGATATTTTTGGATACCTCCGGCGAAACACTGGCCAAACATAGCTATCGCAAGATCCCGGGCAAAGCTCCCATGCTGGAGGCTCTAGCTACATCCACCATAATGGCTACCCATTGGGACAGGAACAGCACGTTCATCAACCCCATGTGCGGTTCGGGAACACTGGCAATTGAAGCGGCTTTACTGGCGACTGATAAACATCCCGGTTTGTTCAGGATGAATTTCGGCTTTATGCATTTGATGGGGTACGAAGAAGAAGTATTTTTTGTAGAACGGCGCAAATTGAAGGATAAGGCTAAAAAAGAAATTAGCTTTAAAATCATTGCTACCGACCTGTCAACCGATGCAATTGACATCGCCCAAAAGAATGCAAAAACTGCGGGCGTAGAACATTTAATAGATTTTAGCGTTTGTGACTTTGCAGACACGGTGGTGCCGGAAGAGCCGGGTATCATCATGTTTAACCCGGAATATGGCGAACGTCTGGGTGTGCACAGCAAACTGGAAGCCACCTATAAACGCATGGGTGATTTTATGAAGCAAAGCTGCCGCGGTTACAGGGGTTACATATTTACCGGCAATCCCGACCTGGCAAAAAAAATAGGATTGCGCGCCGAACGTAAAATTGAGTTCTACAACGGTAAATTGGATTGCCGCTTACTGGAATATCAATTATACGAAGGGAGCAAACGGGAACCTAAAGAAGCAGATATATAATATCGAACACTGAATTTTGAATAACGAATGCAGAATTAACATTTCTGACTTCAATATTCGATGTTCATTATTAATTAAGAATGAAAAAGACCATATTATTATCCATAGCACTGTTTATATCAGCCTGGTCAATGGCCCAGCAGCAGCAACTGTCGTTCCCGTTCCAGGGTGGCAGCCAGATCATGACCCGGTTCTTTAAGGACAGCCTTAACGTTTCGCCGGAAATTGTTAAAAGCAGGGCGTCAGGGGTAGTGGTCTTCAAATTCACTGCCGACGAGAAAGGCATCATCAAAAAAATGGTGATGTATTATGCCGACGACGCTATTTTGGTTCCGCCTGTTATTGACGCGTTGAAAAGATCGAGTCATAAATGGATCATACCCGATAAAGAAAAGGTACATGATTTCATTATTACCTTCTCCATAAATTTTAACCCTCCGGCAAAGGTTGATGCATTCGACCAAAAAGCGGTTTACCAGTTTAACACCCATAAAAAGCCGATCCTTTCTATTAACCAGGTTCCCCTGGATATGGCAACGCTGCTGCCTACCGTAGTAGTTAATTACGATCTGAAATAGCCAAAAAGGCTAAGCATCTCCCTGTAATTTTGATTAATGTATTATGCCGAATGTGTGGCATAATACAATTTATTCTATAATATTTTTTCTAATGAAAAAATTTATTTAACTTGAACAAAAAACCGAATGCCTTAATATATCGTATAGTATTTACAATTGTGATGCTAACAATATAAAACACAACATATGAACGAGACTTTGGATCTCAAAATAAAATCTGTCGCTGCTAACATCCGTAAAATACGGGAGCATAGAAATTACACACAAGAGTACCTTGCGGCTAAATTGACTATTTCTCAAAATGCCTATAGTAAGATTGAATTGGGTTATACAAAAATAACCGTTGAAAGGCTTTTCCAGATCGCTATTATATTAGAGGTCGATCCGGTTGATCTTATCAACATTGCCAATAATAAAGAAATCTCGTTTTTGAATATCTTAATTGCATCAAATCAATAATCTATTTTTGCACTTCAATTGCAACAAATGGACCAGGCTTTAATTATTGAAAAAACACAGGATTTCGTACGTAAAACATTAGCAAATGCTGAAGGCGGGCATGACTGGTGGCATATCCACCGGGTTTGGATAAATGCCCGGCGCATAGCCGAACAGGAAGAAGCCGATCAATTGGTTATTGAACTGGGCGCATTGCTACATGATATTGCCGATGCTAAATTCCACAACGGCGATGAAGAGATAGGCCCCGAAACTGCCGGTAGATTTTTGAAAAGCCTGGATGTCGATGCTGAAACCATTACCCATGTGCAACAGATCATCAGGCATATCTCCTTTAAAGCAAGCTTTGATAAGCCTGCATTTCATTCAAAAGAACTCGAAATAGTACAGGATGCCGATCATCTGGATGCCATCGGCGCCATTGGTATCGCAAGGGCATTTAGTTATGGCGGTTTTAAATGCCGCGAGATTTATAACCCGGAAATTGCCCCCAATCTGAACATGAGCAAGGAGGAATACAAAAAATCTGTAGCGCCCAGCATCAATCATTTTTATGAAAAGTTGTTATTGCTGAAAGATAAAATGAACACCACAGCAGGTAAAGCAATGGCTGAACAACGCCATCATTTTATGAAACAGTACCTGGAACAGTTCTATGCTGAATGCAATTTATAATTCCAACATAACCCTTACGCTGATTTCATAAAAATTGGAAACTTCAAAAAGCAACAACTCAATTGCCGAGCAGAACCTGATTGATAAAAATATCAATCCTACGGCTATGCGCATATTGGTGCTGGGCTTCTTGTTAAACAGAAACGCGGCGATTAGCCTAAGTGATATTGAAAAAGGCCTGCACCCGGCAGACCGGATCACGATATACCGCACATTAAAGACTTTCGAAGAAAAAGGCCTCACCCACATAATTGATGATGGCACAGGCTCGCCCAAATATGCTTTATGTGCAGATGAGTGTAATACCAATGAGCACCATGATCTGCATGTACATTTCTTTTGCAACTCCTACAAAGAAACTTTTTGCCTGCCCGACTCCAAAATCCCTGACGTGATATTACCCGATGATTTTGTTTCTGTCGAAATGAACCTGGTGGTAAAACCTGGTGGTAAAAGGCGTTTGCGCCAAATGCAGAAATTAATGCAATACCATTGCATCGGTTAAAAACCTTTTTTTGTTAAAAAATTTATTGAATCAAATACATCCCAGGAACAGAAACCATATGATATTTCATAAATCTAATAATAAATTTAGGCATATCTAAAATTATTATTAGATTTGCCTAACATTAGCAAACAATTATTGTTAATACAGGGTTAACAATAAAAACCCAATGTTTGCGAAAGCAGTCGATTATGAAAAAACTCCTACTTTTAATCCTATTAATATTTGTTGTAAACTTCGCTTTTGGCCAGGACACGGTAAAGCAGCAGCGTTTCAATCTGCACTTCCAACAGACGATAATTACACAGTATAAGCCGGCATTCAGCGCACCTTACAGCGGATTAAATAGCCTGTCTACACAGTCGGAAACACAAACTTCCATAACCTCCAGTTTGTTTGGCGGGGCAAGGTTATGGAAAGGTGCTGAGGCATATTTCAACCCAGAAATATCAGGCGGAGCAGGATTAAGCAAAACATTGGGTGTGGCAGGCTTTCCAAATGGCGAAACCTTCCGTGTGGGTGGCGCAGAGCCAAAGATCTATATAGCCCGGCTTTATATTAAGCAAAATTTTGAATGGGGAACCGAAAAAGATACCGTAGAAGATGATGCCAACCAATTAGCCGGACTGAAAAGCAAACGCTATTTTTCCCTGGCGGTTGGGAAATTTGGCATGGCCGATTTTTTTGATGGCAACAACTTCAGTCACGACCCCCGTACCCAATTTATGAACTGGGCGCTAATGGATAACGCGGCCTGGGATTACCCCGCCAATACCCGTGGATATGTATTGGGTGCAACCGCTGAACTGGGCCAACCCAGCTGGACACTGCGGTTCGCTTTCACAATGGTAACTACTGAGGCTAACGGGGCGGTTTGGGATGCAAAAATCGGCAAAACAAATACGCAGACAATCGAATTTGAAAAAAGATATACTCTATCCGGGCAAAAGGGAACAGTACGTATCCTTGCCTTTACCAATAACGGCAAGTTCGGTAACTACCGTGATGCGATCGCGCTAAATCCAACCGCACCTAATGTAGATACAACTCAGGCCTACGGGAGACATAAATATGGCTTCGGTATCAGCGCCGATCAATACCTGACCAAAGATTTCGGTGTATTTGCCGAATTAAGCTATAATGACGGCCACACGGAAACCTGGTTTTTTACAGAAATCGACCGCTCATTAAGTTTTGGCGGCGTACTCAAAGGCACTTCATGGAAACGGGCCGATGATGAGTTAGGGCTGGCATTCATAGCTAACGGTCTTTCAGCCGATCACCGCGATTATTTAGCCGCAGGTGGTTACGGTTTTTTGATCGGTGATGGCAGGCTGAATTACTCACCTGAGCTGATCGCCGAGCTATATTACAAGGTAAATGCCTTCCAGAAGAAATTCTGGCTATCGCCAGATTACCAGTTCATCCTTCACCCCGCTTACAATGCTGACCGTGGACCGGTAAATGTGTTTGGCATCAGGGCTCATGTGGAATTCTAATGCATTTTTAAACTTACGAAGTTTTGAAAACTTCGTAAGTTTAAATTTCATTGAACTATTTTTTTCAATAATTTCTTGTTTGAAACTTCCCTTACAATATCTCTTAAAATTTCTTCTAGCTTCGTTGATTTGGCCGTCATGTTATATTGATAATTAATATTCAACTGCTTTCCTGAAGTTGCTTTTTCGAAATCATGACCATCAAAATGTTGTTTAATATATTTTTTACCTATAATTATCATAACGTCCTCGCGTGATGAGTGATCCACCAACACGGGAAAAACCTCTCGCTTGCCATTTAATAACTCAATGATCTCGAAAGGCTTGATTTTTTCGGAATCAATTTTGGTTTCGTTTCGAACATAGAACTGCCACAGTTTATCAGCATTGATATTAATTGGGCTGTAATCAGCACACTCGTTTTGTAAGGTAATATAGCTAACGCCCTTGTACTTCCATAAAAAATAAACATTAGCACGATCTGTATGGATACAAGTGGTATCCATTCCGGGCTTTCTAATTATAAATGCTCCCGGGAAATAAGATTGATAAGTAAGTATTGAATCGATGCCTTGATTTTGTAACTTAATAACAAACTTATTTACAACACTATCATTTGCCGGATAATCCTGCGCAAAACAGTTGGCAGAGAAATAAAAGCTTATCAAAGCAATTAAAATTATTTTAAAGGCAAAGTTATTTCTCATGTTCAAACGCTTCTATTATTCTGGCAAATCCAAATTCTTCCTGTTCCATTAAACTAATTTGCTTGTTTCCAATCAAAGGTCTGATTTGATTCCACTAATGTAAAAAATAATTAAGTATATATTATTATGCTTAAATCCCCGTTTATTTGCAATTATGAAGAAATATCTTGCATCGATCTTATTATTATTTACCAATATAGTTGCTTTCGCCCAAGTAAAACATACGGTTACCAAATCAACTGTTACCTTCCAGATCAAAAATCTTGGACTTAATACAAATGGTAGTTTTGGTGGGTTTAAAGGAGATATTCAATTTGATCCTGCTCACCTCGATGCCAGTTCTATTACTGCTTCTGTGGATGTGAATGCCATAAATACGGACAACGACACCCGTGATGAACATTTAAAAAGCGACAGTTTTTTTGATGCGGCGACGTATCCTAAAATCACCCTCAAGTCGGTTTCATTCAAACATAAAAGCGGCAACAATTATACCGGCACCTTCAGTCTGACATTAAAGGACAAGACCAATCCGGTTGAAATACCTTTCTCTTACAGTGAAACGGGGAATTCAGGCGTGTTTAAAGGCAATTTCAAAATAAAACGCACCGATTACGGCGTTGGTGGCAGCAGCATGGTGATGGGAAATGATGTGACTATTACGATCGAGGTGTCCGCCACCAAATAAGATTTGATCCCTCACAATTTATTAACCATATCTTAACATCAACCCAACCTTTAACAGGCAGGTAATCACTTACAAATCGTAACTTTACGGTATGAAATTGCGTGTCCTGGTTTTTATTAATGCCGCGGCGGTGGCCGTTACGGTTTCGGCAGTAAATTATTATTTTAAACATAGCTGGTATGATGTAGGGGTTACTTTTGTATTGACGCTTACCATCAGCTTTGTAACTTTTTATATCCTGCTCGAAAAGTATATCTACTCGAAGATCAAACTTATTTATAAGCTGATCCACAACCTAAAATTAGGCCGCGACCTGCGTGATGCCCTGGGTGAACATGTAACCGCTGACCCCATAAACGATGTGGAACAGGAAGTGAAGGAATGGGCCACACAAAAGAAAGGCGAGATCGATGACTTACGCAAACAGGAGAAATTCAGGCGGGATTTTCTGTCAAACATTTCACACGAGTTTAAAACTCCCCTATTTGCTATCCAGGGTTATATCGACGCCATCATAGATGATGAATTTGAGGATAAGGAAATGGCACAGCAGTTCCTGGATAAAGCCTCAAAAAATGTGGATCGCCTCAGCTACCTGATCAAGGACCTTGACGAAATATCCAAACTGGAAACAGGGGAAATGCCCATCAACTTTACGAGGTTTAAGATAAGCGAACTGATCAAAGAAGTATTTGAATCCCTGGAGCTAAAAGCAAAAGATCACCATATCAAGCTTGTCTTCAAGCAAAAGTATGATGAGCCCATCTATGTAAATGCCGACAGGGAAAAGATAAGACAGGTACTGGTTAACCTGATCGACAACTCATTCAAATATGGAAAAGAAGAGGGAAGCACTTCGGTGAGCCTGTTCGAACTGCACGACCAGGTATTGGTTGAGGTAACCGATGATGGTATAGGTATCGAAGAAAAATACCTGCCCCGCTTGTTTGAACGTTTCTTCCGTACTGACACCAGCCGCTCACGCCAGATCGGCGGCTCTGGCCTCGGCCTTGCCATTGTGAAGCATATCATTGAGGCTCACCAGCAAACCATTAACGTACGCAGTACTGAGGGACTGGGATCCACGTTTGGCTTTACTTTGCAAAAGGCCAAACAGGCACTGCCATTTCCGGTGATCCCTGTTTTAAACCCGACTTTAAAGAGTTAACATTAACTTAACATTGTAAACTTTACCTTTGCAATAATTTAATATTAGAACGAACTATTCCGACCCAAATACTATAATATGTCACTAAACAGCATCTTTCAATATTTTGTACCAAAAGACAAAAAGATATTTTTTCCACTATTTGAACAGGCAGCTAATAATGTCGTTGCGATGTCGGTTGTTTTGGTGGAAGCCGTTAATTCAAATGATTTTGCAAACCGGGAAGAGAAGTTTAAACAGATAGATAAATTAGAGAATAAGGGTGATGAGCTGACCCACCAGATCTACCTGGAACTGGGCAAAAACTTTATTACCCCTTTCGACAGGGAGGATATCCACTCATTGGCAACGGCTATTGATGATGTGGCCGATTTTATACAAGGTGCCGCCAACCGCATGAGCTTGTACCGGATCGACGATTTTAATGAGCACATCCGCAAGCTGTCTGAACTGATATTACAAGCCAGCCAGGATCTGGAAAAAGCGGTGCGTGAGTTAAAAGATCTGCGTAACGTTCGGGCTATCGCTGATTCATGCATCCGTATAAATAGTGTAGAAAACCAGGCCGATTATGTTTTCGATCGCGCGGTTGCTGACCTGTTCCTGTATGAAACTGATGCGATCCGCCTGATAAAATACAAAGAAATATATGCCGCGCTGGAAACTGCTACTGACAGGTGTGAAGATGCCGCAAACGTTATGGAATCAATTTTAGTTAAAAACGCCTAATCGCAATAAATGGTAACCTCGTCACTTGTTGTTGTAATTTGCCTGGCGCTCATATTTGATTATACAAACGGCTTCCATGATGCCGCCAACTCTATCGCGACCATCGTATCCACCAAAGTATTAACCCCTTTCCAGGCGGTGCTGTGGGCCGCTACCTTCAACTTTATCGTATTCTTTTTCATCAAAGACCACAAGGTAGCCAATACCGTATCCAAAATAGTTGTTGAGCAATATGTAACAATCCCAGTATTGCTGGCAGGGCTCATCGCCGCTATCAGCTGGAATTTGATTACCTGGTGGTTTGGTATACCGTCCAGCTCCTCGCATACGCTGATAGGCGGGTTTGCCGGCGCAGGGATAACCAATGCGCTATACCTGCATGCCCATCCCTTTGCTGCAGTTAATATGAGTTACATCTTAAAGATCGTAGCCTATATCGTGGTAGCGCCGTTTATGGGCTTGTTTATCGCTTATTTCGTTACCATCATTGTATTGCATCTCAGCAAAAACTCAAGGCCATCAACGGCTGAAAAATGGTTCAAAAGAATGCAATTAGTTTCCTCGGCTGCATTAAGCTTTGCCCATGGTGGTAATGATGCGCAAAAGGTAATGGGTATTATTTACGTAGCGTTGATTGCTTCAAAGGTGATCCCTTCCGGCAGCCATATGCCCGATTGGATACCACTGGCCTGTTATTCGGCTATCGCCTTAGGCACGCTTTCAGGTGGCTGGAAAATCGTAAAGACGATGGGTTCGCGCATTACCAAGATCACTCCTTTAGAGGGTGTGAGTGCTGAAACTGCCGGTGCCATTACTCTATTTTTTACCGAGCGTTTTGGCATACCGGTATCAACTACACATACCATTACAGGCTCTATTATTGGTGTCGGCCTGACCAAGCGCTTGTCTGCCGTCCGTTGGGGCGTAACCATCAACCTGGTTTGGGCCTGGATCATCACCATACCAGTTTCTGCATTAATTGCGGGCGGAGTATTTGCCATAATGCGGGCAATAGGCTAATTTTACCGCACTAAATCATCCATACCTATGAAAAGAGCATTTTTATTATTGCCGTTGCTGTTTGTTGCTTTCACATTGTCGAGCTTCGATAATAAGCACGTTTTAAAACCTGTTCCGCAGTCTATTCCCTCAACCCTTGATATCGGCAAAGCCCTGAAACAGGCGCTACAACAAGGTACCGCTAAGAGTTCCGACCAACTTTCGGCTGTTAACGGTTTTTTTGGAAATGCAGCGGTTAAAATTCTGTTCCCGCCTGAAGCAAAAAAGGCAGAAAAAGCTCTGCGTGGTTTGGGGTTGAATAAGCTTTGTGATAATGTGATCCTGTCGCTCAACCGTGCTGCCGAAGATGCCGCTAAGGAAGCCAAGCCCATATTTATTGATGCCATTAAAAAGATGACGCTTCAGGATGTAACCGGGATATTAACCGGTAAAGACAATGCAGCCACAGAATATTTCAGGCGGACTACCACTGTCGCGCTGGCAGCAAAATTCAAACCGGTAATCAAAGTAAGTCTCGACAAGGTTGGTGCCACCAAATATTATGGCGATGCGGCAGGTGAGTACAATAAGCTTCCTTTTGTAAAGCACATGAACCCGGACATTTCTGATTACGCCACTCAAAAAACGATCGATGGCCTGTTTGTAGAGATTGCCAAAGAGGAATTAAACATACGTAAAAACCTGCCTGCGGCACGTTCAACTCCTTTATTGCAAAAAGTGTTTGCATTTGCAGATCAGAAGAAAGGCAATTGATTTATCGATAGCCCTCATCATAAACCCTCCCCGTGGTATAAAATTTCTCCCTATCGTCGGGATGGCATGATTAAATAATATGGTAAAAATGTGTCCCTTTACTGTACCACAATGCCACCTGTGGCTACTCCGGTATAGTAGCCATCGGTAAGCGTTACCGCTGTACCGTTTTTCCAATAGGTGGCCCCCTGGGATGCATTACCTACCACATACACATCGCTGCCTATCACTGCAATGGATATCGCGTTCGCCTCATCTTTGCCGTCACTAAGGTTTACCGCTACACCGTTTTTCCAGTAAGTAGCCACATAGCCTACATTGCCTACCACATAAACATCGCTGCCCACAACCGCCATAGCAGTTGCTTTTGCATCAAAAGCATTTTCATAGTTCTCAGTCCCAACCTTTACCGCTACCCCGTTTTTCCAGTAGACGGGTCCGTTATCTAATTGGCCTGTCGCATACACATCACCGCCTAGTACTGTAATAGAAGTTACATACGCAACGCCCGCAGGCTCAGTAAGATTTACCGGTGTCCCGTTTTTCCAGTAAACGGCTACTTCCGAAAACCCAACGGCTATCCAACCCGCTACATAGACATCGCTGCCTGCTACTATAATAGCATCTGCCTCTGCAAAGGTTGTACCATCAGAAAGCTTTATTAGTGTCCCGTTTTTCCAGTAGGCGGCAATAGGAGGTTTTCCACCGGTATACATATTACCCGATACATACACATCGCTACCTGCTACCACAATGCCAGTTGGTGTCGCAAACATACCGTCGGTAACTTCTAGACTTTTTGGTGTCCCATTTTTCCAGTAGACGGGACCAGTGGTTGCTCCCTTAGTCATCACACCAGCTAAATAGAGATCGTTGCCTGCTATTGTAATAGCAGTTGCCACTTCATGAATGGAGCTGTCGGCACTAAGCTGTACCACTTTCCCATTTTTCCAATAGACGCCTACACCAGATATAATACCTGCCACATAAACATTGGCACCTTTAGGTGAAGGTGCCGGACTTTCTTTTTTGCTGCATGCCGAAAATATTACCATTGCAAGCAACATATAAAACACTTTCTCTAAATTTTTCATAGTTATAAACGCTTTAAAATCGTAAAAACAATGCTTAGTACCTATTCTATAAATGATTGTGGTGTTACACGCTTTTTAATTTTTTCATAAATCGCTTTACCCGAAACCCGCTTGTAACTAAATTATCCCTTTTACTGAAAAACGATACCCGTCGCCATTACTCCCTGATAGCCGCGATCACCAAGGCTTATTGCTGTCCCATTTTTCCAGTAGACGGCTTGCGTATCAGAACTATTAGATGCATTAGATATATAACCTGCCACATACACATCGCTGCCCGCCACTGCGATGCCAGTTGCCTTTGCGGTACTTTTGCCGTCACTAAGTTTTACCCGCGTTCCATTTTTCCAGTAGGAGGCTACAGCGTATCTTCCGTAGATTGACCCGTTAGATAACCCGTCAGATATGTAACCCGCCACGTATACATCGCTGTCCACCACTGCAATGGCAAGTGCTTCTGAGGTATTATACAATTCGTGAAGTGGACCATCAGGCCCAAGCCCTACCGCATTCCCGTTTTTCCAGTAGGTGGGTCCCTGACCCTGGACATATCCCACTACATAGATATCGCTGCCTGCCACAGCAATGCCATAGGTTTGTCCCAGGATAACGTAACCATAATCGGGATCAGTAAAGGTTACCGCTATCCCGTTTTTCCAGTAGGTGATTGCATCATCTACAGTGCCTGCCACATACACATCGCTGCCTGCCACGGCAATACCAACTGCCTGTGCTTCGCTGTTGCCATCGCTGAGGTTCACCTGTGTTCCATTTTTCCAATAGGCAGCCACATCGTGTGTCCCGTTATATACCCAACCGGCTGTATGCACATCATTGCCTGCTACTGCAATAGCAGTTGCCTGTGCGTCGCTGCTGCCATCGCTAAGGTTCACCTCTTTCCCGTTTTTCCAGTAGGCTGCTACCTTGTGTGTCCCATTATATACCCAACCAGCTACATACACATCATTGCCTGCTACTGCAACGGCATTTGCCGCTCCCCGGCTGCTGCTGCTACCGACAAGGTCTACAGCCACACCATTTCTCCAGTAAGTAGCTACGTTATCTATACTACCCGTTACATACAAAGCAGGGCCCTTAGCCGGCGGAGGGGAAGGCGCGGGAGATTCTTTTTTGCTGCATGCCGTAAATATTGTCACTACAAGGGGGATACAAAATACAATTTTTAACTTTTTCATAGTTTTGTCCTTTTTAATTGTAAAACAGAAGCAGAGAACTAGATGCAGAAAACTACACAGGTGAACGTCAATGGGGTTATTTGACGTTTATGGAATGATGTAACAGGCTTATTATCAAATTTATCTCTTTGTCTTTTCTTCCGGGGTTTTTATTTAATAACTTTTACGCTATAAATAATTTTACTGTACCCCTTCAATCCATAGAGCATAAATCTTGTTAAAGATAATAATTAATTAATAATTAAAATAGAACTTTCAGATAGTGAATATTATTGAACTGCAACGATATAGCGACGTTGAATATCCGGGTAAACGAGCGTATATTTCGGCAAGGTGCACCAAATAAAATATAAGCACTAAATTACTATTATACCCGGATTCAGATTTGAGAGGGCTAAAACTTCACATTAAACTTCACCTCATGGGCCCGCCCGTCGGTTGCGCCGATCCATTTTGGGCCATTTTCTATGAGGTCGATCGCTTTCTGGTCTGCCACTTTACTCAGGCTTTTGCGCACCTTAAAGTCGCTGAAGTTGCCGTTGGGATCAACCGTAAATGATAGCCGTACCCTGCCGGTTTTGCCATCGCTTGATTTGGCATTTTCGCTGATATATTTTTTGAAAGCCGGCCATCCATCCTTAGGCTTCGGATCGTCAAATGGGGCATCGTTGTCTTTATGCACTGTCGAATAACCCGTGGTCACCACCTCGTTAAGCGAACTGCTGTTTGGCTCCAATACAATATTTAAGGAATCCTTATTGTTGATGCTTACATTTTTGGAATTATAACCGATATAGGCGACCGCGATGGTCTGATCGCCACCTACGTTCCTCAATACAAACTTGCCTTCAACATTGGTAACCACGCCGAAATTAGCACCCTTTACCTTTACCGTAGCACCTACGATAGGCTGACCGTCATCCTTGCTAATTATTTTGCCAGTAAGTACTTTACCCGACACGGGAGCGCCTGGATTGATAGAAGCCGGGCTGCCATTAATCGCCTTTTTATCCTTTGAAGCATACTTATTGGTTACCACCAGGTCATTTAATGCCGGCGAATCCTGCCGGGGTTGATATCTTGGTTTATCCAGGCTGGTTTGTGCAATTTCCGGGTTAGGCGGCAGGCCCATTTTAGCTAGTTCGGCATTATTGTTCGGTTTTGCTTTTTGAGTAAAGGTTACCCCCTCTGCCTTAGTTTTTAAGGGCTGATCTGCATTAAATGATCTCTTAGCCACCACATTCGGACTAAGATAGCCAACGCTTGTGCTATCCGCTACTGATCGCCCCGCAAACGCCTTTCTTACAAATAATGCCGTGTCTATTTTTGGGGGCACATTCTTCAACTGGTCTGTACTTTTATATTCTTGTGGTTCGACTGCTGCCGGCGCGCTGTTTGCATCCGCTACCATAGCCTCTTTATCTGCTACGGATTGCTTAGCATTATATTTGGCTGCGGCTGGGGCGGAAATAGTTGGTGCAGAATCTCTTTTCAGCAATTGTTTTTCTGCCGGTTTCTCTTTTACTTCAGACTTTACCACCTCGGCGGTTTGCTGTGGCTTTGCCGGTTGTTTATTGGTGATCATCCACATGCCTACACCTAATACGATTAATATTGATGCCGCTACGGATACCGGCACCCAGGGGAACATTCGCTTTACCTTTGCTTCGGTGCGCTGTTGCAGGCGGTTAGTTAGGTCGGCAAGGTTTGCTTTTTGATCGCCTTTCGCCCGTTCATATCCTTCCAGAGCATCCATCAGCATGGGGTCATCTTGCGCACGCCGTTCCAGTTCGTGCATGGCACGGGCGTCAAGCTCCCCGTTAAGGTACTTCCTGATCTGCGATATGTCTTTTTTATTAGGCACGATTTTTTTCCAGGCAAATTTTCAGGTTACGCTTCCCGTTTTGAATATAACTTTTCACATCATTCAGGCTAAAACCCGTCAGCTCGACGATCTCTTTATAACACTTCTCTTTTAAATAGAATAGATCGACGCTTTGTTTTTGTCCCGCGGTTAACTTCTCCATACATCGTTCCAAAGCTTTAAGGGCTTCTTCTTTGTTGTCGTTATCAGGATGCAAAAATGGGGTAAATTCCATAACCTCATCCAAAGAAACTTGTTCCATCTTCTTTTCCGACCGCAACTGCATCAAACAATAATTACGGCTCAAAACATACACCCAGCTACGGAACTGCTTCACTTCGTGCTGTTTAACTTTTATTATCAGCTCCTCAAATATCGCCATCACCGCATCTTTTGAAGCTTCCTCGTCCTTCAGATACTTCAGGCATACCCCATAGATCAGCGCCATATATTTTTCAAAAAGCTTACCTAAAACCGCCACGTCACCGCTTTTGCGGTAATCGTCCAGCTGCGCTTCGTCGTCTGCAGGTGTGGTTTTAACTGGCCTTTTAAAAAAGTTCATTCGGGGTCACAAAATAATTTTTTTTAACGGTTTATGGAAATGCGAAGTTCTGTGCATCCTTAGAGAAAAACCAACGAAGATGAAAAAGCTGATATTAATTACTTTGATCGTTGCCGCGCTGGCAGCATTCAAGTGCACCGGTACCCGCCACATTACCGGGACCGTATTTGCGAAAGAAGATGGATTGCCCATACCGGGCGTAACCGTAAAGGTTGACGGCACCAACATCGGCACCCAAACCACTAACGCCGGAAAGTTCACCATCGATATGCCCGACGGCAACACCAACCTCACCTTTAGCTATGTAGGCTATAAAACACAAAAGATAAAAGTTGGCAAGGCCGATACTTTAAAAGTTTACATGGTGGCATCTAACAATAGCCTTGGAGAGGTCGTAGTTACCAAATCGCTGGGGATTGCGAACAACCCTCCTGTAGCTAATGGTTTAGCTGCGACTTTACCCGGAGTCGCTTCCAGCCAGAGTGTTTTGCAAGAGCGAGCCTACGGTGTCGCCGTTACGAGTAAAAATATAAAGAGCTCTGCCCAGTTCAAAAGCAGTGCCGCAACTTCGGCTGGGTATTTTAACCCTGCTCAAACAAATGACGAGAGTTACCAAACTATAAAAGAAAACACCTTCAGCAATGCTAAGGACAATCCCCTCTCTACCTTTTCTGTCGATGTGGATGCCGCATCCTACAGCAATGTAAGGCGTTTTATAAACAACGGCCAGTTGCCCCCTGTAGATGCCGTCCGGGTAGAGGAAATGATCAACTACTTTAAATACGACCTGCACGGGCCTACCAATAGCGACCCCGTAGGTATTAACACCGAACTATCTTCTGCCCCATGGAACCCAAAACACCGCCTGCTGCGTGTGGGACTGAAAGCAAGGACGATCAACATGGATAAGCTCCCTCCTTCCAACCTGGTGTTCCTGCTGGATGTATCCGGTTCTATGGCCGAGCCCAATAAGCTTAACCTGGTGCAATCGTCTATGAAAATGTTGGTAGACCAATTACGCCCGCAGGACAGGGTAGCCATTGTTACCTATTCCGGCGAAGTGGGATTAAAACTGCCCGCCACCCCCGGCAGCGAGAAGCAGAAGATAAAGGATGTGATCGACGGACTGTATGCCAGTGGCTCAACCGCAGGTGGCGCAGGCATTAAAATGGCTTACCGCATCGCTCGGGAAAACTTTATGAAAGGCGGCAACAACCGTATTATTATGTGTACCGATGGCGATTTCAACGTAGGCGACAGCAGCGACGGCGATATGGAAACGCTGATCACCCGCGAACGCAGCAGCAACGTACCCCTTAGCATTATGGGCTTCGGGATGGGTAATTATAAGGACAGCAAGATGGAGATACTGGCTGATAGGGGCAATGGCAACTACGCCTATATCGATAACATCACCGAGGCGCGCAAAACCATGATCAGCGAGTTTGGCGGCACGCTGTACACCGTGGCAAAGGATGTAAAGGTGCAGGTAGAGTTTAACCCCGCTAAAGTACAGGCTTACCGTTTGCTGGGTTATGAAGACAGGCTATTGGCCAAAGAGGATTTTAATAACGACAAAAAAGACGCTGGCGATATGGGTTCGGGGCATACCGTGACTGCCTTTTACGAGATCGTACCGGTTGGCGTAGCCGACGATTACAGCAGCAGTGTAGACCCATTAAAATACCAGAAAACCAAGCCTGCACCGGCAGCAACAGGCACATATTCGGATGAGTTGATGACCATTAAGTTCAGGTACAAACAACCCAACTCCGACCAAAGCAAAATGAGCCTGGTGACGGTGAACGACAGGCCCGTAACGTTCAACAGCACATCGGTAGATTTCAGGTTCGCCTCAGCCGTGGCCGAATTCGGGATGTTACTGAGGGGTTCGGAATTTAAACAAGGCAGCAGCTTCGACCAGGCCATCAGTATAGCAAAAAGTGCGAAGGGGAATGATGAGGATGGTTACCGGTCGGAGTTTGTGCGCCTTGCCGAAAGCGCTAAGTCACTGGCAGGCAATAACCCGATGATCACTAAGGAATAATTCTTTTATAGCGAAGGGTTTCAAACCCTCGCTGTATGATACAACAGCCTAAACCATATCCACATAACCTAAACCTCAGGGCCCTTGCAAAGGGGCCCTTTTTAATTCAGCGAACCATTAACCACCATGTCATCCCGAACTTGTTTCGGGACCCCACAGGACAGCTAGCCTGCTTGACTGTCACTTTTATGATGAGGTGCCGATCCGCTAGCCAGCGGACGGCATGACGGATTTTTATTTATACAGATTCAAACGCCTCCAAATACTTATCGATATAAAACTGCTTGCTTAGCGCCTTATACTGCATTATGAACCTCGGGTGCTCTAATGCTACAATCTTCTTGAAAAAGCCATGCTCCTCGTTCAGCTTGCGCAGGTAGCTTTCGTTTTTACCGGTGCCGAAACAGAAACATACATCGGTGCTTACGCCCAGGCTGATCTGCTTTTTCACGTTGTCAACTATGGCGCCGCTGACGGCGTTGATGAGTTCCTTGCTGTCGTAATAGTTGTAATTTTTCTCCTTGCCTTTATTATCCATTGTAGTAAAGCCGAGGGGGAAAAGCGAGTTGATGTAGAACTTTTTATAAAATGCCTCCGGGCCGCCGTAGGCGTTGATCACCTCGTACACAAAAACTGACGACGGCTCATGCGTGATCTTCCCCTCGTAATCGATATGACATTCTGATTTCAGGCGCTTGGGGTCGGTAAAGGGGATGCCCGTGAGTCCGCCGCCGAACCTGCCGGGATTGATGCCGAGGATGATATGCCGGGGATCATCGTCGTTATAATATTTGCGATAAAACTGTTCGGCAATACCCATCGTTTGCGGATGCTCGCGAAAGGGGTTCATGATGCGGATACCCGGCGGCAGCGTGGCCCCGGTGCATTCCAGTTGCTTGTTAAATCGGATAACCTTATCGGCGAACGACATGCGGTAAATGTAAGGATTGACGGCAAATTACGGGCGATTTTTAAGTGTGATACCCCATCGCCAGGAATAAAAATATTCCATTTAGCTCTATTGTGATTACAGTCATTTTTTATGCATAACTAATTAACTATCATCGTACTCCCTAATTTAACTAAAGATGGACCCGGAGCCGCTTTTTAACGAACTGCGTTTAATTCAGAGGAAACACTACGACTATTTCTCCGCGCAGGAGTTTGATATTTTTGCCTGCGTCTACATAAATTGGGGCGATGAGGTAAACACCCATTGTTTACTTTTCGACCTTCCACCAGAAATTGTGGCCGATATCGACAGGTTGTTCCGGCAATAGCCTGCCTCCTGCCTGTGTATTATCTTACCTACCCAAACCGTAACTGTGGGATGAGAGGTGTACAAAAAACCGCTACAGTCATCCACTTTAAATAATTCTTCTAATAAACTTCAAAACAATAGGTTGTATAAAATGGTTTATTGTTGAAATACTCTTCTGCGTGGACTTAAATACTCATGTCAAGTCGGTGATAGAAACCATGACTTGCGCTGTACATAATCAGCGGCCATTCGTTATCGTATCCGACGGAAATACCGAAATCATCTGTTGCTGTATCGATTTTAAAATTATCTGCCTGAAGAAAATGGGCAACATCCTGGCTAACTACAAAGAAGGGCCCCCCAAGCCGGGAAAGAAGAAGAATTAGCCTGGATTAAAGCATATGATCCCTGTCGTTAAAATAGTTTTTCTCAAAACAGCGGTCTTTGAGCAGGGTATGGGTTGGATGAAATTTGAATAGCGGGTTCCTGGTACCCAACTGCATAATGCGGCTATTTAAACCCTGGATATCCATGATCAGGCACTGTAATTGGTTCTCTTATTAATGCTGTAATAACCCATATATTAATTGAACAGGCCGATATGGTATAAGTTTTGTTTAAATGGGTTGAGGGGGAGATAGGTTCCCCTCTTGAGAGGGGCAGGGGTGTGTTTCTGCAAGCGACAGGCGTTGGATAGTTCGTCGCGCGGAGAAACCCACCCCGCCACTTCACCACCTTGCGCGCCCCCTCCCTGGAGGGGAACTTTGCACGCACAAAAAAAGCGACAGGCCAAAACCCATCGCTGATAATATTCTATCTATAAATCCGAAATCGAAATTCCGAAATCCGAAATCAAACCAGCAATCGTACCGGCTCTTCCAACAACGATTTTAACGTTTGCAGGAACGCGGCACCAGTTGCGCCGTCAACTACACGGTGGTCGCAGGTGAGGGTCACCTTCATTACGTTGCCGGGTACTACAGCGTCGTTCTTTACTACCGGTACCTGCTGTATGCCGCTGATGGCAAGGATACAGGCGCCCGGAGGGTTAATAATAGCGGTAAACTCATCGATACCAAACATACCCAAATTGGATATGGTGAAGGTAGAGCCTTCCATTTCCGGTAATTGCAGCTTCTTGGCTTTAGCACGTTGTGCGAAATCTTTTACCTCGGCAGATATACGGCTCAGTGATTTACCATCGGCAAAACGTACAACTGGTACCAGTAAACCTTCGTCAACCGCTACAGCTACACCAATGTTTACATGCTCATTTGCACGGATGCTCTCACCCAGCCAGGATGAATTTACAGCAGGATGTTGTTTTAAGGCAACAGCAGCAGCTTTCAGCACCAGGTCGTTAAAGGATAGTTTAACTGGCGCAACCTCGTTCATTTTATTACGCGCACTGATCACCTGATCCATGTCTATCGACGTGGTGAGGTAAAAATGCGGGATCAAAAAGCTTTCGGATAAGCGGCGGGTGATGGCCTTGCGCATCTGGCTAACCGGCTTGTCGGTATATTTCTCTTCGCCAACGTATTGTGGCAGCGCAACCGGGGCAGCAGCTTCCTTGGTTGCGGGGGCACTTACAGCAGCCGGGGCCGATGCAGCAGCTTTAGCAGCCGGGGTATATTCTTCTACGTCTTTCTTTATAATACGTCCGCCTTCGGCAGAGCCTTTTACATCATTCAGGTTGATGCCTTTGTCCTTGGCTATCTTACGTGCCAGTGGCGATGCCTTTACGCGGCTGTCGTCAGCGCTTGTTGGTGCTGCAGCTTCAGGAGCAGAAGTCGTAGTGCTTGCTTCTTCTTTCGGTGCCTCTGCCTCAGCAGCTGGTGCTGTTCCGCCTTGCGCCTGGCCCCCTCCGTCTTGCAACAACGGCGTAA
>Ga0105237_10002121_pt1 | contig 25037 bp, 34 predicted proteins | sample KBSC24metaG_FD_81520 | JGI IMG/M metagenome (GOLD analysis project Ga0105237, IMG submission 81520) | Corn rhizosphere microbial communities from Kellogg Biological Station, Michigan, USA - KBS C2-4 metaG | ecosystem: Host-associated > Plants > Roots > Rhizosphere > Soil | place: Michigan, USA...
ACGGCAAGCTGTTCGGCCCGACCCTGCTCAGCTCCGGCCCCAAGATCGAGGGCATCAAGCCGGTGTGGAAAGGCACGTTGGAAACGGGATCGGAGACCGATGTCGATGCGGCGGTCGCCAGGCTCGTCGCGCTCAAGGTCGATTTTTTCAAGATCACCGACAGCACGCTGAAGCCGGACCTGTTCCTCTACGCCGTGCGCAAGTCGCGTGAGGCCGGCTTGCGCGTGTCGGGCCATATCCCGATGGCGGACACGGTGGAGCAGGCCGTCGATGCGGGCATCAGCTCGATCGAGCATCTCGACTATGCCTACAAGGCAGGCGTCAAGGACGAGGCGCGGATCGCCGCCGATTATGGCGCCGGCCGGATCACGCGCGCGCAGGCGCAGGCGGCGCTCGATGCCGGTTTCGATCCCGAGACGGCGATGGCCGCATATCGGAACCTGCGGGCGCACACCGTCTTCGTGACCCCGACGCTCAACATCGATCGGACCCTGGCCTATCTCGACAGCGAGGATCATGCGCACGACGCCTTCCTCGCTTATATCGGGCCGGGCCTGCGCAAGACCTATCAATGGCGCATCAATCGCGCGGCCAAGGCGACGCCCGAGCAGGTCGCGGCACGGCATCGCGAATATGAGCAGACCGCCACAGTGCTGCCGATGCTGGAGAAGGCGGGCGTGACGATCATGGCCGGCACCGACGCCGGCTTCCTCAACTCGTTCGACTATCCGGCGCTCGGGCTGCATCAGGAACTGGCGCTCTATGTGAAGACCGGCCTGACCCCGGCCGAGGCGCTCGCCGCCGCGACGCGCGCGGGGCCGGCGTGGTTCGGCAAGCTCGATCGCTACGGATCGGTCGAGACCGGCAAGCAGGCCGATCTGGTGCTGCTGACGCGCAATCCGCTCGAGGACATCAGCGCTACCCAGTCGGTCGACACGGTGATCCTGCGCGGGGCAGTCGAGGATCGTGCGGCACTCGACCGGCTGCTGGCGGACGCGAAGGCGAAGGTCGCACGATGGAACACCGGGGCGACGCAGTGAGCGCCGCCGACGAGCGGGCCTTCCTCGCCGCCGCGATCGACCTCGCACGTGAGAATATCGCGCGCGGCGGAAGGCCGTTCGGTGCGATGGTCGTGAAGGACGGCGCGATCGTCGCGACCGGCGTCAACGAGATCCTCGCCACCCACGATCCCACCGCCCATGCGGAAATGGCTGCGATCCGCGCGGCGAGCCGGAAGCTCGGATCGGCTGACTTGTCCGGTTGCCGCGTCTATGCGAGCGGCCACCCGTGCCCGATGTGCCTGGCGGCGATACGGATCGCAGGCGTTTCAGCGGTGGCCTTCGCTTATTCCAATCAGGACGGCGAGCCGTTCGGCCTCTCGACCGCCGCGATCTACGCCGATCTGGCGCGCCCACTTGCTGAGCAGTCGATGGAAATCCGGCATGTGCCGGCGGCGGACGCGCCCCGGCCGACCCTCTACGCAGAGTGGCAGTGCGTGCAGGGCACGCGCACGGGCTGATCGGATGATCGGATGATCGGATGATCGGATGATCGGATGATCGGATGATCGAGATGGGAAGCGCCGGGCAGTCGAGGCGGTGGCCGCTGCTGATGCTGGTGGTGCTGGTCGGCCTCAACCTGCGGCCATTCCTCACCGCTTCCGGCCCGCTGGCCGCGAGCATCCGTGGCGATACCGGCATGACGCTGCAGGGCATGGCGTTGCTGACGCTCGTGCCCATGGGGCTGATGGGCCTCCTCGCCTTCGCCGGGCCGTCGGTCCAGGCTGCGCTCGGCGCGCGGCGGGCCGTGATCCTCGCGCTGGCGGTGATGGCGATCGGATCATTCGGGCGCTTCTTTGCCGCAACCTCGGGGGCGTTGATCCTCACCGCAGCGCTGTTGGGTATCGGCGTCGCGATCGTGCAGGCGGTGTTCCCCGGCATTTTGAAACGTCACTTTGCCGGTCATCTGACCGTGGTGATGGGCCTTTATTCCGCGACGCTGATGGGCGGTGGCGCGCTCGGCGCACGTCTGTCACCGATGGTCGCCGGGGCGGCCCGGGGGTGGCATGCCGGCCTCGGCTGGCTCGCGGGGCCGGCCGCGCTGGCCGCACTGGCGGCCGCATGGATCCTGCCGCGCGAAGAGGCCCTGGGGCAAGCCGCCACAATCGCACCCGGATCGTTGCTGCACCGCCCGCGCACCTGGCTGCTCATGGCCTGCTTCGGACTGGTCAATGGCGGCTATTCGTCGATCATCGCCTGGCTCGCCCCCTTCTACCAGGAGCGGGGCTGGACCCCGGCAGCGAGCGGCGGGCTGCTCGCGGCGATGGCACTGAGCCAGGGGATTGCGGCGCTCCTCTTTCCCATATTCGCAAGAGCCAACCCCGATCGGCGGAAGTGGCTGTGGCTGACGCTTGGGCTCCAGGCCTGCGGGTTTCTCGGGCTGGCGGCAGCGCCTGATCTTGCTCCGGGCCTGTGGGCGGTCAGCGTTGGCGCCGGGCTCGGCGCGAGCTTCGCGCTCACTCTGGTGGTGGCGCTCGACCATCTCGACGATCCGGCGGCCGCCGGTGCGCTAGCCGCGTTGATGCAGGGCGGCGGATTCCTGCTCGCTGCGCTCACCCCCTGGCTTGTGGCGTTGCTGCACGATCGAACGGGGAGCTTTGCCGCCGGCTGGATGATGCATCTCGTCAATGTCGTGGTGGTGATCGGCCTTACCACGCGCCTCGCACCCCATTCCTACGCGCAGGCCCTGGAACAACGACGCCGGTGAAGGCGCCGCCATCGCGGCGCGGATCGACACGGCCCTGCCCCTCCCCCACAAACGCCGTGCCCTCGCTCCCCATCAATCGGGCGCGGCCTCGGCCCAGCCGTTCGCGGGATTTGCATCGTTCGGTCGCGGCATCGGATTCCGGGACGCAATTTCGGCCATGGCGACAAGCTGCTCCACGATCTTCACGGGGAGCGGTATCGACTTGAGATGAAACAGCGCGGCATCCGCGAGCAACCGCCTTGGATGTTCGATGGCCTGCTCCGACTCGCCCGTCATCCCGTCACTCCGTCCCTTGAGCGCACCGCTCATCGTCGAGGAGCGGCTGCCAATATGTGACGGATGGCGGCTGGATTTGCTGGTCGGGGATCACCCCATGATTCGACGACGCGGAATCTGCCGCAAGGCCGACTCCCTTCCAGTGGGAGCCGCCACTCCATGTCGCGTCACGAGCGGTGTGCCTGGCTCTTTTCCCGCGATCGTGAACCGGCCCTCTGACGACCTAGCCGGCTTGACGAAAAATATATGCACATATATGCATATACATCATGATGCAGGCTGATCTGTTCGAGACCCTCTCCGATCCGACGAGACGCCGGATCGTGAACGCGCTGCGCGACGGAGAGCGGCAGGTGAACGACATCGTGTCTGACGCGGGCGTCCATCAGTCGGGTGTCTCGCGCCATCTGCGGATCCTGCACGAGGCCGGGTTCGTCTCGGTTCGCCCCGACGGGCAGCGGCGCTTCTATGCACTGCGTCCCGAGCCGTTCCACGAACTCGAACTGTGGCTGGCGCGCTACCGCCGGCTCTGGGAGGCGCGGATCGACCGGTTCGGTGCTGCGCTGGATGGGCTGCAACAGGTACGAGCAACTAGGAGAGAGGAACCTTCCGATGAATGATAGCCCGTCAGGCCTGCAGGGCCACGAGACCCGGCAACCGATCGTCGTCGAGCGGCGCTACAACGCGCCGCTTCAGGATCTCTGGGATTTGTGGACGACGAGATCGGGATTCGAATCCTGGTGGGGTCCTGAGGGCTTCCGGGTAGAAGTCCATGAAATGGAGGCTCATGCCGGCGGCCGGCTCGCCTACGACATGATCGCCGACGCGCCCGACGCGATCGAGGCGATGAAACGGATGGGCCAGCCGGTCTCGCATATGACCCGCGGCAGATTCGGCGACTTCCGCCCGCTCGAAAGGCTGAGCCTCGTCCACGTGATCGACTTCGTTCCGGAGACGGATCCTTATGAAAGCCTGATCGAGGTCGATTTCGCGTCGGATGGAGCCAGGGCCAGGATGGTCGTGACCGTCCATCCGCATCGCGACCCGCACTGGACGCGGATGTCGGTGGAGGGCTTCCGCAGCCAGCTCAGCAAGCTCGATCGCCGGTTTGGCTGGTCCGCGGACTGACACCGGGACGGGACGAGGCTGGATTCTCCTGTTGCATCGAGGTCCGAGGCCCCTGCGACGTCGCTCCGTCACGGCCCGTGCGATCAGGACAATCGCACGGGCCGAGGGGACTTAGCGAACCGATCCCCGCTTCACGAGATTGTAGATCGCAAGCAGGATGACCGCGCCCACGAAGGCCACCACGAGCGTCATCGGGTCGAACGGATTCTGGGTCAGGTGACCGTGGTTGGAGAACGCGCCCAGCAGCAGGCGGCCGACGATCGAACCCAGGCAGCCGATCAGGATGTTCCAGATGATCCCGCCCTGGTCCCGCATCACCATGCCGGCGATCCAGCCGATGATGCCACCCATGATCAGCGCGATAATGAAATGCATGGCCTGTGCTCCTCTTCATTGGGCTTCGCTGATGCGAGCCGTGCCCAAATGCTGAACCCCGGGCCGATCCTCCACAATCCTCTTCCCTCGGCCCGGTGTGCCGGTTCAGATCGGCTCACCGGTGACGGCCGGCAATGGCGGACTGCCGGCGATGATCCGGTAGACATGCCCGGCCAGGAAAGCGCCCGCGATCGGCGCCACCCAGAACAGCCAGAGCTGCTTGAGCGCGAGGCCGCCGACCAGGAGCGCGGGGCCCGTGCTGCGCGCCGGGTTCACCGAGGTGTTCGTCACCGGGATGCTGATGAGATGGATCAGGGTCAGCGCCAGGCCGATCGCGATCGGTGCGAAACCCGAGGGCGAGCGCGTGTCGGTCGAACCCAGGATCACGATCAGGAATCCGAAGGTGAGCACCGTCTCGATGATCAGGCCCGACTGGAGGCTGTAGCCGCCCGGCGACAGATCGCCATAGCCGTTCACCGCGAGCCCGTTGGAGCCGAGCACGAAGCCGGCCTTGCCGCTGGCGATCACAAGCAGCACGGCCGCCGCACCGATCACCTGCGCGATCACATAGGGCAGGATATCGCGTGCCGGAAAGCGCCGGCCCGCCCACAGGCCGATCGTGACCGCGGGATTGAGGTGATAGCCCGGCACATGGCCGATCGAATAGGCCATCGTCAGCACCGTCAGCCCGAAGGCCAGCGCGACGCCCGCGAAGCCGATACCGAGATCAGGAAAGGCGGCAGCGAGAACGGCGCTGCCGCAGCCTCCGAACACCAGCCAGAAAGTGCCGAAGAATTCAGCAAAAAGACGTTTCGGCAAAGGGATCATGGCAAAACCCTCCCGCCCACGACATTATTTTGTGTTATGGGCGAGGATCATATCCGATCCGCAACGATCGGCCAGCGGTTTCTTCTACCGCGTGGATCTCAATATCGTCGGCATCCATCCGTCCTGACAGGCTTCACGCAGGCGCGAACGCCTACCGTCCTTTCGAGCCCGTGGCGCTACGTCGGCTGGGCGGATGCCTCAACGGCACGACGGCCAGTATCCGGAATGCACGTGTCGGGAAAATCTGGCGCGACCGTCATCGTGGCGGTTGACGAGCCTGCCGCCGGCAGGATGAGGGCCCGGTTGGTGGACGAAAAGTAGGCGAACGGCCGGTAATCGGCCTGCCGGTCCTTCACCTCGCCACAGACAAGCGGGGTTTCGCCACTTCTGTCCATCCGTACGCCGCGGAACTGCAATGGCCCGGTCGAGCCCAGCGTTGCCGCGACGGCGCGTTCTGCATCGTCGATGTCATCGGATCGCATCCGGCATCCCCAGACGAGGAGACCGAACGCTATGATCGTGACCGATACGACTCCCCGTAAGGCCTGCGCCGACCCCGGTGCCTCACGACCAGTTCGCGGTGACGCGGACGGTGTCGCCGAGCCCATGACGCATTGTCTTTCCAAGCCTGTCACAATCCAACCGCACGTCCTGATCGCGACCGCATGCAGCAAGGAGCGCGGTTCATGGTGTGAATTGTTGTAAAATGGTTGATCGAGTGCCGCTTCTACCCGAAGCGGACGCTATCCACGCCACACATCACGCGCTGCAAGCACAGGATCCTGCGTCTGCGGCCGGGCACGGTCCGCCCCGCTATCCTGGGCGATCTCGCGGCATCGCGCATCGAAGGCCGCACGTGCTGCCTGCCAGGCCGCAGGCAAGGGAGTCTCCGGGGAAGCGAACGGAAGCCATGTCATGCCGGAGTTCTACTGCAGCCATGCTGGCCGTCTCATGAACGCTCACAGTCCAAACGCGGATGCAGCGAACCGAATACTCGTCATTGCAGCCGGGGGATCCTCATTGCCGCGACGCGTCATCGCGCTGCACCGGGGGCGGTGTCGTCGCAAGGCTTGTTGCGACATGCAGCACTGCGATCATCGCGATGCGACCGGGTTTATCCGGTTGTCGGATTTCAGACTTCAATAACGATCTTGAGCGATTCCTCCAAAATGGACCGGAAGCTCCTCGAAGACGTGATCGCGCATGCGCAAGATCGCGGCCTCACGGTCGAGGAGGCGCTCGCACATTGGCAATTGGCCGGCGGCGCGGAAGCCGCCAGGAGATCGGCCCATTGGGTGACAATCGCCTTTGGCATCGCGCGCAAGGAAAGACGGGCCGGGACGGCGTCGGACGCTCCGCAAGATGAGCGGACTTCGAACGCGGAGGCGCCCTGACATGGCCAACCTCAACCTGCTTTGACCGTCCCGATCTGCGTGGTCACGGATCACGGGCGACACCTCGGGTCCACCCGATCATCGGCAACGGCCATTGCGGCCAGTCCTACAGGAACACGGGACAGCAACGTCATGCCGCTGTTCCCTGACCGCATCGCCAGGTGGGCGTCGTGCCGGCGACCGATGCTATTGCGCGTACCAGTCCTGAAAGGGACGCTCCACCCGGACATGGGGCAGCCAACGTCCGCCCTTCGTGTCCTTGACGACATCGGCCAGGCAGCGCCCGCATTCGAAGAACCAGCAACCCTCGGCGGCGGTGGCCTTGCTCCGATCCCCCTTGTGGCCGAGGAAACGACATAACAGACTCATTCCATACTCCACTGATAAGCCGAACCCATCGGGCCAGCGCGCTCGTCATGCAAAATACGCGGGATCGGGGACCGATCCACTCCTGGCGGTCAAATCCTTATCGACCCGGAAAATGGGCGCGCAGCATTGAGCGCACATAGGCCTTGATACGCTCCGGAACCTCCATCTCCTCGATTCCCGACGCCATGAATGATCGGATGCGCAGCCGGGCCTGCTGCGAGAGCGCGCCGCCGGTTTCGAGTTCGCTGAGCGCCGCCGAAAGGCCCATGAACGCAACCGACGCGAGCAATTGCGCGATCATCACATCGTCGCGCAGGTGAGCTTCCTCCCCTTCATTCATTCGCTGCTGCCTCCACGCTGATGGCCGGGTCCATTCCCCAACGCCCCACGCGACCGCAATGGCAGGAGGGACGATCGCCGCAAGCGGTGGAAGACGAGCGGATCGGAGACCGGAACGATAAGAGCATCGACCCAATCGCTCACTCCTCTTCGATCATGTCCCACCCCTCGTTGCGATGGTTCTTGCCGATGTGCTTGCGCAGGATGCGCATCATGCGTTCGGCAATTTCATTCATGAGGGGATTGATGACGCGTGGATCGCCAAACGCACCGATCTGCTGGGCCGCAGCAACTAATTGGCGGCCCTGAATCTTTCCAAGCGACTGGTTCTTGATGACCTGTCGCCAGGCGGCAATATCGTCGGGATCAGGCCCTCTTCCAGTTTGTCCATAGTCCTTCCCCAACAGCCCTGGCGACGCGGTTCGGAGGTGGAGCGAAGCCAGAATGAAAAACCGGAAGCGCTCCGCAGAATTTTTTTCGTCGTCAGGTTGCCATGCTCAAGTCAAATTAGAACAATTTGTGAACAAAGGAGATTTGCCCGTCAGTCGGGAGGCTAAGGTGAAAAGGCTTTGATGTTGGGACGGCGATCTCGCGCCTGTTGCGCGACGTCCTGCCCCGCTCATGCCCCTGGGCAGGACGACATCCGTGAAGACGTGGTCAATCGGCTGCTCATCCAGTTCGGCGATCCCCGACATAGGCGGCCTTTCCCACGCTCTGCGCGAGCCACGTCGGAAGCTGCGGCGCGGCGGCCACCAGCTCGCCGAAGACGCCTGGCGGCATCTTCCGCTTCAGCGTCACGAGCGCTTCCTCGGCTTTGTCGGGGCCGAGCCACGCGAGCGCGCGCACCGCTTCGCCCGCCGGCCGGCTTCCCAAGGTCAACTGCCAGCGCGGCGCGTGGCGCAGTTCCACGACCTGCTTGCCGAGGCTCATCTTTCGGCTGCGGCCCGAAGTCAGATAAACCGACCGAACCGGCACCTGCGTCGTCAGGCCAAGGGCGTTAGCCGCAGCCGCCCCGTTCGAGACAATGACCTCGCCTCGCTGGGCGGCAAGCGCCTCCACAGCCTGTTCGACCGAAGGCGCTCGCGTGCCGAACCGGGACGTGATTGGGCGGAGGTAGACCCCCCGCCCGGCGCGGATGAGCTGCCCGCGCTCAGCCAGACGCGACAAGGCCTGGTCCACCGCAGCGCGATTGCCAAGGTGGAGCAAGCTCTTAGCAGACATGGGCGCCCCTTCGGACTGCTTCTCCGCATATGCCAGAATCTGTTCGCTCAGACGCGACATGGCCATTCTCCTGTTAGAAACATAAGCGGTTTTCTGACACTTTGCAACCTGATGCCTAGGACACCGAAGGCTCCGGAAATTGGGGAATCACGGGGACCAGCCGCACCCCAGGGCCGGGCAGCTTTAACAAAGCTGTCTCAAGTCCGAGGATTGCACTAAGTCTCGCGTCAATGTTCCTCGCGGCGACGGCTCAGGCGATCAGTTTGTCCTTGGCGACGAAACCGCCGGGACGATAACGAAGGTGCCGGCAATATCGGCGTCAGAATGGGTGGGCATCGGGATGACGGGAAACAGCTGGGACAGGGTGCCGATCGACGCGCAGAGCATCGATGCCCCGCTTTCATCGGCCGCCATCTTCCTCGTATTGAATGTCGCGGAAGGGGATGCAGCGCTCGCCGCGGTCTGTTCCGTCCTCGGCGGGCTTGACGATCTCGTGAAGGTCGTGGGATTTCGAGATCTTGGCGGCCGGCTATCCTGCATCGCCGGACTGGGAAGCGATCTTTGGGATCGACTCCATCTGAAGAGCCGGCCGAAGGAACTGCGTCCCTTCACGCGGATTGAAGGCGCTGTCCATACCGCACCGGCAACGCCGGGCGACCTGCTCTTCCACATTCGCGCCGAGCGGGCGGATATGTGCTTTGAGTTCGAGCGCATCCTGCTCGACGGTCTCGGCGATGCGGTAAGCCTGGTCGATGAGGTTCCGGGTTTTCGATATTTCGATGCCCGTGACCTTCTCGGCTTCGTGGACGGCACTGCCAATCCCACGGGGCTCGATCTGCCGGCCTCGGCGCTCGTCGGCCGGGAAGATTCCGACTTTGCAGGAGGGAGTTACGTCGTCGTCCAAAAATATCTTCACGACCTGGGCGCGTGGAGAAAGGTCCCAACCCAGACCCAGGAAGCGATCATCGGGCGGACCAAGATCGACAATATCGAGATCGACGACGACAAGGCACCGCACAAATCGCACAAGACGCTCGCCACCATCGTGGATGACAAGGGAACCGAACACGATATCCTGCGCGACAACATGCCGTTCGGACGACCGGGCCAAAAGGAATTCGGCACCTACTTCATCGGCTATTCGCGCTATCTCTGGGTGATCGAGAAGATGCTGCAGCGGATGTATGTGGGTGATCCGCCGGGTGCCTACGATCGGCTGCTCGATTTCTCGACGCCGCACACGGGCACCACCTTTTTCGCACCATCGCGGCCCACCCTTCAGGCCCTCGTCGAAGCGGCGCAATAACAAACGGTGCAGTATGACCTTATCGGCAAGGTTCGAGCACGATGTCGTCGCTCTGGGGAGCGCCGGCCAGAGCGACGAGCCAGGAGAGCGCGAGCGGCGTGCTGAATTGCTGGAAATCGACCTGGCGTTCCGGTCGATCGGTCTGGGTTGGCAAACCGCGTTCGATACCGCGGGTTCTGTCGAAGACGGCGCGGGCGAACCATCGAGTCAGGGGCAATCCGGCTGGGCGAGCATCAGAATCTGGGTGGTCTCGAGCGTATCATAGGCGTCACACATGGACCAAATGCCTTCGGCATGGGCGATGCCGAGGAATATTCGGTCATGCATCGCTTGGGGCCTGGCCACGTCGGTGTCCCGCCACGACGGATGGCATGATGAAGCGAACACGCGACCTCGATCAGGCGGGACGGCATGTCCGCAACGATCGGCAACAGGAGCTGGACAGCGGCATGGAGGTTTCGCTCAAGGACGGGATCGTCCGTTCCCCGCCACCCCTGCCCTCCGCTTCGCTCTTGGTCGCCCGGTCTCCTGTCGGGACCGATGACGGACGAGGACGACGGCGGTAAGAAGCCTCATGACGTCCGCGGCCGACTATCTGGAGGAGCTCGACGAGCTGCTGCTCGAGCGGGGCGACGATTGCATGTTGCTCTCGCAGCTGGACGGATTTCTGACAGGGGTACTCGTCAGTCCCGATCTAGTCCCACCCAGCCGATGGCTGAAGCTGGTCTGGGCGCGCGAGGACGGCGCCGGCGTTGCCGCGTTCGACAATGCGGCCAGCCTCCAGCATTTCATCGATCTGGTGATGCGCCATTATCATGGCGTTTTGAGCGCCCTCGGCCGCCCTGGGAGCTATGAGCCTGTCTTCGAGATCGATCCGAACTCCGACGAGACATTGTGGGAGATGTGGGTCGAGGGGTTCGGCCAGGCGATGGACTTGGCGCCGACAGGCTGGCAGCGGATCCTCGAAGATGACAATCCGGGATGCCGAGCCGCGATCGAAGGCATCCGCATGCTGCATGCGATCGCGACTGGAGAGGCGACGATCAGCCGGGAGGACGAGGATCGCTGGGATCAGGAGGCACCCGACCTGATCCCGATCTGGGTGGAGATGCTGCACCAATGGAGGTTGGCAAACGACCCGAACCGGCCCGGGATCATCCAGCGCAGGAAGGTCGGCCGCAACGATCCGTGCCCATGTGGCTCCGGACGCAAATACAAGAAATGCTGCGGCCTGAACTGACCGCTATGGGGTTCGTATCCGGATGCGGCGTCCAACCGGTCACAGCGACGATGACGTTCTCAGCGCACCAGCTCGACCCGAACATCGAAATCGATCTTTTGCCAGGCCCGATCCGCGGTGAGCGCGGGGACATCATGCTGCTTCGCCAGCGCGAGGCAAGCCCTGTCGCCAATCGACAGTCCGGCGGCGCGGGTCGCCGCACGAAGCAGCCCGGTCTCGATCGCGAGCATGTCGTCGAACGGGTCGACCTTGAGCTCCAGTGATTCGATGGTCGCGCGGATCCGGTCGTCCGGCATGCCCCGCTCCTGAAGCTTGGCGACGACCTCGGCGAGATTCACGGCGCTGATCGTCGAAACGGGGAGAAGCTCGATCACCCGTTCGGCACCGGCTTCGCCATTGAAGACAGCGAGCAGCCCAGAAGCATCCAGAACGAATTCAATCATGCGCGGCTTCAGCTCGACGTTCGGCGATCAACTCATCGGCGAGGCTCACACCTTCGGGAACGTAACGACGCACTTCGGCCTGGATCGCCTTGATCACGGCTCCCAACGAACGAACCCGCAATTCACCGTCGACGATTTCGAGGCGAACCTTGTCACCGTCCGCCAGGCCGAGTTCTTTGCGAACATCGGCCGGAATCTGCAGGCGACCTCCAGACACGATACGTCCCCGATATGCCGTCATATTCTCCTCCTGCTAATGCGACGATCATCGATATGTCATATTCGGGGCATCATACACTTTAAGCGTAATCTGTATATGACCCCGATACCCGACAAGATGTCCCGCCGCAAATCCTGATCGTTGGGTCCCAGGGCATCCGGTTCGCTCGCGAAATTCTTGCCTTCGCGACCTCCCTCTTTCCGCTACAAACATCTCGCCGTTCACCGGCGTGCCGACCCACTCGGGCCGGTCGATGCAACAGCGGATGGGATTATGACGGTGTCGGGAAGCAGGATCGACTTCCAGCGGATCGACGAGGCAGTGCTGGCGCTCATGCACCTGACCCTCCACGACCAACGCGACGGTGTCGCGCGCAGTTGGAAGGGTTTCGACTGGGATGCCCTTTCACGGCTTCATTCGGCGGGATGGATCGCGAGTCCGGCCGGCAAGGCCAGGTCCGTCGTCCTGACCGACGCGGGATTGCGCCGTTCGCAAGAATTGTTTCAGGCGCTGTTCGTCGCCGAGGACGAGGGGGAGACGCCCGAGGCGAAAGAAGCGGACCAAACGCAGCCAATCGGTCCGACGATTGATGCACCCCGAAGCGTGGGTGGCCGGACCGATCCGCTGATCGCCGAACTGGCCGCCGATTATTCGTTGTCGGAGCGGACCTTCCAATGTCTTCTCAAGATACCGGCGCGCTTCCCGGACATTCCGATCCCGGCAAGGGACGTGGCCGCCACGCTGCGTACCAGCCATATCGCGCCGCTATCGACCGTCGAATTGCTGGCCCTGCCGAACTTCTCGCATGAATGTTGTCGGGAGCTGGCGGTTGCGATCGAGCGCCTAGGCTGGAGCGCGCATGTCCACGCGGAGCATCCTTTGAGGCCTGACGCTGTCGGCGTCACCGCCGCCTGGCGCAGCTATTTCGACACCATGGTCCGACAACGCCGGGAGGTGGACCGGCGCGCGCTCGACATGCTGGAGATGAAGGATGAGGGCCTGACCAACGAGGAGGTCGGCAGGCAGGTGGGTGTCTCGGCGTCCCGGGTCGGTCAACTTCTCAAGCGGGCACGCGACATACGGGAAAAACGACGTGGCGGCTCGGCAGAGCGCGGATAGGCGCGAATTGTCAGGCGACCGCGTCGCCGATCAGGCCGGACGTTTGCTGCGATCCGCAAGCTCCGTTTCCAGCCGCGAGATCAGCACGGCGAGCTTGGCGTCCTCCAAGGCCGCGCGACGCTCTCGGGCTCGACGCGCCTGGTGGAGCAGGTCGTTCCAATACGTTATTGTCTCTTTATAGACCGGACGTCCGCGTAGTCGGACCGCGCTGGCCAGCGCGGCTTCGAGATTGCTTGCGATCGTGCCATGAAGCTCCATGACCGGGGCTTGTAGGCAGCTGACATTGATCGGGAAAGTGAAACGACGTCCGATCCTTTAGGTCATGGACGCAAGAACGATGGCGGTTCGCCATGGTCTGCCTCGGAAAATCCGGTCCATTTCTGAAGAGAGCCCGCAAGGGCAGCCGGAATGGAGAAGGCATGGGACGTCAGCGATTTACGCCGGAGCAGATCATCGCGAAACTGCGTGAGGTGGATGGGCGACGGGTCGTGCGTCCGCCTTCGCCCACAACATCGCGGGCATGTCCGGTCCTATGATTTCGTCGAGGATCGGACCCACAACGGGCGCAAATTCCGGATGCTCAACATCATCGACGAGTTCAGCAGAGAGTGCCTGGCCATGGTGCCATTGCGGCGCTTTCGGTCGAACGACGTCATCGACGTGCTGGCTGATCTGTTCATTGAACATGGGCCACCTCAGCATATCCGATCCGATGATGGTCCAGAATTCGTCGCTCACGCTGTCCAGGGCTGGCTCGCCAGGCTGGGCTGGGCGTCACAGCCCTCTATGTCGAGCCGGGAAGCCCGTGGGAGAACGGCTATATCGAAAGCTTCAACACTGGCCTGCCGGACGAGCTGCTCGACGGCGAGATCTTCTACAGCCTCGAGGAAGTCCGTTGCGTCACAAGCTGGTGGCGCGACCACTACAATCGGGCTCGGCCACACAGCAGTCTGGGCTACCGCCCGCCAGCACCAGAAACGACGATGATGCCAGCGCGGCCACTCGGCTCCGCTTCGCTCCGCCTCCCGCCCACGCTGGCATCAGAGGCGCGGATCAACTAACGACACAACCGGACCGGGTATCGCGGGCAGTCCACTGCCACTGGACGCCAGTGAAGGGTGTCCTGATGTCCCATACTGCCGGAATACAACATCTCGGTCGGATGCTAAGCCGGATTGCCGGTAGTCGGTAACCTACATCGCCACTGGCGGGCACTCAGGACTTCAGTTCGGTCTCAGCAGCGAATATCCGATGAGATATCATGAAGTGTTGATGAGGTCATACGATCGATCCACACTCGGTAGCCTGGTTCGAACATCGCCTTGATCGAACATGTCTGCATATCCAAGCACTCTGGGCATGTCGCACTATCAGCTGCGGGGCAGGGCAACGGAGCCAAATCGGCGTCGATCGCGCTCATGATGTCGATAATACGTATGTCGGTAGATAGCCGCGCAAGGTAGAAGCCACCGTTCGTCCCGCGCGCAGCGCGCAGAAGTCCCGCCCGACGCAATTGCGAGAGGATGATCTCGAGATATTTGGGAGGGGCACGCTCCTCACGCGCGAGGACGGCAGCGGTCTTCGGCATGTCGCCGCCAATGGCAAGATTGATCATCACGTTCACAGCGTGGCGCACTCGGCTCGGCAACATGTCAGCGAGTTTTCTGCAGTTCGAGCGCTCCGGTTAAGTCGGGGTCGCAAGGTCCCGCTCTGAGGTTCGCCCAGACGACAAGTCCACGATGCCATGAAATATTGTGACGAAGCGAAGCATCAACGACCTTTAACAGCGGTTGCTCCGCATTTTGTATAGCTTGCAAATAAGTCCGCAACGAACATGAACCAAATATCATAGTCACCCCGTCGCCTGTCTGCCTCAGCCACCTCAAAGCTGGAGGGCGATCCATATTGTTGTGGCCGGATCGATCGCCGACCCCGCGATGGCAACGCGCGTTTGGCCGGCCGCCCCTTCCTCATGGAAGAATTTGTCAGTTGACCACCCAGCACACCAAACACGGATCCATAATTGATACCATACCGGGGCGAGTCAGCAGAGCCATCTGCTCGACGGCAGGGCGTTCGCGACTCGTCGCCAGCCCGATGCTGGGCCACTCGCGCTTCCTGTTCGCCCGCTATGTCCTGCACCAGTATCTGCAGACGCTGCTGCGCTGTCACATGCAGGCGTTCGAAGCGCTGGGCAGCGCGCCGATCGATATCCTCTACGACCGGATGAAGACTACGGTCACCGGCGAGGATGGTGACGGCCATATGGGTGGACGGACCACGCCAGAAGAACAGCTCCGAAGGCCGCCAGTAGATCCTCATGGTTGAGCTTTCGGGCGACGATCAGCGCGAGCATGCCGGCTGAATTCCTCGATGACGGTGAGGATGCGGAATTTCCGCCCGTCATAGGTGCGCCCCTCGACGAAGTCATAGGCGCCAGACATGCCCCGCATATTCCGGCCGGAGCCGGATGCAGGATCCATCATTGAGCCACAGCCGGCCACGCATCAGCTGCCGCTATAGCCATAACGCCCATATTGTTCGGCAAGCGCGATGATGTCCTCGGTCAGCGCCGCTTCGTCATCTGCCCCGCGCGGCACCTTGCGCTGCGTCGACAGATGCTGGCCAAGCATCCAGCATACACGCCGCTCGGATACCCAAACACTATCACGGCGAACATAGTCCTGATGAACCTCATACTTGCCCCCTTCGAAATGGCGCCGGTGCCTGCCTTCCCACCGATCGGCGCCTCCAGGATTATAGCCTATCCATACACTAGGGGTTTGGCATCCGACTTTTGCTTTAGCGCCGTGAAGTGGCTGACCGCTCACGTGCGGACCTATGAGGACGAGTGGCCGAGCATATGAGAAGGCTTCGTTGGTCCCGCTTTCCGGGCGGTCCTAGAAGTCGGGGCCTTCGCAAATACGGGAGACGAAGATGAGCCACACTCGCCAGATCAAACTGGGCGCGATTCTCGAAGGCGCCGGCACCGATCAGGCAAGCTGGCGCGATCCCGATCTGCCCGGCGACGCCAGCATCAGCATCGACTGGTATATCGAGCAGGCGCGGCTGGCCGAGGCGGCGAAGTTCGATCTCGTCTTCATCGTCGATTCGCCCTTCATCACGCCCGATACCGCGCCGCATTTCCTCAACCGGCTGGAGCCGCTGACCCTGCTGTCGGCCGTGGCGGTGGGGACATCACGCATCGGCCTCGTCGGCACGCTCACCACATCCTATTGGGAGCCCTACAACGTCGCGCGCCAGTTCGGCTCGCTCGATCATATCAGCAAGGGCCGCGCCGGCTGGAATGTCGTGACGACAGGCCTGGAGGGCGCGGCGCGCAACTATGGCCGCGATGCTCATTTCGAGCACGGCTTCCGCTATGCCCGCGCCGCCGAGTTCGTCGAGGTCGTGCAGGGCCTGTGGGACAGCTATGAGGACGATGCCTTCCCGCGCGACAAGGCGGCGGGACTTTTCCTTGATAAGAGCAAGCAACATCCGCTTGATCACAAGGGCACGCATTTCTCGGTCGCGGGGCCGCTGGCGCTCAGCCGCTCGCCTCAGGGCCAGCCCGTCATCTTCCAGGCCGGCGACAGCGACGAGGGCCGCAACCTCGGCGCGCATATCGCGGAGGCGACCTTCGCCAGCGCCGAGAGCTTCGAGATCGGGCAGGCCTATTACCGCGATCTCAAGGCTCGCGCCGCCGCGCTCGGCCGCGATCCCGATCTGATCACGGTCATGCCGGGCCTCGCGCCGATCATCGCGGAAACCGACGCGGAAGCGCAGGACATCGCCGCCGCGCAGACCGAGGCGCTGGATATCGGCAAGCTGCTCGTCCAGTTGGGCCGCGCCTTCAACTATCACGACTTCAACCAATATGAGCTGGACGCACCCTTCCCGGACCTGACAGGTGTCACGCTCAACAGCTATAAGGGCCATGCCGAGAGGATCATCCGGGACGCCCGCGAGGATGGGTTGACGCTGCGCGAGGCGGCCTATCGCTTCGGTGTGTGGCGGACGGGCTTCGTCGGATCGCCCAGGACGATTGCCGATGAGATCGAGCGCTGGTTCACCGGCGGTGCGGCGGACGGCTTCAACCTGCGCGTCACGCGCCCCCGCGACTTCGCGCTGTTCCGCGAGAAGGTCGTGCCGATCCTGCAGGCGCGCGGACTGTTCCGCCGCGAATACGAGCACGCCACGCTGCGCGGCCATCTCGGCCTGCCGGTGCCCGAGCATCGCTGGCAGCATACGGCCGTGCCGGATCTCATCGCCGCCGAATGACGCGCTTGGAAGAACCGATCGGAATCGAGACCGACGTCCTCGTCGTTGGCGGCGGCATGGCTGCCTGCTGGGCGGCGTCGGCCGCAGCGGGCGCCGGCGCGCGGGTGACTTTGGTCGACAAGGGCTTCGTCGGCACGAGCGGGGTGACGGCGACGGGCGGCCCCAACCATTGGTGGGTACCGCCCGATCCCGCGCTGCGCCGCGACGCGATAGAGCGGCGGCTCGCCACCGCCTACGGCCTTGCCGACGCGGAGTGGATGGAGCGCGTCATCGACACGACGTGGCGGCTACTCCCTACGCTCGCCGCGCACTATCCCTTCGGATCGGACGGCAAGGGCGGCACCTTCTTCGCGGGCGTGCGCGGGCCGGAATATCTGCGCGCACTGAGAGCGCTGGCGACCGAGCGCGGTGTCCGCATCCTCGACCATCATCCCGCGCTCGAACTCCTGGTCGATCCCGACGGCGCGGCAGCGGGCGCGGCCGGCTATGCCCGGCTGACGCGGCGGCCGTGGCGCGCCGAGGCCAAGGCCGTCATCCTCGCGACCGGCGGCTGCGCCTTCCGCTCGGGCTTGATCGGCAGCCACACCAACACCGGCGAAGGCTATCTGATGGGCGTCGAAGCCGGAGCCGAACTGTCGGGGATGGAATTCTCCGCTGCTTATTCGCTGTCGCCCGCCTGGAACTCGACGCGCAGCTTGCCCTATTTCGCCGCGCGCTTCTTCGATGCTGGCGGGCGCGAACTCGACATACCGCCGCCGATGGCGGGCAACGCCCACTGGCAAGGACTGGCCGCCGCGATGCTGCAGGGGCCGGTCTTCGCCGATCTCGTCGATGCGCCCGCCGCGCTCCGATCCACCCTGCGCGAGATCCAGCCGGCCTCGCTCACGCCGTTCGAGCGGCGCGGCGTCTCGCTGTTCGACGAGCGCTTCGAGGTACGGCTGTTCGGCGAGGGCACGATCCGGGGCGTCGGCGGCCTGCGCATCGTCGACGATGGTTGCCAGACGCGGGTTCCGGGCCTGTATGCGGCGGGCGACGCCGCCAGCCGCGAGCCGGTGGCGGGCGCGACCAGCGGCGGCGGCGCGCAGAACTCGGCGTGGGCGCTGACATCCGGGCATCGCGCCGGTCTGGCCGCAGCCGAGCGGATGCGCACCCGGCGCGATGGCCACGCGCCGTCCCGTGCGACAGGACAGGCCGGGCTCCGCCCCACCTCGACGCCGCGCCCGATCGAACGCCCCGCGCTTGTGGAGACCATTCAGGCGCATAGCATCGCTTATGATCGCGCGCTGTGGCGAAACGCGTCGAGCCTCGCTGACTCCGCAGAGCAACTGGAAGCCGTCTGGCAGCAAATCTCGGCTCACGGACATGGCGAGGGCCTCGATATCGTCGCCTCGCGCGAGGTCGCGGCGATGGCGGCCACGGCTCGCTGGTGCATCGCGGCGGCAAGAGCCCGCGAAGAAAGCCGGGGCATGCACATTCGCGTCGATCATCCGCATGGCGCGGCGCCTCCCGCCCGCATCGCGACGGGCGGTCTGGATGCGGTCTGGACGCGGCCCGACCAGCAATCTTCACAGACCGAGCTCGCGGCATGATCGCGCACGTCTTCGCCGACGCCTGCACGGGGTGCGGGACCTGCATTGCCGCCTGCCCAACCCATGTCTTCGATGCCGGTGCGGACGGCGTGCCGGTGATCGCGCGGCTGGACCAGTGCCAGACCTGCTTCATGTGCGAGCTCTATTGCGACGCCGACGCGCTCTACGTCGCCGTAGACCTGCGCGAGCCAAAGGCCATCGATCCCGACCTGATCCGCACACGCGGCGAATTGGGCAATCTTCGCCGCGGCTATCGCTGGCGAAACGGGGCGAGCGAGCCGGGCAGCCTGGACCATTTCTGGCAATTGGGCCCGCTGCTGCGCGAGGGCGCCGAGATCGCCGGCCGCCGCTATCGCGCCCGACATTCCGAGCAGGCCGACGACTGAGCCGCCCTGTCGCATCGGCGACGCGGCTGCTACCGCGTCATCCGCAGAGCGAGGAAGCGAGCGCGCCATGAACCCGATCTATGCCGGCCTTGGCACCACGATCTTCGAGGAGATGTCGGCGCTCGCCCGCAAGCACAATGCGATCAATCTCGGCCAGGGTTTTCCGGATGAGGACGGCCCGGAGGATATCCGCCGCGTCGCCGCTGAAGCCTTGCTCAGCCGCTCGAACCAGTATCCGCCGATGGCCGGCCTCCCCGAGCTTCGCGAGGCAATCGCCGCGCATTATGCGCGCTACCAGGGCCTGTCCCTCACCCTCGAGCATGTCTTCGTCACCTCGGGTGCGACGGAGGCGATCGCCGCCACGCTTCTGGCATTGATCGAGCCCGGCGACGAGGTGCTGCTTATCCAGCCAATGTACGACGCCTATCGCCCGCTCGTGGAGCGCGCGGGTGGCGTCCCTCGCTATCTCACGCTGGAGCCTCCGCACTTCCGCCTCAATGCCGACTGGGTCGAACGGGCCTTCGCATCACGACCGAAGCTGGTCGTCTTCAACGATCCGCACAATCCCACCGGCCGCGTCTTCGACCATGCGGAGATCGCGCTGCTCGCGGACGCCTGCTGCCGACACGGCACGATCGCGGTGTGCGACGAGGTCTGGGAGCATATCCTGTTCGACGGCCGCACCCATCGCCCGCTGATCGCCGAGCCCGGCATGGCCGAACGCAGCGTCAAGATCGGATCGGCGGGCAAGATATTCTCGATGACCGGCTGGAAAGTAGGTTTCGTGATGGCGGCGCCGGCCCTGCTGCAGCCGATCCTGCGCGCGCACCAGTTCCTGACCTTCACCACCCCGCCTGCGCTCCAGGTCGCCATCGCCTACGGCCTCGGCAAGGAGGATGCCTGGTTCGACGGCATGCGCCGATCCTACCAGCGATCGCGCGACGTACTGGCGGCCTGCCTTGCCGAGGCAGGCTTCGTCAGTATTCCGAGCCAGGGCACCTATTTCCTCTGCATCGACCTGGCGGCATCCGGGATCGCGGCCGCCGACCGCCAATTCTGTCGCGATGCCGTGACGCACGCAGGCGTCGCGGCGATCCCCCTGTCGCCATTCTACGCGACCGAGGCACCAACGAGCATTATCAGGCTCTGCTTCGCCAAATCGGACAATAGGCTCGAGACCGCCGTCGAGCGCCTGGCCGATTTCGCGCGAACAATCTCTATGCCCACCTAAACAGAAACCACATTCCCAATCACTAGTCTTTTAGTAGGGTATTGGCATCGGGCGAAGCCTGCCCTGCCACGGATCGCGACGAGTGCGCCGGGCAGGAGCAGCGTGTCCGCCCACGATCCGGAGAGGGAAAGGCCATGAACCTCGCTCTGCCCATCCCGCGAGTATCGCAGGGCTGCCCGGTGGCAGCGGCGTCTCCCGTCGCCGGCCGGATCGCTCTTATCGGAGGCACGTCCCGTCTTATGCCGGTCAACCTTCCCACCAACCTGCTGCGCAGCTTCGTCGCGATCGTCGATTCCGGATCGATGCTGAACGCCGCCGAGCAGGTGTTCGTCACGCAGTCCGCGCTCAGCCTGCAGATCAAGCGGCTGGAGGAGCTCGTCCAGCAATCCCTGTTCACCCGCGAGGGCCGCAAGCTCCAGCTGACCGCCTCGGGCCAGGTGCTGCTCGATTATGCTCGGAGGATGCTGGCCTTGCACGACGAAGCCGTCGCGGCCGTCAACCAGGGGCAGTTTGCCGGGCCCATCCGGGTCGGAATGGTCCAGGACGTGGCCGAGACGATGCTGAGCGGCCTGCTCGCGCGCTTCGCGGAACTGCATCCGGACTCGCAGATCTACGGCCGGGTCGCAGGCACGCTCGAGCTGATCGAGCTGCTGCATCGTGGCCAGCTGGACATCGTCATAGGCTACGCGGCCGCCGACGACCCCGCTGCTATCAAGATCTCCGAGATGCACTGGTATGGGAAAACGGAACTCGCAACCACGCCGGTCATACCTCTCGCGGTCCTCGAACAGCCATGCCGCTTCCGCGAAGCGGCGATCGCAGCCCTGGAGGCGCAGGGAAGACCGTACCGGATCACGGTGGAGACACCTAACCTGTCGACGCTGCGTGCCGCGGTGGAAGCCGGCATGGGGCTGACCTGCCGGACCGATCTCTTCCTGCCCAAAGACCAGCAGGTCGGCGATCCGAGCCTGCCTGCATTGCCCCGCGTGGCGTTCATTGTCGGCAGCGCGCCCGAAGCGGGCGTCGCTGCCACGCGCCTGATCGAGCTTGCCGGCGAGACGGTCCGCGGCCTTTGACCCCGCGCTCTATGAGCGATCATCAAGACTGCCCCTACCATTACTCGTTGGTCGTCGCGGAAAGCCTTCCCTAACCTGTCCTTCTGCTTGCGAAGGACAGACAATGGCCCTCGACGACCCTGATCACTTCGTTGCGCTGAAGGCGCGCTACGGCGACCAGCCTCGCCCCGCACATATTGCCTGGAACGCGACGATCGCGAGCCAGCTGGCTCATCGCTCGGTTCGCGCCTATCTGCCCGGGCCACTGCCGGACGGCACGATCGAGACATTGGTGGCGGCCGCCCAGTCGGCTCCGAGTTCGTCCAATCTCCATCTCTGGAGCGTGGTCGCAGTTACCGATCTCGACCTGCGCTCGCGGCTGGCGGTGCTCGCGCGCAACCAGCGCCATATCGAGGAAGCGCCGCTCATCCTCCTGTGGGTGGCGGACCTGGCTCGCGCCCATGAGATTGGCCAGCTTCATGATGAACCGACGGAGGCGACCGACTATCTCGAAACCTTCCTGACCGCTGTGCTCGATGCAGGCCTTGCCGCGCAGAGCGCCGCCATCGCGGCCGAATCGCTCGGACTGGGCACTGTCTTCATCGGGGCGTTGCGCAACCATCCGGAGGAGGTCGCCAGCCTGATCGGCCTGCCGACGAAGAGTTTCGTCGTCTTCGGCCTGGTGGTCGGCACCCCGGATCCATCGCGCGCCACCGCCGTCAAGCCGCGCCCGGCACAGAGCATCGTGCTCCATCATGATCGCTATGGCGCGGCGGCGGCGGCGCGCGATGCGATCGATGCCTATGACGATGCCACCCGCACATTCCAGGCGGATCAGAATCAGCCGGAAACCGGATGGGTCGCGCCATTCCTGGCGCGCCTGGCAGGCGCATCGGCGCTGAGCGGCCGCGACCGGCTGCGCGACGCGCTCGCCGCGCGTGGCATGCCCCTGCTTTGAGAACGCGAATCCCTTGTGACGGAGAGAATGATGAGCACCGCTCCTGAAACACTTCAGGCGCATTTCCATGCGCTCCATGCCGAGCGCGAGCGCAGCTGGCCCGCGGAGCAGCTCGCCCGGAACGTCGCCAAGCGCAAGGAGCTCACAGAGACCTTCGACCGCTCTCGTGCCGTCAAGCCTGGCGACCGGATCGAGCCGATCACGCTGGAAGATTCGCAGGGCGGCGAGATCGCGCTCGCCGATCTCGTCTCCGGCGGGCCGGCCGTGTTGGTCTTCTTTCGCTTCGCCGGTTGTCCGGCCTGCAATCTCGCTCTGCCTTATTATGACCGCCAGCTGCGGCCCACGCTCGATCGTCTCGGAGTGCCGCTGGTCGCGATCAGCCCCCATCTGACCGAGACGGGGCTCGACGAGATCCGTAGCCGCCATCAGCTCGGCTTCCGGATCGCCGCGGACCGGGACAATCGGCTCGCCCGGGGTCTCGGAATCAGCTTCGACCGGGACGTGGTCCCCGCCGAGCGTCCCCAAGGCTGGACCGGCGAGCTCACCGGGACGGGCACGGCGGAATTCCCCTACCCCGCCGCGATCATCATCGATGAGGGTCTGGTCGTCCGCTATGCCGACATCAGTCCGGACTGGCTGATCCGCACCGAGGCGCCGGAGATCCTCTCCGCCGTCGATCGGATCCGTCGAAAGGTGGCCGCCTGAACGCGGCGTAACTTTCCCTTCATTCCCGGATGGCCGCTGGCGAAACGTCGACTGCGGCCATCATCGTCTCAGCGGACAGCACCGGACCCCACGATATCGAGCGATACAGGTAAAAGCTGCGCTCTTTAAGGCAGCGACCCTCGCGCGAGCTCGCGCGAAAAGGGCCGGGTCCAGAAGAGGAAATCTGATGGACAGCCAAGCGATTGAGTTCAAAGCGCGATTTTCACCGCCTTCTCGCTCAAAGACAGCTTAGCAGACGCAGTCTCGCGCGCAAGCCGCAGTGCAACCCTCAGCTTCCTAGCAAACCAGCGAGAAATCTTCGGATACCCTTGCGAGGACCATATCGGCTCAGCCAGGCTAGAGAGAGAGCTCAATCGAACATGTGAGAGTTCGCCGTTGCCGCTGTGCATGATCGATAGCTCCCCCATTTATCGATCACAATTTGATTGGTCCATGATCGACAAATCGCCTATATATCGATCATGACGTGGAATTGGCAGCAGCCGGATTGGCCGAGTTTCTCCTGGGATGCGCCTGGGCTGCAGAAGGCCGAAGCCTTGTTCCTCGAAGGCGTGGGTATCGCGATCGGTGTATCACGACATCTGGACGAAGCTGACCGCAGCGGCCTTGAGATCGAGTTGATGAGCCATGAGGCCATCGACACTTCGGCGATCGAAGGAGAGACGCTCGATCGCGACAGTGAAGCGTCCCGGGTTTTCCGGAGGCTCCGAACTGTGAGAAGGAGCATCCGGTATGAGCAAGATGGGAAACAGATTTTCGCCTGAGGTCCGTGACCGAGCGGTGCGGATGGTTGGCGAGCACCGCGCGGATTACGGCTCTGAATGGGAGGCGATGAATTCGATTGCCTCGAAGATTGGCTGCACGGCCGAGACACTGCGCCGCTGGTGCCGCACGGAGGCGGGCCGACGAGCGGCACCAGCGGCGCAGGGCGTTGATGATAAGGCCCGGCTCAAGCTGCTGGAGCGTGAGGTCAAGGAACTACGTCGAGCCAACGAGATCCTGCGCAAGGCGTCGGCATATTTTGCGATGGCGGAGCTCGACCGCCGCGAGAGATGATGATGGCGTTCATCGACGTCCATCGCGAGGACCTGGGTATCGAGCCGATCTGCCGCGAACTGGCAATCGCCCCGTCCTCCTATCATGAACATGCCGCACGTCTTGCCAATCCGGCCAGGCGTTCTGCCCGTGCGCGCCGGGATGACGACATGTGTGAGCAGATCCGGCGTGTCCACGAGACCAGCTTCGGGCTCTACGGCTCGCGTAAGGTCTGGCACCAATTGCGGCGCGAAGGCCTTGATGTCGCGAAGTGCACGGTCGAACGACTGATGCGCACCATGCGGCTGGCCGGCATTCGCCGAGGGAAGAAGACGATCACGACCGTCAGCAATCCCAAGGCGCCATGCCCGCTCGACAAGGTCAATCGGGAGTTTCGAGTGGATCGGCCGAATGCCCTGTGGGTAGTCGATTTCACCTATGTCCATACTTGGGCAGGCTTCGTCTACGTGGCCTTCGTGATCGATGCCTATGCTCGGCGCATCGTAGGCTGGAAGGTCAGCTCTTCAGCGACCGCCGGGTTCGTTCTGGATGCCCTGGAGCAGGCGATCCATGCACGCAGACCCGGCCCGGATGACGGCTTGATCCACCACAGCGACAGGGGTGTTCAAGGCGGATTCAACCGGTCGTCGCAACGGTCGGGTTTTCGAATTGCATGAGGTATTCGTCAAGCGCTTCCGCTGGCGTTTTCCACCCAAGGGTTTTGCGCGGTCTACCATTGAGGGTCTCGGCGA
>Ga0105237_10002122_pt1 | contig 24998 bp, 13 predicted proteins | sample KBSC24metaG_FD_81520 | JGI IMG/M metagenome (GOLD analysis project Ga0105237, IMG submission 81520) | Corn rhizosphere microbial communities from Kellogg Biological Station, Michigan, USA - KBS C2-4 metaG | ecosystem: Host-associated > Plants > Roots > Rhizosphere > Soil | place: Michigan, USA...
ACCTAGTGTAGAGCTGCCAATAGACCCATCCTGATTTAATGTAGGTATGCCATCATTATTCAGGGTCTTCTGTTCCGCACCGGCATCCTGCACACGGTAGAAATATTCCGTTGAAAGTATCTCCCGTCCGGATTTGTCGTACACCCGCGTGGACTTTGGTTTGCCATGCATATCGTTTATTTCGATCTTAAATCCTTGTGAAGTAGATTGATTATAGCTGGCTGTTGTAAAGAACAGCAAAGGGATAATGGTTTGCGAAGATGGGTTGTCCAATGGAAGGTTGTCCACAAGAGTAGGGAAATCCTTTGCTGTGTAGAATTCATTGACAGTATAACCTGTCTCACGGGCATTATTGACCCCGTAATTGGTGACAGTGACCACACTATAGCCTACTTCCGGCGCTGGATAATAAGACTCGCAATAGGGTTTTTCTATAAAATGATACCTATCGATGCCCCAATGTACTTTTTCTGTATAAGGAATAGGCTGGTGAAAAGGATTTTCCTCATTACCTCCCTGCGGCTCATAGGAAGCAACTCCAGAAGAAATTTCGGCGCCTGTATTACTGGTGGTAGTATACTTGAATTCCTGTCCATAAGTGGATGTCTTGGCGCCGCTGCTGCCCATCGTCTGCCATCCGTCTGTGATCTCTATCTTTCGAACACGACATCCTCCGCCTGTTTTGGAAAAAACCCTTTTCCCATCGCTGAATGTCAGGCTGACAGACGGACTCTTAAGTCTGACTAGCGATTTGCTCAGATCGACATATTTGGCCATATTGGCTCTTTCTGCGATCTTGTCAAAAGAAGTCCACAATTCCTTGAAATTGGCCAGCGTCCAATAGATGGCCTCACCGATGATGGCAATATCGCTGCCGGAAAGGTCGGAATTGTCATATCCATTATAAGCATACTGGGGAAGGTCAGTCTTTATCTTCTGCCAGGCCTGTTTGGCAATAGGGCTATAAGAACCTATTTGATTCACATATAGCTTTACCGTCTTCCCATCGCCCGATATAATACATCTGGAGGGGTCGATCGTAGCATATCCGCTTACATATTCATTAAAGGTACTATTGGTAATATCTGTTTGGCTGATATCCCCCTTCATGTTTGTATTTACCTTGAAATAGATCGTATTGGTGCCGTCCAGATAGGTGCTGGTAAATCCGGCCAATCCTCCTGTCACGGGGACGGGCAGCTGCACATCCACGTATTGCGATCGGGCGAGGTCGGAAGGGTTTTGATTGGCATCTTCAAATCCCTTGATAAAATACATCTGCATAGCCCCTTTATCCTGAACATAGGCGTAGTCCTTGGCCTCATATATAATATTGATGATACTACCGGAAGGAGTGGTGATCTTATTTAGTTGCCATTTGGTGGCCATACGATCGATCAGATCACTCCAATCAGTAGCGCTAACGCCCGTCGGTGGGGCATTCTTTTGCAGGCTGTATGGATATTCCGTATTGTTCAGATAACTTGAATTACTATTGGGGTTGGGATTGTTGTACCAGCTTTGCTTATATGTTCCCCAGCGGTCGCCCTGCCTGTCGGCATACAGATCGTTAGCCTCCTCCTGTGAAGGATCATTGACATAATTGGGCAAAGGCAGGCCGCTCACACCAGGGTTGATGAGATCAAGAGCATAATCAAAGAGATAGGGATTGGTCTTGCCACGGGTGCTTCTACCAAAAGTGAAATACAGCTTCTTTAAGGTCAGCTTGCCTTTATGCAGGTTGGGGCTCACCGTATTGGAAGGATTATAGGGGTCGGGGATCTGAGTGCCTGTATTATTGGGAACGCCAGGATACAATGAATAGTCGTATTCAAAATGAACTACTTTAACAGGCATGGCATTCGCGCCATTCTTTGCCCAGTCGGATTTGGTAAAAAGGCTGATCGAATCCAGCTTCAGCATTTTTGCGCCGCTGTTAGGGCCGCCGTTCTCATCCACCACTCCAAGACCGTCCTCGCGCGGGCTTACGGAAAAAATGGCGATCATCGTCCTGCTTTCGACAGATCGCAGATACCATAGCTCTTTTTCACCATATACGATACTCCCGCGGTCGTCTTTTGGATCACTCTGAAGGTCTTCATTATAATTGGCGGAGTTAGCTGCATAAGGAGCTCTCCACTTATAGTTATAAGAGGCTTTGGAATAATTGAGCTTATAAGCCGTACCCAGGTCGTCATCTGTGACGCCATCACCTGTGCGGTCTACATAGTCGGTAGAAAGAATGCTCGTAAGCAAAAAAGAGGTTGCATACGCAGGCGTTACTTCTTTCTGCACCAATCCATCACGTCCATTGTTATTCCGGCCGGCAGGGTTTTTAGTATTGATGTCACTGGCTGAATAGGTAATGATACCGGTGCGACGGGCAGCATTCTTATCAGGTATAGTAGCAGGATTTACTGCATAGGTGAACTCCTGATGGGAAACATTGTACACAGGAATGCCATATACCATGCGCTTGCCATCATTGTCCGTCACTGTAATTTCAGACATATGATTTCCTCTCCGGTAGTCGGCAGTCCTTGCGATGCTCTGAATTCCCTGATTATAATCCCCTACCTGTGTACCCATGCGACTGACAAGGTATTTATCAAGGGCATAATTGGAGGCTTGTGTAGCATTAAGATAGCCAAAATTAAAATTACGTCTATCACGGTTAGTCCTTTTGAAAGGAGTAGTAAGAGGAATGTTCGAGCTGGTATGAGATCTAAAAGCCGCCTGGGTCGCAAACCTGTTCAATTGCACCTCATCTGTATTGGTATTATTGATCTTATTCAGATACGACATATCTGTTGCAGTGGGTTCACCTACCTGTTTAAAATACACGGGTTCATCTAATGGGTTACTGGCGTCCGGACTGAACTCTCCAGCGGATAAATACCCATTATTATCTGTCCATTTCTTAGTCACAGCGCTGCCATGAGTATAGTCCAACCGACCACCCAGCTGCCATATCCATCCACCGCCGACTGTAAGCTTACCGCCGGCATCGTTTGAAACATTCGAATATTTAGGATCAAAGACAATATAATTACCCCCGCAAAAAGGCCGGAACTGAGCAGTTCCATTCTGGCTCGAGACCGTAAACATATCCTGTGTAGCTACAGGTATTCCAATGGAAGGAGCGCTGGGGATATATATACCATCCTTCTCCCGGTTGAAATCCAACAATGCATTCTCATTGCCCCTGCCATGCAGATAGTTCAGGTAACCATAGGCCGGCATGGTTTTATTAGCATCCGTAACATGCTCATTGTATACATAACCCGAGCCCCCCAATCCTAAATACCCTCCAAAAACATAAGGCCCCACATCTACGCTCAGTGTATATCCGGAGTTCTTGGAATTGGCAGCAAAGGAAGGCGTGTAGGTCTCTCCGAAATAATGCGTAAAGCCCCCGATGGTTGAAGAGCCCAGACCTGAATATTGATAATGCCCTTTGCTGTCCTTCTCATCGCTGAGCAGCACAGAAGGGTTAAAGCTGGCATCCAGTGAATAGGATTTTAATCCTGCCCGGGTATTATACAAAAAAGAGCCTGAAAGAGTAGTACTTTCCATATCCCCATTCTCATCCGTGTGACTGGTAGTTAGATCAAGGGATGGCCGGAGATTTACTCCGTCCCTTGAATCTGAGCTGAAATCCAATCCTGCCGTCAGCCGGGTATCCTGAGCTCCTGCAATGTTGAACGACACGCTGGCTCCAAAGCTGGCCCCGATGCCATAATAGTTGTCTTTATAAACATCCAGCTTGAAGCTGGGAGGGTTGATAAGATTATCAAAACCCCAAAAAGTAGGTTTTACCAATACCTGCCCTCCGGCCTTCTTAAAATCTTTTTTATAGAATGTCTTCTGAATACCTTCTCCGTCAAAATCATCGGGTAGCCCCCGCAGATTCCTGTTCACTGAACCTGGATTGAGTGACCATCCTGCTCCTACCCAGCTGGCCTCTTCTTCCATGTTGGATCCGGAATGATACGACAGGTTGAGAGGATATCCTCCCACATCCAGCAAGGGAATATTGTCTCTAAAATTACCCGTAAATAGATCTACCATATCATCTACCCCCGCCGGCGTAAACTTCTGCATTTCCGGCTGCGCAGGACCCGAGGTCAGGGCCAGGGCAACCCCAGGATAAAAGGTCTGTACACTGAAGATCAGTAAAAAGACGGCAGCAAATATTTTCCTGTTACGCATCCTTTTCATGTTAATTCGTGTTTTCATGTAATAGCATGGTTTGGCGATTGCCTAATAATTTATATGGATCCTTATATACAAGCGTCGATGGCTGAAAACCCCGCGGCACCTCGAACACCAGCACCTGCTCGGTCAGCTTCTCCATCTTGCGGGGCACAGGCTGATAGAACACAGGAACGATACTGTCCCCATGATCCAGGAGCACCCAGTCCCTGTACATATCCAGCTGATAATATTTCTCCCTGGCTTCCACCAGCTTCTTATCCGTCACATCCGTACTGTCGTATAATCCGATGCGCAGGCAATAGAATACCGTGGTCCCGCTATCACCTCCATCCTCTCTAAGAATAGACTTGTTAGGTATCCTGTCCGCATAGACGCCGGCAGACCCGGCCCATCCCGACTGCGCCATATGCTTTACTTCCGTCACGACGGTCCGCCTGGACGTACAGGACAATACGGCAACAGCCAGCAGCAACATCGTTATATATTTCATTTCCGTCTTCATTGGCTTGAATTTTCCTGGTAAATAAATCTTACTTGTACCTCAGGCTCATTAAAGGGATATACTTTTAACAGATAGTGCTTGCCGGACTCCAGGTCCAGATCGGCCAGGTCGATATCTATCTTGTTCATACCCTGCCTCAATGGCACGTCCGGCAGATGCTTGACGGGCTTGCCCGCATTCTCTATATCATTGATGGAATAATTGAGCTTGCTGATATTATAGTTGTTTTGAAAGGAGAACCTCAGCATCCGGCTGGTGATATAATAGTTGCCATTCTGCAATAGCTTCAGCTCCCGGTAGCTGTCCAGCGGATCGGCCGGTACGGAGTCGGTACACTGTACAGTAAATGTCCATATCTCGCTGCGGGACATGATAACGCCTGCCTGGTAGGCGATCACCTGCCAGACATAGGTCTTCCCCTCCTGCAGGTCTGGCGCGAATGAAGGATAGTTGATCGTAGTGGAAGGAATATTATCCATCAGGATCAATGGCGTATTCATCAACAGGGCCTCCACAGGCGCCGACTGCTTTTTCTCTGTCAGCAGCAGACGAAACCGCATGGAAGGCGGAAAAGGCACGGGCGGCTGCCAGCTCAGCGGCGGCCGCTTCTGACATATCTTATCCGCATCCGCAGGATTGATCAGGCTGATAGGAACAATAGGTTGTATCGAGGCGTCAAAACAGTTCTCAAAATCATCCAATTGCTTGTTCGTAGGATAGAAATGGAAGCAGAACGTATATTCCCCGGGAGGAAAGTTCCGCGTCTGGCTCACGATGGATGCCAGCGAAGTATTGGAAAAATTGAACGTACTGCCCGTATACGCAGGCACAGGGAATACCGAGACGCCAGGCTGAACGGTCACCGGCAGCGTAGAGATATGCACCACCTGTGTCTTGCTGATATTTTCTCGCACGGTGATAAACACCCGCCCGCTTTGCGCCTGTCCGGTGAGATTCTGTAGCTGGAAATTGCCCAGCCCATCGATGCTGCGTCCATAGACTTCCGGCACAAAGACGAAATTGAACTGAGCAGAAGCCTCCTCCGCTGTCCAGCAGACAGCAGCCGCGATAACCAGCAGTCTTATTACTAAACTTTTCATACCTATCATTTAAAAGTGTAATGCATGGTTGTACTAAAAAATAGCTGATTGGCTAGCTCGGGCCGTATGGTCTGTACCGCCTTCCTATACCCCAGCTGAAGGTCCATGGTCAGCTTCTCCTTCAGCACGGCATTCAGCTGCTGGTGGATGCCGATCTGCTTGTTCCAGCCGGCATTGGCATAATATCCCAATCCGCTGGCCAGCCGCAGTTTTGAATTCTCCGACAAGGCATAGGAATAATTTGCCTCCGAGCTGAACATGCCGGTGTTGAAATAATAGCTCTTGTTATCCGACTCGTTGTCCAGTATGGTCAGCGACAACAGGTTCTTTCCCAGCATCAGGGAAGAGGTATTGGTGAACAACAGCGTATTGTTCTTGTAAGTGCCGCCCAGCAATATGGGCAGACTCATCTGCTGACTGCTGATCGTGACATTGTTCATCACCTTTTTCTTACCTATATAAAACCGGTAAGCTCCATCCAGCTGCAGCCTGGAGTTGACGCCGCTCATCGCTGGCTGTCCGTAGAAGACGCTCTTGTAATCGCTTCGCTGATACGTAAAAGCTACTTTGTCATTCCTGTCGATCTTGAACCCCACCTGCGCCTTGTTCGAGATGGCGGTATAGGTATAGTTATTATTGGGATCGAATACCTGGTGACGGTAGTCGCCATCGTATTTCACCGACAAGCGCTGCTTGAAGAACTTCCTGGAAAACCCCATTCCCACCTGGCTTTCACCGCTGCGCAAAAAGGAATTGCCAGGGTTATTGTATCCCAATCCCACTTTTTTGGCATAGACCTTTATGTCTGTATTGAATAGCTGCCCGTCATAGGATATCGCAGCCGCATAATTCGCCTTGCCGGCATTGTTGAACACAGACCCTCCTCCGATGGATTTATTCAGACTGCTGTCCCCCGTGACATTCTGATTGAACGAGCCAAAGGACTTGGACGCATCCAGCGTAATAGTATGGTTCCCTCCGCCCAACGGCATCCCCATGTGCAGGGTGATGACCCCGTCCTTATGACCCGCCAATGGCAGGTAAGAAGCCGCACCAGGCGCACCCGAAGTGGAAGGCGTGCCGGAAAAGTTGAAAAAATTGAAGGACAGCGACTGGTCGATGGGACTTCCGCTGCCGGTCCCGATCTTGAACCCGGTGAGATTACTGTACTCATTGGTCACCTGGCTGGTGAGTCCCGCCTGCTGCCAGTTATTGACGGAATTGTTCTTTCCATAGATCATCCCCAGGGAGGTGGATTTATTTTGAAATTCCGTATTGATACCCGTATTCATAGTATTTTGTATGGCAAGCTGATCGCCCTGTACGGCATTCTGCCCCATGTCCAGCGTCTTGATATTGTAGAAGAATCGTTGCAGCGTATTCAACCCGCCCTGGTCGTCGATGACACCGGCCAGGTTCTTTGGATCGGACAGATAGGCCTTAAAATTATCCGGCGTGAAAGGCATATGGCTCTTCAGCTCCTTTACCAGAGGGTTATTCTCAAAACGTCGCTTCCAGCTGACGATCCGGCCGTAGATATCTTCCATCGTCTCGTACTTTTTTACATCGCCGAGGGTCTTGACATAATTAGTGTCGGAAGCCAGTGTTTTCGAGTCCTTGTTACGGCTCATCTCCTGCAGACGGAGAAGGTCCCGCTTGTATTTCTCCAGTGCCGTACCCGGCAGCAGCTTACTTTGCAGGGCGGTCATATCATTGGCCGTCAGGTTGGTGGATCCCGAAGGCAGCGTAATGGCAGATTTATATTGCCGGGTGTATTCATTCTGCAATTGCCCGATCTCCGACTGCAACGACTGCTCGTAATTATGGCGAATAGTATTTATACGATTGAGGGCAGAAGCCAGCACCGCCTCGGGATTTACTTTTTGCAAGACCTTACCGCGCAGTGTTTCCAGATAGGCGGCATGATCGAAATTGAAATGGTAGAAATTCTGAAAAGGAGTATAGTTAAGGGTATTGATCCCATTGGCTTCACGGACAGCCATATTAAAAGGCATACCGCCTAACGCTATTGTATAATTGATATTATAGCCGGCGAGCCCCTGCAGGCCCTTGAACACTCCCAGCCCCAATCCGGCAGTGTCCCGGAAATAGCTATAGTCTGCCTCGGCTTCCATCTGGTTAAAGGCCACAGGTTTGCCTTCCAGCAGCCTGAGCTCGCCCGTCACAGGCTGCAAAGGGCTTTTTGCCATATTCAGCAGCGAGTCCAGCTGTCCCTTGCCTGCCCGGATGGCGCCATGAAGTTCACTTTTTAGTACCTGCTGCGCAGAGTCCACTTTTACAGCAGGCAGCGGGACGGGCTTCTGCCCATAGCCATGGATAAGCATGCCATTCAGCACGATAAAACAGCCTGCTATTTTTAGAAGGTTCATTTATTTGGTTTTTATAGCTCTGGAGATCATTTTTTTCAGCTGCCTGTTCTCTTCGGTGAGGGTCTCTATTTTCCTATTCAGCTCGATCATATAAAGGGTCAGCTCTTCGATCTTTTTCAGCTGTGCAGCCTGGCTTTCGCCCAGGTCCAGGCTTTCCTGCTGCACCTGCGTACCGGATACCATATCGGGCAGATGTTTGTTGGCTTTAATATATTGCTCCACTTCCTCGAGGGCAGGTAGTTTGTAGGCGCTGTCGAATACATAATCAGGCCAGCCATTGGGTGTCACTTTTACTTTCTTTGCCATCACATCCCCATTCACCCCCAGCCGGGCAGTAGGATTGCTGATGCCGATACCAACGTTGCCGCCGGCGGTAATCCGCATCTGTTCCGTATTATTGGTAATAAATGGCAGATCATTATTATCTACAGTGCCGATGGTCTTCAGCGTTCCTACCGTATTGCCGCCAAAATTCCAGCCGGCGGGAAGAGCCGCGCTCAGGGTGGCAATGTCACGATAAGACAGGTTGCCGCCGGCATCGCTGACTACGACCCTGCTTTGTGTATTGTCATTACCGAGACCCGCAAAACGTACACTGCCGGTGGTATGCAGCTGGGCAGCGGGGGTGGCGGTCCCAACACCAAGACTACCCGAGAGAAACCCTTTCCCATCCGCCGTAATAAAAGCCTGGCTGGTATTGCTGCCATCCTGGAACAGGATAGGCGCGTAGAATTTATTCGTCCAGTACTTGCTCACTATATTGGGCAGCAGCTCATAGTCCGAACGCCACCGGTGGTATTCGATCTTGGCCACGGACGCACTATAGCCTGCAGCGGCCGTGACGGTGAGCTGTATCGCCTTGAGCCAGTTGCGAGACCCGACCTGCCCCTGGAACACAGCATATCCCGCCGCCGCCTGTGGAGAGATATTGATGAAATTATCCATCGCAACCCAGCTGCCATCCGCATACTGCAGTTGCCCGGATACACTGGCAGCCGCTGACGTTGAATAAAAGCTGACGTAGATATATCCCTCCGGATAGGTCAATCCCGCGGGACCTATCTCCCCCTTGGCCATCAGGTCGATGGTGATATTGGAAGAAGTGCCGGCGGCAACTCCCCACACCGCATCATTGATATCACCGTTGAACAATCCAGGGACATTCGGCGTAACGCCAAATCGGCTGGTAGCGCTGTAAAAAACATCGGTGAGCTCGGAGATGAGCTGCTTTGGCTGACCGAATTCTCCCATGAGGGAAGTATAGGGAGATGTCTGGGAATAGCCTTTTATTAGGGACAGACACAGCAATGCCGTCAATAGATAAGGTTTTTGTTTCATTGGTTTAGCGCTTTATTTTCGATGTTTCGATGTCCGGATCATTTTCTTCAGCTGCTGTATCTCTTTTTCCTGCTGGATAACATATAGCGTCAGCTCTTCTATTTTTCTCAACAGGACGGCCTGATTCTCACCCAGGTCCACCCCCTTCTGCTGTACCTGATCAGCGGATACCACATCGGGTAAATGCTTGTTGGCTTTGACGTAACGCTCTATTTCAGCGAGTGCAGTCAGTTTGTACGCGCTGTCAAATACATAGTCGGACCAGCCATTCGGGGTGACTTTGACTACCTTGGTCGTGATAGTGCCATTCACACTGGCATTGCCGGTCACCTGGAGTCTGGCGCCATTGTCGCTGGTCGATCCAATAAGCAGGTTGCCGGAAGCAGGATAAAAGATCATTTTGGAGCCGCCGAGATTATGGAAGTTGCTGCCCCACGAAAAAAAGCTGGAAGGATTGGTGCTGACAAAATCAAATCCGCTCCCCGAAACATCATGAAAGGCGAATCCATTCGGCATATAGGGATTGGTAGGCCCTCCGGCAAAAAACTGAGCGACCAGTCCGTTGGCATTGTAGTATCTCATTCCTATACTGGCGCCGACTGCTGTGTTGATATTCGATAAATTCACAAAGGGAGAATAAATATTATTGGTATAAATGCTTAGCGGCGCTTGTGAAATTGACCCGACATTGATACTCTGTATGCCGTTCACCTGCAAGACCTCTCCACCCCCGTCGTCCGCAGTTGTCCCGATCAATACGTGTCCATCAGGCTGTATCCGCATTCGCTCCTGATTATTGGTACGAAAGGACAGCGAGTTGGCATCCTTCGTCCCCAGGAAACTAACTGCGGGATCTAACCCGGTATTGCCGGCAGCAGACCAGTAGGAGGGCTCCGCAATGATCTGCAACCCGCAGATATCACCCACGTCTGTCGTAGGCAGCGTATTTACATAAACGTTAATGATACCATTGGCATCCGGAGCTACATGATTAAAGACGGCGCCATCCGCGGTATTGTTGTGGCTGTTCACGTCCCGATAGCTATATACCACACCGCCAGCCACCGTATAGCGGGTAGGGTTGCTATTGGAGGACGAGGTGCTGCTGCCTGCCATTCGCAAGGTATAGAACATCCCCGCTTTTAATCCACTGATCCGCAGCTGTGGAGTGTTGGGATCATAGACAGACACCGGTCCGTTGTATTGATACCAGTGGTCCAGCATTATGGCAGCCGAAAAAAAAGTCCCATTGGCGGCGCCTAATCCATCATATGCAGCAACATCCCAGGGATGCCAGTTCGCCGTCGCTATCGAAGTGAGACTGATACCGGTGCCCGGGTCCGTAGCGGAAACTACTCCCACGGATGGATCACCTGCCATATTGATCCATCCTGACACTGGATTGGAAGCTGCTGAAAAATTGAAGCTGGTAGTCTGCGCCATCAGACAGCTGGATGCAGACAAGGTCGATAGTAGAATGAATAGAAGCCCGCGAATAATTTTGTTCAAGGAAGAGGTTTTGTAAAGTTTGCGCATAGCAATCCCGTTATGGGGTTTTAACCATTTAAGAAAATAAATCCCTGTACCCGGTTTTGGCCAGGTATTAAAAAAAAATGCTGACAGTCACCGCTAGTAACTAACGGTCATGTAAAAGGGAAAATTAAAATAAAGGGAGACGGAGGTTAGTGAATTAATTTGCTAGGAGGGTAGAATTGTAATTCTAAACTACACGTTTATTGGAATTAAACAAATCTGTAGCGCACTGCTTTTGTCAGTTAAGTGTTTTAATTTAGAAAATTTTAGACCAGCGTTATTTAATAATTAAGAAAAGTTACAACGCTGCATACTGTGCATTCGAAGAGCCGCCTGAGTTCAAATGCTGGGAAGGATGCGCATGATCCATATAAGCGGCCCACTCTGTCCTGGTCAGTGTAGTTACACCGCCATTTCCTTCAAAGTAATAATGAGAGGCAATAAATTTCTTGACATGATCCCTGCTTTCTGCGGGTAAATATTTCTCCAGACACCAGAAGTTCCTGCTGCCTGATTTGCGAATGGCGCGATACACCGGCCCGGGACCGCTATTATACGCTGCCAGCACCAGCAGCCAATCTCCAAACTCATTATGAAGATCCCTCAGATACTTGGCCGCAGCCACCGTACTCTTACCATATAAGGTACGCTCATCCCAATCAGGCGTAACATTCAAACCTAATTCCTGCGCCGTCTCCGGCATCAACTGCCACGGACCTCTTGCACCCACCGCCGACAATGCCTTTGGATTCAGCTCGGATTCTATCACGGCCAGATACTTCATCTCCTTCGGTAATCCATAACGGGTCAGCACCGAATCCATCACGCGGAAGGCATACCCGCTCCGGCGTCTCACCACACAGAGTATTTCCTGATTGTCCTTGATATACTCTTTGACAAACTGCCGTACATGCATGTTCATGGGTACCACGCTCCTCTCAGCAGTATGAACAGCGGCTCCGCTGTTCGTACGATCGACAGGTTTGGAGATAATGAGGGAGATCATTACACAAGTCGCGATCCTGGAGGTTATGGTAGTCCACATAGTTAATAGTTTTAAAGCCACACCGGTAATTTCAAGGGTAATGCCAGAACACAAAACTATGCAAGTCAGACACTTAGGTCAGGTTGGCTGAACTTGGATTTTCCCAAATATGGACGATTTGCTCTCTCGTGGAGAGATCTTCGACCACTAGTGTACAGGATAAAAATGGCAGCTGCCTGACGACATTTTCTATATCTGTCACAATCTCATGTTTATCATCCGTATCGAGTATGATGGAAAAACTCATATTAGGGTGCGCTTCAGTAGGACCATTCTGCACCATCCTGGAAGAATTGAAACATATCCACAGATAATCGCTCTTTCTTTTTGTAAGTATCTCTATAGCGGTATCGACCTTCTCTCTTAAAAAGCTGATATAACCATAAAAAACAATCTTACTACTCATTGCTGATGTTGTGGAAATTAAAGATACTTATAGCTGGTTGTAGGTAAGATCGAGATTTGATACGGCGACCCAAGCTATCATTTTATATGATAATAGCCAAAAAATCATCCGCGTAGTTATACCTTTTTTTTCCCTAAATTGTATCTCAATTTAATTCACATGACTATGATCCAAATTGCTTGTCCGTCCCTTCAGCGGACCCTCGTACTCTCAGCTCTTGGCTTCCTTGGAACTATTTCAGCAGCCCGCGCCCAGGCGGACACCATTACCGACCACAGAACCACCGAAGTATACACCCCCGTCCCACCCGTGGTAACCCCGGGCGCTCAATGTGGGGACGCCCCCTCCGACGCAACCATCCTCTTCGATGGAAAAAATCTCGACAGCTGGGAATCCGTCAATGATGGCGGCCCGGCTAAATGGGTTGTCGCCGATGGCATCTTCACCGTCAATAAAAAGGCGGGTAATATCCAGACAAAAGCATCTTTCTCCAACTATCAGTTACACATCGAATACAGGATACCCTCCAATATCACCGGCTCTGACCAGGCCAGAGGTAACAGCGGCATTTTCCTCGCCAGTACCGGCAAGGGCGACGATGGATATGAGCTGCAGGTATTGGACAACTATAATAACAAAACGTACGTCAATGGCCAGGTCGGCAGTATCTACAAACAATCTATCCCACTGGCCAATGCTTGCCGCAAACCAGGCGAATGGCAGAGCTACGATGTCATCTGGACGGCCCCCGTATTCCACACCGACGGCAGTCTTGCCTCTCCTGCCCGCGTCACCGTCCTCCACAACGGCGTACTGGTACAGAATAACTTTGAACTGAAAGGAGGTACCCGCTATATTGGCAAACCCGTTTATAAAGCGCATGGCCCCTCCCCCATCAAATTACAGGCACACGGCGATCCCAGCGAACCCATCAGCTATCGCAATATTTGGGTAAGACCTTTGTAATACACCTCGTGAAAAAAATAAAAGGGATTATCTTCGACCTGGATGGCACATTGGCCAACACTCTGCCTTTGTGCATCCAGGCTTTTCGACAGTCCGTGGAGCCATTGACCCTGAAACCGCTGTCCGATGCAGAGATCATTGCCACCTTCGGCCCTTCCGAAGAAGGCACCATCATAACCCTCGTGCCGGAACATTATGAAAAGGGCATCGCGGGTTACCTTAATTTTTATGAAGACCTGCACGATATGTGCCCCGAACCATTCCCTGATGTCCGCGCGCTCCTGGACCTGCTCCGGGAGAAAAATATACGCATCGCAATGGTGACAGGCAAAGGGCCCTACAGCACTGAACTATCGCTCAAAAAATTTGGCCTGACCTCCTATTTCGACATCGTTGAAACAGGCAGCCCCAAGGGACCCCGAAAAGCAGATGGTATCAGGCAGGTGCTGTCCCAATGGCCCGCTTTAAATAAAGAAGAAATTATATACATAGGAGACGCCCCAAGCGATACCACCGCCAGCCGCGCTGCCGGCATCGCTATGATCGCCGCCGCATGGGCGCCTACCGCTGAGCCCGATATACTGTCCGCCTCGAAGCCCGACGAACTCTTTTATACTGTAAAGGATCTTACAAGCTGGCTGCTGCCAAAGATATGATCAGTGCAGCGCTTCTATCGCTCCCGCCAGATATACCAGCGGAGCATTCCAGTTGATAGCTATCTCATTGGATGCATAAGCCCTGTCACTATCCAGGTATGCCGTCTCCGGCTCGGTCATCGTATATACTTGACGATCCTGCCTCCCCGGATTGGGACCGCCGACCAGCAATCCCGGTACAGGCGGGACAATCCCATCCGCAACAGAAGGACGGTGATGTGGATGCATAGGGTTTCGGCTGCCTATCCCCGTTACAAAGCAATAGCCGGTAGCATTCCGTCCCAACAAATAGTCCAGGTTACCAACAGCCCCATCGACGTACTTCCGCTCCCTGGTCAACAAAAAAGCATTTATCAGCAGCACTCCCTGGTTGGCCGCCACGGAATTGCTGCCCCAGATAAGATCACGCGCCCCCGTCCCCATCACAGTATGAAATGCATTGGACTGCGCCAGCTTCAGATAATTATCCGCCATGGTTAAAAGATGCTCCCGCAAAGACCTCTCTTCCCCTGCCGGCAGGACGCCCGGATGACGCAGCAGCGTATAATCCCCCAGCATATGCACATTCGCCCAGGCAGGCAGTCCATACTTATCATTTATCCGCGACAGCACAGTATCCCGGAACTCCTTTATCCCCGTCGCCACCGACAGCTCAGCGGCAGCCCAATACCATTCGTCACGCATGTCCATATCTCCATACCCTCCCGTCGTCACGGCCGGACTAAAGCTTCTGTTCATCATCGTCTGATCATACAGGACAGCAGGATGCAGCACGGCCCATCCCCAGGCAGCCCGCGCAGCATACAGACAGCTATCGGCCAGTCCGGGCAGCTGACGGGAGAACTTCCTAAAGACCCTGTCGGCCTGCGCCATCACTGCCGCAAAGTCCAGCGTTGCCGCAGTCCCCTTTTGCACGACATACCTGGGCAGCTTCGTGACACCAGGCATCACCATACTGTCAAAGGCGGCGTTCGTACACTTATGATACACACCTCCATCGCCCGGGTCCTGCATGGTCAGCATCCATCGCAGATTATAAAGACACTCATTAAGAATATCAGGTACACCCCGGACAGGCGGAATATTCGTATGCAGCGTATCATACAGCCCGGGAAAATCCTCATACGCCGATAATAAGGTGCCCATCGTGATCCCGGAGTTGACAATATATTTATTATAATCTCCTGCATCATACCATCCTCCCGGCGACGCAACCACAGCCCCCTCAGGCCTCCCCGCCGAGGCAGCTGAAGCATGCACCAGCACGGCAGTGTCCGGATGTCCTGCAGGACGGCTCCAGGTCCCGGCATAACGCGGCTCCAATGCCATGCCGCTCCGCTGATAATAATATCCTTTCAGCGCAGCTCTCACCACAGGCGATGCCATATGACGCCCTATGTGAAAAAGATAAGAATCCCCTGCGCCGGGCACGACGACTTTAAAGTCTCCTTCCTTCTCGAAACTCGTAAAGTCAGCCTCGTATGTCTGTAATGATGAATTGGCAGAAGCAACAGCAGGCCCCAACGCCCCCGCATAAACCGTATCCCCCGCAGGGACACGCACAATATAAAATACAGCCGTAGCGGGCTGCCCGGTCACAATGGCGATCTTGGGGGAATGAAGATAAAATCCCAGCTGGTTCAACAAAATAACGATCACTGCCTTCATTGCCTCACCCTCCCCTTGCTGTCCGTTATCTTTACACTCACCGTATTGCTATCCACCGTCAGGAACCTGGCCGACTGCGAGAGGAACGAGCCGCCATAATAGAACTCTTCCTTACAAACCTTCCCGTCTTTCGACTGAACCACCGCGCTGACATCATCCGGCTGGATAGGTATGAATTTCACACCCCGCCGTTGTTGATATAATTTCATCGGACCTTTGTTCTGACTGGCTGCCACCAGGTATCCGCCGGAAGCGCTCCTTAACTTTACAAGCGCCTTCCCATCCCCGGGAATATAGATCCCGCTCTGCAGCATGGTCAGCGGCTTGAATCCTCCTGCCCCATCGCCTTTTAGGAGAAGGCCGTTAAGCGCATCGTAGCGGCCGATCGCTACGTCCGTAGCAAAATCATTCCCATTGATAAGTACATCCAGGTTGCCGTCGCCATCGAAATCATCTGCCACCATTCCATTCAGGGCCGAAATCTGTGCCTCCACAGGCAGGGGTATCATGGTAAATTTACCGCCTCCGTCATTGCGCAAATAGCAGGATTGAAGCTTGTTGGCTTTTAGCCGCAGCGCATCCTTTCGCTGCTCAGGTGTCAACACCTCATCCATCGTTGCGACAGCAAAGGATTTATAATCCGGAAATCTTTTTTTAATGCTGGGCCATTGTCTGGAAACATCGTCTCTCACAGGCGCCGGGAACTCCTTTTTCACACCTTCCCTATCCGGGAGGAAAAGGGAAGGAATGGCGATATAGATACCGCTTTTGTCAAAGTCCTTGGCCGTAATATATACGGGAAGACTGTCGCTGGCCTTGTACAACGTGTTTTCCCCGACATTGCCCACTATATAATCCATTCTGCCGGTATGCCGGAAATCACCGGCCACAATAGAGTTCCACCAACCATACTGCTGGCCCACACCTGATGCGGCTGTAACATTCCTGAACTTCCCGTTCACATTCTTTAAAAAGGTCACCGGCATCCACTCTCCCACCACGATAAGATCAGTCTGACCATCCCCGTCGTAGTCGGTGAAAAGCGCGTCACAGATCATCCCGATGTCTTTCAGATCAGGCGCGACCTCGGAAGTGATATCCGTAAATTTAACATGCCCGTTCTCTGTGTCGTTCCGGAATATAAAGCTGCTCACCGGCTTCGGGTAATGCTGCGGATCCACACGTCCCGACACAAACAGGTCCAGCTTTCCATCATGATTGATATCCATGGCCCGTACACATAATTTGCTGATATGGTTCTCTGGCAGCGCCGATGTATCTTCTTTGAAATTTCCCTTCCCGTCATTGATATAGAGCTTGTCCTGGTAACTCCTGCTGCCTTCCTGGTCCAAATAACCTCCCCGGGCAATATACAGATCGGGCTTGCCGTCGCCATTGGCATCAAAAAGCAGCATCCCCTGGTCCTTCTCATAGGTTGTTGCATACGGCGCCCCGGGCTCTAACGCCCGTTGAACAAAGCTGCCGTTTGGCTGTTGCAGTAGCACCTGCGAGCGTATTTGCGAATTACCTCCTATGACAAGGTCATCCAATCCATTCCCGTCGATGTCCCCCGCAACCAGCGCAGGGCAATATTCCGATAACTTGTGGGGCAGTAGATGCTGAAAGTTGAAGTCTATCTGATCTACCTCTACGTGCTTATACTGGATGCCGGATCGGGCAGTCACTTCCTTGAACAAGGCATCCGAAGCAATGACAGGCGGCGTCACAGCGCCAGCCTCCCGGGCGTCGGCAATATTCACCGTCAGGACCTGGTCGGCCTTTACATTGGGAATGGCCTGACGGGCGCCGTTATTCCATTGGATAACCACGGAATCCAGCAGCGCCACCTTGCCCAAACCAAAATGCGCCATATCCTGCATCGTCGATAAATAGCCCCTGTATGGATTGTTGTCATATGCCTGCCGCTTGCCATGCTCATAATAGATCGTCGCCGTCGCCCCCAGTCCGTTGACATTCTCTTTCCCACCCTTGAACCGTATCTGTAAAAAATGTGTCGCCTCCTTATTCTTATCACGCAAAGTATTTCGATAGATAAATGCCTTATCATCGATGTTATTGATCACCATATCCACCGCGCCGTCGTTATCCAGGTCTGCAAAGGCAGCTCCATTGGAAAAAGTTGGCGTCGACAATCCCCAGTCATTACTGAGATCGCCAAAGGTCAGATCCCCATTGTTGCGGAATGCGTAGTTGTGCAGTTTTATCTGGGGTATCTGTTTCAGCAGTTCTCTTATAGGCGGCAATACCACCGAGTTTTTACGATAGGCCGCAAAATCATGATCCGAGACATCCCGGGGGAATCCGTTGGTAACAATGATGTCCCGATAGCCGTCATTGTCAAAGTCCGCTACAAGAGGAGTCCAGCTCCAGTCCGTCTGGGCGATCCCGCTCAGGAACCCTATCTCCGCAAAGGCGGGTATGCCGACAGAGTCTCCCTCGTGCACAGTGGGACCCTGGTTCAGCTGCAGGGTATTACGTACATACTGATGCTGGTACCCAAAGAGCTCGTAGTTCTGATAGGTCAGATAGTTGGATGAGCCCATCATCAATTTTTTCCGGTAATTGTCTTCCGGGTTCATATCCAGCTCTACTACATCGGGCAGCCCGTCATTGTTAATGTCTACCACATCCTGACCCATGGAGTTCAATGAAGTGTGCTTGAAATAATCCTTGGCCCTATTGGTAAAGGTCCCGTCATGATTATTGATATAAAGGATATTGTTGGATATAAAGTCGTCGGAGACATAAATATCCTTCCATCCATCGTTATTGATATCGCAGATGGTGGCCGCATGACCATAGCCCTCAAATTTCATCCCCGCCTGCTGCGAGACATCGTGAAATACGGGATGCTTCAATACAGGATCCATATCATTCCGGAACAGCTTCCCCTTACCGGGGAATCGCTCCTTCGGGTCGAAATGAAAGGCGGATGGATCGATGCCATTGGATGCCTCATTGACGGTAAGGAACATGTCGAGATCCCCATCATTGTCATAATCGAAAAAGCTTGCCATAGTGGATTGCACATGGATATCCAGACCATACTCAGCCGCCATATCCTTAAAGTGTGGAATACCATCCTTGTCCGGCCCCTGGTTGATGTATAGCACATTGCGTCTTTTCAGGGTGTCCTTATAGATGGTGTTGCATACATAAATATCCATTAACCCGTCATTATTGATGTCTACCACCGCTACACCTCTTGCCCACCGGCCCATATCCTCCACACCAGCCGGGGCTGTAATATCTTCGAATGTAAAATCACCTTTATTGAGATACAGCTTACAGGGCACCTTATTCCCCGTGAAATATATATCCTGCAGACCGTCGTTGTTAAAATCCCCGATGCCTACCCCGCCGCCGTTGTAAATGTTCACTATATTCAGCGGGTTCAGCGTATCGTCCTCGACAATGGCATTGGTAAAATTGACACCGGAATGGAAAGAAGAGATCTGTTCGAATAAAACAGGCCTGCTCTTACATGCCAGCATAAACAGCAATAGGGCAACAATCGGAAGACGGAAATACTTCATAACTGCAATATAATGTTAATGGCTTCCAGGTGGAAGCCATTAACGGAAATTATTCCTATCCCCGTTAATACGGGTTTTGTGTCAGATTAGGGTTAAGCCCAATAGCAGCCTGTGGTATGGGCATCAAACAACGTTTTGCTGTAAGAGCCGTGTTGTACAACCCATGCTGCTTATTATCATGTGTCGGGCCCGGAGCCGGGTTTGGTACAGGGTTATAGCTGTTTGCCACACACCCATTGGCCTTGTTTACAAACGCCACCGCCGTATCCGTACCTGCACGGCAAAGGTCATAGAACACAGAGTATTCGCCGCTGAGCTCATGCCGGTATTCGCTCAATACCATTTGCAATGGGTCCGTGATCGGCTGACCGGCTGTACCGTCATAATTAGCGCTGTCTGCCATAGCAGGAGCCAATCCGGCTCCACCCCATGCCCGATCCCTCACGGTCTGAATATCAGCCATAGCTCCCGGAATATCGCCCGTATGGACCTTGCATTCGGCCCTGGCTAACAGCACCTCCGCATAACGCATGAGGATCTGGTTCTGGTCGCCAAAAAGAAGACTGGTCCCTGCAGAGTCGGTATTACCACCCGTAAGATTGTAGTCCCTCCATTTCTTTGCACAATAATATCCGGTACGGTTCGTGGCATCCGCCCCATACCAGGGTCTGGTCAGCGTACCCACCGTGTTGAGGATGGTTCCATCGTCTGCTTTATAAAGGGCGTTGCCGGCCTTAAACCCGCTTTTTACAACCCAATATCCTTTTAAACCGCCCAAATGCTTGATGATACCGGGGCTGGCCAGCGTATCGCCAGGGCCAACGATGGTAAGCAGCTTACGCTTATCCCCGTGCTGATAGGACATCCACAAAGCAGGGTTGCCATAGTCATACCCCTGTCCTGTGAGCTCCTGGGGCCAGCTGAAGTCATCGATCCAGGCAATTTCACCGCCAGGCGGCTGCCAGCTTCCGCTCCAGTCCTGCGTACCGCCGGGAGGAACTTCAAACTGTATCTCGAAAATAGACTCGTCGTTGTTCTGATGATCATACTCGTTTACATCCGCGAAGTTGGGCATCAGGTGATAGTTGGTGGTAAGCTCCGTATTGTTGAAAGCAGTCAGCGCCGCCTGATAATTCCTCAACCACATTTGTGCCGCGCCCTCGTAGGCATAGGCAGCGCCTTTTGTAGCCCTGCCCAGGTCGCCGCCAACAGTTTGCGTTTTTGACCACAGCAGGGTTTCCGCCTTTTGCATATCTGCTACCACCTGCATAAATACACTATCACGGGGCGACCTCGGCGTCAACCCATCCGTAACGGCATTCAGCTCCAAAGGGACACCGCCAAAGCTGGAAGCCAGATAGTAGTATGCCAGTCCCCGGAGAAAATAAGCCTCCCCTGTCAGACGATCCCCAAGGGATGCTGTAACGATACCCTTTTCTTTGGCAGTGGCAATAACGGGGAAGGCAGCATTTGCCCTGGCGATACCGATGTACATGTAGTTCCAGAAATCGTTCAGCGCTCCAAAATCCGCCGGGATCTGGTAATTGTTCCAGATGACATCGCCGCCCCAGTTGAAGAAGTCATGCGATTCAAAATTCGCCCAATACCAAATGGACTTTTTAAGCAGGTTGCTGTTCTGCCAGGTGTCGTAAACAGCATTGACGAGGGATACCACGTCCGAAGACTTGGTAGTGACCCCATTGATGTCGGATTGCATCGTGTCCGTCTGGTTCAGGAAATTCTTGCTGCAGCTGAGTGGGATCACCACCGCCGCGCAGAGCGTCGCCAGGGACAGGATAATTACATATTTTCTTGGAAGTCTCATATCTTTATAATTTGTGCTTTATATCAGAATGTTACATTTAGACCCACTGTGAATGCCCGGGATAAAGGATAAGTACCGTTATCCACTCCATTCTGGGTTGGATTCCCGTTCTGTATACCGACCTCCGGATCGAGGCCTGAGTATTTTGTAATGGTGAACAAATTCTGGGATGAAGCATATATCCTCAGATGTTTGATATAAAACTTTCTCAGCAATGGATCAGGGAGAGTATAGCCGACGGTCATGCTCCTTAATTTCAGATAGCTTCCATTCTCGACCCATACGCTGGAAGGGACATTGCTGCCGATGGCATCGTCGTTGGCCGTAGCACGGGCGTAGCGGTTGGAGGCATGTTGTGGCGTCCAGTGTTCCTTGTAGTAAGTCTGACTGACATTTTCCACCCCTTCGGAACCACGCTTCTGGAAGCTTTCCAGATCGCTCTCTACATAGTTCAGTATCTTGTTCCCGTAGGTGCCATAAAAATAGAGGTTGATGTCCCATGCTTTATAGGATGCATCAAAATTCAGACCGCCAAAAAATTTCGGCTGCGGATTGCCGAGAGCCGTCCGGTCCGTCGCATCCACTTTTCCATCACCCGTGATGTCGGCGAAGTAGCGGTCGCCGGGCTGATTTGTAGCCCTTTGATAAATGCCTCCGGCTTTGGCATTCAACGCATCGATCTGCGCCTGTGACTGGAATACACCCAGGGACTTGTAACCATAGAATTCACCTACAGGGCCTCCGACATTGGAGTGTGTGAACTCATCCCAGCTTTGTCCCGATAAGGTCAGACCTCCGAAGTTGGTTACAAAGCTTGTTCCGGAAGTGATGCTGGTAAGCGTATTCTTATAAGAAGATACGGTCAGCCCGATACCATATTGGAAATCCCTGCCTTTATTGCCATGGTAGTTCACCGCGAACTCCAGACCCTTATTGTTCATGCTGCCCACATTGCGGGTGATTAAATTATAACCCGACTGTGCAGGCGCCTTCAGCGTCAGCAGGAAGTCCTTGGAATCCCTGTTGAACCAGTCGGCCGTAAAGGTCAGCTCGCCCTGGAGGAAGGCCATATCTACACCAATATCGGTCTGCTTGTCCGTCTCCCATTTGAGATCAGGATTAGCGGGCTGGGTCTGCGCGATCCCACCCTGGTAGATCTTGCCAAAAGGATAGCCCATATTGTCTATCGGATTGCCATTGGCATCCGATCCGTTGGCGCTGGCGGCGCCGCCATAGGAATACAATGCAGCATATTGGTAGGGGCCGATAGCTGACTGGTTACCCACTTCTCCCCAGCTGCCTCTCAGCTTCAGATCGGAAAGCCAGTTGACGGATTGCATGAACTCCTCTTCTTTGACCTTCCACGCAACAGCGCCGGAAGGGAACACTCCATATTTATGCCCTTCACCAAATTTGGAAGAGCCATCCCTTCTCACCGTACCGGTAATAATATACTTATTGTCGAAAGTATAGGTCAGGCGGCCGAACTGAGATTCCAGGGTGGTGATGATCTGGCCGTTGCCATACTGGTCATACTTCACGTTGGATAGCTGCCCCAGGTCGGTGATAATAGCATTCGGTGGGATCCCGGAATAGCCCACCAGCGTATTGACATTCTTCTGTGCCGAGATACCACCGACAAAATTGATGGCATGCTTGCCAAAGGTCTTGTCGTAGGCAATGGTATTCTCCCACAACCATTCGAAATTATTGTTCTGATGGAAGGCATAATTCGCTTGGCTGGTGACAGAGCCGGGATATTGCTGTGACGCCCGGGTGTCTTCCGGCTGGAAGTAAGTACCCGTGTAGTAGCTCATGTTGACACCCGCATTGGTCTTCAGCTTAAGCCCATCGAAGGGTGACACTTCCAGCGAGCTGCTGGCCAGTATCCAGTTCGTTACGTTGGAGTAACGATTGGTCTCGATGGAATAGACAGGGTTGTTGAACTTGAATACATTGGCGTTTACTGGATTATAAAAACCATAATTCCCTTTCCCATCCTTTATCAGATACGTGTTCCGGTTGCCGCTATCAAGTGTGGGAGGATTGATCGCCATCTGCACCTGTCCGCCGCCTGCTCCACCGGCTGCCAGCGGATTGCCGTTGACATTCTGATAAGCATATTTTACGTTGGTGGAGGACCTCAGCCATTTCACAGGTTGATAATCCAGACCTAAGCCCAGCGTCCCTCTTTTGAAGTAGCTTCCGATAAGCGTACCTTTCTGATTGTAATATCCGAATGATACGGATGTTTGTACCTTGTCGGACCCGCCCCGGAGGGCCAGGCTGTAATTCTGAGCAAGACCACTGCGGAACAGCGCATCCTGCCAGTCCACGGTATGCAGCGCGCTCGGTGTATGCCAGACGGGTAATCCATGATAAGTATGGGTGGAATCCGCCGCCTCTACCTCATTGGATAAGGTTGCCCAGTCCTGTGCATTCAGGAGCTTGTATTTTTTGGGGCGCATCTGGAAGGCAGTATAAGCATCCAAAGAGACTTCCATTCCACCCTTCTTGCCTTTCTTCGTCGTTACGATCACTACCCCGTTGGCGGCACGGATCCCATAAATGGCCGTTGCCGAGGCATCCTTCAGTACGTCGATGCTGGCAATATCATTTGGATTGACATTATTGAGCCCGCCGGTAAGTGGATATCCATCCACTACATACAAAGGATTGTTGCCGCCGCTGGCCAGGCTTCCCACCCCACGTATCAGCACGGTTGTATTTGCACCCGGGCTTCCATCGTTGCTGATGACCTGTACGCCAGCCGCACGTCCCTGTAGGGATTGCTCCAGGCTGGTAATAGGCACCTTGGCGATCTGCTCGGCCGATACGCTGGCAATAGACCCGGTCAGGTCCTTGCGCTTCACCGTACCATAGCCGATGACGACTACACCCTGTAAGGACTGTGCATCCGATGCCAGGCGGACTGACAAGGTAGTACGATTGTTCACCGGTACTTCCTGCGTGGCAAAACCCACACTGGAAAAGATCAGGACGGCATTAGGACCCGCCTTGATGGTAAAAGACCCATCAGCAGCCGTCATTACGCTGGCATTGCCTCCCTTCACACGCACTGTTACACCCGCCATTGTACTATCATTCTGTCCGGCAACGACCTTACCCGTCACGGTGCCGGTCTGCGATAGACCCGGGAGATGTAAAAAAACGATAAAGGCCAGGACCAGCATGATCGCCCGCCCTGTCACATTTTTAATACTTGTTTTTTTCATTGTGTAGCAATTGTTATTGGTATTAAGCAAAAGCAGAGTTTATTATCTTGTTTGTGGAGATTAAATAATAGAATAATGAAATGTCATTCAGACATTCCTCATCTGGTATCTTTCATACGCAAGAGTTTTGGTTATATAATTTAACATCATAAAGTTAGATGATGAATGCTACGTCATTGTAATGATTTTTTAGCAGATCATTGACGCATTCCTACCAGTGATACCGTCTCTGCATTCCCCTTATAGCGAACCACCTGCCCTGCACCCCGCACATTATCCAATGCCGCCGGTCTGTCCCTGCTTATCTTCACAATTCGAAACACCCGTTTTTGCAACATATGTTCGAAGCTGCCCTCACGACGCCCGATCGTCAATGTCCCCGCAGCTTCATTATATATAAAAGGAATATTGGAATAAGCCCCCTTCTCATAATTGTAATTGATGCCTTCATCTTCGTATAATGTAAAATGTGCATCCTTGCCCGCATACACCAGTAAGGTGATGGTGTCAGCAGGCCGCTCGCCTGTATATTGCAGGTCGGGTCCCAGGGGCAGGATA
>Ga0105237_10002124_pt1 | contig 24954 bp, 31 predicted proteins | sample KBSC24metaG_FD_81520 | JGI IMG/M metagenome (GOLD analysis project Ga0105237, IMG submission 81520) | Corn rhizosphere microbial communities from Kellogg Biological Station, Michigan, USA - KBS C2-4 metaG | ecosystem: Host-associated > Plants > Roots > Rhizosphere > Soil | place: Michigan, USA...
CTGTGGTCCGAGGATCGCCAAGCTGTCGTGGCCATGCGCACGGCATTATTGCCGTTTGCAGCCTGAGCTGACCGCTTCAATCCGGCTGAAGGTACACCAACGTTCCAGGCCGGACGCTTACGGGATTAGGAATGTTAGGCCTTCCCGGTAGGGGTCACATCCTAGAAGCCGATCGTTCGAAAAATTCGGACTCCTCCGGAAGGATTGTTCCTGCTCCGTTCGCGTCATGCAGGGGCCGATTCTCACAACACGCGAAGCCGCCGATTTCGATCTGATCGAGGCCGACGACGAGTTTCTCACCAGCCGCATCCATTGGGCATTGTTGAAGGCCAAGCGGGACGTGTTTCTCGGCGCAGGATCGAAAAGCACCCTTGCCCGCGAGGAGTCGTTGAAAAGCCTGGTCAACGCGGTGGCGGAACAGTTTCGGGACAAGGTGCTCTTGAAGCGCGACTATGGGAACGTCGCTCACAGCATCGATCAGGGTCCGGGCGCGCCGCATCGGGCTGCATCGAATTGCAACGCCGATCCCAAGCCCCTCTGAGCGCCTCCTATGCCCGAAGGCATGCGGAAGCCCCGCAATTCCGCCCTCGCGTCTGGTGAGCGTCCTGCTGCGTCACACAGGCCCTCTGCATCAAAACCTACACCAGAAGCGGGGGGGCGAGGCGGGGGGCCTTGCGCGGCGCGCAGGCTCGACGTGCGAACCGAGCGCGAGGTGCCGGCCTCGCCCTATGAGACGCCGCCCCCGCCCACCCGCGTGCGGGCGATGCTGTTCGATCGCCCCATCGGGCCATGGCGCGCCGCTCGCCGCGATGCGTGCAACGACGCGATCGCGCGCCGCCTGGGCAGCCGCGAGGCTTGGTCTGAGATGACGTTTCTGAGCGTCGGCGTGTGGATGCAGATGTCCTACGAGACCGACGAAACTGAGCGCGACATTGAAACCGCACGCCGCGCGCTATGGACAACCGGTCGATCCATGATGGATGTGGCGCATACACCGGCCGGCCACGCGATGGAGGAACGGCTCGTGCAAATATCACCCCGCGCATGGCGGTCTGAGCGATATCAGGGTTCGCGAGGCTAGCTCGCTGAGCTTGCGCGCTATTGTGACAGTCAACGTCGATCAGATAATGTCGGCGAGTCGTTGCGTCCGCGTGTCATGCCAGATCAACAGGGGAGATGTTCATGCCATCGCTGGAAAGGAATGCGCGCGCGTTGAGTAGGGGGATCGCGGCGCTACTATTGTGTGCAGCGGGGACCGCGAAAGCTGCACCCCCAACGATTGACGCAGTCGTACCCGCCCAGATCAAAAATCGACTTTATCTCGGCGATGCGGACGTTGGTGCGTTGGGGAACTCGCTCGAGCCAGTCGTCTGCTATTTCGGCATGCTCAAAGACGGAAAGCTTGAAGTGGCATCGATTATGCCAGACTCGTTCGGATCGGGTTCCGCGTTAGTGGGGACGAAGCTCGAGGACGGCAAGGCCGGCTACGACGCAGTCGTCACCTCCACGAAGGACGTAAACGCCGGCATCCCGATCCTGAGCCTGACATTGGCCAACAACCAGAAGGCGGAGGTCTCGTTCACAGACACCGCGCGTGTTGAATGTGCCAAATCACCGAATATGGCAGATTGGGAGAAGCTGCCCGTCGCTGCTGCGGATCGGACATGGGTCTTCATTAACACCGCCACGGTCAGTGTGGTCAGATCCACCATCCTCACCGAAACGACGTCCGGAATTGCCGGCCTCATTCAGGCTTTCACCGTGGGAGCGAAGACGTACAATGCCCTGGATGGTTCGTCGTCGGTCCTCGCCGTATCGCTGTTTGTTAAAAAGGATCCGCGCAAGCTTGCGAACCTGCCTGCCGGGCTCCTGCAGGCTACTCGCAGTCAGCGATCCCTGAGCGACATGGCTAACCAATAGGCGCGGGTTTGGTGAGCAGGTCGTAGGGCTGGAAGGCCACGGCCTCCTCGCCCACCCACTCGTTCACCTCGAGGAAGCGCGCCTGCAGCGGCTCGATCTCGTTGCGGAAGAACACGTCGGCCGCCTTCTCGACATCGCCGAAGCCGCCGGCGTTCGCGGGCACCACGCCGAGCAGCTGAGGCGGCACGCGATGCGCGGCGAGCATATCGTCGCGCGTCGTGTTCTTGATGCCGAGGAATTCGTCCTTGGCCGCCGCCTCGCCGATCGGGATCAGCTGCAGGCCTTCCTTCTTGCCGCCGGGCACATGGAGGAACAGGTTGCGGAAGTTGCCCACCCCTTTCGTGTTGGCGAGCGCCTCCTCGAGATCGTCGGCATCCTCCTCGGCGAGACCTTCGTCGGTCGCATACAGGATGAAGCCGGCATGGCTCCCGTTCTGGTAGTAGCGCCGGCGAAACAGGGTTGCGGCCTCATTGAGCAGCGACGACTGCAGGGCCGAAAGATATTCCGGGACGCCATAGATTTCCTGCGTCAGGTCGGGCTCTGCGAGCTGGAAGACCGAGCCCTTGTCAAACTGGTGCGGCATGCGCGTGTTCGTGACGAACCAGAAGGTGTCGAGATCGACGCCCCGGCGCGTATAGACGCCGAGCGACGGCGCGAGCATCATCGATCGGCCCAGCGCATTCTCCTGTCGCTCGAGATAGCCGTTGCCGAGCACCAGATAATCGAGCGCCCAACGGCTGAATGCGGCGCTCGACAGCAGCCGCGACGGCGTGAAGGTCTTGAGCAGCAAGTTCCGCTTTACGAGGATCGCCGAGCTATGATGCGGCGCGATCCGGTAGGCGCGCGCCAGCCCGGCCATGGGCATGGGAGGCTCGAACCAGCGGGAATTGCGGACGCACTCGAGCATCCCGAAGATGTCGCGCCGGTCGAGCACGGGCTCGGGATCGCCGAAGCTGAACATGCTGACGCCCCTCTTCGGTGCGCTCGCCTGCTCGGCGCCGGCGACCGCCGGAAGCTGGACGCTGGTCTCCGCCATAATTGATCCTCAGTCTGCTCTTGCGCGGGCGACCGTCGTCCGCGTCCAGGGGTTCGTTGTAGAGGGCGTGCATGATCGCCCAGGCGAGGTCGGCGTGGCCGATCGCCTCGCTGCGCTGGGCGACATAGGTGATCTGGCGGCCCGACTTGGTGAGCTGCGGACGGATCGCCATGAAGCTCGCCGCCACGTCTGCCCAACCGCCGTCGAACTCGATGCGGCCCGAGGTGAAAACGTGCTTGGCCTTGTAGACCATCGCCGACTTCACCTGCAGGTTGTAGTCGATGCGCTGGGCGCGCGGGAAGAACTTGACCACGCACTGCCACACCGCCGCGCCGGCGCCGGTGGTGTCGATGCCGATATGCTGGACGTTGTACCGCTGGCAGAGCTTGCGGATTTCCTCGGCCTGCTCGGTGAAATCCTTCCCGCGCCACTGGAATTTCTCGAGCACACGGAACTTGCCCTTCGGCCCCTTTGGCGGCGCGACGACGACGCATGCCGCCTGGTCGCCATTGGCGCTCTCCTGCGGATCGTAGCCGATCCACACCTCGCCCTCGCCGAACGGGCGCGGAAGATAGGAATTGAAATCGCGCCAGGCGTCGAACGCATCGACCATCGCGCGCCGCATCATCGACAGCGGGAACATGCTCACCGTGTCGTCGACGAAGTTGCACATGTAGAGGTTGTCGAAGACGTCGCCCGGCTTAGTGCGGCGCAGATGCGCGATATCGAACAGATCCGAGCCCGCCGCCTCGGCATCCTCGATGGTAACGATCTGCCGCCAGATCTCGTCCGGCCCCGGCATCCCGGCTTTCAGCGCGGCACGGCTGATGTCGATCTTTGCGCGCGCGCTCTTCGGCTGGCTGTCGGCCCACGTCTTGCCGGTCCATTTGGAGTAGGCTTCGTGCGTGATCGAGCTGGGCGTGGAGAAATAGGTCTCGCGATAGCGCTTCTGCGAGGCCATGCCGGAGGCGACGGCCTCGATCTGCTCGAAGCCGTGGACCCAGAAGCACTCGTCGAAATAGAAATTGCCGTGATAGCCCTGGGCGGTGCGATAATTGGTGCCGAGGAAATAGATGGTCGGCTGCTCGAGCTGCTTTCCGTCCTCGTCCTGCCCCCGGTCGATCGTGAGGTGCTCGCCCTTCAACTGGACGCCGGTGACCGCATAGACCCACTCGACGATGTAGGTACGGAAGATGTTCGCCTGGTTGCGCGAGGCCGACAGGAAAATCTGGTTGCTGCCGGTGTCGAGCGCATCGATGAACGCCTCGCGCGCGAAATACCACGTAGCGCCGATCTGGCGGCTCTTGAGGATGAAGCGTGTCTTGTGGCTGAGCCGGGCCTCCCACCAGACGAGCTGGAAATCGAAGATCGACGCGAAGAAGTCCTCGCGTAACGCCTCGATCTGCTCGGGCGTGAGATAATTGACCTTGGGCTTCTTCTTCGGCTCGCGGTTCCGATTGGCGACCTTCTCGTTGAGATCGCCCTCATGCCCGCCGGGCGCCTCGTAGCGGCGCACCCGTGCCGTGCGCTCGAGCTGGCGGCCGAGCAGATCGATTTCCTTGAAATCCCGCCCGCTCTTGTCCTCCTTCATGATCAGGAGCTGCAGGCGGGCATCCAGCGCCGATTCGATTCGCTCGAGCGGCGCGGTCGTGTCCCACGCATCGCGCTGTTTCCAGCTGCGGATGGTGTTGGCATTCGCGCCCGTCACTTGGGCGATCTGCTCGCAGTCGTAGCCAGCCCAATAGAGCTGCCGTGCCCGGCGCCGCACGTCGAAGGGGATAGGAACGGTCATCGCGGCGGACCTTGCCGCGCGCGTGGCCATCGCGCGGCGCCCTGCCGTTGTGGCGGCGGCGCTTACAACGCCCCCGCGTTGCGATCCGGGCCGCCTTCACCCCTGTTGCCGGCTTGCAAGCGCGGCCGGGCCACAAATTGCCGACCGGTCGCGCCGACCGAAATTCAGGAGCGCGCCCCCTCATGCCGAAGACCAAGTCCTTCCGCGTCGCCGTCGAGGGCGACACCGTCGATGGTCGCAAGATCGAGCGTAGCTGGCTGACCGACATCGCCGCCACCTACAACCCGACCACCTACGGGGCGCGGGTGAACAAGGAGCATATCGTCGGCGTCACCGGGCAGGAGCCGTTCAAGGCCTATGGCGACGTGCTGAGCTGCTCGACCGAGGAGATCACGCTCGAGATCGGCGGCAAATCCCAGAAAAAGCTGGCGCTCAACGCCGAGGTCGAGGCGACCGACGATCTCGTCCAGCTCGTCGCCGACAAGCAGAAGATCTACACCTCGATCGAGGTGGCGCCGAATTTCGCCAACACCGGCAAGGCCTATCTGATGGGCCTCGCCGTCACCGACACGCCTGCCTCGCTCGGCACCGAGGTGCTGAGCTTCGCCGTCAAGAACCCCGGCCTGCACCCCGGCATGCCACGCCCGAAGGCGCCGGAGAACGTCTTCTCGCTCGGCCTCGAGACCAGCTTCGCGCTCGTGGATGCGCCCGTCGTGCAGCCCGACAGCCAGACCGCCGGGCTCATCTCGGCCGCCAAGGAGTTCTTCGCCAGCTTCGCCAAGGCGCCGGAAAAGCCCGCTGACCCGCCCGTCCAGGCGCCGGCGAACGACAACGACGCGCGATTCGCCACGATCGGTCAGGGCCTCACCAAGATGACGGAGGCGGTCGAAGCGCTCAGCACCCGCCTCGGCACGATCGCGACCGATGTCGCCGCGGTGAAGACCGGCCACGAGTCGCTCAAGGCCGACCTCGAGAAGAGGGCGCCGAACGGTTTCACCCCGCGCCCGCCGGCGTCGGGCGGGGACAACGTCATCACGACCGACTGCTGAGCCCCATCGCCGCCCTGCCCGATCGCCGCCCCGGAGACCCCTGATGCGTAACGCCACCCGCAATCTCTTCAACGCCTACGTTTCGCAGATCGCGCTGCTCAGCGCCGTCGCGAGCGCCGCCACCTCCTTCACCGTCGATCCCGCCGTCGCCCAGAAGCTCGAAGAGCGCACGCAGGCCTCGAGCGAGTTCCTGACCCGCATCAACTTCGTCACCGTCGTCCAGCAGGAAGGCGAGAAGGTCGGCATCGGCGTCGCCCAGCCGATCGCGGGCCGCACCGACACGTCGGGCGCCGGCGAGCGCACCCCGACCGATCCGACGTCGATGGACAGCAGCCGCTACCGCTGCGAGCAGACCAACTTCGACACGGCGCTGCGCTACTCCACCCTCGATGCCTGGGCGCATAAGCCCGAGTTCCAGACGATCGTTCGCGACGCGATCCTGAAGCGGCAGGGCCTCGACCGTATGCTGATCGGCTGGAACGGCACGTCCGTCGCCGCGACCACCAACCGCGTTACCAACCCGCTGCTGCAGGACGTCAACAAGGGCTGGATCCAGCATACCCGCGAGGACGCTGTCGAGCGCATCATGAGCCACGGCTCGCTCGACAACGCCAGCATCTACATCGACGCCGAGGGCGCGCTCGCCGACGAGCCGACCGCCGATTACGTCAACCTTGACGCCCTCATCTTCGACGTCGTCGAGCTGCTCGACGAATGGAACCGCGATGACACCGAGCTGGTGGTGATCGTCGGCCGCGATCTCGTCCACGACAAGTACTTCAACATCGTCAACACCGCCGGCGACGATGCCGAGAAGCAGATCGCCCGCGACGTCCTGCTCTCGACCAAGAAGCTGGGCGGCCTGCCCGCCGTCCGCGTGCCGGGCTTCCCGGCCGGCAAGCTCGCGGTCACCCGTCTCGACAACCTGTCGATCTACAACCAGGAGTCGTCGCGCCGCCGGGCGATCATCGACAATCCGAAGAAGGACCGCGTCGAGAATTTCGAGAGCGTGAACGAGGCCTATGTCGTCGAGGACTATGGCCTGATCGCGGTCGCCGAGAACATCGTCATGGGCAAGAAGGCCTGACGATGAGTCCGGCTCGCGCGCATCGCCAGCGTATGCTCGCCGCCAAGGCGGCGGGCACCGCGCTCACCTCCGCCCCGGCGCGGCACGCCGGCGGTGCAGCGGGCGAGTATGAGATCATGCTCGCCAAGCTCGGCCTCGATCTGCGCGAGCTGCATGACATCCAGTCTCTCGAGCGGAAGATCGACCGCAAGCGCGAGATGCTGCCCGAATACGAGGCATGGGTCGAAGGCGTGCTCAAGGGCATGCTCGATTCGGGCCACGGTGTCGCGGACGAGATTTTCCCCACCATCATGATCTGGCGCATCGACGTCGGCGATTTCGTAGGCGCCCTGCCCCTCGCCGCTGCGGTGCTCCGCTACAAGCTCGCTCTGCCCGAACGCTACAAGCGCACACCCGCCACGCTTATCTGTGAGGAATATGCGGACGCAGCGCTCAAAGCGATCGGGCAGGGCGGGGACTTCGACATCCGCGTCCTGCAGGCGGTCGAGCACATGCTCGCCGACGAGGATATCTTCAACATCGTCCAGGCCAAGCTCCACGCCGCGATCGGCCGCCTCCTCGCCATGCAGGTGAAGGCGCTCGAGGATTCGGCCGATGGCCCCGCCGGGAACAAGCGCGCCCTTCTCGCCGCCGCGATCGAGCGCCTCAAGCGCGCCCGCGCGCTGGACGCGAAGATCGGCGTGAAGAAGGAACTCGACGGCCTCGAGCGCCTAGCGGCGAAGCTGGCCGAAGCCGCTACCACCAACGCCGGCGACTGAGCCGGTAAAGCCCTCGCCCCCCGAGCGCTCGGGGGCGGAAGTGACCGGTGAGGCGGCTTCGGCCCACCCGACCCGCTCGCTCTCCTCACCCCCGACTGCTCGGGGCGAGACAGACCGGACGCCGACATGAGCCTTTCCGTCACCATCCCGGCACGAACGAACGACGGCGATGCCGTGTCGGCTGGAGACTGGTATCCTGCCGTCGCCCCGGCCGATGTGCGCACGGCAATGCGTCTCGGCGAGACGGTGACCCCGGAGCGCCTACGTGCCGCGATCGTCGGCGCCATCGTCACCGTCAATCGCGATCTCGCCACTTGGGCCGCCCTGCAGGGTGAGGCCGGCTATCCCAAGCTCGAGGACGTTCCGGCCGGTCAGGTGGACGGGACCAGCATGATTATCCTCGCCTGGCGCCGGGCGGTCATGTCCTACGCCGCTGCCGATCTGCTCGAGACGCATGCCGAGATCTCCGCCACCAACGATGGGCTGCAGCGCGCCGCCGAAGTGGCCCTGCCGGTCGAGCAGCACCGGCGCAACGCGCTCCACGCCATCCGCGATATTCTCGGCAAGCGCCGTTCCAAGGTGGCGCTGGTCTGATGGCGGACACTGTCGTCACCGCGTTCGCCGGCGAAAGCCTCGATGCCCTGGTCTGGCGCGCGACCGGTCGAGGCGCCGCCGCCGTCGAGGCGACGCTCGCCGCCAATCCGGGGCTGGCGACGGAGTCCGCAGCCCTGCCCGAAGGGCGGGCCGTCACCATCCCCGAAACCGCTCCGGCCACTTCGACGGTCGATCTCGTCAACCTTTGGGACTGATCCTGTATGAGCAAGCTCACGGTCGAAATCGCCAACGCCATCGGCACCTTCGCCAGCGCGCTCGCCCCGGCGGCGATCGGCGCCGCCGTCGCCCAGGCATGGGAAAAGGGCCTGAGCTGGTCTCAGCGCCTCGTCCAGTGGGGTGTCGGTATCTGCGTGTCCTATTACGTCACGCTCGGCGTCACCGCCTGGCTGCGCCTCGATCCCTTCGTCGCACAGGCGGTCGGCTTCGTGATCGCCATGGTCGCCTTCCGCGCGACCCCGCGCTTCATCGAGGGTGTCAGCGCCGCCGCCGCCGCGCTTCCGGACGGCCTGCTCGCCAAGTTCGGCATCAATCGGGACTCCGCGTCGTGAACCCCGAGCAGCTGATCGAGGCGCTGATCCAGCGGGAGGGCGGCTATGTCGATCATCCGGCCGACAAGGGCGGCCCAACCCGCTACGGCGTCACGCAGGCCGTCGCACGCGCCCATGGCTATGCTGGTGACATGCGCGCCATGCCGATCGAGCTGGCCAGGACGATCTACGCCGTTTCCTACTGGTCTGGTCCGCATTTCGACCAGATCGCGGCGATCGCTCCGCACGTCGCCGGCGAGCTGTTCGACACCGGCGTCAACATGGGCGTCTTCACCGCCGGCAAGTTCCTACAGCGCGCCCTCAACGTCATGAGCGGTGACGGGTTGCTGGTGGATGGTGCAATCGCCGCCAAGTCCCTCGCCTCCCTGCAGCGCTACATCACGGCGCGGAAGGATCAGAACGGCGAGGCCGTGCTCGTCGAGCTGCTCAACTGCTTCCAGGGTGAGCGCTATGCCGAGATCGTCGAGGCCAACGCCGCCCAGCGCGCATTCGTTTTCGGCCAGGTCCGCAACCGCGTCATGGACAGGAGCCCTTCGGCATGAGTGCGATCATCGCGTGGGTGCTCGCCCACACCCTCACCGTGGTGTTGGCCGGCGCCGTTCCCGGCGCAGGCATTGGCCTGCTCGCCTTCCGCTACGGCGCAGACGCGATCAGCTGGCTTTCGATCCATCGGCAGGACGCCGTCATGCTGCTCCTCGCCGCCATTGCGGCCGGCATCTACGCATGGGGCGCGATCGCCCGGCACGATCGGGACGCACTGATCGCGTGGGGTAATCAGGTTTGCGCCTCGGCCGGCTCCGAGCTCGCACCCACCAAGGGCAAGCGCGGTGAGGCCTGCGCGACGAGCGTCGCCCAGCTCGCCCGCGACAGGCTCGCGACGGCACAGCAGAGCGCGCAGGTTCTCGCCCAGGCGCAGACCGATCACAACGCGCGCGAGACGGCGGATTCCGCTCAGCGCAGCACCGGCATCGCCGCGATCGCGGGCGCCGCCACCAACATGGAGAAGGTCAATGCACAGGTCGGTCAGGACGATCGCGTCGATGGCGCTTGGTTCGCTGCTCTCAATCGCGCTGGCGGGCTGCGCGCACCGGCCCGCTGAGCCGCTGCCCCCGCCGCCGATCGCTATCGCGGTGAAAGACGTGCCGCCGGCCGAGCTGCTCGCTTGCCCGGTCCCGCCGGCCGGATTTTCCGAGGACGCGGCGGCGACCATCCCGCCCGTTGATCGCTCGGCCGCCATGGCGCTCGCGCTGGCCTATGCAGGCGTTAGCCTGCAGCTCGTCCGCCTCATCAACTGGAATAGCCCCGGCTCCTGTCGCTGATGCTCAAGCCGCAATCTCTTGCCGCCGCCCTCGCCAACGCGGTGCCCGATCTGTCGACAGACCCGGCGCGCTTCCAGTGCCACGTCGAGCGCGGGCGGCTGATAGCGACCGCGACGCTCGGCAGCGGCTTCGAGTATCGATATCAGCTCACCCTCTTCCTGCTGGATTATGCCGGCCCGACCGACGCGATCTTCTGGCCCTTGCTCGGCTGGATGCAGGTCAATCAGCCGGAGCAGTTCCTGACGCCCGATCTCCGCGAGCAGGCGATCGTCTTCGACGTCGATATCCTCGACGGCAATCGGTCGAACATCGAGATCCAGCTGCAGCTGACCGAGTCGGTGATCGTTGCGGCGGGAGAGAATGGCAGCACCGTTCTCACCCATATCGACGAACCCACGCTCGAGAGCCTGCTCGAGCCGATCGATGGCGTGCCCGCCGGACGCACGCTCGGCTCGATCATTGTAGGCGGCGACACGATCCTCGGCGGATGAGCGACGATCTCGACCAGCTGACCAAGCTCGCCGAGGCGATGATCGCGGGCATGTCGGCCGAGCAGCGCCGGCGCGCCACCCGCGCGATCGGCGCCGAGCTGCGGCGCTCACAGGCCGCTCGCATCGCGGCGCAGGTCAATCCGGACGGGACGCCTTTCGAGCCTCGCAAGCCTCGCCTGCGCAGCCACCACAAGGTCGCCGATCGGGCAAAGGCCCGGCGCACCAGCGTTGCGCGCAAGGCGATGTTCGCCAAGCTCCGGACCAACCGCTTCCTTCGCGCCAAGACAGACGCCGACACCGTCGAAGTGGGCTTCACGGGACGGGCCGCCCAGATCGCTCGCGTCCATCAGGAAGGGCTGCGCGACAAGGTCGATCCGAAGCACAGCGGCGTCGAGACCACTTATCCGGTGCGTAGACTCCTTGGCATCGCAGGCGACGATCGAGACATGATTTGCGAGCGGCTGATGGCGATGCTCGCCTCTTAGCCGAGCGTCGGCAATGTCCTGATGCGCGTGTAGTCGTCTATTAGCTCGTCGATACTGGTGAGAGCTGGACCACAGAAAGAGGCCGCGCCCAACGATATCGTGTTCGCGTCCGATAAGCTGGTGTTACGAATATCATATTCGAGGCGGCCAGCGGTATCGGCCCCAATTGCCACAGCATCACTCATGGCCAAACGCAATGGAAAATCGGTGAGATTGGAGTTTTCCAGCGCTTTGCTTGTCAACTCACACGATTTACGTAAACTTCCTATCAATCGACTGGAATTGTTTATTGTCAGCCCTTGCGACGCCGCTACGCATTCTCTGATTGCGCGGACATGGCGTAGAGCCTCCCGGATCGCCTGACTGCGTTGTGTACGTGCAAGTTCGGCGGCATCACGCTTCGCCGCCTGACGCTCATGTCGAAACATCAAGATAGCCAAGCTGACGGAGATCATCCCCCCAATCATTGCTCCGGCGACATTGGCTTCAAAGTCGCCGGCCAACTTCAATGAAACACTGACCCGACCTAACCCCCAAAACAGACCTGAAGCTGCCATTGCTCCGATGCACACCCATCCTGCCCGCTCCTGCCACTTCATCGTGTCCCCCTGAAATATGCGCCGTATCATCTGGAGAGCCCGTACCAGCCTTCAAAGGTTGCGCCAGAGGGTCGTTGTAAGCGCCGATATCACAACGCCAACACATGGCGCGCCGCGCATTGCGCGCGCGACATGCCCGCGCCATGGCCGCCACCCTCTTCTCCAGCTCCACGCCGATCGATCTGTCGCGTCTTCCCGCGCCGACGTTCGTCGAGCAGAAGACCTATGATCAGATCTACGCTGAGCGGCTCGCGGATCACGTGGCGAGATGCCAGGCCGCCGGCGTAGCATTCGACGCCACCATCAAGAGCGATCCGGCGATCAAGCTGATCGAGGACGCTGCCTATCGCGAGCTGTTGCTGCGCCAGGCATTCCAGGATGGCTGCGCCCAGCTGCTCGTCGCGTTCGCGAGAGGCCCGATCCTCGATCATCTTGGTGCCCTCGTCGGCGTTTCGCGCCTGACGGTAACGCCAGCCGATCCGGACACGGGCGCGGCGGCTGTCCTCGAGGAGGATGACGATTTCCGCAAGCGAATCGTCCTTGCCCCCGAAAGCTTTTCCGTTGCCGGCCCGGAGCTGGCCTATGTTTATTGGGCCAAGACGGCTTCTGCGAGCGTCGCCGATGCCAGCTTCACGAGCCCCGATCCGGGGCAAGCTGTCATCAGCGTACTTTCGATCGACGGCGACGGCGCGGCGCCGGACGATCTGCTCGATGCGGTGCGCGCCGTTGTCGGCTCCGATGGCATCCGGCCGCAGACGGACGAGGTTATCGTGCGGTCGGCCGAGATCATCGCCTTTTCCATCGCCGCCCGTGTCTACACCTATGCGGGGCCGGATTACGCTATCGTCCTCGCTGCCGGGCGGACCAAGCTCGACGCCTACCTCGCATCCTCCCGCCAGCTCGGCCGTTCGATTACGCTTTCGGGCCTCGAGGCCGCGCTTACCGTCGAGGGTGTCCAGCGGGTGGAGCTGGATGGGCCCCTTGCTCATGTTACCTGCGACCTGACGCAGGCGGCGCACTGCACCGACATCCAGATCGCCCATGGCGGCTATGCCAGCTGACGCCCCTGTCCTGCTGCCGCCGAACGCTTCGCCTCTCGAGCGCGTGCTCGAGCAGGTGATGGCCGGCGCGCTGTCGATCGAAGCGCCGATCGACACGCTGATCGATCCGCAGACGATTTCCGAGGATGCTTTGCCCTTCCTCGGCTGGGGCCTTTCGGTTGACCGCTGGAGCCCGGATTGGTCCATCCAGCAGAAGCGCGACGCGGTCGCCTCGGCCATTGCCTTGCAGCGCGTAAAGGGAACGCCAGCCTCGGTGAAGGCGGTGCTCGCAACCTACGATCCGCTGCTCACCTATGTCGAATGGTGGGAACAGACGCCGCGCGGGAGGCCCTTCACCTTTCAGGTCGAGCTGCCGCTCGACGGCACGGGATCGCCACGCAATAGCGCGGCCTTCGTCGAGGCGATCATCGCCGACATCATGAAGGTGAAGCGCGGCACCGCCCACCTCGCGATGCTGCAGACGCTCGCGACCGCTGGGCAGATCGGCGTGATCGCCGCTGCCCGTACCTGCCTGTCTCTCCGCTTTGACGGAATTGCCCAGCCCGACACCTCGGAGGCGTGGGAGAGCTTCCTCCAGACGGAGGATGGCGAACCCTTTCAGGAGGAGGACGGCGATTTCCTGCAGGAGGAAGCAGCATGACGGTCCCCGCGATCGGCCTCACCATCACGACGGCGGGCCTCACCCGCTTCACTCAGGCTCAAGAGGGCGAACCGGTCGATCTGACCGTCTCGACCGTCGCCTATGGCGGGCAACCGTTCGTCGTTGCCCCGACGCTCACCGCCGTGCCGGGCGAGATCAAACGGATCGCCACCATCGCTGGCGAGGTGCTCGACGACAGCATCGTGCATCTGATCATCCGCGACGATACTGCCGACACCTATCAGGTCTACGGTCTGGGGCTTTACCTTGCCGACGGCACGCTGTTCGCCGTGTTCGGGCAGGAAACCCCCATGCTCGAGAAATCGTCGCAAACGGCCCTTATCGCCGCGCTCGATCTCAAGTTCCCCGCCGTCGATGTGAGTTCGATCAGCTTCGGCGACAGCAGCTTCGTGAACCCTCCAGCGAGCGAGGACACCAAGGGTATCGCCGCCATCGCCTCCCAGCCGATGGTGGATGCAGGGACCGATGACGAGACGATCGTCACGCCTCTGAAACTGGCGGTGCGCCTGACGGCGGCTTTGAGCGGCCTCGTCGCCGGTATCTTCGCGAGCGCGGCTGAGACGATCGCGGGGGCGATCAGCAACAAGGCCGTGCATCCGGCCGGTCTGAAGGCCGCCCTGGACGATCGGCTCGGTGCCGGCGCGCCGACCGGTTTCATCAAGACGCTGCTCGCGGCTGCCACGGCGGTGAATGGCCGCGCCACCCTCGGCCTGGGCAACGTCTCGACCCTCAATGCAGCGAGCGCGGCCGAGCTGCTCGCCGCAACGGCCGGCGACAAGCTGGTGACCCCCGGGAATTTCGGCGCGCTCGGTCATAGGCTCGACGCCACGACCGGCGAGTACATCTACCCTGGCGGCTTCCGCATGAAATGGCTCCACGCCTCGGTTGGAGGCGATCAGGAAACGACGATCGATTTCGCGACGCCGTTTCCCAATGCCTGCGTCTTTGCCGTTTGCACCGGCGGAAATGCTTCGAACACTCAGCAGGATAACGGCCCCTTCGTGCGGGTGTCCTTCGCTGTGGATCACGTGAAAATCTGGAACTCGATCGATACCTCGCAGGGTCTGATCGATGTCGCCATCGCCGCCTGGGGCTTCTGATCATGGCGAAAGTCTCTCTTCTTCCTTCGGCAACCGACATCGCCGACACGGATGCCCTCGCCCTCTCCACCCAAGTGGCGGGCGTGCCCGCCAGCCGCAAGCTGAGCTGGTCACTCCTCGTCTCGAAGATGATGGGGCCGGTTCAGGCGGCGATCGGCGCGAAGATGGCCAGCCTGACCACGCTGGGCACCGGTGGCGGTTTCGTCATCGGCTGGCGGAAGGGCGCCATGTTCAAGGGCCACACGTGGTTCAAGAACGACGACGCCTGCACGATCGTGAACCCCTATCTCGACACGATCAACAGCACGGCGGTGCTGGCCGCCGCGCGTGCGCCGAAGCACTTCATGACCGGGCCGCGCGAGCACCTGTTCGCGGTCGGCTATCAGGCTTCCGTCAAGACGCTCAAGGGTGTGTTCGCCGTGCGGCGCACCGGGCAGATCGACAACGCCTATTTCTCGGGCCTCTACAACGAGGTGCTCGGGTCGCAGGAAACGGCGGCGAGGCAACAGCTGATGCAGCGCAAGAACGCGCTCGGCTTCGGGCAATTTGGCCTGCGGAAGGCGATGCGCGCAGCGTTGGGCGGAGGTGTCGTCAATATCGTGCTGGCTGGCGACAGCCTGACCACCAACCTCGTCGCGCTCACCCTGCGCCGCCTGTTCGGGTTCAGGGCCGGCTTCGGCGGCATGGGGATGTTGCCCTTCGCCGCGCTGGGGCTGGGCTATGACGGCACCAGCGGCGCCATGTCGGTCGATGCCGGCAACTGGACGTTCTGGACCTACAATCCTTCCTCGGCGCCCAACCCGCCAGCCGGATTCGATGGCTGGCAGAATTGGTGGATCAAGTCCGGCGCCTGGGCGAAGGCCGGAAACGGCCTCTCGCGGATCTACGTCAACGCGCCATTCAACACGCTGCCGGAATATGCGTTCGATACCGTTCGCGTTTTCTATTACGCGACGGGAAGCGACTGTGCGTTCCGGCTGCGGGCCAACGGCGCGACGGCCGACGCCTGGACGGCCAAGACGGCACCCGCATCCACGGTCGCGGCACCCAGCCTCCAATATGTCGACATCACGGGATTCGGCGCCGCCACGGGCCGATACTCGCTGGAGATCGAGGAGCAGATCGTTGGCGCGGGCGTCCTGAACATCTGCGGCCTCAACTTCATGAATTTGAAGGGCGGCGTCCGTTTCCACCGGCAATCGTTGGGTGGTTACAAGTCTGGCGACATCGCAGGCCAGTCGGCGGTGTCGAAGGCGTTCTTCTACGCCAATATCGGCGTGGACATGCTGCATTTGCATCTCGCGCATAACGACAGCGGCACCGCCGATGCGACCTATCGCGCGAACATGCAGACGATCATCACGGACTGGCGCGCGGTGAACGCGAATTGCTCGCTTGCGCTGACCCAGTGGTTTTCGGCCGCGGCTCTTAAACGCGAGCAGGCGATCAAGGATCTTGCCGTCGCCAATGACGGCACCGTGTTCGATGTTCGCGACATTATTCCGAGCCGCGATTGGGCGAATCTGCGGGGCCTTTTGCTTGCGCCGGCGACGGCCGACGACCCCCATCTTATCGACGATGGGTACGAATATTTCGGCCACAGCCTCGCGCTGCACCTCGGCCTCTACTCCTTTTACTACCCGCTCCAGCCCTAAGAGGACATCAACATGACCGGCACTCTCGCTGCCATTCTCGCGCAGGGCGACATTCCCTCCAACGCCTTCGACATCCCGATCCTGCCCGAAGCGCTGGACACGGATGGGCTGACCGGATGGTGGGATTTCGACGACGCGACGCTGTTCGACGACAATGGCACGAAGCGGATCATGCGCATCCCGCCCCGAATCGGCGATCTCGGCCTCGTGCCTTCCGATCCCACCTCCTCGCCGGCGATCTTTACCAACGCGGCAGGGCGACAGGGCATCGTAACGACAATTGCCCGGCAGGACCGTCTGCTGTTGGAGCCCGCCCCCGCCGGCGTGGCTTGGCCGCATATGGATGCTGCGGCATTTTCGTTCTTCATCCGTTTCAAGTCGAACGACCTGACGGCCACCATCAAGGGCATCGCCAACCTGTTCGGCCTGCAGGTGCGCGAGCTGAGCGGCAACAAGGTGCAGATCCAGCGCGCCTATGCGGGCGGCACCGAAAACTATCAGGTGGCCTATGACACCTCCACGGAGTCCGTCCTCGGCATCGTGGGCGACTTCGGCACGGCGACCCCGACCGTGGCGATCATGCGCAACGGGGTCCCGATCACGCCGCATACGACGGCCAATTGGACGGCGCTTGCCGGCACCGTGGCTTGCCTGGGCAGCGTCGGCAATCCCGGCACGCCGGGCGCCGCCAGCATCCTCGACATGCTGATGTACGACGTCGTGAAATCGGCCGACGAGGCTGTTGCGATCAGCGCGACGCTCCTCGGGGATTACGACTGAGGGGGCCTGTGCTATCGCTCCTGGCCATGGCGGGCACAACGCCCGCTATGGCTAGGGGGTAAGCGACGTGTCCGACAAGGGGGACGATAAACTTTCGCGTCTGAGCGATCATTTTCATAAGATACGCATAACGACCATCCTCCTGTCGACGTCCCTACTGTTATGCTGCATTTCAAAAGGAACAGGAGCCTTATCTCTGTTCTTGAGTTCTTATACGCCAGACGCGGAAAGCTACAATTTTATCCTAGTTATGCTTGGATTAGCTGTTCTTGTATCCGCTTCTCACATGGCCCTTATATGGTTTGATGAGCGACGAAAGCTTGAATTATTCTACGTGGACGCTCAAGCGGTGATTACGGCCTCTGGGCAGATGATAGAAATCGCGAACGCAACCTCGTCTCAACTCTTGTCCGCATGTTCAACGAATAGCGAGATCTTTAAGCGAATAGGGTCGACTGACACGACGGCGCTGCGGCGCGTCATGGAAGAACATCTTGGTGAAGAAGCGCAACGTGTAGCAAAAACGCGGATAATTCAGGATATTCGGGGTTTGGAGCATTTCTCATTTCACTTTCCAGAAATGCACAACGATGCAGAGGCAGTCGTGAATAAAATCATGGCTCTCTCTTCCATCACGGATAATGAGAGGAGGGATTTTGTTTCCGATCAACTTCGGCATATAATAGAAAGTTCATGGGCTAATAAGCTTGGCAATATCAGAATGGAACGCGAATCATGGATTCGCATTGAAGAAATGGCGAAAAACGCCGCCGAGCGAGTCGCGATGGAAATGCAAATGCTCGCCCGAGACATACCAGAGCGAACTGCCCCGGCATTCAGCGACATCATCATCGCAGAGAAAAACCAAACAACCAGCATTAAAAATTTCATGGAGTCTGCAAATACTAATCTTGAAACTGTCAAAAACACAATACCGAGTGTCGTATCTAGTTTGAAACAACTACGCAGGGCGCTGAACAGATCATCGCGTAGCGTAAAAGCTATAATCTGGATATACGATCTAACGATCCCCCTGATCGCTGCTTTAATCGCCGAATTGCACCTTGTTGGATTCCTGTTTTTCCCAGTTATCCCCTCCGCGCCGCGCGTATTCAATCTGATCCAGCGCAACGTGTCTGCGCACGGTTGGGTATCCTCCATTGCCGCTTTGGTTCTGATTTCCGCTACCGCAATGGTCTGGGTTCGACAGATGAGACTAAGCGCAACCTCGCGCCATCCGGCTTGAGAAACTGATCGGGCGTAAGTAGCGAGCTATCTCGCCGTTGTAAGCGGCCCTGCCACAACCCCGCGTCCGCGCATCCTGTAGCCGATCGGAGCAACGATGGCGCGCCATGCGCCCATCCGATGACCCCCGCTCGCTCGGCGACCTGATCCGCTTCGGCACCGTCGCGTCCGTCGATCTCGCCGGCGCCCGCTGCACAGTGCAGGCAGGCGACCTCACCACCGGCCCGATCCGCTGGGTCGAGGGCCGCTCGGGCGCGACGCGCACCTGGTCGCCGCCCACGAAGGGTGAGCAGGTGCTGCTGATCTGCTGCGAGGGAGAGATCGCCGCCGGAGTCGCGCTGCGCGGCATCGTCAGCGACGCCAACCCGGCGCCGGGCAACAGCCTGCGCGAGCTGATCCAGTTCGGCGACGGCGCGGCTCTCGCCTATGATCCCGAGGCGCACGCGCTCGAGGTGTTGCTGCCCGCCGGCGCCACCGTCCGCATGGTCGCGGACGGGGGTGTCGCGATCAAGGGCGACGTCGCCATCGACGGCAATCTCTCCTCGACCGGCACGATCTCCGCCGACGACGACGTCGTCGCCGCCGGCATTTCCGGCAAGAACCACCTCCACGGCGACGTGAAGGCCGGGACGGATGACAGCGGGAAGCCGAAATGAGGCTGCCCCGTCTCTCCCCGGGAGCGCGCGAGATCGCATCCTGCATCGCCGTAGCGTGGGCGGCAATCGTCCTCTGCTCGCTGATCGTCGTGGCCGCCGCTCATGGTGCGTTCGCCTGATGCTGGGCATGAACGTCCTCACCGGCGCGCCGATCTCCGGCGATGCACACCTGATCCAGTCGATCGGGGACATTCTTTCGACGCCCATCGGCACGCGCGTGATGCTCCGTGACTATGGCTCGGCGCTGTTCGAGCTGATCGACGCGCCCTTCAACCCCGCCACGCGCCTCCGCATGTACGCGGCGACGGCCGTCGCCCTGCAGAAGTGGGAGCCGCGCATCGCGCTCACCGGGGTGTCGATCGTGCCAGACGCGGAAACGCCGGGCGCCTTCGAGATCACCCTCGAGGGCAACCGCACCGATTCGCCCAGCCCCAACAGCCTCACCACCCTCACCCTCCCGCTGCGCCTGGCCGGCGTCGCGAACTGACAGGAGCACACGCATGGCCCTTGCCCCTCTGCAGCACGGCATCAAGGTCGTGGAGCCGGTCGCCGGCGCCCGGCCGATCACCCAGACCGCCACCCAGATCATCGGCATGATCGTGACCGGCAGCGACGCGGACGCGGACCGCTTCCCCCTCAACAAGGCGGTGCTGATCGACGATGTCAGGTCGGACCTCGGCAAGGCCGGCGAGGAAGGCACCTTCGCCAAGTCGCTGGACGCGATCGCCGACCAGTGCTCGCCGATCATCGTTGTCGTTCGCGTGGAGGAAGGCGAGACGGACGAGGCGACCGACACCAACGTGATCGGTTCGACCGCGAACAACGCCTATACGGGCCTGCAGGCGCTGCTCTCGGCCGAGCAGCAGCTCGGCGTCCGCCCTCGCATCCTCGGCGTCCCCGGTTTCGACAGCGAGGATGTCGCCGACGAGCTGGCGATCATCGCCGCCAAGCTGCGCGGCTTCGCCTATTGCAAGGGCATCGGCGCCGACGTTGCCGCTGCCGTCACCTATCGCGCCAACTTCTCGGCCCGCGAGCTGATGCTCATCTGGCCGGACACCACGGGCTGGAACGGCGATGCCATCGCCCGCGCCCTCGGCCTGCGCGCCGCGATCGACGAGAGCACCGGCTGGCACAAGACGCTGTCCAACGTGCCGATCGCCGGCGTCACCGGCCTTTCGAAGGACGTGCATTGGGACCTGCAGAGTGCGGACACCGATGCCGGCATCCTCAATGGCGCACCCGTCACCACCCTGATCCGCACGCCGGCGGGAATCCGCTATTGGGGCAACCGCACCTGCTCGGCCGAGCCGCTCTTTCAGTTCGAGAGCGCGGTCCGCACCAGCCAGGCGCTGTCCGACTCGATCGCCAACGGGCTGCTGTGGGCGGTGGACAAGCCACTCAACACCGGCCTGATTCGCGACATCCTCGAGACGATCAACGCCGATTTCCGCAGCCTCAAGGCGGACGGCCGGATCATCGACGCAAACGCCTATTACGATCCGGCGCTCAACAGCACCGTCGATCTCGCCGCCGGCAAGCTGCAGATCGATTACGATTACACCCCGTGCCCGCCGGCCGAGGCGATCACGCTCAACCAGCGCATCACCGACAAGTACCTCGCCAATATCGGCGCGGGCCTGTCGTCCTGACGCGCCGCTAGCTCCCGACCGCTCCCACTCGAAAGGACCCCGCCATGGCCGGCCTTCCGCCCAAGCTGAAAAACTTCCTCACTTTCGTGGATGGCGGCCCCATGGCCGGCCTCTGCCTGTCCCTCAAGCTGCCCGTCCTTTCCCGCCAGATGGAGGATTATCGCGGGGGCGGCATGTCCGGCCCGGTGAAGACCGACATGGGCATGCAGGGCCTCGAGGTGGAGCACAAATATGGTGGCTTCGTTCCCGCCATCTTCTCGAGCTTCGGCGCGCCGACCCACGATGCGACGATGATCCGCTTCGCCGGCGCCTACCAGTCCGACTCCAGCGCGGTGCCGATGGCCGTCGAGGTCATCATGCGCGGCCGTCATGAGGAGATCGACGGCGGTGACAGCGAGGCCGGCAAGGATAGCGAGCTGACCGTCAAGACGGCCTGCAGCTATTACAAGCTCAGCGTGAACCGGCAGACGCTGGTCGAGATCGACTTCGTCAACATGATCGAGATCATCGACGGCGTCGATCGCCTGGCCGCGATCCGCGCCGCCCTCCTCCTCTCCTGATCCGCCGGGCCGGCCACGGCCCATACCCCTCCTCTCGCAGACGAGACCCGTTGTGACCGATCAGCCCATCATCCGTACCGTCGAGCTCGAAACCCCCGTCCAGCTCGGCGACGCGCCGGCGATCACCAGCCTGCAGCTGCGCAAGCCTGTCTCCGGCGATTGCCGGGGGCTCAGCCTCGCCAAGCTCAGCCAGGTGGACGTAACGGAGGTGCTCACCCTCCTGCCGCGCATCGCCACGCCGCTCATCACCCCCGTCGAAGCCGCCGCGATCGAGCTGCCCGACCTGATGGCGATCGCGGAGATCGTCGCGGATTTTTTACTCTCGAGGGCGCAGAAGGCGACGCTCTCCCAGACCGCGTAGAGCCCGCGATGGCGAACCTGTTCGTCATTTTCCACGGCTGGAACCCGGCCATCTGCGACCCGATGCCGCTCGCCGAGCTGATGCGCTGGCACGCGCTGGCGATCGAACGTCTCCCCAAGGAAGCCTGATATGGCCGATCGCAACCTCTCGATTCTGATCAAGTTCGCGGCGCTGGACAAGTTCAGCGCCCCTCTGCGCCGGATCGCCGGCGGATCGAGCGCGCTCAAGCGGACGATCGCGGAAACGCGCGGCGAGATCGGGAAGCTGGGGGCAACGCAGGCGCGTGTCGGCAAGCTCAAGGCGCTCGAGGAGCGCTTCGGCGCCGACACCCGCGCGCTCGCCAAGGAGCGCGCGGAGATCGAGCGCCTCAAGAAGGCCATGGCATCTGCCGAGGGGTCGACCGACAACATGGCGAAGGGCCTCGCCAATGCGGAGAAAGCCGCCGAGGCGCTCGAGCGTCGCCTGCAGGTGACGGGTAATGAGATCGGGCAGACCAGCCGCAAGCTCGAAACCGCCGGCGTCGAAGTGGCCGATCTCGCCCGGCACGAGGATCGGCTGGCGAATAGCGTGTATGAGGCCAACCAGCGGCTGCAACAGCAGCAGGGCCATCTGGCGCGCGTCGAGAAGGCGGGTGAGCGCGCAGCCAAGCTGCAGGCGGCTGCTGGGAAGCTGGCGGCGGGCGGCGCCGCAGCGGTGGGCATTGGGGCTGTAATCGGCGGTCCTCTCTTGGCAGCGACCCGCGACGCAATGTCCTTTCAGGCGGGCTTGGCGGGGATCGCCCAGAAGGCGGGTGAAGCCGGGAAAAATATGCCCATCGAGGAGGCCCGGAAACTCGGCGATCAGTTCCTCGCGCTCTCCACACAGGTCAATCAGCTGCCCGAGGACGTCCAGAAGGGCGCGGACACGTTGCTCGGCTTCGGCGCGAGCATGGATCAGACGCGGCAGATGCTTCCTGCCGTGGGCAAGGCCGCGACGGCAACCGGTGCGGAGTTCAATGATCTCGCCGAGGCCAGCTATGCCCTCGTTCACAATCTCGGTGTTCAGGCGAAAGATACCGAAGCCGCGCTCGGCGCGATGAACGTGGCGGGCAAAGCCGGTAAGGTCGAGCTGAAGGATATGGCGCAATATTTCCCGCAGCTGGCGGCCTCGGCCGCCGCGCTGGGGGCGAAGGGCGTCCCGGCGGCAGCTGATCTCGCTGCGGCGCTGGAAGTCGTCGGCGGTGCCAGTGGCGACGCCAGCCAGGCGGCGAACAATCTGCAAAACCTCCTCTCGAAGATCACGTCGAACGACACGGTGAAGAACTTCAAGAAGCAGGGCATCGATCTGCTCGCCGAACTGGAAAAGGCGAAGAAGGCCGGCACCAGCCCGATCGAGATGATCGCAACGCTCACCGATAAGGCGTTGAAGGGCGACATGGCGAAGCTGCCCCAGCTATTCGGGGATATGCAGGTTCAGCAGGCGCTCAGGCCGCTGATCGCCGGCATGAAGGAATATCGGGACATCCGCGACGCGGCGAACAAGGGCGGAAAGTCGATCCAGATGGATTTCGACTTCCAGATGAAAAATAATCCCGAGCAGATGATGAAAGCTGCCGAGGTTGCCTTCGCCAAGCTCAGGATTGTCGTGGGGACCGAGCTGATCCCTTTGATGACGCGGGGAGCGCTCGAGGTCGCGGCCTTCGCCAATAAGTTCACCGGCTTTGCCCGCGCGCACCCTACTCTCATTCGAACCGTTGCTGTGCTTGGGGGATTGCTCACCGTAGTGGGCGGGCTGGCGATCGGTATGAGCGCGATGTTGATACCGCTGGCTGCAATGGTCCCGCTCGCAGCCGGCTTGGGTATCGGATTCCTCCCGCTCGTTGCGATTGTTGCGGCGGTCTCAGCCGGCATCGTGGCCCTGATAGCGGCGGGCGTCTATCTCTACACGCATTGGGATGCGATCGTCGCCAAACTGAAGACTTTGTGGTCCGGCTTGCCTGCGTGGCTGCGAACGATCGGAGTCGCGATGATGGACGGCCTGCTTAACGCGCTCGTGCCTGGCCGACTGATCGCGCGCATAGCATCGCTCGGGTTGGCAGCGGTGAACACTTTCAAGCGCGTGCTCGGCATCCATTCGCCCAGCCGCGTCTTCATGCAGCTCGGCGGCTTTATGACCGAGGGCCTAGCGCACGGCATTGACGGGGGCGGGCGATCGGCGGTGCGATCGATCCAGCGTGTCGCGACGGGTGTGACGACGGCTGCGGTCGCGGCCATCGCTCCCATGGGGCCGGTCGCGGCCCGTGCCCCTGATCGGGGGTCGAACATGCCGGTTGCCAGTGCGGCCTCCGCGCCGGCGCCGGTCACCCTCCATTACCACGCCGCGCCGGGTGAAGATCACCGTGTCGCCGCTCGAAAAATGTGGGAGGAGATCAAGCGCCTGCAGGCGGCCGAGGCGCGCAGCACCTATCGGGATGACGACTGATGCTGGCCGCCCTCGGTCTCTTCGTCTTCGACATGGGTACGCTGCCCTATGACGAACTGCGCCGGCGCTCCGAATGGCGACACGCGACAGCCGCCCGCGTCGGCGCGCGCCCTGCCAGCCAATATGTCGGCCCCGGCGAGGATGCCATTTCGGTCTCCGGCCTGCTCGTGCCGGAGCTTGCCGGCTCGCAGTCTGCGATCGAGCTGATCCGCACCATGGCCGACGCCGGCGAAGCGTGGCCGCTCATCGATGGCGAGGGTCGGGTCTTCGGCCTCTATGTCATTCGCGGGCTGGACGAGCGGCAGGGTGCCTTCATCGCCACCGGCCTTCCACGCCGCGTCGAGTTCACCCTCGATCTCGAGCGGATCGACGGATGAGCGGCGTCGCCAATAGGGCGAAGATCGTGCTGTCGGTCGATGGCGCCGATCTGGCGGCGAAGCTCGACCCGCGCCTGCTGTCCTTCTCGCTGACGGAAAAGCGCGCCGGCGAGGCCGACGAGTTTACCCTGCAGGTCCATAATTTCGACGGCAAGCTCGCGTTCCCGCCCAAAGGCGCGATCGTGAAGATCGCGCTCGGCTGGGCGTCAGGCGCGGACGTGATGGTCGGCATGATCGACAAGGGCAGCTTCAAGGTGGACGAGCGCGAGTTTTCGGGACCGCCGAATGTCTTCCAGCTGCGCGGACGGTCGGCCGACTTCACCAGCTCGATCCGCGTGCGAAAGGACGAGGCGCATCTCGACACGACGCTCGGCGCGGTCGTCAGCAAGGTCGCGGCCCGCAACGGCCTCGCACCCAGCATCGACCCGACGCTCGCGACGATCGCGATCCCGGCGCTGGGGCAGACGGCAAAGAGCGACATGGCGCTCGTGCGCGAGCTGGGCCGGCGTTACGACGCGCGCGCGACCGTGAAGGCTGGCAAGCTGATCTTCGCGCCGATCGGCGCCGCGACGACATCGAGCGGCAAGGTAATCGCGGGCGCGACGTTGGCCCTTGCCGCCAACGATACCTATCGACTTACCGATGCCAGCCGGGACGCCTATGATGGCGTGTCGGCCGCCTGGCACGATA
>Ga0105237_10002125_pt1 | contig 24943 bp, 23 predicted proteins | sample KBSC24metaG_FD_81520 | JGI IMG/M metagenome (GOLD analysis project Ga0105237, IMG submission 81520) | Corn rhizosphere microbial communities from Kellogg Biological Station, Michigan, USA - KBS C2-4 metaG | ecosystem: Host-associated > Plants > Roots > Rhizosphere > Soil | place: Michigan, USA...
GACACCACCTTCCACGGCACCGACATGCGCGAGGGCGAGAAGATCATGCTGATGTTCGAGTCGGCGAACTTCGACGAATCGCAGTTCGGCGATCCGGAGAACTTTCGCATCGACCGGAATCCCAACAGCCACATGGCCTTCGGGTTTGGCTCGCACTTCTGCCTCGGCAACCAGCTGGCCCGCCTCGAGCTGTCGATGATGACCACCAGGGTGCTCGAGCGGCTGCCCGACCTTCGGCTCGCCGACGGCGCCGACGTGCCGCTGCGGCCTGCCAACTTCGTCAGCGGGCCCGAGGCCATGCCGGTGGTGTTCACTCCGACGGCCCGGGTGCTCGATTAGATCGGGTTGATCTCCTCGAGGTTTCGGCCCGAGGTCTTCGGCCCGATCCACGCCACCGCGGCAACGGCGATCGAGAGTGCCACCAGCACAACGGTGAACATCGCCGTGGCGCCGTGGTGGTCGAGGACTGGGATCAGGACGAACGGCAGAACCGCGCTCGACAGCCGCGACAACGAATACGTCCATCCGACCGCGGTAGCGCGCACGTCCGTCGGGAAGATCTCCGCCTGGTAGACGTGGTACACGTTCGAGAACACGTTGCTGGTGGCAGTGGTCAAGAAGCCGAAAGCGACAATCAATATGGTGTTTTGGACGGTCGCGAACAGCAGGCCGAATGCCGCAAGCGCCGCGATCGTGCCCATGACGAGGTGCTTGCGCTCGAACCACCGAAGCAGGGGTATCGCGAGCACCGACCCGACCGGGTAGCCCAGGTATGACAGTGCGGTGTACAGCAGAGACGTCGTGACGTCATAGCCACGGCTGACCAATACCAGCGCAGCAAGGGTGCCGAACCCGTAGTACCCGAACGACTGGAAGACGTGGAACACCGCCAACATGCCGAGTCGCTGGCGGTACGGCGAGACCGAAAGACGCGCAAGCGAATTGGTGACCTCGGCGGAAGGTGCCGGGGTATCAGGCTCGGCTCTCGCGGCCGGCGCGCTCGCGCTCCTCTCGAATTCCCGAAGGGCGGCCATGGCCTCGTCGGACCGTCCGACGCTTGCCAGCCACCGCGGTGACTCGGGAAGGCTGCGGCGCATCAACATCACGACCAGAGCGCCGATGGAGCCGATCACCAACAGGATTCGCCACCCTGGGATGCCGAAGGGGCTGTGCTCGGTCAACCCGAGGGACATGAACCCGAGGACAGGGACGGCGACGAATGAGCAGGTGTACGCCCACGCCGCCAGTCGGCCGCGGTGATCCTTCGGCAGCACGTCGGACAGATACGCATCGGCGACGGGATATTCGGCGCCAACGCCGACGCCTGCCATGAACCGCGTCACGACCAGGAACCCCGGGCTTGGCGAGAACGCCCCGATGAGCGTCCAGACCGAGAACCAGATCAGGTTGAACAGGAACGCGCGGCGACGGCCGATCCGGTCGGCGAGGCGCCCCAGCGCGGCGGAACCGATGAACATGCCGAGGAACGTGGACGCCAGGAGCAGTTTCAGCTCGGTGCCACCGAGGTGGTACTGCGCCTTCAGGGTGGTGCTGATGGTGCTCGACAGGAAGATCTCGTAGATCTCGAAGAACAGGCCGAGGCCGATCGCCACCACCACTTTGCGGTGCATCGGACCGACTGCCAGGTGGTCGAGGCGCTGCCCGACTTCGGTCAGCAGAGCGCTGTTGGTCTGTGCCACCCGTGAATCTTGCGCCTCTGGCTCAGCACCGAACCTGTGGGCTCTGACTGTGCGGTCCGATACGCCGCCGGCGGCGTGATGCGGATGAAACCGCACACTCGGAACGCCTCGAGCGTGAGATTCGGGGGCGCTACTTCATCTGGAAGTTCGGCGCCCGCTTCTCCTTGAACGCCATCGGGCCTTCCTTGGCGTCATCGCTGAGGAACACCTTGATGCCGATCTGCGTATCGATCTTGAACGCGTCGTTCTCGTGCATGCCCTCGGTCTCGCGAATGGACTTGAGGATCGCCTGCACGGCGAGCGGCCCGTTGTTGTTGATCACCTCGGCGATCTCCAGCGCCTTGGTCAGCGCCTCGCCGTCGGGCACGACGTAGCCGATCAGGCCGTAGGACAGCGCGTCGGCGGCCGTGATGTGCCGTCCGGTCAGCAGCAGGTCGCACGCGATCGTGTACGGGATCTGGCGGACCAGCCGCACCGCCGAGCCGCCCATCGGGTAGAGGCTCCACTTGGCCTCTGAGATACCGAACTTGGCGCTCTCGCCCGCGATGCGGATGTCGGTGCCCTGCAGGATCTCGGTGCCACCCGCGATGGCCGGGCCCTCGACCGCCGCGATGAGCGGCTTGGTGAGCCTGCGGCCCTTCAGCAGACCGTCGATGCGCGACGGGTCGTAGCTGCCGTCCTTGAACGAGTCGCCCGGTGGTTTGGCCGTTGCGGCCTTGAGGTCCATGCCTGCGCAGAAGTAGCCGCCGGCACCGGTCAGGATGCAGGTGCGGATCTCCGGATCCTCGTCGACCCGGTCCCAGGCGTCGACCATTATCGAGAGCATCTCGGTGGAAAGTGCGTTGCGCGCCTCCGGCCGGTTCAGCGTCACGATCAACGTGTGTCCGCGCTGCTCAACCAGGGCGTCGGGGGCCTTTTGAGAGTCGCTCACGGATGTCCGCCTTCCAACATTGTCGCCACAGACTTGTCTCGAAATGTAACACGTTCTAGTTTAGGTGCGTGGCCCTGAACATCGCCGACCTTGCCGAGCACGCGATCGACGCCGTGCCTGACCGTGTCGCTCTCATTTCCGCCGACGAACAGCTCACCTACGCCCAGTTGGAGGAGAAGGCGAACCGCCTTGCGCACTACCTCATAGACCAGGGCGTGAAGAAGGACGACAAGGTCGGCCTCTACTGCCGCAACCGCATCGAGATCGTCATCGCGATGCTGGGCATCGTCAAGGCGGGCGCGATTCTGGTCAACGTCAACTTCCGCTACGTCGAGGGCGAGCTGAAGTATCTGTTCGAGAACTCCGACATGGTTGCGCTGGTGCACGAACGCCGCTACGCCGACCGCGTCGCGAACGTGCTTCCAGAGACGCCGGACGTCAAGACCATCCTGGTCGTGGAGGACGGCAGCGATGATGACTACCAGCGCTACGGCGGTGTCGAGTTCTACTCGGCTCTCGAGCAGGGGTCGCCGGTACGCGACTTCGGCGAGCGCAGCGCCGACGACATCTACCTGCTCTACACCGGCGGCACCACGGGCTTTCCCAAGGGCGTGATGTGGCGCCACGAGGACATTTACCGGGTGTTGTTGGGCGGCACCGACTTTGCCACGGGCGAGCCGCTGGCCGACGAGTATGACCTGTCCAAGCAGGCAGTTGCCAATCCACCGATGGTGCGCCTGCCGATCCCGCCGATGATCCATGGCGCCACCCAGTCGGCCACCTGGATGTCCATCTTCTCCGGTCAGACCGTCGTGCTGGCGCCGGAATTCAACGCCGATGAAGTGTGGCGGATGATCCACCAGCACAAGGTCAACCTGCTGTTCTTCACCGGCGACGCCATGGCCCGACCGCTGCTCGACGCCCTTGAGGCACACCAGGAGCAAGGAAACGAATACGACCTGTCGTCGCTGTTCCTGCTTGCCAGCACCGCCGCGCTGTTCTCGACCAGTCTCAAGGAGAAGTTCCTCGAGCTACTTCCCAACCGGGTCATCACAGACTCAATCGGTTCCTCGGAAACTGGGTTCGGCGGCACCAGCGTCGTGGCCAAGGGCCAGTCGCACACCGGTGGCCCGCGGGTGAACATCGACAGGAACACCGTCGTGCTCGATGACGATGGCAACGAGGTGGTTCCAGGTTCGGGAGTGCGCGGCATCATCGCCAAGCGCGGGCATATCCCGGTCGGCTATTTCAAGGACGAGAAGAAGACGGCCGAGACATTCCAGACGATCAATGGTGTGCGCTATGCGATTCCTGGCGACTACGCCGAGGTCGAAGCCGACGGCAGCGTGACGATGCTGGGCCGCGGCTCGGTGTCGATCAACAGCGGCGGCGAGAAGATCTATCCCGAAGAGGTCGAAGCCGCACTGAAGGGCCATCCCGACGTCTTCGACGCACTGGTGGTCGGCGTGCCCGATGAACGCTTCGGCCAGCATGTGGCTGCGGTCGTCCAACCGCGTGACGGTGCGCGACCGACGCTGGCCGAACTCGACGGCTTCGTGCGCAGTGAGATCGCGGGATACAAAGTGCCGCGCAGTCTCTGGCTGGTAGACGAGGTCAAGCGCTCCCCGGCTGGCAAGCCCGACTACCGCTGGGCCAAGGACACCACCGAGGAGCGTCCAGCCGACGACGTGCACGCAAACCACGTGGGAGCGAAGTAAACATGCGTACCGAACTCTGCGATCGCTTCGGCATCGAATACCCGATCTTCGTCTTCACCCCTTCGGAGAAGGTGGCCGCCGCGGTCAGCAAGGCAGGCGGGCTCGGCGTGCTTGGGTGCGTGCGGTTCAACGACGCCAACGACCTCGAAGACGTGCTTGGCTGGATGGACGAGAACACCGGCGGCAAGCCGTACGGCGTCGACATCGTCATGCCAGCCAAGGTGCCAACCGAGGGCACGTCGGTGGACATCAACAAGCTGATCCCGCAGACGCATCGGGACTTCGTCGCCAAGACCCTCGCCGATCTCGGCGTGCCCCCGCTGCCCGACGACGAGGAGAGGTCCGAAGGCGTTCTCGGCTGGCTGCATTCGGTCGCCCGCTCGCACGTCGAGGTGGCGCTCAAGCACCCGATCAAGCTGATCGCCAACGCCTTGGGTTCCCCGCCCAAGGACGTCATCGACCAGGCCCACGCCGCCGGTGTGCCAGTGGCCGCGCTGGCGGGTAGCGCCAAGCACGCTCAGCGGCACGTCGACAACGGCGTCGACATCGTCATCGCCCAAGGGCACGAAGCGGGTGGTCACACCGGCGAGATTGCCTCGATGGTGTTGGTGCCCGAAGTCGTTGATGCCATTGGTGGTTCGGCCGCCGTGCTCGCGGCCGGTGGCATCGGTAGCGGCCGTCAGGTCGCGGCGGCGCTCGCGCTCGGCGCGCAGGGCGTGTGGATGGGCTCGGCGTTCCTCACGGCTGCCGAGTACGACCTCGGCGTGCGTACCGAATCGGGCACCTCGGTGATTCAGCAGGCGCTGCTCGCGGCGAACTCGAGTGACACCGTGCGCCGCCGCATCTACACCGGCAAGCCGGCCCGCCTCCTCAAGAGCAGGTGGACCGACGCCTGGGACGCCGAAGGCGCACCGGAACCATTGCCGATGCCCCTGCAGAACATCCTCGTCAGCGAGGCCCACCAGCGGATGAGCGAGTCTTCGGATCCGACGACCGTCGCGATGCCGGTTGGCCAGATCGTCGGGCGGATGAACGAGATTCGGCCGGTCGCCGACATCATCGCCGAACTGGTGCAGGGTTTCGAGGCCGCTTCCAAGCGTCTCGACGGGATCCGGGAGAGCTGAGACGAAGACGCCGCCGAAGCGTGAACACTTCGGCGGCGCTTCGGTTCGATCGGGTCAGGGCGTGATCGTGGTGTCCGAGTCGATGACGTCGGTGGCCGCGCCGATGACTTCCTTCTGGCTGTCGAGACCGTCAGCGTTGAGCTGCAGGACGTACAGGCCATCGGAGCCGGGGATGACGACCGTCTTCTGGGCGACGACCTTGGTCTCGCCATCCGACTGCCACGTGCCGCCGAGCTGGTAGGCCGGGTACTCGCCGAGCGTGCTGGTGGCCCCCTCGTTCAGCGGCTTGTAGCCGCTCAGGTTGTTCAGCTCGCCCGGTGCGAGATCGATGATCTTCTGCGGGTCGACGTCGCCGGTCAGCTTCGACACGATCGCGACGATGCTCGGGGTGTACTCCGCGGCTTCGGGTCCCGTGTACAAGATGGCGCCGTAAGCCCATTCGGGAGTGTTCTCGCCAGCGGGCTCCCAGCCGTCGGGCACCGGCAGGTTGATCGTCGGGGATCCGGGATCGCCCATGTGCACCGGAGTTTCGGTGATGTTGTTGTCCTTGATGTAGCTGGCGATGCTCGGGTTGGGACCCGCCGCCTCGGCCGGAGAGGACTCGACCGTTGGCTTCTTCTTCGTCGTGGAGGACTTGGACGACGTCGAGGACTCGGTGCTGGAACTGCTGGACGTTGCGGTCTTGGTGTCCGAGCCGCAGCCGGACAGCACGACGGCCAGGGCGGTCACTGCCGCGGCCACACCGGTGATCGCCGATGCTCTCATTAGTTAACTCCTTTGGTTGTTTGCGGTTCAGTTGTGGTCGCTGAGGCAAACACCGTCAACGTCCATTCCGCAGCGAAGCGTATCTCAAAACACCCCCTGCGCTGGGTGAGTAGATCTACTCGAATTCGCCGAGGCGAACTCGTTGGAATCGGTGTCTTCCGGTTTGGGATGCTTTGCTCGAACTGAATCACCAGACATGTCCGATTCGTTCACGATCCCACGGGACACCCCGTCCTAGCGTGTGGACATGGCTATTCACTTGACGTCGACCGTCTTCCAGATCTTCGCCAATGACCTGCAGCGATCGCTGGACTTCTATCGCCTGCTAGGCCTGTCCGTGCCCGATCCGGGCGGGCCGCCGCACGTCGCCGTCGAACTCCCTGGAGGGAACACTCTGTCGTTCGACACCGAGGAGACGATCGCGGGGATGCATCCGGGTTGGGTGCCACCGACGTCGTCCTCGAGCCGGGTCGCGCTGGCATTCGGCGTGGCTTCGCCCGCGGAGGTGGACGCCTTGTTCGAGAAGCTCACCGCTGCCGGACATGCCGGGGCACTGCGGCCGTACGACGCTCCGTGGGGGCAGCGCTACGCGACGGTGGCCGACCCGGACGGGAACTGGGTGGACTTGTTCGCGCCGCTGCCGTCCTGACGCAGCGACGACAGCCCGGCCCCTGCGAGGTCGCGCACCTCGCGGTGCAGGTGCGGCTGGTCCGAATAACCCGCTGCCGCAGCGGCTTCCGCGTACGACGCACCGAGGTCCATCAGCTGCAGCGCCCGCCGGAACCGCAGGATCCGCCGCAGCGTCGCTGGGCCGTATCCGTAGACGGCCGTGCACTGGCGTTGCAGGGTGCGGCTGGACCACCCGATCTGGTCGGCCACCGTGGCGACGGCGGCACCGCCCGCGAAACTCCGGGTGACGTGACCCAGCAGGGCCATCGACCACGGCGCCGTCTCGTCACGTGGAGTGTTGGACGCCAGCGTGGTGGCCAGCTCGACCAGCGAACCACGTTGGGCGCCTGGCACTCCCAGGTCGGCGAGCGGCACCCGGCGATCGCGGAGTTCGGCAGCGGGCACGCCGAGAAGCCGGGGCAGCATTCCCGGCAGGAAGCGCAGGCCATGGAGCGGCTCAGCGCCGTGCAGGCTGATCGAGGCGGTGGTGTCGGGGCCCGCCACGATGACGCGGCCATCCATCCAGATCAGGTCCATGCACCCGTCCGGCAGTACTCGCACAGGGCCGCCGGGTCCGTCCATCACCCACGCGCACTCGACGAGCTCGCGTAGTCGGGTGGGCGGCGGCCGTTCGCGGTATCCCACCGAAACCACGCTACCGCCGGATGGGAAACACCGGGTCGTCACACTCGGTGCCCTCGGCGGACAGGATCCGCTTGAGCACCTTGAACGTCTCGGTCCGCGGCAACGCGGTACCGATCCGGACGAACGACGGCCACTGCTTGGGGCCGAGGTCGGGCTGGTCGTCGAGGAACGCCTCGAACTTCTCGACCTCGAACGCGGCGCCCTCGCGGAGCACCATTGCCGCCATCACGCGGTCGCCAACGGCGGGATCGGGGATGGCGTAGACGGCCACCTCGACGACATCGGGGTAGCGCAACAGGATTCGCTCGATCGGTGCGGTGCCGAGGTTCTCGCCGTCGACGCGCATCCAGTCGCCGAGCCTGCCCGCGAAGTAGGCGTAGCCGTTTTCGTCCCGGTAGGCCAGGTCGCCGGTGTGGTACACCCCGCCGGTCATCCGCTCTGCTTCGGCGGCCTCGTCGCGGTAGTACCCGCGGAACCAGCCGCGCCCGGTGGGATTGACCAGTTCACCGATCTTGCCGGGCGGGCAGGGTTCGCCGGTGTCGACGTCGACGATCGCGACGTCGTCGGTCAGCGGGCCGAGCGATCCATCAGGGGTGTCCGGGGTGCGGGCGATCGATACGCCGCCCTCGGTGGAGCCGAAGCCGTCGATCACGATCACGTCGAACCGGTCGGCGAAACGCGGCAGGTCGCGTGGCGCACCCTCGTTGCCGTACATGAACTTCAGCGGGTTGTCGGTGTCGTCGTTGCGCGGCGGCGTGGCCAGGATGTAGGACAACGGCTTGCCGACGTAGTTGGCGTAGGTGGCACTGTAGCGGCGCACGTCGGGCATGAATCCCGATGCGGAGAACTTGCGCCGCAACGCAATCGAGGCGCCGGCCGCGACCCCGACCGCCCAGCCGGCCATGACGGCGTTGGAGTGGAACAGCGGCATCGACAGGTAGGCGGTGTCGGTCGGCCCGAGACCGAACCGCGCCGCCAGCATGCGGCCGGGGTACGCCACCTTGTCGTGGGTGATGCGCACCGCCTTGGGCTCCCCGCTGGTGCCCGAGGTGAAGATCAGCATGTAGAGATCATCTGGGCGCGGGTCGGCGAACGTGACCGGTGCGCCACGGTGCGCCTCGAGTTCGGCTGCCCACTCGGGGGATTCGACGTCGATGAAGTCGACGCCCTCGGGGATGCTCGACGGGTCGTCCGTCAGCACCAGCTGACAGTCGGCCCGCGCCACGTCACGGGCGAGGGCCTCGCCGCGGCGGATCGGGTTCAGGCCGACCGGAATGACCCCCGTCAGCCCGGCCGCCACCAGAAGCGTCGAGAAGAACGGCGTGTTACCGAGCAGGACACCGACGTGTGGGGGCCGGTCCGGGTCCAGCCGCGCGGCCAACGTGGCAGCCAGTTCGGCCGCCGCCTGGATGTGGTCACGCCAGCTGACGAACGTGCCCTCGTCATGCACACCGCGATCGGTCACGTCGACGAGCGGTATCAGCAGATCGGCGACGGTCGGGTTCGGCGGAGTGGTCACCTGGAACGGGTCGGGATCAGGCTGGCGTCTCGGCGAGTTCGCGGCCGATGCGCAGTAGCTGCCCCGTCGCACCACCCACGGCGAACTCGGTCTGCTTGGCGGCGAGGAAGTAACGATGCACCGGGTGGTCGGTGTCGATCCCGACGCCGCCGTGCACGTGCACCGTGGTGTGGGCGACCCGATGGCCTGCCTCGGCCGCCCAGAACGCGGCGGTGTTGACGTCGACGTCGGCGGGGAGGTCCTCCGACAACCGCCACGCCGCCTGGGTCAGCGTCAGCCGCAGGCCCTTGATGTCGATGTACCCGTCGGCCAGCCGCGACGAGACCGCCTGGAAGCTGCCGATCGGCCTGTCGAACTGCTCGCGCTCACGCGCGTACTGCGAGGTGAGCTCCAGCGCGCGCTCCAGCACCCCGAGTTGAAATGCGCTGCGGCCAAGCGTGCCGTGCGTGGTGAGCCAGTCGACGACGTCGCTGCCACCCACGACGCGGTCGGCGCCGAGTTCGACGCCTTGCAGTTCGAGGTGCGCGACGCTGCCGAGTCCCGTCGTCGACAGCGATTCGACGGTGACCCCGTCGGCACCGGCATCGACGACGAAGACCTTGGTGCCCGAATCTGTTTCGGCGGGCACCAGGAACGCGTCGGCGACAGGGCCGTAGCCCACCTGGGTGCGGGTACCGGTCAGCCGGTAGCCGGCGCCGCTAGCCTGGGCCTGCACCGGGCCGTCACCCACGTCACCATCGAGCGCGACGCCGAGGATCTTGCCGCCGTTGATGGCGGGCACCGCCCACTCCTGCTGCAGAGCCTCGGATCCGAACTTGGCGAGGGCGCCGGCGGCCAGTACCGCCGACTCGAGGTACGGGACCGCGGCCAACTGCCTGCCGAGAGCGACGAGCACCGCGGTCTGCTCGAGTACGCCGAACCCGCCACCGCCCAACGATTCCGGCGCAGCGGTCGACAGGATGTCGGCGTCGATCAGCTTGCTCCACAGGTCGCGGTCGAAGCGTTCGTCCAGCCCGTCGAGTTCACGCTGGCGCTCGGGCGTGCACACCGATTCGGTGATGGTGCGGACAAGCCCGCCGAGGTCGTCGGAGGCTTCTGTTGTCTTGAAGTCCATTCTCAGTCCTTAACGATTCACTCGGGGCAGGCCGAGCGCGACCATGCCGATGATGTCGCGCTGAATCTCGTTGGTACCGCCGCCGAACGTCAGGATCAGGCACGACCGATGCATGCGTTCGATCCGGCCCCGCAGCAGTGCGCCCGGGGAGTCGGTGCGCAGCGTGGCCGACGTGCCGAGCACCTCCATCAGCAGGCGATAGGCCTCGGTGGCCAGTTCGGTGCCGTACACCTTGGCCGCCGATGCGTCCGCGGGGGAGGGGGAGGCCTCCGTCGATGCCAGCTCCCAGTTGATCAGCTTGAGCACTTCGGCCTTGGCATGCACGCGGGCGAGGTTGAGCTGCACCCACTCCGAGTCGATGAGACGCCTGCCGTGAGCGTCCTTGGTGTTCTGGGCCCACTCGCGGACTCCGTCGAGAGCCGAGAAGATCGGCTGCGCCGAAACCAGTGCTACCCGTTCGTGATTGAGCTGGTTGGTGACCAGCTTCCAGCCGGCGTTCTCCTCACCGACCAGGCTGGACGTCGGTACCCGAACGTCCTGGTAGTAGGTGGCGCTGGTATCGACCCCGGCCATGGTGTGCACCGGCGTCCAGGAGAACCCCTCGGCGGCGGTCGGCACGATGAGCATCGAGATGCCGCGGTGCTTCTTGGCCTCGGGGTTGGTCCTGACCGCGAGCCACACGTAGTCGGCGTAGGCGATCAGGCTGGTCCACATCTTCTGGCCGTTGATCACGTAGTCGTCACCGTCGCGCACGGCGGTGGTGCGCAGCGCGGCGAGGTCGGTGCCCGCACCGGGCTCGGAGTAGCCGATCGCGAAGTGCAGCTCGCCGGCGGCGATCTTGGGGAGGAAGAACTTCTTCTGCTCGTCGGAACCGAAGTGCATGATCGTCGGCGCGACGCTGTTGATGGTCAGGAACGGCACGGGGACGTTGGCGATCGAGGCCTCGTCGTTGAAGATCAGCCCGTCCATGGGCGGGCGGGCCTGGCCGCCGAACTCCTTGGGCCAGCTCAGCGTGAGCCAGCCGTCCTTGCCCATCTGGGCGACCGTCTCCCGATAGACGTTGCCGCGCCCCATCTCGCCGTCGTTCGAGGCCAGAGCTTCAGCGCGCTCGGGGGTCATCAGCTTCGTGAAGTACGCGCGCAACTCGCGACGCAGCTCATCCTGCTCGGGGCTATAACCGATCCGCATCGCTGGTTCCTATCTGTTGGCCGGTACCCGTCGACATCCCCGGTTGTAACACGTTCTAGTCTTGGAATCCAGCCGGTGCCGAGGCGGCATCGGTCCGAGGCGTCGTATTCTGACGACTTACCAAGGGCGGGTCATCCGCGCGAGGGGTCCGATGAGCCGGGAGGAGATCGTCATGCGAGTCGAAGTTGATCGCGATCGCTGCGAAGGTAACGCGGTATGCGTGGGTATCGCCCCAGATCTGTTCGATCTCGACGACGAGGACTACGCCGTCGTCAAGGTCGATCCGGTGCCCGCCGACCAGGAGGACTTGGCCGAGCAGTCGATCGCCGAGTGCCCAAGAGCCGCCCTGATCCGGAAAGACTAGAGGTATTCATAAAGTGACGACCGATTCTGTTTCGACCGACCTGTCCGGCCTGGTCGCGGTGGTGACCGGCGCCGCCGCCGGTTTGGGCCGCGCCGAGGCGATCGGATTGGCCCGTGCCGGTGCGACGGTCGTCGTCAACGACATGGCCGCGGCCCTCGACCAATCCGACGTCCTCGACGAGGTTGCTGCCGCTGGCTCCAAGGGCGTCGCCGTCGCGGGTGACATCAGCGCGCGCAGCACGGCCGACGAGCTGGTCGCCACCGCGGACGGTCTCGGCGGGTTGAGCATCGTCGTCAACAACGCGGGGATCACCCGCGACCGCATGTTGTTCAACATGACCGACGAGGACTGGGACGCCGTCATCGCGGTGCACCTGCGGGGCCACTTCCTGCTCACCCGCAATGCCGCCACCTACTGGCGAAACAAGGCCAAGGAGAACGGCGGAACGGTCTACGGCCGGCTCGTCAACACGTCGTCGGAGGCCGGCTTGGCGGGTCCTGCAGGACAGGCGAACTACGGGGCCGCGAAGGCAGGCATCACCGCTCTGACGTTGACGGCTGCCCGCGGCCTTGGCCGCTACGGGGTCCGCGCCAACGCCATCGCGCCGCGGGCCAGGACGGCGATGACAGCCGACGTCTTCGGTGACGCTCCCGAGCTCGCCGAGGGGCAGGTCGACGCCCTGTCACCCGAGCACGTCGTCAACCTGGTGCGGTTCTTGTCGTCACCTGCCGCAGAAGACGTCAACGGCCAGCTGTTCATCGTCTATGGTCCGACAGTGACGCTTGTTGCGGCGCCGACGGCGGAGAAGCAGTTCACTGCTGACTCCGACGCATGGGCCGCAGCCGACCTCGACGCAACGTTGCGTGAATACTTTGCTGGACGCGATCCGGAACGCGGATTCTCGGCGGCGGAGCTGATGCGCATCCGAGACTGACGGTCTCGAAAGGACGCTCGTCATAGAGGTAGAACACGTTCCAAGATGAGGTGCGTCACATGTGCCCTGACCAGCGTAAATAGACTAATATCGGTGGATTTCGCAGTTCTTTGACACTGCGAACGTGTTCTAGTTAATATGAGCCGGCTCACTAAGAGCACCGCATTGTGGTCGAGTGGAATTGCCGTTGGGAACGCCAGTCACGGGTTCTTCGCCAATAACCACTCGACCCCCCGTGCCAGGAACGGAGCCGAGGTTGATCGAACAGCTTGCGGCTCCGGCCCGGGCCGTGGGCGGGTTCTTCGAGATGTCCTTGGACACCTTGGTCAAGACCTTTCGGCGGCCCTTTCAGTTCCGTGAGTTCCTCGATCAGACGTGGATGATCGCGCGCGTCGCGCTGGTGCCGACGCTGCTGGTCGCCATTCCGTTCACCGTCCTGGTGGCGTTCACGCTCAACATCCTGCTTCGCGAGATCGGGGCGGCCGACCTGTCCGGGGCGGGCACCGCCTTCGGCACCGTGACCCAGCTGGGGCCCATCGTCACCGTGTTGGTGGTCGCGGGTGCGGGCGCGACGGCGATCTGCGCCGACCTCGGCGCGCGCACCATCCGCGAGGAGATCGACGCCATGCGGGTGCTCGGCATCGATCCCATCCAGCGGCTCGTCGTGCCGCGCGTGCTCGCCTCGACGTTCGTGGCGCTTCTGCTCAACGGTCTGGTCTGCGCGATCGGCCTGTCCGGCGGCTACGTCTTCTCGGTGTTCCTGCAGGGCGTCAACCCAGGAGCATTCATCAACGGACTGACGATTCTGACCGGCCTCGGCGAGCTGATGCTCGCCTTCGTCAAGGCCATGTTGTTCGGAGTGGTCGCGGGCCTCGTCGGCTGCTACCGCGGCCTGACCGTGAAGGGTGGCCCCAAGGGCGTCGGCGTCGCGGTCAACGAGACCGTGGTCTACGCGTTCATCTGTCTGTTCGTGATCAACGTGCTGACGACGGCGATCGGGGTCCGGGTGCTTGCCCGATGAGCTACGACGCCACGCTCCGCTTCCGCCGCCTGTTCCGCGGCGTGCCGAAGGCTGTCGACTCGGTCGGCGAGCAGGCGTTGTTCTACGGCGAATCAGTGCGCTACATCCCCAATGCGCTGACCCGCTACCGCAAGGAGACCGTTCGTCTCATCGCCGAGATGACCATGGGCACCGGTGCGCTGGTGATGATCGGCGGCACCGTCGGCGTCGCAGCGTTCATGACGCTGGCCTCCGGTGGCGTCATTGCGGTGCAGGGCTATTCGTCGCTTGGCAACATCGGCATCGAGGCACTGACGGGCTTCCTTTCGGCGTTCCTCAACGTGCGCATCGTCGCCCCCGTGATTGCAGGCATCGCCCTTGCCGCCACCATCGGCGCGGGTACCACGGCACAGCTGGGTGCCATGCGGGTAGCCGAGGAGATCGACGCCGTCGAGGCGATGGCCGTGCACTCGGTGTCCTATCTGGTGTCCACGCGCATCATCTCGGGTCTCATCGCGATCATTCCGCTGTACTCCCTGTCGGTCCTCGCGGCGTTCTTCGCGGCACGGTTCACCACCGTCTTCATCAACGGGCAGTCGGCGGGCCTGTACGACCACTACTTCAATACGTTCCTGGTGCCGACGGATCTGCTGTGGTCGTTCCTTCAGGCCATCGTCATGTCGGTAGCCGTGATGCTGGTGCATACCTATTACGGCTACAACGCATCCGGCGGCCCGGTCGGCGTCGGCATCGCAGTCGGCCAGGCCGTGCGCACCTCTCTCATCGTCGTCGTCACCATCACCCTGTTCATCTCGCTCGCCGTCTACGGAGCGTCCGGCAACTTCAACCTCTCCGGCTAGGGCAGGGAACGAATGGCCAACGGTGACGCCAAGCGCAGCCACGTACGGATCGCTGCAGCGATCCTGGCTGCCCTCTTGGTCGCAGCCACCGTGTTCACCTACCTCTCGTACACAGCCAGGTTCACATCCGTCGACACCGTGACGGTGACTGCGCCGCGGGCCGGCCTCGTGATGGAGACCGACGCCAAGGTGAAGTACCGCGGCATTCAGATCGGTCGGGTGAAGGGCATCGAGTACGCCGGCAACGAGGCCAAGCTGACATTGGCGATCGACAGCAGCCAGTTGCCCTACGTGCCGTCCAACGCGAAGGTCCGCATCGGCGGCACGACGGTGTTCGGCGCCAAGTCCGTTGAGTTCCTTCCTCCCGACTCGCCTGCGGGCAACTCGTTGCGGCCGGGTGCGCAGGTGCAGGCCGGGGACGTGCAGCTCGAGGTGAACACCCTGTTCCAGACGTTGTCCGACGTGCTGCAGAAGATCGATCCGGTCAACCTCAACGGCACGATCTCCGCGCTCGGCGAGGGCCTGCGTGGCAACGGCGACGCCGCGGGCGCCAGCCTGGCCGGCCTGAATTACTATCTGCAACAGCTCAATCCGAAGCTGCCGACGCTGCAGCAGGACTTCCAGCAGACCGCGCAGGTCGCCAACATCTATGCCGATGCGGCGCCCGATCTGGTCAAGGTCTTCGACAACGCGCCCGCGATCAGCAAGACGCTGATCGACGAGCAGGACAACCTGAATGCCGCGTTGCTCGCCGCAACGGGTCTGGCCAACAACGGCACTGCAGCCCTGCAACCCGCCGCCGAGGACTACATCGCAGCGATCCAACGCCTGCGGGCGCCGCTGAAGGTGGCGGGCGACTACTCCCCGGAGATCGGCTGCATCCTCGAGGGCGGCAGGATCGCCGCCGACCGCTTCGGGCCGATCATCGGTGGCATCAAGCCCGGCCTGTTCGTCGCGTCGAACTTCCTGCCAGGCGCACCGGCCTATACCTTCCCAGAGAGTCTTCCGTTGGTGAACGCGTCCGGCGGCCCCAACTGCCGCGGGTTGCCTAACGTGCCGAGCAAGCAGTACGGCGGGTCGTGGTTCCACATGCCATTCCTGGTCACCGACAACGCCTACGTTCCGTTCCAGCCCAACACCGAGTTGCAGTTCGACGCGCCGTCGACTCTGCAGTTCCTGTTCAACGGTGCGTACGCAGAGCGGGATGACTTCTGATGAATCGTGAACGCAAGACGCTGATCAACGTGGTCGTCTTCACCGTCGTGATGCTGCCCGTCGCGGCGGGGCTGGTCGTCGTCTTCGGCCAGTTCCGCTTCGCGTCGGGCAACACCTACCACGCGAACTTCGCCGAGGCGTCCCGGCTCAAGGCCGGCCAGGACGTCAGGATCTCCGGTGTGCCGGTGGGTTCTGTGAAGAGTGTCAAGCTCAAGCCGGACAACAGCGTTGACGTGACGTTCGACGTCAACGACAAGTACCAGCTGTACACCTCCACCAAGGCCGTAGTGCGCTACCAGAACCTGGTGGGTGACCGTTATCTCGAAATCACCTCGGGCCCTGGCGATCTGCGCAAGCTGCCCCCCGGCGGCACCATCGCCAGGGACAACACTCAGCCCGCGCTCGATCTCGACGCACTTCTCGGTGGGCTCAAACCCGTGCTCAAGGGCCTTGACGGCAACAAGGTCAACGAGGTCAGCAACGCGGTCATCGAACTGCTGCAGGGTCAGGGTGGCGCGCTGTCCAACCTGCTGGCGAGCACCGGATCGTTCACCCAGAATCTCGCGTCGAGGGATCAGCTCATCGGCGACGTGATCAACAACCTCAACACGGTCCTGGCCACCGTCGACGAGAAGGGCACGCAGTTCGACGCCAGCGTCGACCAGCTTCAGCAACTCGTCACCGGACTGGCTCAGAACCGCGACCCGATCGCGGGTGCCATCCCGCCACTGGCCTCGGCGTCCAGCGACCTGACCGAGATGCTCGAGACCAGCCGTCGCCCGTTGCAGGGTGTCATCGAGAACGTGCGGCCGCTCGCGCAGCGGTTCGACGAGCGCAAGGCCGACATCAACAAGGTGATCGAACCGCTCGCCGAGAACTACCTGCGGCTCAACGCACTTGGCGCATACGGGTCGTTCTTCAACATCTACTACTGCTCGATCCGGATGAAGATCAACGGCCCGGCGGGCAGCGACATCCTGATTCCGTTCGGTGGTCCTGCGGACCCGTCCAAGGGGAGGTGCTCGGAAAATGGCTAGGCCGGACGCCAACCCGACCCGTACCGGGATCTTCGGCATCGCCCTGGTGGCGTGCCTGGTCCTGGTGTCGTTCGGCTACACCAAGCTCCCGTTCTGGCCGCAGGGCAAGAACTATCAGGCGTACTTCACCGACGCGGGCGGCATCTCGCCGGGCAATGACGTCGCCGTCTCGGGGATCAAGGTCGGACAGGTGTCGTCGGTGGAACTGGCGGGCGATACCGCCAAGGTGACGTTCACCGTGCAGCGTGACATCAAGGTCGGGGACCAGTCACTGGTGGCGATCAAGACCGACACCGTGCTCGGTCAGAAGTCCCTGTCGGTGACACCGGGTGGTACCGGCAACTCGACCACGATTCCGTTGGGCCGCACCACGACTCCATACACGCTCAACACCGCGCTGCAGGACCTCGGCGGCAACGCCAGCGCGCTGGACAAGCCGAAGTTCGAAGAGGCGCTGCAGACGCTCACCGACACCCTGCACGACGCCACGCCGCAACTGCGTGGCGCACTCGACGGCGTCGCGAACCTCTCGCGCAGCCTCAACAAGCGCGACGAGGCGCTGGAACAGCTTCTCGCCCATGCCAAGCGAGTGTCCGATACCCTGGCCCAGCGCTCCGGGCAGGTGAACCAACTGATTACCGACGGCAACCTGCTGTTCGCCGCGCTCGACGAACGCCGTCAGGCGCTGAGCAACCTGATCTCGGGCATCGACGACGTGTCGCGCCAGCTGTCCGGCTTCGTCGCGGACAACCAGCGTGAGTTCCTTCCTGCGCTGCAGAAGCTGAACCTGGTGATGGACAACCTGCTCCAGCGCAAGGAGCACATCGGCGAGGCCCTGCGCAGGCTTCCTCCGTATGCGACCGCGCTCGGCGAGGTCGTCGGCTCGGGCCCGGGTTTCCAGATCAACCTGTACGGCCTGCCGCCCGCCACCATGTCCGAAGTGCTGCTCGACACGTACTTCCAACCGGGCAAGCTGCCGGACAGCCTCGCCGACATGCTGCGCGGCTACATCTCCGAGCGTCTGATCCTTAGGCCGAAATCGCCATGACACGAGAGAACTCGAACTCCCGACGGAACCGCTGGCTGCGGATCGCGCTGGCCGCCGTGCTGGTGGTGGTGCTGGCCGGTGGCGTGTACGCGGTCTGGCCGACGCGGGGCGGCAAGAAGGTCGTCGCGTACTTCCCTTCGGCTGTGGGCCTGTACCCAGGAGACTCGGTCACGGTGGTCGGCGTGCCCGTCGGCACCATCGACTCGATCAAGCCGCGCGCCTCCGACGTCCAGGTCACCATGACGGTTCGCGGCGACGTGAAGGTGCCTGCCGATGCGCGGGCAATCGTCATTGCCCCGAACCTGGTGTCGGCCAGGTTCGTTCAGCTCACCCCGGCGTACACGGGTGGCCCCGTGCTGGCCGACGGCGCCGAGATCGGGCTGGACCGCACCGGTGTTCCCGTCGAGTGGGACGAGGTCAAGGAACAGCTCACCCAGCTCAGCGCTCAGTTGGGGCCGCAGCAGGGTATGCAGGGCCCGCTCAGCGCGTTCGTGAACCAGGCTGCGGACACCTTCGACGGCAACGGCGACTCGTTCCGCAAGGCGCTGCGGGAGCTGTCCCAGACCGCGGGGCGCCTCGGTGATTCGCGCACAGATCTGTTCGGCACCGTGCGCAACCTTCAGGTCCTGGTGAACGCACTGGCCAACAGCAACGAACAGATCGTCCAGTTCTCAAACCACGTCGCATCGGTGTCGCAGGTACTGGCCGACAGTTCAAAGGATCTCGACGTCACGCTGGGCACGCTCAACCAAGCCCTAACGGACGTGAAGGGCTTCCTCAACAAGAACAACGAGGCCCTCATCGGCCAGGTCGGCAAGCTCGCCGAATTCACCCAGATCCTGACCGATCACAGCGATGACATCGAACAGGTTCTGCACATCACGCCGAACGGTCTTGCGAACTTCTACAACATCTACAACCCCGCCCAGGGCACGGTCGGTGGCCTACTGTCGCTGCCCAACTTCGCCAACCCGGTGCAGTTCATCTGTGGCGGCACGTTCGATGTCGGCGCCAACCCGGACAACTACAAGCGCGCCGAGATCTGCAAGCAGCGAATGGGTCCGGTGCTCAAGCGGATCGCGATGAACTTCCCGCCGCTGCTGTTCCACCCGATCAACAGCATCACCGCCTACAAGGGCCAGATCATCTACGACACCCCCGCGACCGAGGCCAAGGCGCAGACCCCCGTGCCGTACCTGCAGTGGCAGCCGGCACCCGGCGTCACGCCCCCGACCGTCGGACCAGACGGCAACCTCAGCGACCTGCTACTACCGCCGCCTGCCGTCGTCGGCCAGATCTCACCTGCCGGCCCTGCGCCGGGACCGTCGCCCATGGGCGCGCTTCCCGGTCCCGCGCCTGCGCCCAATGCCCAACCGCTACCTGCGGAAGGAGCGGGCGGATGAAGCGGATGACTGTGCGCCACGGCATCTCGACGGTGTCCCGGCGCAGCGTGGTCATGGGTTCTGGCGTGCTGCTGCTTGCCGGCTGCCAGTTCGGCGGGCTCAACTCGCTGAACATGCCGGGCACCGCGGGTCACGGCAGCGGGTCCTACACCATCACGGTGGAGCTGCCCGACGTCGCGACGCTGCCGCAGAACTCGCCGGTGATGATCGATGACGTCACCGTCGGCAGCGTGTCCGGAATCGAAGCCATGCAACGGCCTGACGGGACGTTCTTCGCGGCGGTGAAGCTGTCCCTGGACGGCAACGTCAACCTTCCGCAGAACTCTACGGCGACCGTCGCGCAGACGTCATTGCTCGGTTCTCAGCACATCGAGTTGGCCCCGCCGGTAGACCAGTCGGGGGAGGGCAAGCTCAAGGACGGCTCGAACATCCCACTGAGCCAGGCCCGTCGCTACCCGACCACCGAAGAAGTGCTCTCCACGTTGGGTGTCGTGGTGAACAAGGGCAATCTCGGTGCGCTGCAGGACATCACCGACGAGGCGTATGCCGCCGTCGTCGGACGCGCTGGGAGTTTCACCGATCTGATTCCTCGGCTCGCCGAGCTGACCAGTTCGCTCGACCAACAGACGAACGACATCATCGCGGCCGCCGAAGGGCTGAATCGCTTCGCAGGCATTCTCGCCAAGAGCAAGGACAGCCTCGGCAAGACCTTGGATTCGCTGCCCGCCGCGCTGAAGGTGCTCAACGACAACAGGTCCAACATCGTCGACGCGTTCACGGCGCTACGCACCTTCGCCGGTGTCGCCTCACACGTGCTTTCGGAGACCAAGAGTGACTTCGCCGCCGACCTCAAGGACTTCTACCCGGTGATCAAGGCACTCAACGACCATGCCGACGACTTGATCAACGACTTGACGTTCCTTCCCACGTTCCCGTTCGACTCCAGGTACCTCCGCAACGCGGTCCGCGGTGACTACATGAACGTGTTCGTGACGTTCGACCTCACCCTTCGTCGGACCGGCGAGTCCATATTCACCACGTCTCTCGGGCTCGATCCGAACATGAAGCACTTGGACGAGGTCATCAACCCGCCCGACTTCCTCACCGGGGCCATGGCCAACCTCTCGGGGCAGGCGGCCGATCCGTTCAAGATCCCGCCGGGCACCGCAACGCAGCACGACGGGGGGACACCGTAATGCTGGACCGGCTGACCCGAATGCAACTGTCGATCTTCGCGGTCGTCACGGTGATCTGCGTCGGCGCCATCTCGGCGTTCTATCTTCACCTGCCTGCCGCTGCCGGTATCGGCGCCTACAACGTCACCGCGAACTTCGTTGCGGGCGGCGGACTCTACGACAACGCGAACGTCACCTACCGTGGCGTCACCATCGGCAGGGTCGAGTCGGTGGGGCTGTCCAAGGACGGCGTCGTCGCGGACATGCGGCTCAATTCCGACACCCCAGTCCCGCAGAACGTCACGGCGACGGTCAAGAGCGTCTCGGCCGTCGGCGAGCAGTACGTCGACTTGGTGCCACCGGCGGACCCCTCCAATGCCCTGCTCCGCGACGGCTCGAACATCGGCGTCGACCACACCGCGATCGGCCAGGACATCGCGGGGCTGTTGACCCAGGCCGACAACCTGGTCAGCAGCGTCGGGGACAGCAGGATCCAAGACCTTCTGCGCGAAACGTTCAAGGCGTTCAACGGATCTGGACCGGAACTGTCGCGGCTGATCCAGTCGTCACGGCAGTTGATCGACGAGGCGAACGCCAACTACGGGCAGACCACGCAGTTGATCGATCAGGTGGGCCCCTTCCTCGACGCGCAGATCCGCAGCGGCGACGACATCAAGTCGCTCGCCGACGGGCTGGCCCGGTTCACCGCGGAGGCCGCCAAGGCCGACCCGCAGATTCGGAACGTGCTGCAAACCGTGCCGGGTGCGACGGAGGCCGCAAACACCACGTTCGACGGCATCCGGCCTACGTTCCCGATGCTGGCCGCCAACCTTGCCAACGTCGGCCGCATCGGCGTGATCTACCGCAAGTCGATCGAACAGGCGCTGGTCATCTTCCCCGCCCTGCTCGCCGCGTTGACCACGGTTGCGGGCGGGGTGCCCATCGACGAGGGTGGCAAGCTCGACTTCAAGGTGGATCTCGGTGACCCGCCGCCCTGTTCGGTCGGCTTCATCCCCCCGCCGTTGATCAGGTCGCCCGCCGACACCACCCTGCGCGACCTGCCAACCGACCTGTACTGCAAGACGGCGCAGAACGACGCGGCGGTGGTCCGCGGTGCCCGCAACTACCCCTGCCAGGAGTTCCCAGGCAAGCGTGCCCCGACCGTTCAGCTCTGCCGCGACCCGCGTGGCTACGTGCCGATCGGCAGCAACCCGTGGCGCGGCCCGCCGCTCCCGTACGGCACGCCGATGGACCAGGAAGAAGACAACCACTACGAGCCGCCGGGCCGGAGCATCGCGCCGTACAACAAGTTCCCGTTCATCCCACCGCAGGCCGACTACGACCCCGGCCCGCCGTCGGTGCAGTTGCCGCCCGGCGTCGTACCTGGTCCCGGACCCGCACCGCAGGCACCGTTCCCGTTGCCCGTGCCGCCGAACGACAACGGCCAGCCACCCCCGTGGCCGTACTACGCGCCGCCCGACCAGATCGTGCCGCCGTACGGAAGGCAGGCGCCCCCAGGGGCGCCAGCGCCGCCACCACCGGGACCGCTGCCCGCAGAGGCCCCGGCACCCGATGCGCCACCGCCGCCCGCCGAGGGTGCGCCGCCGCCGCAGGCCAGCGGCCCGGCGAGCACGACGTACGATTCGAGGACCGGCGTGTTCGTCGATCCCGCAGGTGGGACGGGCGTGTTCGCCGGATCGAACGGGGTCGCGGCCGCGGAGACGTGGGTGGACCTGATGATGGATCCAAGGCAGGTATGAGCGAACAAATCACGGACGCGGGCGAATCGACCGACGAGACGCCCGAGTCGGCGAGGAAGGCTGCCGCGCGCCGCCGCCGGGCATCCCGCGCCGCGGGACCCGCGGCGGGCAGCGTCGCCGAGACCACGGGTGTCAAGGTCGAGAAGCCCGCAACGGTCAAGGTGCGGTTGCCGCGAGTCGGGCCGCCGCCGCGCAGAAGGCCGAACGGCCGCCTCGTTGCGCTGGTGGGCTTGAGCGTCGCCGCGGTGTTGGTGGCCGTGCTCGGCGGCGTCGTGGCGCTACTCGTCTCTCAGCAGCACACCGCAGAGGCCGCGCAGGAACGTCAGCAGCAGTTCATCGACACGGGGACGCAGACCGTGGTGAACATGTTCAGCTACAACCAGAACAACATCGACGACAGCGTGAACAGGTTCGTCAATGGCACCAGCGGTCCGCTGCGCGACATGATGAGCCAGCCGGGCAACGTCGACAACCTCAAGGCCATCTTCCGTGACACGCACGCGAGCTCCGAGACAGTGGTCAGCGGAGCCGCTCTGGAGAAGGTCGACGAGGTCGCCAAGAACGCCTCGGTGCTGGTATCGGTGCGGGTGACGGTGACCGACATCGATGGCCTCAACAAGCCGTCGCAGGCCTACCGGTTGCGCGTCATCGTGCACGAGGACGACAACGGTCACATGACCGGTTACGACCTGAAATACCCGGACGGGGGCAACTGATGGGCCGCTGGACCACCAGACTGGCCGCGGGCTTGGGGGTGCTGTTCGCCGTCGCGTTGGTGGCGCTCGCAGGTCTCGGTGGCTACCTGTACTGGAATCGCGTCGAGCTCAAGGCCGAACAGCAAGCAAGCCTTGAACTTCCGCCGCTGGCGGCGCAGCAGATCCCGATGATCCTCGGCTTCGACTACCAGACGGTGGAACGTAGCCGCACCGAGGTGTACAACCTCATGACGCCCGATTTCCGCCGTCAGTATCAGGACGACACCACCAAGAACGTGATCCCACAGGCCAGGGACCGGCAGGTGGTCAGCCAGGTGAACGTGGTTGGCGCCGGAATGTTGTCCGCCCAACGTGATTCGGGCTCGGTGATGGTGTTCATGAACCGCACCGTCACCGACAAGTCCAAGACACCCGTCTACGACGGGAGCCGCCTGCGCGTCGACTACCAGAAGATCGACGGCAAGTGGCTGATCAAGGACATCAAGATCCTCTGACGTCCGACCCGTTGTCGGCGTTGCGGGTGTCGGCCAGCGCGTCGAGGAACGAGCGCGCCCACCTGTCGACGTCGTGGGCGAGCACCTGGCGGCGCAGCGCACGCATGCGTCGCCTGCCTTCCTCTGGAGTCTGGGTCAGCGCGGCCTCTATCGAGTCCTTGACGCCGTCGAGGTGATGTGGGTTGGTCAGGTAGGCCTGCCGGAGTTCTGCTGCGGCGCCCGTGAATTCGCTGAGCACCAGCGCACCGCCCAGGTCGCTGCGGCATGCCACGTACTCCTTGGCGACCAGGTTCATGCCGTCGCGAAGCGGCGTCACCAGCATCACGTCGGCGGCGACGAAGAACGCGATCAGCTCATCGCGCGGGATCGGCCGGTGCAAGTAGTGCACCAATGGATGGCCCACCGTGCCGTACTCGCCGTTGATGTGGCCGACCTGACGCTCGATGTCCTCGCGCATCTCCTTGTAGCTCTCGACGCGCTCTCGGCTCGGTGTGGCCAGCTGGACCAGAACCGTGTCCTCGGCACTGGCGCGGCCCTCGTCGAGCAGCTCGGAGAACGCCCGCAGCCGGACGTCGATGCCCTTGGTGTAGTCCAGCCGGTCGACACCAAGCAGCACCTTGCGGGGGTTGCCGATCTCGGCGCGGATCTCGCGGGCCCGCTGGCGGATGCCGCGGTCGCGGGCCTTGCGGTCGAGTTCGGCGGAGTCGATGGAGATGGGGAAGGCGCCGACCTTGACGGTGCGGAAGCCGACCTGGATCTCACCAAACCGGGACCGCACCCCGACCGTCGCGCGCGAGGTGTTCGCGCCGACCAGCCGTCGGGCCAGGATCAGGAAGTTCTGCGCACCGCCGGGCAGGTGGAATCCGACGAGGTCGGCGCCGAGCAGCCCCTCGATGATCTCGGTCCGCCACGGCATCTGCATGAACAGCTCGATCGGCGGGAACGGGATGTGCAGGAAGAACCCGATGGTCAGATCCGGCCGCAGCATCCGAAGCATCTTCGGCACCAGCTGCAGCTGGTAGTCCTGGATCCACACGGTGGCGCCCTGGGCCGCAGCGCGCGAAGTGGCCTCGGCGAACCGGCGGTTGACGTCGACGTACCGATCCCACCACCTGCGGTGGTAGATCGGCTTGACGATGACGTCGTGGTACAGCGGCCACAAGGTGGCATTCGAGAAGCCCTCGTAGTACTCCTCGAAGTCCTCCTCCGACAGGCTCACCGGACGCATCTCGAGGTCGTCCTCGACGATCGGATCGTCGGGGCCGTCGGTGACGCCAGGCCAGCCGATCCAGGCTCCGCGACGCTTCCGCAGCAGAGGCTCGAGCGCGGTTACCAGCCCTCCTGGGCTGCGCTTGAACGTCGTCGAGCCATCGGGCAGCCGCTCCATGTCGATGGGCAGCCGATTGGCCACCACAACAAAGTCGGACTCACCGTACTCCGCCACAAAGTCGGGCTCACCGGAGCCGGCACCGGCGCCGTCTCCTGATGCCACTACGCGTCGAGCTTCGCCGGCCCGATGCCCAACATCGAAAGGAATACGCGGCACTCGTCGGCATCCACGGCA